>Ga0126342_10001264_pt1 | contig 34609 bp, 27 predicted proteins | sample Cyp1metagenome_FD_92528 | JGI IMG/M metagenome (GOLD analysis project Ga0126342, IMG submission 92528) | Coral microbial communities from Lord Howe Island, Old Settlement Bay, Australia - Cyphastrea 1 metagenome | ecosystem: Host-associated > Invertebrates > Cnidaria > Coral ...
ACATTACATACATTACATACATTACATACATTACATACATACATACATACATACATACATGCATGCATGCATGCAAACATACATACATACATACATGCATTTGTACATACATACATACATACATACATACAAAACATTACATACATACATACATACATACATACATACAAAACATTACATTACATTACATTACATTACATTAATACATACATACATACATACATTACATTACATTACATTACATTACATACCATACATACATACATACATACATTACATACATTACATACATTACATTCATTACATTCATTACGTACATTACATACATTACATACACTACATACATTACATGCATACATACATACATTACATTACATTACATTACATTACATACATACATTACATACATACATACATACATACATTCATACATACAGACATACATACATACGTACCATACATACATACATACATACAGGCATACGTACGTACGTACGTACATACATACATACTTAATTACATTCATTACATTCATACATTACATTACATCACGTTACATTACATTACATCACATACATACATACATACACACATACATACGTTACGTTACGTTACGTTACCTTACGTCACGTTACGTTACGTTACATTACATCACATTACATTACATACATACATACATACATGCATGCATACATACATACTACATACATTACATACATACATACATACATACATACATACATACATACATACATACATTACATACACACATACATACATACATACATACAGACATACGTACATACATACGTACATACGTTAAAACGTACAGACGTACATAGGTATATAGGTACATAGCTACATACGTACATACCTATATAAATGTGTGTATACAAATATACATATATATATATGTATACATATTTACATATTTACAGCTTCATATACATATATTTATATGTGTAAATTTAAATATATATATATATATACATTTACATATTTACATTTATACATATATACAGATATACATAAAGACATATATATGTATATACATATTTATATACATATTTACATATATACATATATATATATATGTACATATATACATATATACATATATACATATATACATGTATACATGTATATATGTATACATGTATACTTATTTCCATGTATACATACATACATTTTGACATATTTACATAAACATATATACCTATGTACATATATAAATATATACATATATACATGTATTTAAAAAAAAAAAAAAAATATATGTAAATACGTACATTTTAAATATAAAATGTATGTATTGTAATGTATGTGTTGTAATGTATGTATTGTAATGTATGTATTGTAATGTATGTATTGTAATGTATGTATGTATGTATGTATGCATGTATGCATGTATGTATTTATGTATGTATGTATGTATGTATGTGTGTATGTATGTATGTATGCATGTATGTATGTATGTATGTATGTATTTATGTGCGTATGTACGTACGTACGTATGTATGTATGTATGCATGTATGTATGTATGCGAATTTATTTATCACGTTTAGGATATACATGTACAGGCGTAGATATCATATATATATATGCACATATTTATATCTATATATAATTGACATGATGTGCATACCAATACATATGTTTAGATAAATATTATAGTTATCCGTTGTAAAAATGTGGATTTAAGATAATTATTAAAGTCTACGAATTAACATGGTGATCAACCTATGATCATGGGGGCATTTAATGAATAGAAAGTAGGTATGACCAACAATACGAGCACACCTTAACACCACCGATGGAAATACAGCTTACACTCCAAAGTCATGAATGCTATATTTGGGGGACGAGCGTGTCTTAATCGTCGACACATCCGGATGGTTGTTCGTGAAATTTCTAAATAACATAAAATCATACTCTATCGTGGGGGCCAAGTTCAACGCAACGTCTATCTCGTCGATCATACCTATGGTTGCTTTAACATCGCCTTTTGATTCATACCCTGACATCTGGAAACCTGAACACTTCCGATTGTCAGCATAAAATGAAAGGCCTGAAACAAAATGCATCCTTTCGATTTCTTCCACACATCACTTGTTTTGTCACAGTGTTTGTTGCTTGGAATCCTGTCTTTGGTGGGACATCCTTCTGGCATGCTATTGCTATCAAGATCTAGTAGGATTCCTGAGATAGCCAACTCAAGCAGGCCGAGCTATTCCTGGTAATTAACCCCTGCAGGCCTGTTGCGAAATCGCAGGGATGTATCGATCTTCTGTTCGAATTTTCTCACATGTTCCGGCGAAAATTCTTCATACCGAGATGGCATCCACATGTTTGTCACCCTGGAACGATCTTTTGTGATCTTTTCGGTGTCTAGTGCTTTCCGTTCCCCGAAAAAGGATAGAAAACTCAATTTTCGCAAATCTAGGCGGATTTTGCCAACTTCTATCTGATCATCCCACGAATCGTAAAGGGTAAATCCGCCGACCCCTGCGGGGCGGCGCCTGGGATCACCGTAGGTGTGCGACATTGGCTGTGGCCTCACCTGTGCCAGCTTTGCATGCCACCTGTTGCGAAACCGTTGCAGCCCAAACTCTTTTCTATAGGGTTTCGAAACTGCGGTTCGGCACGTTTCGCGCACCCTTGAAAACCCGTCGCTGTAGCTTCAGACCCTTGTGCCAAGGGTTGCGAACTGTTGCAGCTTCAGCCACCCTTCGGCACGTTTCGCCCACCCTTGAAAACCCTCCCTTCAGCCCATTGCCGCATCCCACAACTCCTTGCCACCTCCCAAAACTTTGTTTCTGATAGCCTGCCACGCTGCAGCTTCAGCGTCTGCCAGATCCCACAACTTGCTATGTGCCAGAACTTTGTTTCTATAGGGTTTTCACTCTGCACGTCCAGTGCTCTGTGTCTATATCGCATGTTTCACATCTCGGCCCCAATGCAATCGCCCCTTGCGCTCTGTTTGCGGTGCTTTCCTTACGTTGTTGTCCAGCTTCGTTGCTCGCGCGGCCGTCCAGAGGGTGCGTCATGCTCTACTTGAATCCGCCCGGACGTATGCGATTACCAAACAGTTGTTCTGCACAGTGGGCACTTGCGCGCATGCCGCCGCGTTCGCTTGCTGAGCAGGCCGTTCTGCACCTCAAATCGGTTGCCGCACGTGCCGTGATGATCGATTTGCCCGCTGGTCACATTGCTGGCCACAGTGCCGTCGCGGAAAGGGCACCTATACACGAACTTTTTGGCAGCGACCTGCCCATCTTTCACTTGAAATTGTTTCCCGCAACCTCTGCGCTGATCTACTTGGCCAGACCGGACATTGCTGCTGACAGCAACGTTACAAAAAGGACAAACGTAGTCAAATCGCTTTGCTGCAGGCTGCGTCACCTCCCGTTTGGTTGGGCACGGTTGCACCCCCATCGTGCGTAAAGCTTTACGTTTGTTTTCTTGCTCCGCGTGTTCTTCACCTTGGCGCTTTCGCGCCATTTCCGTCCTTGCGGTTGGATGCACTGGTGCCTCTCCCAGCTTTGGCTCTCGAAGCGTTTGGGACTGTTCGTCTGCACCTGACGCTTTGCAATTCTTGTCTTGCTTTGCATGTCCTTCACCTTGCCGCTTTCGGCCGATTTCCGCCATTACTTTGGTATGGCTTTGTCAATGGGGCATATCCCAAAATGGCCATTTGAATATATTTGAATATGGAAATGAAATTTCAAACCATCAGATTTGGGCTCTTGCCATGCTTTAGCTACCCTTACCCTGAAAGGGGGTCGGCGGCACCAGGGCGTTCGCCCATTTATAACCCGAACATCACACTGTGCTCTGCACCAGCGCGCACGCGCAGAGCACGTTAACAACACCAACGCTCACACTACTATACATAACCCTTATGACATCGCCGGTGTGCGAAGCTCTACAATTATAACCCTAGTTACAATTCGTCCCCGATGTGTCGGTTCGTCCCATTCTCCCTAGCTCATAAATACTGTGATTCATTCACCACTTACGAGGACCGTGACATGGTCCTTCAAGTATGAGCTTAGGGTAATCATCCTGATCATCCCCAGGCAGACCTCAAGGTCTTCCTCATTTTCCTCTTCCTTGATGGAATACGCTTGTGAGGCCCGGCTGCTGCGCCGGCGGGCCCTACCTTTGGCGTCTGGCACCAATGCCTGAGAACTAGATCTCAACACAGGGACAGTGGGGACCCAGGGACCCTGAAAAATGTCATGAAAAATGATGGATGATATAGGTCCTGGGATGGATGTGACAAACCAAACTCACCTGTATCATTTCTTCCATTCTCAAGGGACTTAAGGGACTCCTCTGGGGGCAAAGTTTCATCAGCTTTCCTCCTGGGCATGCCGAAATAGGCCGTGGCTTCTTGGCGTTTTTTTTGAGAGTTTTGTGATAGTCTTTGTGATTGTGAAGGTCCCCAAGTTGAGGGAAAAAAAAAACATCATTCCTGCATATCTGCTAACAGTTGGGTCACAAAAGGATATCCACCATCCAATATGCGAAAATTGGACAGGGTACAAACTAGGTCGCTTGTTTTTCGCTTCCACCTGGCGATAAAGAACAAGCCCCGCCTCTGCGCGAGCGAGTTCATCCTTTGCACTCCTGCGAATGCCCCGGCAGTCCCGGCAGCATCGTAACAGGGTAATAACCAGCTTACACCCCACTTATAATATGGTTGATATATGGCTTAACTAATTATAAATATACTAAACAAATGCGATTCACATCCGACTACTACATACATCAACTGGGATCGTTTTTCCGAAGAATGGAAAGCTCTTAAAAAAGGCCAAAGCCGACCAGAACAGGGTCCCTGATATGTTCCACCCTCTGGGTTTCTTCAAAAATGGTGGAACTGTCCACCAAATGGCAACTTTAAAAGGGGAAAACGATGATAAAGCACTGAATTGTGCAGTGTTCCGCTGCAGTTTCAGACAAACCCTTCTTGAGACTCGACTCTTTTTTCATCAGCTGCAGATGCAAAGTTTTTCATGGGAATCACACAAATGGATATGGTTCAAAATAATATCAAATACGCCAAAAATCGAGACCTCCTGTGGATGGTTGCGAAATCCTGCGCCAGTTGATAGATATAAACATCCCATTATGCATAGGGTCTTAACCATCCTTTTGGTGGGATGAACTAACTAAGTATGCTTGTTTTGGGATGGTCGCCTTTTCGGCGTAAAAAAAAAAAACGTTTTGGGTTTTGGGATTCGCTGGCAATACCAACCTAGAAAGGAAAAGCACATTTCAAAACAGGCTATACAAAAAGTATACAAAAAGGAAAAATACAAAACAGCCTAGAATCGAATCTTCTGAAAAATCTTCTGAATATTGTTCCATACTTTTTGTAGAATCGAATCTTCTGAATAATTATACAAAAAGTATGGAAAAATATGGAAAAATACAAAGCTCATCAAAGCTCTGTATTCAAAAACTTTCCGAAATCTCTGCGTGGTGACATCATTTCTGGAACACAGTTCCAGCAGTGACCCCACATGTACTGGCTGCCCGCTGTGCCCGCTGCCTGACACTCGTATCGGATACCTGTCAGAGGCCACAACGCTGCAGCATTTTGCAATTCTTGGAATCCATTTGGTCATTTGGTCATCCAAAATTGCAAGGAGCCTTTGGTGAACAAAGCACCTGCAATTTGTTGAAAGGAGATGAAAGGAGTAAATACATAATTATATAATATTATTATTATATTGTATAGTGACTACCTGGAGGATCATCACACTTAGAAAGGGGTGAATGACCCTAGTTCCCAAGCCCCCGATTTGTTTACTAAGTGGGATGATCCTCCAAGTAGTGCCTCTTTTGAAGTCACGTAGGGTTTTCTGTTTCGTTGACAGCTGGACTCCACTGGACGCAGTCGCCACCTCCCAGGGGACCCGTTTGGCGATCAAGTATTACATGACATGCTGGCGGTGCAACGGGAAGAAACATGATATGATTCACATGATATGAAACATGTAATTTATGTCAACCCCGGATTCATAGTTGCCATAGAGTTTTTCTGAAAATTTTCGGGTTTTGTTTCCCCAGTACTTCCCCAATCGCCATGGAATTTCTGATACCCCAAACAGAAAACGGCGGCCTTTGGCTTCATCATCTGAAGCACCTGGTTGGTTTTTCATAAAAACGCGGGATGGATTCAACGAAAATATGAAGCAGTTTATATAGTAAGGTTAGAAAAAACGAACACCAAAAATATGAGGTTTTTGATTTTAGGAAAATTCCTGATTTTGGAACTAGTGATTATATAATTGTTGGGGATTCTCAACATATCATAGTGATCCAATATAATATAATACTGATCCGAGACTAAAATGGAGTATCATCCGGTGTTGACATAACCGATCTAGTTCACATCCCCAAAATGCTCAGTTCCATGATGATCCATGATGAAGTATTATACAATCCAATCACTTGCTAAAGAGGGCTGGAAGTTGTTGCTGGAATGAAGCAGAGATATCCCGAGTCGCTTCAAGGCATGTCAACTGTGTAGTGGTACAACCCACTGAGTAGTGAGTGGGAAGCAGCCAACACATGGTTGAAACCAACTGAAACCAACAATCTTCTCAACAGGATTTGAAATGTTGATCTTTAGAGCGCTATGATTGCACCCTGGCAAGTGGCTTCCATTTACGTACAGGAGGATACAGTAGTTCATTTGACCTTTGGGCGCGCTCATTGTTTGCCCAATTACAACATGCCCAATCATTTACGGTAAACCCAGTTCACAGTGTTTACCGTAGCACCCCGGTCTCTGGAAAGGCAGAGGATGGCCGGAAAAATGGGATGGTCCGGATCTTCCAATGGTGATTATCATCAGTTTCCCCATCGAAAAATATATGGAAGTTCTCTATTTGGGCGCTAAAATCCCAGATAATCCCAGCCATTTTCGAACCAATCCCAGGCCTCAAAAAACACAAGCCCCCACCTTGGAGCACAAGAAATTGCTCTTCATGGATGCCAACTTCGCCTTGGCACAGGGCTTCAAAATCTTCACCTGGAAAACCACCATTTTTCCCCAGGGGTTTGGTCAATGAAAACAAAAGCACCATGTGGACCTTGGACTCCTGAAACAAGGTGAGCTAATGATATTCTTGTTGGTTCCGTTGATCCCCATGAATACCATAGCTGTAGTTATATCCCCCATAAACAATAGTTGGCCAACTTCAAAGCCAATCTTTTTGTTCCTTCCTTTTCCGTTTTGCCGTTACATCCGGGGCCACTGCCCAGGGTTTAGCGAAAACTGGAGTCGCCCAATTGAAATTTTGCTTACTCCATTTCTAAAAATACCGAAAAATAACATAAAAACTATTGGATCTGATATTTTTGGAGCTTTTTTTTCAAAATAATAGTGAGACGGGATTGGTTTGGATCCAATCACATCTTCTGCAAGAATACACAAAGTGCTCTTCCGGAGTGCCTGATACGGCCTAGCCATAATAGCTAGTGGTCGTAAGCCATTCCTGTAGCAGTACAGTGATAGCAGCAGCACCTAGCATCTCTATCGTGGATCTATATAATACTATATAGTCTCTATATATGTATATAAAGACATTGACCCACATATCTGGGCCTGCGACCCCAAAAAAAATCAGGAATCTGCGTCTCCACAATGCTGGTTGCTTCTCATTTTACAAAGATTTCACACGTGGATAATGGTACCAAATGCCGCATGGATATGCATGGATGCCATTGATATCATTTTTGTATAGACTTGGACCCCAGTTGATATTGGTGGAGACTACGTGGACCCAGTGACTTTTTTTCCTCCGGATGAAAAATCATCCTGCATTCCAAGTGCCCAAGTATAATATAATGAAATATAATGGGTATCTTGTTGTAAAAAAAAAATACTACCCTCTAGTAAACTAACGTAACTATGGAAAATCACCATGCTATTGATGGGAAAATTCACTATTTCTATGGTCATTTTCCAGTTCGTTATGTTCGTCATTACCAGAGCGTAAACTGAATAGGTATTGAATAGTCAAACAACAGGAGATGAAGTGGTAACTCTGACCCAAACAAATCCGCAAATGTGGAAATACTGCATAGCAATTGAACTCGGAACCCAAACTCATAAGTTTCAATGGTAGGGAAATCATTGAAGATTATTAACCCACCATTATCCCAGAATTAAATATACTGGCTAATATTTCCCATAATGAATATACAACCATTGTTATCCCATGTATAACGATAGTCATAATGTTTACCCGGTATTATCCAAATATATCCCATATAATATTTCCCACAATCATTATATAACCAATCATTGTATGATAATTGTTGTAAAACATAATCATAAATCAAGCCATTGTTCATTGATAAAATCATCCATGATAACTAACCATTGTTATTCCATTGGCTAATATGTCCCATAATTATTGGCTATCATCGTAATACATGGTATATTGGATAATATTGGATCATAGTGGATTATCAACCATTGTTATCCTCACACTATTGTTCTCATTATTTAGTATGATCATTGTATTGGATCATATGTCCCATCTCCTCAGAAACAACATGTCCAGTATTATTGTTATCAAAAAAACACTGTTATTTCTATGGCTTATCCCAGTATTATCCCAGTATTTTCCATATATCCTCAGAAAAAAATAAGGACCAAAGAAAAACAAAAGTAACCCGGCCAGTTATATCCTCAGAAATAACCTCTGACAAACTAAGAGTTCGCAAACTGTATAAAATCACCGAATCTTTAATAGGTAAATCGACTATTCCTATGGGCCTAGTCATTACCAGAGGGTAGATTGCCAGATGGGTATGGATCAATACCTATGAAAATACCATTTTTAGGGGGTTATTCACATCCATTTTAACCCAGCTATGACTTGGGGTTCACGGCACGGTACCAGGGTGCCATGACCCATCTCCAGATCTCAAGCTACACCTCCATCCAAGCTACAGAGCTCAGTCGTTCCAAGCAGTGCGCCAGCACGGCCATTTCGCAGCCTGCAAAAGCTGCAGAAGGCCCGGCCGGTTTCTTGGGGTAGAGATATGATATATTCATGTATACATATATATATAATGTATAATGTATGTGTATATATATAATGTATGATGTATGTGTATATATATATATGATGTATAATGTATGTGTATATATATAATGTATGATGTATGTGTATATATATATGTAGAATTGGTGTGAGCATCGGTCTGGACAACATCTCTCCATCAGCACGCGCGCCTAGGCTTCCAGCCTAGGGGGGGAAGATTGTCGGGCTAGGGCGGCTAGGGGCTGTGGGCGATGGGTGACCTTTTGAAAGTCTACTCTACACTTTTTAAGTAAGGGACGGCCCAGGTATATAGGTATATATTTGAGGGACCAAAAACTTGTTTGCATGTTCATGTCAAATCCGCCGTGGTTCATCCACAGGGAATTAACAAAAATCTGCCTTCCGAAATCTGGATGCGATCAAAAGGGTTCTACAAAGCCATAGGTGAATTGGCCAATTCACCTTAGGTCCAAGAACTTCCCATTGAATTCACAGAGCTTCTGGCAATCAGTATATGTCAGTATCCGCCAGTGCGGCAGTCATCTTGTATCTGGACCTCAAATGGATACAAACCAGTGGATTTAGGGGAGTGTTCCAGTGTTCCATGATTTTCCCCTCAATTTTCAGACCATACCCTCTGGTAATGACTAACAGTTCGCTATTATTTTAATTTTTAATGACCCAGTCGAAATAGATTTAGTTCGTGGACTTACCCATTGATAGCATGCATGGTGGATCTTTCCATCGTTTTTTGTAAACGTTTACCAGGCCGGGTAACTTCTCGTGACACCCCGAGCACCCGGGCCGGTACAGTCTGGACAGCCCCCAGGCGTTCCGAGGGTCCCTGCCATGTGATGCCCTCTGGTAAACAGCCACATAAAACGATGGAAAATCACCATTGTTAATAGGTAACTCAACTATTTCTATGGTTAATTTTCCAGTTCACTACATTAGTTTACCAGAGGGTATTACTGTGTATTACATAGAGACGCATGTATAACTGAAATGGCAACAGAACCTGAATCAAAGTGCGCGAACATACCTTTTTCTCGCTAACCTGAACCAATCCGCCCATAAAACTGGGGACGCAATGCCTGTCGCACAAAACCTAACCATTCATTCAGACCAAAATTATGGACTTGTTTAGAACGCAGCCTTATGAATTCCCGGAAACAGGCAAGAAATCACAGTAATCGGGCGATATACGGGGAGATTTTTGTGCCGAAACCATGGAGAATGAGGACCAGTGATCTAGTTGGCAAAATTTCAAAAGCAGGCCTATGTTATCATCATCTAAATGATGGGATATATCCCAGTATTTTCCCATATATCTAACCATTGTTATCCCATTGGCGACATGGCATGGCTGATCCGTCCCGTCCCATAGTAACACGCGCAGGGTTCCCTGCGCAGGTCACCGTCCCCGTCCGGTAGGCCTCCAGAAAGTGTGCGTCGTCACAGGCAAGAACTCGATCACAGGAGCCTAGGAGTTGAGCTCCTCGAGGACTGATGCGACCTTTCCTCGGACAGAAATCAGACCTTGGAAAAGTGAAGAATCCCTGTGTTTTTTTAAGGTAAGTAATGTAACTAATAGCTGGTATATAGCTGGTGTATAGCTGGTGTATAGCTGGTATATAGCTGGTATAGCTGGTACTTGTTTCTTTTTAAACATCGATGTCGGCAGAATCCACTGGTCGCCGGGGCGTTGTAGGTTTGTGTAGCAACTTAGCACAAACAAACGACCGAAATAGCCAAAAAAAAACCTAGTGATACAAAGTAAATAACTGGTTGGTGGTTTCAACCTACCCCTCTGAAAAATCTGAGTGAGTAACAGTTGGGATAAAATGACATTCCCAATCATTCCCATATGGAAAGTCATAATCCAGCCATGTTCCAGTCACCACCAAGCAGATACCCCCTGTGACCTGGTGAACCTTTTTTTCCCGGAACTCACCAGGTGCCGACTGTTGGACCGTAACAGTTAGTGCCAATGATTTTTCAATATTTTCAATAAACCCCAATCATGAAACTGCCAATAAGACCTCCTGCATTTTTTAGACATGTATGTAGAAAAACATGTGTATATATATATATATATCCTCTCGAGGTATCAAGTGTTTATGCAACTCTATATATATACACATTTATATGCATACATCATATAGCTATCATTTTATATCATTTTATTAGTAATACACGGTAATATCACATTTTGCATAATTGCACACATGGCAGCTGGATGATATCGGGATCAACCATTGAAGGATCCTGTTGATCAGTGATATTCTCGTGGTGTGAAGGTAAGGTAAGACATGTGGAATGGGATATCATATGGAGATTGTTAAGACACACGTGCTACAGCTGTACGTATATGTATATGTATGTTGTTTTGGGGTTTTTCCTCGCTACTCAGTTTAGAATCTGCATTCTGAAGATTGCAGCTGGCAAATTGGGTCGCCATCTATACCCTTTCAGATCCTTTAGAGTAATTCCTTATCTTCATATTATCCAATCGTATCACAGACGGAACTCCCCTCCCACGGATGATCACCCTGGGATCCCTGGGCTGCCCCTACGCCACACCAATGATTGGTCGGGGAATTTGTGCCAATAGGTCACAGACCTCAGCCAAAGCCAGGTGGGTTTCCCCCTTGCTGACAAACCTTGGGAACCGTGGGATAGAGGGAAAAACCAACTCATGTTTTCCTACTGAAATGGTTTGGCTAATTGGGGGTCGGTCATTAGTGATTGAAAGATACCCTCTGGTAATGACTAACATAGCTATTGAAAATGGCTATTAATAGTGGATTTTCCCATTAATAGCATGGTGATTTTCCATAGTTATGTTAGTTTACCAGAGGGTACATTGGAAATTGGTTTACCATGGCAACTTCTCATCCTGATCACCCCAACTAGCCATGGTAGCACTGTAGCATTTTCGGGTGAGCGTCAAAAACCTGCTCGGGTAGGATCTCCGGATGGCCCTAATACCATTCAAGTACGAATAACCATCATGATAGTACTATGTAATGTACCGATGTGTATGTCTACATATACATGCATGAATACGTATACTTACACAAGAGACATATATATATATATACATATATTAATATATATATATATGTATATATATATATGGGTAAATTATAATAATTCACTAACCTAAAATAAAGCCATTTGGGGATACATAATTCCCCTTACTAACCATGATTTCAGTGAGGTCACTGTGAGGTCACTATAATTTACCCATATATATGTATATATATATATATACATATATATATATGACATTATGACTACAACCCCTTCACTGATGACTTTTTGCCCGGTCCAAGCTCCTGTACCGACGCAGCCAGCTCAGCATCCAAATCCACGTGCGGCACCTCAGACGCTGAGACCACGATGGGAGCAGAGGTGGATCCATCGTTCAAGCAATGATTACTATAGATTACCCTCTGGTAATGACTAACATAGCTATTGAAAATACCCCATAGTTCGTTGATTTACCTATTCAAAATGGTGATGTTCTATAGCTATGTTAGTTTACTAAAGATTGAATGAACCATGATTGATATGATTGTTTGGACCAATGATATCTATATGATAATCAATCCCATGATTAAATATGGTAGACCAATGATTCTTTGGATGACATTTTTCTTTACATTCAACTCTTCACACATGGGATATACACATATCAGCATTTCGCCAAAACAGAACAGAGATTTTTGAAGCAAAACACATGTGTTTTGCGGATGCTTTTTGCGGATGCTTTGTTGCGAAAAGTCCATTAAGTCCATTACCAAACATGCATCCAAACATGCGAAGTGAATACTCCAATCGCAACAGAATCGTATCAAGTCTTCAACAAATAGTGGACCAGTTCAAATGGTCGTTTTTTTTTCTCATCACTTGAATCCCAGAATTTATGGGAAATGTTGCAGGAACCCCCTATATATCATATATATATATATATATCATGGTATGAAAAAAAAAAACATCGTTTCCTGTAGATGTTCCGATAAACCAACCTAATGATTGAATTGCTGTACGAACGCATTTAGGAACCTGAACGCTTAAAAAAAGATCTGCCCACTTCCTCCCTGGCAGCCTGGGGTTGTTGGTTCCTCCGTTCGGAAAAAATATTGCCCATTCTTACGACTGGATCCGTAGCAGCCGCCATATTCCCATCTTAGTTCACAGCCACATGACGTGGTGATGCTTAAACATATGTGTAAAAAATATGTATATATATATATATACATAAACATCCTCATGGAGCAGATCCTGCAAAAAAATCGGTATCGCCAACTGTCCCTGAAAATCTCCAAAGTCTTGGGTGATCTTTTCCTGTGCCGAAAACTCCCCCGTCTTGATGGACTACATCTCCCTTGCGCAAGCGCTTTGTGGCTTACATACGCCAATTTTTTTTGGACCGGTAAACATGCGCCATTGACCAATTAGTGGGCCAATTGCACGTGGTTTTTCTAGACCAGTCTATCTCGCCAACTCCAATCTGGTCGAAATTCCCCACTTGCAGTACACCCACTTCTAGATGATGTGTGGTTTTCAAGAGGTTTGATTACCAAAGGGTCAACCCCTAAAACCCCAATTCTTAAACCCTGGAACTTTGGACACCTAACAGCGATGTTGGGCAAAATGATGCGTTTGCGCATATATATATATATGTATATATATATATACAGATACACACACACATATATATATATACTCACCTCTGAGCACCTCTCCCCTTCCCCAGCAGCCAGGTTGCGTCTTCGGATTGAGCACCTGGGTGCCCAAGGAAGAAAAGTTGGACCATCTGTGTTTTTCCAGGGGAAAAGAGAGGAGTGTAATCGAACCTCCTTGGAGTCCAGCGGCAGCCCGGTTTTTTGAGGACCATTGGTCACATCACCAGTCTCCCAAGTTTGTTGGGAAATAATTATGTTTTTTTTGTTGTTCTTGCGGTTCTTGCGGTTGTTACAGTTGTTACAGTTGTTGCTGTTGTTGTTGTCGGTGGTGGTGGTGGTGCCGGCCATAGTGGTGTTGCTGTTGTTGCTGTTGTTGTTGGTTGTACAATAACTGGTTTGCTTTGTTTCGGTTCATTTTGTTTTCCTTTGCTTTAGCGGTAAAGTTTTTCCGGGAATAAACATCCCGTATACTCGCACGATTGCGACTGTTAGATTCTATATATATATTCCGATCTTGTACAGTAGATCATATTAAAAATACATACAGAGAGTCATTACAAACCATGTTGCGTTTTATCGTTAACAATCTATTACATTATACAAATAACATGTGCATATACATATACATGTACTTACAATTCATATATATGTATAAAATGATTATGTTGTCATTATTATCATTATTATCATTATTGTCATTATTATCATTATTATCATTATTATTATTATCATTATCATTGTTATCATCATTATATTATATATATATTTATTTATTCATTTATTTATTTATATATTATATATAATATTGTATTTATATATACATAATATATATATATGTATATTATAACAGTATACTTTGTTCATATATGGCCATCATATGTTATTATATATATACAATATACACAAAAATGCACTCATATCCCAAAGAGTTTCTACCATGAACTACCGCTGAGACATGGCACCCAGGATCACCAGAAAGAGCGCTGGGGGAAGTGCCTCTGTCGCACGACCTGCGGGGCAAAAATTAGGGGTTCTTAGTAAGAAATGAAAAAATACCATCAAAAACTCAGATTACGATGAAACAATCTGTTGTTTACCATCAAAAATATGGTTTTTACTTGTTTTTACCATCAAAAACTCAGATTTCATGAGCCAGAATATGGGTGTTACATCTTTTTACCATCAAAAATTTGAATTTGATCAGTTTAGTCAGCCAAAATGTGTATTTACCAGCCAAAATTATGTTTTAACCAGCCAAAATGGAGATTCACCAGCCAATACTGTTTAACATAATTTAACCATCAGAAATTGAGATTCACCAACAAAAAATGAATGTGAGTTTGTCCAGAAATGGGGTATAACCAAAAATGGTAATGGTTGATGGGGAAAATCCATCCGCTTAGGGCTGTGGTTGTTCACCCTTTTATCTGGATAATCTATAGATTCCAACCCTGGTTGAAGCCCAATCTCCAGCATCATTTCTAGGACGGGCATGTGGTTGCGAACTGGGACAATTTGGCTGCGAATTCAGTCTCAAATTTATAGGGTTTTTTAGGATGTCAAAGGTCAAACATGACCAAATTGACCAAAGATTTGATGATGCCCTCTGGTAAATCCACTATAAATGGCCATTTTCAACAGCTATGTTAGTTTACCAGAGGGTAACATCGCTTGGAGCGTAATCCCCAAGGCTTTTGACGAAGTTCATCGATCGCCTCTGAGAATCACTCCTATCAAACTGTTGTTACTGGCGAGACGTTGCTCGCTGGCGAGTTCATCATGACCTTATCATTATTGAAAATGGTCATTGAAATAGTGCATTTTCCCATTAAAAATGGTGATTTTCCATAGTGAACTGTTAGTTTACCAGAGGCTACTCCTATCTCCATCATTCTCCATCATTCTCCATCATTCTCTATCTATATGGTTTTCTGACTCTAACTCTTTCGGAAAACCCGTGCGTCATCATTTCATCCATCAAACATATCCATCTCCAGTGGTTGGTATACGGGGATTCCCAGTTGCATGATGATCCCTGAGATTCTATGCTGGTATAAGCCCTGTCACCAACAGGATGGCCTGCCAGGGGTTTCAGGATGTCCAAAGTTTCTCGCAAGGAAGATGAAGTACCAGGACTGCCAGGACTGACGGAACCGCGGAACTTTTCCGGATCAATTTCAATGCTGAGAAACCCGGGAAATTTCTAAACGCGAGTAGATGGGGAAAAATGGTAGGGAATGTGGGTCTAGGGTTTTTCTTGAAAATGTACATACTTTGATACATACTGCTACAAGTACTATAATATACACACCATTGAGAAAAAACAAGGCTGGAATGCTAAAGAATGCTTCATGATACGAGTTCCAGACGTAGTTCTTTCTTGGTGTATCTAACCACTGCCTCACTAGTGCAGCCGCTCAAAAACTGACCCGTAATCAAACGCAGCTATGGAAAATCCCCTAGTTATAGATGATTTTCCCATTAGGACCTCCATTCAAAGATATTCAAAGGGGATTTCCCCATGTTTGATTGCCGACGGGTACCCACTGGGATTCAGACACCAATTGCCTGTGAACTTTGCTGATGCCAGTCTGCTTCGAGGGTTTGACCATTAAGACCGCCTACTGCCTACTGCTTTTGCTGCTGGCAAAAAATATAGGAACCAACGAAAACAGGAACAAAACCACCACAAAAACGGGTTTTACACAATCTGAGAAAAGTTGCTGCTGGCCAGGAAAGTTACTGTGGAATCCATTCGGAAAGATCTGGGCTGGGCGCCTGTGTGAGATAGGCAGCACAAGAGTGCGAAGCATCGCTGCCTGTAGGGGAGACAGCCATGGAAGGATCGACTGGGGGTAGCACCAACAAGAGATGTATCAAGGACAATAGGACTACCCTCTAGTTTTTTAACATAGCTATGGAAAATAGCGCGTGTATCGATGATTTATGATGACTGACCTATTCAAATTATTTCAAGATGGTGATTCTCCAGTTCGCTACGTTTATCTACCAGAGGGTATCACCAAAAAAAACACAGAGACTATCGTCTACGATGTACCGAGCCCACCCGAATAGAGCCACCTACATACAATGTTTCTACTGTATAGGTTGTTTTCTTCGAACAAGCCTGCAAGATGACAGCAGCCTCAAAAACTCGTCTTGGAGAGAGATGGGATAAACTACCAACTGGTACAAGAATGGTTCACCAATGAACAGCCCAAATACAATCCGGTTTTTCAGGATATCATCGGCTGCCTTTTGTGTCATCTAATCTAAGATCAACATCCAGGATCTCATGACTAAGGTCCCCTGGGTGTCAATCATTCTGGCCCCAGAGCTGGCTTTTTGGAACCATTTGGAGCCAATACAATCATTTTGGATGTGACTAAACGCCAGTCGTGTAGTCAGAATTCGATCCGGGGTCTGACGTGTTGCCCAATCTAGCGAACAATGGGAGCATAGACACTCTGTGGGTTGGTATGCCAACGTGGTTAATTTCGGCATGCAAGCCATCATTGTAATAGAACTTAAAACCAACTGGAATTCCTCTGAGTCTTTTGGAAGTCCTCCCTGTCTATGTCTCAGCTACTCCCAAGGGTAGCGGAACATTCGCAACACCTCCACTGAGAATTTCAACCTCAAACCTTGGGGGGTGCAGTTGGGTTGCTTTGTATGGGACCATGGTAAGAGCCAACAAAAGTTGGGATATATATATATATGTATATTATATATATATATATATATACGGCAAATGCCTGGGCTTTGCCCGGACCCGCAATGACGACAGGCGACGCATACGCATCATCATCATCATCATCATCATCATCATTAGAATCAAACCCTTATTGAAGATCTTCAATGAATGTAGAAGTTTAACGGGGGTGGGAGAATTAAACCCCTATTGAAGATCTTCAATGAATGTAGAAGTTGAACGAGGGTGGGAGAATTAAACCCTTATTGAGGATCTTCAATGAATGTAGAAGTTTAACGGGGGTGGGAGAATTAAACCCTTATTGAAGATCTTCAATGAATGTAGAAGTTTAACGGGGGTGGGAGTTTAATATCACCTAGTACCTTTGTTGATCTTCCCAATTGAATGTAAAGTTTAACGGTGGTGGGAGTTTAATATTCCCTAGTACCTTTGTTGATCTTCCCAATTGAATGTAGAGTTTAACGGGGGTGGGAGTTTAATATTCCCTAGTACCTTTGCTGTTTTTCCCATAGGAATTTAAGGTTTAACGGGGGTGGGAGTTTAATATTCCCTAGTACCTTTGTTGTTTTTCCCATAGGATTTTTGTGAAATTGCATCAACATTTGTTTGGGAATGGGAAACCTCAAAGCCCAGGCGTTGCGCGTATATATATATATATATACATTATATATATTATATGTCATATATTATATGTCATATTATATATATATTATAATATATTTATATAATATTTATATATATATATATATCCACTTATATCTACAGTTACACATCTAAAACTGGAACTGCACCGGCCCTCATCCATTCCCATCCCAGCCTCAAGGAGCGGCTCTGAAGGCCAACTCAGGTGCTAAATGGAGAGAGAGACTCTCAGAGAGAGAAGGGAACGAAAATTCATGGAAAATCCCATGGAAAATTCATGGAAAATCCATGGAAAATCAAATCAAGAAAAATATAATACGTAAATGAAATCAGACTTTGACTTGACATACTCTTTGATAAACGAAAACCATGCATGTATCTTCATGTGACAGAAATCTGGTGGAATGGGGCATAAGGGAAAGAGCTTTGAGCCAGATTTTCAGCGAGCTGTGGATGCAGGATCCATACTGTAGTTTCAGCCCATTCCCAAAACATGCTCAACTGAGGCTTCATCTTGACAGTGTTTTAGGATGGAAAGTCGAAACCACCTTCGGTTTCACCACAAAGCATTGAGCTGATTCTGGTGAGGCTAGGAGTTGCTGTTCTGATGATGTTTGGATTCGACAAGCAACTACTGGTGAGGTCCACAGAATTGCCTCACGTTGAAGGGAAGATGTTTTCTACACCCCTGTGTCACATTCACATGAGCAGTGTTCATCACTTTCATCCCTACTGACCTACTTCTTTGGGTCAGTTCACAAACCCAAACAAATCAGCTAGCAACACTCCCGATCAATCAACTATCAACCAAGCACTATTTTAATCAATTACATACCATGGTGTGTTTTGGTGATCCAAACCATGAAACCGGATAGTTGATGCTCATACAATTCCTGATGAAAAAAACACATTGGAACCGAGAAATTAAAAAACACCAACTTTCCCTCACTTTTCTGCTGTCAAAATTACACATTTTACCAGGGCTCTGAAGGCAGCTCTTCCTCACCGGGATAATCGTCCTAAATCTGGAGGATTTGCAGTCCCTTTTAGCAGATTTTGAGTCCATGACCATTGAGAAAAACAACCCCAAAAAAAATCGGTTTCTTTCAGGATCCTCGAGATTTTTCGGTGAGGCTATCGATGGCGCTGGCATGTACCGCCAAGATTGGAGTCCTTTGTGTCAAAGCTACAAGAATTATCAAATTCTCTCTGGTAACCCAGAAAAAATGCATGTTTTATTAAAACCATAGTCTTTCCTCTCAACTCTCCCGGGAACCAAATCGAATTCCAGGTTTCCCACATTGTCAACCCGCAGTGAGTTGTCTAAGTTGGGATCCTAGTATTTCGCTCACGATTGTGTTATGCAACAAGAGATTCTCTGCTTGGTGGTATACCTACCCCTCTGAAGAATATGAAAGTCAGTTGGGATTATTGTTCCCAATATATGGAAAAATAAAAAATGGTCCAAACCACCAACCAGTTCTAGTATGAACCAAATGAGCAGTGTTCAAAACCCTTTTTGTCGTCCCTGTACACTGATTGCTTGATAGAATTTCTCATATTTACCATTGTAACTCCCTGTAATCATCAACCAACATAGGCTTTTTTTAATGGTTTGAACACTGCGAAAAATGGGGTGTCATGGTGGCCACTCAGCCACTCCCACGATAAATACAACCCCGAAACCGGTACCTCGGCAAAGGTCTCTTTGGTGGCCACCTGTGAAAACAGTTCGTTCCAAGGCTGGCAGGTTTTTTACATACGGCCTTTGGAATGGGAGATATAAAATAGATATAACGCTATAAGAATGGGGATATAATTTGATATAATATGATTCAATATGATATTTCATGAGACGGGATAGAACCAAGATGAAGCAATGTGAGTGATTTTTTGGGTCTATCTGAGTCTATCTGAAAATGACTCAAAAATTACCGGGGGAAAAGGATGATGAAGGATCATCCACTGCACTTTTTGTGCCACCGGTGCTCGCCCGGTGCCACCGGGCGATCACATTTTTTGGGGCTTCATCCCAATAGTGAATGGGTTATAATCCATTGATGTATCTTGGGCCCTGGATTATACATGATTATACTATGGTTATTGAATGTTGTTGACAAAGGATCCGATTCTGAGAATGCAAGCATGTAGCTTATGAAGGCGGAGATCAGCAACAGTAACCGGATGTCACCGGAATATAGGGATGTCGCCGTCAAAAACAGGATGTAATGGCTTCAACCAGGGACTCGCAATCAACACCTACCCAACTGATTAAAACTGGATCATGATCTGCTTGGTGGTTTCAACCCCTCTGAAACATATGAAAGTCAGTTGGGATTATGACATTCCCAATATATGGCAAAATAAAAGCCATGTTCCAAACCACCAACCAGTGATGGCTTATCTACAACACTCTAAAACAGCGTGGGGAACGACAGGATGTCAGCGATGGATGGCAATAGAACATGAGGGCCGTGGAGAAGCCAACAAACACGCAATCTAATCATGGGGCATGCGGCATACACAATCATAAACTATCTCCAATTTTACCGAAGTTGGATCAAGGGCGGTTTTGCGAAACAAAAATTGGCGGCTCAAAGGAAAGGTGTGCCATTTTTTTGTGGAATCTTGAACCCCCTACCATGGACCCCCCATCGTCTTACTGGTTTCCCATGGTCATATCCTGCCGTCTTGTCACGGGATCACCGTTCATGTCGTGCGCCTTCACTCCGTTGGCCAGAGTGGTGACAACTACCGGTGCCTCACACTGGGTGCGAGGCAAAAAAAATGCCATAGGTTCCGAAGTTGAGAAGCAAATTATAGCATTAAACATAACAGATGATGAAGTTCTCATTTACCCTCTGGTAGTTTAACATAGCTATTGAAAATGACCATTTATAGTGGATTTTCCCATTAAAAATGGTGATGTTCCATAGTTTTTTGTATGTTTACCAGAGGGTAAAAACAGAGATTCCACCGCCACATGGATGGAAGGCGCTTTAACGCCTGGTTCCATGCCATTGGCTCGGCCAAGACCTGCGAAACATGCCTGGCCAAACCTCAGTGCAGGACCCTGGGACCCACCGTTGAGCAACCCCCTTGTTGCCTTTGTTGGGCAAAAAAAACATCCCAAACTTCTTGGGCACAAAAAAGGGAATTCCCAACTTGAGAAATGATGAAATGATTGATTTTTTATAATTAATCCATATTAATCAATATTAATCAATATTAATCCCTAATGGATTCTGACATTCCCAACTTTCTCGAAACCTCTCTTCACTGGCGCCGTCCCCAAGCGATTCGGAAATGATGCGAGAGCAACAACTGGTCAACTCTACGGGGAATCAACAAACTGGACTTGATCAGTTCTCACCATTACAGTAGTTGCAGTAGTTCAGTTTATAGGTTCATATTATATCTGTATATATCAATTCTTCCAATGGCACACGAACATCACAAACATCCTTGAATTTAAGCAGCACGCCAGATTGTTGGCGGCTTTGTATTGCTTTGAATCCGTGGTCTTCACTTAGTTTCGCCGGTTGCATTGCGAAGAGCTTACCCAACCCAGCGCACAAGTAGGAATCCCGACGGGGGCGAATAGCGCGGGACACGCGACCAAGCATCACGGCAAATCTAAGTGCCAACCTGCAAACATTTCCGAAAAAGGAGGACATTCAAATCTCTGAAGCTCTTGGGACAAAAATATGTTTCTCTATCTCAAGTTTGGGTGCCGAAATCCCTGAAATATTTTAGATATAGGTGATAGATGGACACTGGTCTGCACTTCCTGGTGTTTCCTCGACATTGGGTGTTTCGCAAAATATACCTTGCCGCAATCTGTCATATGACAGTCAGAAATCCCTCTTGAAATCCCTGTGGTCATCCATCCAAAAATGGGATTCCTTCGGGTAATGTGTGGTCTAGTCCACATACTATGAAAATGGATCGATGACTAGAAAAATCAATGGGTCAATCCAGTCTATCTTTTGACAATGGCACATGAATCACATGATGATTCCATACTGTGAGCATATGTGAGCTATCCAAATGTTGAAGGATTGAAGAAGATCGAAGCGATAGTTCTGTCATTTCTGTCGCTTTCCGAAGCCTTCACGACATGGTCCGAAGCGTGTTTATGCGCTTCCCCCAGTTCACCATGATATAATTGAACATCAAACGGCGAAAACAAGATACCCTGACTATGGGAACCATCCCACTGATTCATTCGCCTGTGTATGCGGAACAGCCCCTTGATAAGGTATGTGACACAAATGAATTTTAAAGGGGGACTTCAGATTGATCAAATGTCTTCCATTGTCATTCAACACTTTTGTACCAACTATTCAGATGGTTACAGATTGTCAACACTCGCTATTAGCATCTATTAGCTGTGACTAATATCGCTATGGTGGCTATAAAAATTGTCTATCAAATACCAAACGACCAACACAAACTTACCAGAATCGTAACAATGCCAATAGCACGAGCACTTGGAGGATCATCCCACGTGGCCCACGGTCCTCGTAACTGGTGAAAATAACAACATGCATTGGCGCCAGTTATATATTATATATATCTGTATTATGGATATGTAACCCCCATAAATTTCCGGGAGATCCAAGTAGATCTAACTCGGTTTTTTTTCACATTGAAAACCACTTCACTTAGCGATTCGAGGGATCATCGATGATCCTCGAAGCAGAGTCCCACCTTCGATTCGTGTATCAGAGCAGGCACGAGCTGAGCCAAGAAGTGGCACCAGACGTTCAACTCTCCCACCCAAAATTTGTTAAACTGGTTGGTGGTTAATGATGGTTAATGATGGTTATAGGTTAATGATGGTTAATGATGGTTAATAACTATCTGGTTGGTGGTTTCAACCTACCCCTCTGAAAAATGATGGAGTTATATAGTCAGTTGGGATAAAATCACATTCCCAAGTGTTTCTGGAAAGTCATAATCCAGCCATGTTCCAGTCACCACCAACCAGTAAAAGTTTCACAAGTACCTGGAGTATCTGGACAGATTGCTATCGAAGTCGCGACAGCACCGAACTCAACATCCGGTCGCACGGGTGACCATTGGGGTATGGGTAAGAAGCCAGGAAGTTACAAGTCATCGTCAAAACAACAACAATAGCAAGAATAACAAGTAATAACAAATAGTAACAAATTATAACAAAAAATAACAAATAATAACAAAATATAACAAATAATAACAACAAAATGACAAAAATAACAAATAATAACAAACAATAACAAATAATAACAAATAACAACAATAAAAATAAAAATCATAATCCTCCAATCAAATCATTGGAAATTATGAAGCAAGAACAGAAATATGCTATCACTCCTACAACCAGCTGTTGATAACTTTTGTCCCCTGTCATGTCTGGACCCCACACTCCCCCCTTTAAATGATCGCCGAGCTCTTTTGGTGTCGCAAGGTAACCCACCAATCATCCAATGCCAGTCAACGGCCACTGGATGTCTTGGATGTCTTGGACCTCTACCGATCAGTCAAGTGCCATATGCTAAACCTGGCTGGGACTAGGTTTGACTGAGAAATCATCAACAAACATGCGCCATATGGGCCATAGAAATAGTGACATGTTTGTAGAATCAAAAAAAATAGGTGATTACTGGAGGTTTCCTAAGTCATGGGAGGTACCCCCAGTCATCATCCATTTTCATCGGATTTTCCATGAAATAAACCATCCAGCTATTGAGGTATCCCCATGACTATGGAACCCCCCAAAAATGGCCAATTTACCAGTCATGATTCGAGTGCATTCAAGTCCTCAGTACCTGCGTGTGCATGGCCTGTTTCTCAATCAAATGTCCGCATCTATGTAGAAGCATCGCAAGAATTTTTGGACCCCAAAAGCGCTCCATTTTTTCATCCCAAGAACTAAACAGAGTGGATTCTGTTTCAGACGCTCACATATCTTTCCGTTCCGGATTCTCGCTACCCACATCCGGATCTCTGGCTATCTGGATCGCTGTATTTCACTGAGATCTTCCCTGGTTTGTTTATGAAAATAGCGTGCCTCAACTCATCTCATGGTTTTCATGTTTCCCATTCAGATTGTCGTACATTGTGAGTATCCACGCATTTTTGATCAACCTAAATTACATTCTTGGTTTTTAATCATTCTTGGCTGCATCTCATTACATCTCACTATATCCACACTAAGTACGTACTTCAAAGATCTTTAAAGATATTTTAAAGATTTTTAAAGTGGATATCCTTGGTGTATCCTCACTGGATGACCATTGAAATTCTATCGCAAACACACCAAGGGGATTTGAACATCGGGTTGAAAATTGCCACTTCGACAGGGAACCATCAAATTATTGGATAGCCCATGTTCAGAAAACCCAGAATATGATTCTTTTGTGATCAGTCCTCAAAAATGTTGTCTTTCAGAGCAGAAACCGGAACGGCAATCATTGTGAGTAAGTTCTTTTCGATGGCCTTTGGGACTCAGTCGTGAAATTTGTCACAGGAATCTTAGTGGATCAGTGGATCCTGTCCGCTGTCCGGAAATGGACCTTTTTCTATGTATTTTAGGACTTAGGACAGCCAATGGTCAAATGGAGCCCCCTCGGGTGATTTTTCACATAGCGAACTGGAAAAGATGGCCCATTGGTCGTTCGATAATTTACCATGGCCATGATGATTTGCCTATTCAAAATGCACGTGATTTCCTATGGCTACTGGTTGGTGGTTGAGCCCTACCCCTCTGAAAAAAATGATGGAGTTCGTCAGTTGGGATAAAATGACATTCCCAACTGTTTATGGAAAGTCATAATCCAGCCATGTTCCAGTCACCACCAACCAGGCTATTCTTCCATATGTTTCAAGCTGTGAAGCAAAACCCAGTGCTGTTTTTCAAGGTCCCATCGCTGCATCACCGCTGTGCCCGTGCGCATGCACCCATGGCAGCACCGATACCTCGGAGGAGATGTTCATGACAGACGGGTTGAGGCCACACCAGTTCAGTTCCAACCATCAAAATAAACGATTATCAAGAAAGTACCGGGTGAGTAGATGTTGGATGATGTTGGCTACAATTCGCTTTAGCAAATTGGATACAACATGATACAACGGGATACGTGTCATGGTACACTGGTACAGTACAACCTCCAAGCTACATTTTGGTCCCTGTTTACGGCTCCCCAAACGACATGGTGTTGCGGCCCAATTTTTACTGCAACATTCAAGAAGAAGAGCTGTTTCAGCTCCTGCCAGGGAATGTCCTCCGAAAAAAATGTGACTTGTAATGTGCAACTGGCGTCACTGGCGTGCAAGATTGCACAACTTCAGGAGGATTACACATAAATTACACCCTGTGATTTTCTGCAGTTGATGGCCGCACTTTCCATCCATTTCTTACAGTTTGGATGCCCAAACTGAGGCTACTGGATGACACCTAAATCAGATACAACAAACCACAGCTGTGCAACAGGGGTCCATTTGCTAGCTGGGACACTGATGGTGTCCGCCTCTGGGAAGGAAAGGAGCTGCAAGGCACGCCTATGTTCCCAGAACGTGGTCGAAAGTGGTAAAAATTTCTAGTTCCCAGCCCGATTGATCCATCATTATGTGTTTCATTCAACAGCGGATGGCTGATTCTAATGCACACGATTCAGGCCGATATCAACCAAATGGGTTTATACAGGGTTACCTTCGCACAAAAAAATGTATTATCATCATGATTCTGCAAACAAATGATATTATCTCTATTACGATCGTTTTGAAAAGATCTAATCAACGTTTTGTTCTATAGGCACTGTCACTGCCATACAGACTCATAGTCAAATGACGTTCACGATAACAGTCATCGCCATCAGTTCCTGCGGTTTGCTCATACTCTGACGCGAAACCCGCCTCCAAAACCCACGTTTTTCGCAAGCACCAAGGGCCGCACCTGCAGGGCCGTCAGCAAAATCTCATGTTTTTTGGGTGACTCAACAGTCTTGGGAAATCCAGTCTCGGTTGTTGGGGCATCTGTCCAACCCAACACTCACAAGGCTCACAAATTCACATGTCATATTGCATGTGTCCACATGGAGATCTTGCATGAATGCAACTTGCCTCTTTCAATTTTGGGGGTCCTAAAACCAAACGACGTCAATCTTATAAATGAACATGGGAAGGTGGTCTTGATGCACGAAACAGGCTCACTTCCCCACTAGACGCGGCCTGTTAAAACCACATGGTTTGGAGCTCCAGCCCCCGCGCAATTCATGTTGGCAACGCCGCGCGCCAAGTGCAGACTGCCTTGCCACGCGCCACCCTGCGGAAAACGCAGCACCGATGGAATCTTGCTTGGATCGCACGTGCATGTGCTGAAAAATTTGGTTGCAGGAAAACCCCTTTGCTGAAAAGCTCCGGCCCTTATTAAATATAGGCCCTTGCCTTTGCCCTGCGTGTTCTGAACTGGTGAGCAGGTCAGCGCGCCACAACAGTCGACTGAAAAGTATTCCGTTGCCGTTGCTGCTTTGGCGCCCGCTTCTCAGACCAAGAACATCCAAGAACCACAAAACATCCTCAACAAAGCATCACCTACTTTGCCGCGTTCCCAAACGCGGAGCGGAGTTCAAACTAAGCACGCGCCAATGCTTGCCTAAAATGGGCGCAGCACCTGCCAACTTTTCGGGCCCTCCGGGCGAAAGCGCCAGCATTGCCCTGTTATGTGGCTGCGATGTTTCCGCCGGCACGCGACAAGTTTCACCAAACCACCCCATCAAATGGGCAACACACTGATCACATCGCAGTCGCTTGTCATTCCAAACGTCTGCGTTTCCAGCAACACATGATCCTGTGCAAGTCTCATAGCCAAGAACTAATGTTGCTCGGCAAAGGAAAACACATGCGATGAGTCAGCGATGACTATTGCATGGAAGAGCAGACCTCACAATGGGTCATTCACCCATTTTCGATTTTCGGCCTACGTCAACCACCCCCGTATGTAATGTATTGAAACTCCTGGGGGGTTCAAACACTGCTCAGTTGATCGCTTGCTATGTTGGCAGCTGTAGCATGGACTGGAGGAATGACAATTTGCGGCCTTCCAGCGGTTTGATATGTGAGAACTGCCCGCTCTGACATGGCAGGCCTTGCTATTTCGTGATTATCCGCAGGAACTCGGCACCCACCACCCACCCACATTCATAACCCAGGATACTCCTAAGCATGGCTTACCATGCGTAAAAAAACCTGCCACTTAGATCCACTTCGGGGATTCCAAATCACCCCGTCCATGGATGGTAGACAAAGCAAAAGAGGCCGCGAGGCCTCGAAGACAGATGATTGATCATCAAAAATCCATAAAAATCCAGAATCCTTTGCAAATGCTTTGACTTCGCTGACGAAGATGTAGGGCTATCAGGGGGCCCTCGGATCGCAGTGTGTTCCCTTTGGCTGAACCAATCCTGGGTGTCTCAAGCCGTTCCATTTTGGGATGAGGATCCAGGACGTAGGCTCCACAAATCACCAACTAGTTCCGATGATTTTTCACAGCCACATGCTTCATGGTCCCTCTAAAAAACTCTGAATCTCCTACTAAACCATGGTTAATGGAGGCTGTTTCATGTTAGAAAAATGCAAAAACAAGCAGACACACCTCTACACCACGATCAAGTTCCCATCTTATGAACGAACGGTCAACCACTATTCTGTTGACCATGACATATATATATATATACATATATATACATATATATATATATATATATGTATACTGTGTATATATATATATGTATACTGTATATATATATATATATATGGCCAAGTGCTCACTAGTGTCATCAACCAACACTTTGGATTGCAACCCTACCTGGCTACCATGTTTACCTGGCAGAACTGCTACTGTTTACGGCTCAAAGTCGTGGTCCCAGCGTCAAATCGGCGACACGAACCGTGGGTCCTCTATACTCAAAGATCTCAGTACCAAACCCGCAGGATCCAAAAACTCGCTGCTTAACTTCTGAAACAGAAAGGACCCAAAATCCAAAAAAACAAAAAAAAATCGAAATAGCAGGAAGAAACGAGGTCATGTTCCCCAAAGCTGGACATAATCATCCCATCATCATCCCACAATCATCCCATTTTCCCATGAATGATTCCTATGAATTGGCTCAATACCAAGTTTTGTCCCTATGTTCCCAAGTAATAGTTGGTGGTGTTATTCGTTAACTGTTTTCTTCCCATTATCATCCCATTATCAACTCAAGTTAAATCCAATTTTCCCAAACAAATCACCAATAGCTGGTTTTCTCTAGTATATCTGTGTTCCCAAAAAAGATGCAGTTATTTTCCCAGGACAAATCACTAAATCCCAAGTCAAATTCTAGTCAAATCACTAAATCCTACTGTACTTTTGGACATGTGTTCAATTTTCCCAAGGTTTCAAGATGTTTCAAGTTTGGACATCCCATTAGCAATCCCAACTGAACAATTATGAATAGCAAGAAATTCCCAGACCAAGGGCTCGATAAAAAGCTGGACAGCTCGCATCGAGACGGCGACGCCTCTGCACAGCTCGCAGCTACCATGCCCTGGAAAGTTACATCCAGGCGGCTCCGCCTGGAGCGCAGGATGGGATTTCTGGGATGGGAATATGATGGAAAAATATGGGAAGAATATTGAAAAATATGGGGATATATGGGGAGATATTAAATATAGGGAGAATTCTGATGGGGAAATGGTTGATATGGAATATATAGGGATAGAGTATGATGTATAAGGCCAGTCATGTGTAAATTATGAAGCACAGGAAATTCCAATAGTCCCATACTACCCACTAGCTACTGGCTACTGACTACTCACTGCTCAATTCCTCGCTACCCACTTCTGACTACTAACTGCTGGCTACTTACTACCAACTACTGTCTATTAACTACATACTCTATAAAGTTCCATCAAATGGTCATTATTGTAAATATATAACCTCTTCGTTGGGATATCAAGGGGGATATATCAAACCTATGTAACATGATATGTGGCTATGCCTGAATAATCCAGTCCATTCCCCCTAACCTTAAATATGGCAGCAGTTTACCCTGGCTTTGTTTTTCTGATGCATTTATGGTGCAACCCATAGCAGGATGGACGCAAAATGATAAGACGAAGATGGCCCAGAAAGGTGACCAATGGATAGAAATGGTCACAGAAATGGCACATCCGTTGGGGGCAGAATGTTGCTTGGGTAATAGCCACCGTAGCTCAATGCCCCAGTTGGTAGCATTTTTCTGACTTTTTTCCCGTGCGGCCACTTCGGAAATGGGGAAAAAAACGCCCATTCCTGCTCTTGATATCCACCGCTGATGCTACTCTTTGGTTGATTCTGTTCTCAATAAAAACTACATGGGGGGGTCCTAAGTCATGGGGGTACCCCAATATATCGCTGGATGGTTTATGAAACATGGAAAATCCTATTAAAATTAGGATGAGAACTGGGGGTACCCCTATTTCAGGAAACCTCCATATAATATATGATAGTGTCCAAGTTTGCCCAGGTCGTTCAAGTACCCGTGGTTCATAGTTTCATGTTTGATCCGGTTTGTGACATGAACAATGACCCAAACATTGCTTGCTTCTGTCCCAGTCCCCATGTCATTGGCTACTCAAATATAGCTCTGGCTGCACCAGTGTATGGTTGTGCATGCCACATGTGTCCACAGCGATTAGGAAAAACATTGAAAAACATCAAATCAAAATTGACAGTGTATACCCGGTTTCAAGCACAGTCATCAATCGTTGCATTTCATCACCTACCGACTGGGACGGATATGGTTTAGAGTTCGTCGTTGAGACCACCTAGCGCACAAATGCTATTACAGTAATTGTCAGTACCAGCACAAAGGATCGCATGGCCGTGATCGGCAAATCAGTTGCTATCCTCCAATTCTTGATATCCCAAAATTGCTGGTAAGAATCCATATTTACCCCATGTACCAACCAAACAAGGAGGCGTTTTGGCTGGCAAATGGAAAAAATGGTGGCATATCTCGGGGATTCCCACTTTATGCATCTCTGTGATATCACTGATATCATCAAGACTTAATCAAAACAAACGGGTACATGGGCGCCAGCAGCTAGTCATGGGCCAATCTATACCCGCAAAAAGTCTGTCCGGAATCGGCAAGCAATTCTTTAAGTTTGTCTTTCACTATTTCAGATAAATTTATTTCACCACTTGGCAGTGTGTCAAAACCTTGTACCCCTGGTAAACATCAAAATAGCTGGGATTTATGGATGTTCATCCCCCTAAAAATGGTATGTATAGGTATTGATCCATACCCATTTCACCACTTGACCTATTCGTGTGGCTTCTACAGCCATTCAAACATGGACATCCAGTGGTTAGCCGCTTAGCCCCAACAGCGCAGCTTCACCTCATCCACTTGAGAGCCTGTCTCCATGGCTGCACCTGGGGGAACTCATCAGGAAGACCTAGAGGTTTAGAAATGAGATCAACACAAAGAACGGGGTTACGAATGGGGTTTCAATGGATTGGTTTAAGGGAAAATCTACAGGAAACCATGGTTTTTACCATCAAATATAGGGGTTTCCTGTAAATTTTCCCATCATCCAATTCTATGAGGGTTATAATCTGGGATGTAACTGACATACTCTTTTCAACCAGGACAGAAACACGCAAGTCGGGATGCAATCGATCAACCGTTGGAAAACTCGGAAGGCCAAGAAAATCAACTAAAAACCTGTGAAAAAGTCGTCAACAAATTTGGAGAGCGGACCATATACAGAATATGTATAGATATGTTGATATTCATACATTTGTATGTACATTCAGCATATATCACATATCACATATTACATATTACATATTACATATTATATAATATACAATATATAATATATAATATATAATATATAATATAATATAATATAATATATAATATATAATATAATATATAATATATAATATAATATAATTTATATATAATATATAATATATAATATATAATATATAATATAACATAACATAACATAACATAATATAATATAATATAATATAATATATATAATGTAATCTAATATATCCACATGTAATAACACGTATTGGTTTCGAGTTCATATGTTTTTTGTATGATTAGGTGGTAGAGATCACCCCCTGTTAAGCCAGCCAGGCCAGAACCTCACGATTGACATTGGATGATCTGCACCTCTGCAACCCCTGAGAGCTAACATGGAGCCGGAAAATCATGTCTTGCACCATACATGTTTCTTCTTGAAGAAGTAGTGGATGTTGGGAGCTTCATATCAAAACTTGGGAAATCCATGGAAATCCCTTGGAAAAATCTACAAATTTTCAGGTGTTCATGGGAAAATCATCAAACTTTCAAGTCGCTGGATGTTCCAGCCACGTGCCACCTCCAAGTCCTGTCCAAAGTCCCATCCCCAAGCCCAGGCTCGGACGTAAGTGAAGCACATGATGCTGGGAAGAACGGACTCCTGGCGTAGAAATTGCCCTGATTTTTTCGGCTGCTGAAGGCTGTTTTATTGCTGGAAATTGATAGGAAAAAAGAGCTGAGAATCACGTGGGGCAGATGGGAAATTGATTGGAAGATGATTATCAGCTGATTGGAAGATGATGAGTTTCAGCTGCTTGTCCTATCAATTCCTACCAGTTTCAGCTGATTATCAGGCAATTGAGTTCCTGACTAAATCTTGTCTGGTAAGTTCCTACCAGTGTGTTCAGAACGAATCTTCGTTAGTGCATTGAATCACTTCACTATAGCTACGACCTAGGGAATCATTCCCCCATAGACCTGAAACAATGGACCCAATGGCTCTAGAGAAAACATGAGAAAACACTACAGTACTTGGTAGTCTGGAGGTGGATCAGCACATTTCAGAAATGGTCAGTTCTGAAGCAAACAAACCTGTCGAAGCAAACATGGCTGTGGCAGAGAAACATGAAACTCTTGAATCCTTTTTTTCTCGAAATTTTGATCCCTCGAAATTTCACCTGAAAGCCACAAAGATAGCTTGGAGATGGCTGGAGGATCATCGAAAATATTGCCACAATGTGGTGCCCCCCCAGTTCTGAGTTGGTTTGTAACCCCCCTTAAGTATTTATTTATATATATATATCATACATATATCATACATATATACCATTTTCCCAACTGATTGGAGTTATAAACTAACTTTGCTAATGGTCGGTTCCGGTCGCCAATTTTTGGAGCACCGCAGCCAACTTTGGGGGCCACGCGGCGTCCTGGGTCATTTTGGCCAACAAACCCTCGGCACTCTGCCACCCGCGATGTGCTGCTGTCACTGTGATCCTGGGTGACACCGTATCATAGTGAAACTATGCAGAAGCTGTATGACAACCGGAGGGTTTCGAGGGCTTTCAAAGGTTAGCTTGTTTTTTGTTTTACAGTTGGAATAGATGGTTGTCTGGGAGCATTCCCAACCAAGATCAACAAAGCATTCCCAATAATGGACTCGCCATGGACCATCATTTTGTTCACAAAAGCCGCATTTTGACATATTTTCACCCTGACAAAAGCCCCATCCATCACCTCTTTTCCTCGTCCCAGGCACAGCTTGGTCCAGCTATAGAGGCTCCACTCCAGGCCCAGTCCAAAGGCCTGTGCGGTGCTCGCTGACGGTGAGAGTTTCAGACGGGTTGCATCCAGGGTTTGGCTCAACCAAAAAGAGCAGCTTCAGCACTGATATGGAACTTGATATAGAAATTGTCCCAAAAAAAAACTTGGTCTGCTACATGTTTGTTTGGCGATACCTGTTGACGGTTGACCAGAGAATCCTTCAACGGCATGACAGTCAGGGGCACAGGCGCACTTCTCCAAGTGAGTGAGTGGCCCAGCGCCAGGAACAGCATGCGCTGACCGTGCCTGGGTTGCTGCACCCAAAATCATCCCAAAAAATGATGATATTGGCTATTCAACCATCCCTTTTTTGGGGTCTGGTAATCTAACTAACATGGCCATGGAAAATCGCAAAATGTCATGGGTAAATCATCTATTTCAATGGGCCAAGACTTCCATACTCCCATTTTTTTCGAGACCTCCATGGCAACCATGGCGCTGTTGTAGCTGATAATGTTGGGCTGTGTAGTGGAAAGGATGCTCTGGAAGAAGTTGAGGGCCATCGGCCATTTGCCAACCCTCAAACCAGCGGGTTTTTCGGCTGGTTTTTTACGACTGGATTCAGATCTATACCCGGATGTGTATCCCAGTTGGAAAGTCAGTAATGAATAACCGTATTACAACCCAATTATGTGTGGGATAATATACGTATCATATATATATATACAAAATTAACATATGGGTTATGAGTTATTAACAACTTGTTAATTTAGATGCACCCCCTAAGTGGTCAATAGCCTATTCGCTCAGATCCGCTATGTGCCATCATACTCAGTGATATCCATCCATTGTTGGTTGATATATGATCCATCATTGGTTGAAGTCACATCATTGTTGGTTAATATATCATTCAGGAAATTGCTGGTCATCATATCCTCGTCTGATTTTTCCCTACTAAAATGGGGATTTGTCGGCAGCCATGTTTGTTTACTTGAGGTGCTTCATCGATGGTCCATTTTGCATGTATTTGGGAATGCATTCAAATCCCAGATGCTAAGCTGTTCACATCCCAAAAATGAAGAGAATGGATGCAAAATCATGAGTGTCTAGACCCCCCCAAGAAAAAAAAACTGGTTTTGACCCATCCCCATGTAGGTTTGCTTGAAAATAGGGTGCCCCAAAGTCCCACAGTCTATCATAATCTTCAAGTATCACATCGGTGGCTACAGTACATCCCATTCCCACCAAAAAAATGTGTTTGGTTGTTTAAAAAAAAAAACGACAGAAGCTGTTTAGCGTCAAAAGCCTTGGCCAAAGATGCTTGGAGCTTGTTCCCCCAGTTTTCACCAGAAACAGACAAATACGTTTCGCCAACTTGGATTTGCTTCAGGAACACCAAAAAAATGAAAGAGATGCCATTAATCGATGCCCCAGTCGTAGTGGATTTCCCATTGGACGAATAAGCCAACAATCATCGACAAACTGCAAATCCAGATACCAATCATCAAGATTTCCTCCATTTCCCAAAGGCTTCCTAAGTCATGGGGGTATCCCCAAATCATCCAGTCGTCATGGATGACCATGACTCAGTATTGACCAGTGACTTGGAGATCCAAATCATTTTAAGACCCCAAATGTCAGGATTTCCCAATGGCTTCCCCCCATTTTTCGTGTTGAAAACGCCATTGAAAGCGCCAGGATTCTGTTGACAGCGCGCCATGGCACTGTGAAAACACGCAGCATCCACCGAGGCTGTGAACGCCACCAGGAGTAGGGATGCTTGGCGCCAGGATAACCTGTAGCCGCTATAGCCGTGGAGAGGGAATCTGGGTGAAACTTCCGGGGATTTCATGGAAAGCTGGGATGTTGGAGAATATATACCCTCTGGTAAA
>Ga0126342_10001265_pt1:0-12500 | contig 34607 bp, 23 predicted proteins | sample Cyp1metagenome_FD_92528 | JGI IMG/M metagenome (GOLD analysis project Ga0126342, IMG submission 92528) | Coral microbial communities from Lord Howe Island, Old Settlement Bay, Australia - Cyphastrea 1 metagenome | ecosystem: Host-associated > Invertebrates > Cnidaria > Coral ...
GAACCAATGAACCAATGAACCAATGAACCAATGAACCAATGAACCAATGAACCAATGAACCAATGAACGAATGAACGAATGAACGAATGAACGAATGAATGAATGAATGAATGAAGGAAGGAAGGAAGGAATGAAGGAATGAAGGAATGAAGGAATGAAGGAATGAAGGAATGAAGGAATGAAGAAATGAAGGAATGAATGAACGAATGAATGAACGAATGAATGAACGAATGAATGAACGAATGAATGAATGAAATGAAATGAAATGAAATGAAAATGAAATGAAATGAAATGAATGAAATGAAATGAAATGAAATGAAATGAAAATGAAATGAAATGAAATGAAAATGAAATGAAATGAATGAATTGAAATGAATGCAATGGATGAAATGAATGAAATGAATGAAATGAATGAAATGAATGAAATGAATGAAATGTATGAATTGAATGAAATGTATGAATTGAATGAATTGAATGAATTGAATGAATTGAATGAATTGAATGAATTGAATGAATTGAATGAAATGAATGAATTGAATGAATTGAATGAATTGAATGAATTGAATGAATTGAATGAATTGAATGAATTGAATGAAATGAATGAAATGAATGAAATGAATGAATTGAATGAATTGAATGAAATGAGTGAATTGAATGAAATGAGTGAAATGAATGAAATCAAATGAAATGAAATGAAATGAAATGAATGAATGAATGAATGAATGAGTGAATTTATGCAGGACTGAAGGAATGAAGAAATGAATGAAGGAATGAAGGGTTGAAGGAAGGAAGGAAGGAAGGAAGGAAGAAAGGAATGAAGGAATGGAGGAATGAAAGATTAAAGGAATGAAGGAATGAATGAAAGAATGAAAGAATGGATGGGTGGATGGATGAATGGATGAATGGATGAAGGGATGAAGGAATGAAGGAATGAAGGAACGAAGGAACAAAGACGGAAGGAATCAAGGAATCAAGGAATGAAGGGACCAAGGAATCAAGGAATCAAGGAATGATGGAATCAAGGAATGAAGGAAGGAATGAATGAATGAATGAAGGAATGAAGGAATGAAGGAATCAAGGAAAAAAGGAAGGAAGGAAGGCAGGAAGGAATGAATGAATGGAGTGAAAGGAACGAAGAAACGAATGAAAGGAATGAACGAAAGGATGCATGAAGGAAATGAAATGAAAATGAAAAAATGAAAATGACAATAACATGAATGAAAGAATGAATGCATGAATCCAAGAATGCATCAATGCATGAATGAATGAATGAATGAATGAATGAATGAAAGAATGAATGAATGAATGAATGAATGAACGAATGAATGAACGAAGGAATGAAGGAATGAAGGAATGAAGGAATGAAGGAATGAAGTTTGAAGGAATGAAGGAATGAAGGCATGAAGGCATGAAGGAAAGAAGGAAAGAAGGAATGAAGGATTGAACGAATGAACGAAGGAACGAAGGAACCAATAAACCAATGAACCAATGAACCAATGAACCAATGAACCAATGAACCAATGAACCAATGAACCAATGAACCAATGAACCATTGAACCAATGAACCAATGAACCAATGAACCAATGAACCAATGAACGAACCAACGAACCAACGAACGAATGAACGAATGAACGAATGAACGAATGAACGAATGAACAAATGAACGAATGAACGAATGAACGAACGAACGAAGGAACAAAGGAACGAATGAACGAATGAACGAATGAACGAATGAACGAATGAACGAATGAACGAATCAACGAATGAACGAATGAACGAATGAATGAATGAATGAATGACTGAATGAATGAATGAATGCACGAACGAGCGAACGAACGAATGAATGAATGAATGAGTGAAGGAAGGAATGAATGAATGAATGAAAGAATGAATGAATGAAGGAATGCAGGAATGAAGGAATAAAAAAAAAAACGAAGAAACCAACGAACGAAGGAACGAAGGAACCAAGGAACGAAGGAACGAAGGAACGAAGGAACGAATGAAGGAAGGAACGAACGAACGAGCGAATGAAGGAAGGAACGAGCGAACGAACGAAGGAAGGAAGGAATGAATGATTGAAATCGAGCTCTCGCTACGGTCTCGTGCGCCTTTTGCCGACCTTATCTAGCAAAAATGTGAAACCGAGCTCTCGGTACAGTCTCGTGCACATTTTGTCGGCCTCATCTTCCAAAAGGGCTCCGCGCCCCTCATTTTTGTTACGATTTTGTGTGATCAACTACATGATGATGATGTGGTTGACATATGAAATCGCACTTTCGCTACAGTCTCGTGCCATTTTATGTGAGATTGAGCTCTGGCTACGGTCTCGTGCACATTTTGTCGACCTCATCTTCCAAAGGTGCTCCGCGCCCCTCAGCTTTTACGATTTTTATGTGAAATAGAGCTCTCCCTACAGTCTCGTGCACCTTTTGCCGACCTCATCTTCCAAAAGTGCTCCGAACGTGACAGTTGTTTTACGTTTTTATGTAAAATCGAGCTGTCGCTATAGTCTCGTCCACTTTTTTGTCGACCACTTCCCCGATCGAGCCGCGATGATTGGAATGCTGCCCATGACAATCGTCCGTAACTCGGAAGTTTTCAAACTAAACTTCCTTTGATTATATATTCATTGTATATCATATATTCTTATATATATATATACATATTATATATGTATATAGAAAATATTATAAAATCATCATTATATAATATGTATATATGTATACATATAGAGGAATCATTATACATATGTCTATAACATGTATATATGAATATATCATAATATATTAATAATATATTTATTCTACATATATTATATAAATATAATCATGTATATATATATATATTGTATATAGTATATATATAAGTTTACTCCAATCTAATTGCATTGTCCTATAGTTTTCTGCTGGTCAAGGCACGTTTTCAAAAGGCAGCTCCAACTGCTGGTCTTCGCAAAGCTGGTTCTGCTCATCGTGAACTGTGCAACCACAGGCCCAATGGTGAAGGATGCAGGCACCATCAGATTTCGAATCAAGAAGTTCATTTCGGGGCTGATGCGAGCGACACAGCTCAAGGTCTTCACGGAATCAAGCAAACGTTCAAGTGACAGAACTCGGAAGAACTCCAAGAAGCTCAAAAAGGGCTCAGACCAAGTTATGTCTTGTATTTGTTCCATCACGACGAAAAGCTGAGCGCATGTGATCAATTGATTTGCACACAAGGCCGCACCCAATAGCGCACTACGATAGGATCCGCTGGTTCGATCCGTCAGCGCTAGCACGATGTGCAAAATCCCAGTCCCGACTAGGACCAAAAGAGTCAGAGCCACAAGCTTAATGTAATCCCCGCCTTTGCAAGGCATGCACTGTTCTCCAATTGGCTGTAGACCTGGAAGGCAAGAGCTGCAAGCAGGGCTGGAAGGGTCCCTGCCCTCGGCGCAGGTTTCTGGTGCTCCACCCGGGCACCTCAAACTGTTGCCAAAGCACCGCAGAACTGCCCCAGGATCACCTGAGTTGGGAGCTCATGCCATGCTATGCCACGCTATGCCAGGTCCTTTATAGTCCCCTGAAATTTCTTCACAACCTGCCTCGAACAAATACACAAACGGTCACCTAAATAGTAAAAAGAATCCAGAGTCTTGATGCCTTGATGCCTTTGATGCAAGATAAGAGTTCACTGGGAAGAAAAGGCATGAAAAAACTTTCTGCCAAGACACCCAGAGTAGAGTAAAAGCCAGGTAAGAGTGTCGGGACTCCTGAGCCTGGACAAGAGGCGCCCTCGATGCAGATTTCGCATTGACCGGCTGACAAATGCCGTCCTTCAACACAATGACAAGAGCCTGCTGATGTCGCTCCTTCAAATTCAATCCATTTCTCTTGACCCCCAGCTTGCACAGCCTTACTTGTCGTCCAAAGCTCTTCAGCTCCACAGCTGGAACAACCTGTTGCTCCAGTGGAGCTGACGTAAGTCCCTCGCTCACAAGGTGAACAAGTTGCCTGTCCAACTGCAGCTGCAAAGGTGCCAGCCTCACATTGGATACATTGGCTCTGACCAAAGCCGCTTTGATGAAAACCAACTTCGCACTCTTGACATCTATAGGTTTGCCTCCCATCCTGTGTGAAAACCTCTGAGAAACGTCCTGCGGCACAAACTTGACAGTCGACCGCTTCGGCCAAAGATGCGACTGGCAAGCCTTGAACGTCAACCAGTCCATATCCTGCAGAGCAATCGGTTTTAACTGGCATCCACTTCCCCCAAATGTCGCTTTTGGTTTTCACCCATTGACAAGCTGCATCACCCAATATCTGGAGCTTTTGATCAGCAGTGGAGTTTATTGCAGTGGTTGCCAGCATATCCAGCAACTCACCTACCTCGAGTTTCATCTTCTGCACAAACGTCCTCACTCTTGGCGCTGAGATTTGGAGACCGACGTTGGCAAGCTTCGCGATGTACACTTCCTCTCCGCCTGTTCGGAAATCTCCCTTCAACCATCCAGCTGCGCTGTGTGGTGGCAATATGAGCCTGGCATGCCTAAGGTCAAGCAATGTCTCGTCTGGTTCAAACCAGTAATATAGTATCCGCTGGTTTCGAATCGCCTTCATAACGTTGGTCCCAGTGGTCCCGTGTGTCAGCGCCATCGGAATTCCATAGGCTACTGACCACTGCATCAATACGACCATGTATCCAGGTCCATTTTGCATTACAGGGATGCATTGAGTGTAGTTATGTCGGAAAGCAGGTGCGATCCAGAAAGCAGGTAGTTGACAATTTGCTGAATATTGGCCATTCCGCTCCACTACGCCATCGACATCGCCTGTCCAGTCAAGATAATTCTTCATCTTTTCAGAGTCTGTGGGTTCCAAGGGCCAGCCGAGAAAGGATCCGTTGCAAGGCTCAAGGTCTGCCTCCGGCAGATCCCACAAAGTGTCAAAGTATTTGTAGGGCTGGTGGAAGGACATGTTGTAACTCTTGTAGTATTCCAACGCCAACCCAGCATTCGCTGCACTTTCAAGCACCGATCCTTTGATGTAAAGGCCATCACCACCCTGATAGCCCATAGAGCCTAAATCTTCGGCTACTTGAGGATTTTGAGCTAGGAAACCCTGCCAAAAAGGAAAGACCGGACTCAACCAGGTGTCCAACACAACATCAGTTCTTGAGGTTTTCACCTGGCAATCAGAGCTCTCGCACCCTGCCAAACGTGAGATTCCAGCAGTAGTGTCGAAAATGGTTTCTGGAGTCACGAGGGCATGATATCCTAACACTTCAGAAATCAGGATCTGCGCAATCTGACTGGTCACAATGGAGGACCTCCAGGCGAATATGGTCAGCCGAATTGGACTTTGCTCGTTGCTGGCATTCAAAACATACAAACGCTGTCCTTCCGGTATGCCATTGGGCAAGCACAGTTCGGCCCGGCACAAGGCAGTCAGGAATAAGATAAAAACGCCCAATCCAGGCAGACCACCCAAAAAAATCATTGACCTCGGCTTGCAGAGCACACTGGTTAGGTTTCATGCTTTGGATATTGCCAGCCTAGGGCCTGCTGTTTCAAGCCTTTGGGTCATCCTCTGAAATGCCCATCTTTCTGCAATCAATTTGGTCAGATTCTTAGTTCCTGATTCTGAGGGGTTGCATCTGGTGTTTTCCAACAAATAGATTGCAAAACATACTCAACAAATAGATGCTGAGGGCTACACTACACAAGGCGTCGAGCACACTGAAGATGAATTGTGTGACGTCAAACGAAAGAAATATCGGAAAAACAACAGCTCAATGTACTTCAGCTCTGTCATCCTAAGGCATCCGTTGCTAGTCAATGTGCGATTTTCGCTGCTAGTCACCGTTGGTCGCTATGTTCCTGGGAGACTTTGGACTGTTGAGTTGTGTTGAACTTTCTCACCTAGAGGCACCACTGTGAGCCACACAGAGGCGGCGAAATTCTTTTGCCAGGCTAAACCTCAGCATACATGCTATATGGCATAAGATGCATAAGCTGTTGAAGAGAGCAAACCGACTCCAGGATACCATGGAGAGAATCTTCAGGATTAAACTGGCCTGTGGAGTGGGATTGCTCGGTTGATGCTTCAGAACTTTCAAGCAAACTTCCGCAAGCTTTCATGATGATCCAGTCTCAACCTTTGGAGCTGGCAGAGAAGCTCTACAGCCTTCACAGAAACCACCTGACCAAAGCTTCAGGTGGAGAGTTCTGACGGCCATTGGAACAAGGCTCTTGTGTTACAATATCACTCCAGTGAAAGAATGTTACTCTGGTGCAAACATGTCATTCCAAAAGTTTAAAGCCAATTGCATGGACTCTACAAGACAGCACCATTTGAATACAAGGGACTGGACGCTTGCACTGGTTGCACACAGGGCATGGTCTCTGGATATTTACACAAGCATTATGAATGGTGAATGACGAGCTTTCTACAGTAGATGGACGAAAAAATCAATCAAACCCTGCAGACGTCTACCAAGTAAAACCCCAGGCCCAAAATTTCAATGCTGCGGCCCCAAGTGCGCAGCCCAAAGGCAACATTGAAATTTGGGGATGCAGGGCGACAACAATACAGCAGGGGTTTGATTTCATCGTCCATCTACGGTACAACGCTTTCATTGAGAGCGCCTTCATGTGGTCCTGTTGTGTTCAACATAGTATGCGATCTTTGCTGCGTATCACAACGGTGTGGCATTGAAACCAGAAGGGTTATCATGGAAGCGCAGTGCCAAAATTCTTCCAGCACACGGCGGGCACGTTGACTGAAAGATGCTGTCAAGACACTACAGAGAAAGCCGCAGCAGCCCAGTCTCTTTGTGCTTCTCAGACCTGGGTTCAGAGATTTCCGCATTCCTGGGGAATCTGGAGGCAATACTGTGCATCCAAATTCATCCTGTTCACTTTCCACTGCTTGCCTAGCCTGCCCGCCTGCCAATCCTGCTTGTCATTTTCCACACGCACACACACAAAACACAACTCAAGCATCTCCAACTCCTGACTAGGACAAACATTTCGCTTCGCGAATTGAACATAGGCTGGAGGCTCAGCAACTGATTGAATGTATCACACTTGCATTTCCTGAATATTCTATCGTAGATGTTGTAGATGTCTGGCTACGGGCTTTCGCGTGCCGAGCCATCGAAATACTTTTTGCTGTACAGGGACTGCACCCAGCAGTCCGACTCCTGGAAGGCATCTTTGCCTTCCATCTGGCAGGCTGAAATTTGCGGCTGCGTTTTTTAATGTTTCATTGGATTTTGTCATATGATTGTCCCTTATTGACCACTTACGCCTTTGACCACTTAAAATTCTTAAACTCCATAAATCAAATCGATCCTCGCAGCCCAAAAATATGTTTCGGAACAGTGAAACTACCCTTCTCTGCCAAAGCTGGGCGCTGGTTTGTACAACGAATCTCTAGCGTGACAGGTCACAAATCAAATATGACTATCATAGCGACCGATAGAGAAACACGCCAAACGTGTTGCAAACCGCGCCTTTCTGCACCAAGCTGCGTTTTGCAGTGGTGCGAGTGTTCTCTATCATTCGTGAAACCAAAGAGAATTTCATTCTTCTTTTCGGCGCAAATGTATGATATGTATGCAATTACAGCAAGGGTTCATCAAACAAGTGATGCTCGAGACTCGAGATGCTTGAGCTCTGAATAGATGTGATGTCAGTGCTTTGAAGGCCAACTTGCCGAGGAAAATCGGGTCAGGACACGTCAGGACAAAGATGCGTGACCTGTCAACATGGTCAGCACCCAGCAGGAACCGATGGTAAGAGAAGTCCACTGCCAATCAAAAGCCGACAGCTGGGGCAAAGACCCAGATCTCTGATGCCTTGCCAAGTGTCTGGAGCCTCACGGAAAGTGCACCGCAATAGGTCTGCAAATGGATAAGAAAACAAAAGCAGCCCGATGCTTCGCTGCTCCTGTTGTAAGATCCACGAAAAATCATGCCATGTCCAAAATCTGTCCAATAGTTCCCGCTTTGTTCCCGCTTTGACCTCCCGGCAAGTCTGCAGCCAACCCAGCCCTCCATGCCTCGTAGTTGGTTCTCTCCATGAACTTCAGCAAAGCAACACTGGGTCCGTCCTGGAAAGGTGGCTCAGATTGGTTACTACTACCAAAGGTGCCTAGGCTGGGGTTTGGATGTCTACAGTTTGTAATTGTCTAGATGTTTATATATCTACAAATATATCATCCCAACAACCCTTCAACAACCAGCACTGTAGCAACATGAAGTCGCAGGCCTCTACACCGAGCATATCCCTTGTGCGCTGAAGCAGTCTTTGTGCAACCTTTCAGGGACCAAGTCCATGCTTTCGGCAGCCAAAGCACCCAAAGCACAGTCAAAAACCCTGGTACCCTGCTGAACATCAAATTGATTGCTGGTGAACACCAAAATAGCTGCGGTTTGTGGGTGTGATGTTCATCGCCATATCATGGGTTTTGACCCATGCACAATTCAGCTTTCTTTAGCTCAGGTTTCACTAGCATCAAATGCGGGATTTAAAAAAAGAAACGCTCAAGCAGAAAGAGCACCTGCCATTCACCCTGGGAGTAGTTCTGGTAGCCCATGTTGAACACCTGACAGAGTGAGAGAGCTGTTGTGCATGTCCTTTCCACTATGTACCTTTATTTTGCCTGAAATATTCAGAGTACCCTCCGAAACACCTGACATGCTCAAGGTGAAACTGTGCGTTTTTCTGCTGGCTCATTCTGAAGGCAGCAAAAAAATCCAAGCTCCCCACATGAATAAACTCAAGGGTGTAGCGGAAGCGCATCGAGGCTATGTCTAGCGGACGATGGCAATGAATATCTTAGATTGCAACTTCATGGAGGCACTGGCAAAACCAACTTGAGTAACTTGAGATTCTTTTTTCTTAGCTGCCTTACTCATTAACATTGCAACAGTGGGGTCATTTTCTGCCTGCGTTCTCGTTGAACAGATTTACCATCTTGACCTAAGTGTCATGCGCAACGCAGTCTTGAACTGAGGCCGAGCAAAGCAACTGAGCTCGCAGACCCCGTCGGCCCACTTCTGCTCCTTCTCATTTTCCAAGAATTGTCGTACCTTTTGGAGAAAAGTCAAGTTTGACTCAAGCTGTGAGATGATCAGTCCGGTCTGCTCAGCTGATTCAATTGATATTCAGTTGATCACGTTTATGAGTTTATGATAGTTTATGGGCTTGTTAACGCTTGTTAACCATCCATTGTTGTTTATGGGTTGAATCCCTATGTTTCCGGGTCACCCAAAACTGGCCTTGAATCTATCTCGGGTTGTCCAGCGCTGAGGACCAAGAGGCTGCTCAACCTCGAAGATTTTAAGTATAGGAAATGTGGCAGAAAACTTATGTCTTTTACCTGCAATTTTTATTGGGGGGTATCCTGAAAAAAAGAACCCAAAAAAACCGTTTCTGGGACAGTACTTTCTGCCATCATCACTGCGTGGATAGAGCACCACCTAGAGCTCCAGGCTGTAAGGCCCAAGTAGTCAAGGTCTATGACGTACAAATCCATGGGGACAACGGACCTGGACAGCAGTCATCCATAGCTAACACCGTAAGGTGTGTTGTACCAAAAGCAGACTGCTTAATCTGACATCATCAACACGTGATCAACACAAATCACTGTCACTCGTGTCACTGTCACTCGTGTCTTGGGCTTGTGCCCAGTGATGATGACTCGATCAATCAATCGGCATTTCGTCGCCATTGGAGTGGAGCAAATTGACACCACAGATTCTGCAACCTGAAGTGGCAAGCAACACCATCAGGCGTGCGGCATTTGAGGATGTGGTTGTTGATCACTCGAGCACTTCATATTCAAAGCTGCTGGAATATACTTTTACTTTTAACATCCCTCAATGTGCAGCTATGCGGTCCAGAAGTTTGAGGTCAAAGCCAGCACACTGACACCATAGATTTGTGTGGCACGCTCCACAGTCTCAGCGATGCTGACCTAACACAAATGGAAACGCGGTGTCACCCTTTCGTATAGAGGACGTGTGATATGACTCATATGACAATGGCATTCGTGACTGAAGTTGTGAAACAGCATCCAGTAAGCTTCTTGCATTTGGCGATAGGTAGGACGCATCGATCTTGAACTCGCTGCCAACTGCCCCTGCAAATTGCACTTCTTGCTACTGCATCTGTCACGTTCTCATTACAATCTCGAGACCTCAATACCATGCAGCAAACTCAAAAAGCAGGAAGGCTCTGCCTTCAATGGCCCAGCCATAATGGAGGCCGCTGCTGAGGTTGACCCTGACAAGCATGCCATTCTGCCAGAATTTCTGCCAGATTCTTTCAGTCCCAGTATTCCCCGTATTCCCCGTAGTCTCTTACCACCTTGACTTTTCTCTCATATACATGTGACATCATGTGACTGATCTCCGCCCGCCTGCAGTCCTTTCCAAGCCGTTGTTGTAGGCCCGGATGACCTATATAAATTTAATCAAATTTATATAAACATCACAGTGCAAAGCCCGGCTCAAAAGTCTCAAAGTTTCTGAACTCACGAGATTCGACCTCTGTATGCTGCCAGCACCGGTGTTCGGTGAATGGCTCCCAATATCCTGGAATCGCGCACTTGGCAAATGCCGTTGCCGTTTCGCTTTCACAGAACTGCTATGCCACCCTTTTTTGCCCCGATCTTTTCGACTGTGCTGGTCTTCTCCTTGTGAACGCCAGGATGGACATGTCAGCAAGCTTTGATACCTGAACAACCAAAGCATTCCAAAAGCTGATCACACTGGTGGCATTCCAATCATCCAAGCACCAACCTTGTCGATGTCACCCATTCGCCAAATCATCAAGAAAGTGTCACCTCACACTTTCTTGAGCAGCTTAAGCATGTAAATCAGGCTGGCATGCTGAGGTTGTTTCACAGCCGATTTTCAAACAGCATTTCAAAGGCTGGCACCGTTGTTCTTGTTGGCTGCTCCGTGAAACTCATCTACCACTCCGTGGACGATCTGCAATCAGGTCAATTGCAGATTTGGTCAACTTTAGCACAGCTCAACACGTCTGAACACATGCTTTCATCATCTTTCATCATCTTTCATCAGTCCCTGGCTGCGCTACGAAACGTCTGGTTGAACAGCGAAGCACAAGACATCTGCCTCTGCGATCTGATTCACGAAGGTCATGACCTTTGCCTGGAGCACCTGGCCACGTTGCAACTAAAAGGGAATTCCACAACGTTTTGGCATGTTTTGGCATGTTGCCATTCGAAAACTCATTGTCTCAATCAAGTTCAATTCGAACAATCAACAATCTCCTATATATCATTATATTATGTATATATATATATATCATATCCAATTAGCAGGTCCAATCATTTATGGATTCTAACAATTTAAACCAACCAATTCACCTGTTACCTGGCAAAAAAAGAGCTGCACCTCAGTAGCTGTGCTGAAGTCTCGAATGCGCGTCGCACCAATGATGCACTCCACACGGGTGCCTTCCACCATGGCCTGGCCATCAGCGGTTCTCGGACAGCATGACTCATCATGACTCAGCATGACTCAGCATGACTCAGCATGACTCAGCATGACTCAGCATGACACTCAGATCCTCAAAACAAACGGCTCCGGGCATTGCTGGGCATTGCTGGGCATAGTGCGATTGAAGAAAGCCTCCTTTTTACGAAAACATTGTCCCTTTTCAGAAGGCAAACCAGATTCAAAGCTTGCCAAGGCACATCAACGCAAGCGCTGTCGACGCCATGCATGTTGTGCTCAATGATGTTCGCACCAGCCTGGTGCGAATTGAGAAAACAGGCTGGCTACATCTCTGGGTGCTTTGAAAACTGAGGCCTCCCCGAAGCCAAGGGCTAACAGAGACCCAAGTTTAATAATGGTCTTCTCCAGAATCACCTGGGTCAATCCGGGCGAATGCCGCCAACGTTGGGCGTTCATCGACATGGATTAGTACGTTGATGAGACTCACAACGGTCGTGAATCGGATCCGTCGGATCCGTCTGGGAGCAGCACTGTCTCCATGATTTCTGTGTTGTCTTTCTTTGATGAACATCCAGTCCATTCCATCACGACCTTCAGCTATGGCGCTGTATCAGGTGGTGATTTTTTTTCTCCTGTCTTGAATCCAGCATGAAACTATGAAACTCAGTGCAAAAGGACAAGCAAACCACTCTGGCCTGAAGACGTGACTTTTCCTGTGCGCACAAGAATCCAATCCGCACCGTACATGGCTGTCTTGGAAAGTTCCGAAGCTGTCCTGCTTTGCAGCTTTAGCCCGGTTGATCTCTTCAACCTTGAACTCCTGAGTATTGAAGCACTTTGCGAGTCGCGGAAATCTACAGCTGGGCAAAATTGAGCACCAAAAGAAGAGGTGGAATCTGGGCCTCATCAGCAACTTTCATTGCTTGCAATGGATTGTTGCGGATAGTTTCGACCTGCACAAGAAGCAGCTATCACAGCTGTCCTTTTCTGGAAGGTCCTGATGCAATCGCAAAGCAGTCGCAAA
>Ga0126342_10001265_pt1:17500-34607 | contig 34607 bp, 23 predicted proteins | sample Cyp1metagenome_FD_92528 | JGI IMG/M metagenome (GOLD analysis project Ga0126342, IMG submission 92528) | Coral microbial communities from Lord Howe Island, Old Settlement Bay, Australia - Cyphastrea 1 metagenome | ecosystem: Host-associated > Invertebrates > Cnidaria > Coral ...
TTAAATCAGTTGCGAGCCTCGCTTCATACATCGACGTAGTCAAACGGAATGTTAAAAAAATATCAAGGGAGAAGGATATCAAAAATGCACCAGGAGGGAACTCAGTCTTGAGGTAATGTAAGAATATGCATATACAGAAAGCATATACATAGTATGTATTATATATATACGTACTTATAGCTTTGCATATACAAAATCCCTAGCTAAAAGCGGTGATTGACCAGTCAAAAACCTATTGAAGTCAAAATCAACGGGGGCATGAGCGTCCTCAAATTCAGAGGACGCAACATTCAGACGCGGTGTGTACTTCTTCCTTTCCTTAGAAATGGCTGAGAACAAATCCCCAAATTCAAAGTGCGAGCTTTGTCAAGGCACAAACAAGAAGTCTTTGTTGCACGTGTTGCATTGAATTTGTGCAATAGTCCAATGGTAGAGTGAGCGGATTACATACATATATATATATACTGTCTGCTGAAGGTGACCTCAGGTTTTCACAGCCCTCCGCAAGTTCTCAGGGCATGGGACAGCATAGTCCACCTGTCAAGTTGACGGGATTCTGCGGGAAGCCTTTCTGTGAGAAAACATGGACAGTCTGTGGCAAGTTGTTTCCAGTCATTTGGATGCTTTAAAACTTGCCACGGCGGACATTCCAAGGATCCTCTGTGAAGGTCTCTTCCAGTATGGAGATTCCTCGTCTCTTTCTGTCTGACCTCATTCCATTGACATGTTGTGTCACACCGACACTACAAACCTCCAAGTTGTTGCTAATCAGATCCTTGAGGCACAAACGAGTCGCTTTGCAATGGACAATTGTTGCTCCAGCCTTGGCATCATAGAAACCATGTTTTGTGATAGTTGTACTTCATACCTGGATATGAAGAATAATATGATATAAATATGTAGATATTTACACATATGGGGTGTATTTGGTATGTTGCTCTTCAGAGCTGAGAATAGCACTGAGACTCAAAATCGTTTGCACCTGCCGTGGCAAACAAATACACCGCAGCACTGAGGGCCATAGCACAAGAACAGTAACATGGATTTGGTATAGAGTATAGAGCCGACCCTCATATGTAGCATGGGTATGCAGAATATCCAACAACATACGATGGATACCTTTCACCTATAACTTTGTTGTACATTGTTATACTATATCATACTATATCAATATCGCAGTTATCCGGTAACATTTGCAATAATTGCAAGTTGGTATATTTTAATATGTCATCAATTTTGATGGAAACTGAGCGATATGTATCGATATGTGATAAGTCAGCAAGACCTTTTTCCATCGTCAAAGTTGCAAAAAACACTTGGGTGCAACTGATTTCGCCGTGCCTTCGCTGGCATGTGCCCGAAAATGTAGATCCAGGCCTGGACAGATTGATCAGGACATGTCGAGACATGTCAAATCTATCACCGTATGATCACTTGAATCACTTAATCTTATGTCGTAGAATATCTCAGAATATCTGAATATCTCATAGCACTTTTGACCTCAAAGAATGACCAATCAAAATTTCAAGATATCACCAATGTCTTCACACTCCACATGGGACCGCGATCTGGGTATATCTGGGGCAAATGCCGTGCTTTTTGACTGCATGGTGCTGGTCACCAAGGTCTCCATGTCTGACACGGAGCTGGAATCAACCTGGGCTCACCGACTCTCAGCCAAATGTTGATTTATGGGCACCACATTTACCGAAGGATCTTCTATATATGGATGGTGGTTTATTGATAGGGTTTCAAGCCAATTTGTCTATTTTGTCTCCCCTGAAAACCTGCAAGATTTCCACACCAAAGATTGGCGACCCAGCTAAGCTATCCACCCGAGCTTTCGAAGCCCTGTCTAAGAGGACAGACTGGTTTTTTCCGACAAATCCAACCTGTGCCAAGCAGAGCCACCAGCTGAAGCTGAAATGCCCAGGACGCTCTTTTCAGGATGCTCTGGTGCTTTCAAAAACAACTAAGAGACAAACCCAAAAAACATGGGAGTCAAAGTTGACCGCACAGTCTGAGGTATCGAACGGACACCCTGTCCTTGGATGAAAGCATAGAAGTCATTTGAAGACATTTTAAGTCATAGAAGCAGCAAAGATTGAGCTGGTGATGTTGGTGAATGTTTGGCCACACAATTGACCATTCTCACGGGCTCAGCTCAAAGTGCCAAACGGAAGCTGCTTTGTGAACCAGTTGTGATAGTAAACGTACCTTGTAGCAAGTGGCAGTGCGAGGCAACGGCCGCAGCTTTCTCGGCTTTCTCTGTTCTCTTTTTCTCGGCGCACTGAAGCAACGCTTTGTCATACTTGGTCTTGTCCTCTGTGGTGTTACCTCAGGTTCTAAGGTGGGAGAAGGATGCTCCCTACAGTACCACCAGTATCACTCGTTGACTTGTTGGGTTTTGCTTATTTGATCCAGAAGAAGTCTGCAACTTAGAAGGCGGCTTTCTAAGTATTGATTGAAGGCCTGGCACAGAAACAGGGTAGATATTGTGGACCGAAGGGACATTTTGACATTTTGTTCCTGATCCTGACCTCATTGATGATGTCGGCACCATAACCCGCTGAGGTTGGAAACTGCTGAGCATCTTCCACCTTGAAATGGACGCAGGATTCTGTCCAGAGAGCTCCACTCAGAGAGTGGCAAAATATAAAGGTACACTGTGTCATTATCTCCGCAGACGCAGGATTCTTTTGCTGCCTTGAGATACGGGAGCACCAACATCATGACTAGGACCTTTCACCAGCATGGTTGTTAGACGCGGCTGTCCAAAAACTTCGCTAGACAAAGCCGGATCTTCACTCAGCAAAGATGCTTCCTCTTTTGCAGGTCAAGTTGAGGCCAGGACGAGGAGAATTACCCGTCGAGTGGTCTTCTCTGAGAGTTTCTTGCCAACCTATGGCCAGCCAGTTCTTGGAAATGGAGACAATAAATCTGACTAAAGAGACAGGAGGAATCAGAAAAGGTTCAAGCCCAATGGCAAAGAGATAGCAAGAGCATAGTAGAATACATGAGTATGACATGACACAAATTACACAAGCGCAAGAAATATCCAGAAATATAATATCCATTGATATCCAGTTGCAAAGCAGCACTCAGTTCCAGGCTCTACTCTCTTTGCCAGGTACCCTGGTCATGCTAGCCTGTGGCATGGACATTGATGCAGGATGTCGATTTGGGTTCTTGGGACAGCCGTTGACAAGTCTAGCTATCTCAGCCATCTTGATACTTCAGCAATCATCTAAGCTGGTCTCGATACACGTGCAAGGACCTTTTCGACATCAGCGATTCCTACAGAATTAGGAGCAGCTAGTAGTTGAAATCAGCGTGACACTATCAAAACGTGTAAGCAAAATTAAGCAAAGCATGATTTGCAAATGATTAGAAACGGATTTCTGACAGGAACATGAGTTGATGATATGATCATCAAAGAGTGCGGTCTAAAAATGTCTAAAAAGCTTGCTATGTCACAGGCCATGTCTAGTTCATGTTCAGCAAACCGCAGCGATAGGCCTGCTGCACCTGAGCAGGAAGGGTGTGCTCTCTATTTGAGGTTTCGCATTGTCTCGCCCGTCTCGCATTTGTTTGGGCATCTACTATGACTCCTATAACTCCTATGACACCTATGACACAGACAAACATCTGAGATGATTGAGATGTTCTTTTGCATCTGAGGTCTTGAGAATTGCAAAGGAAATTTGCAGTCACATATTGTCCAGCCTCCATGTCATCATAGGAGTCGTCATCATCCTCATTCCCTGGATAAAGTTGTGTATCCATTGTTGCTTGCTTCGCAATCTCCTGGCAAATCGTTGCACTCCATGCAGTTTCATAATTGTAAGTTCAGGAGCTGTTTCACAACTGGCCTCCTTCTTCTTCTGCAGCTGTCTTGCTTCATAAATGGCTTTGTACAGCTTAATGATTCGGATCAGCCTGTCATCGATCAAAAGGCAGTTCAACCCGTTGGGAGCTGAGAGGAAGCAAGACACAGTGCCTCAACACCCGAACGACTCGTGATGTTCTAGTGCCGATTTTGGCAGTGCCAGACACACGATCGTTGGACATGTCCTCGACAAAGAGGTACCCGCAAGGGTCAATGTCAGGGGAAGGATTGAGTAATGCAACTTGTTTGGAGATTCGTAAGAAATTCATCAAGTTTCCTCTTCACTGCCCTGAAGACTGTCGTTGACCCAGGTCAAGTCAATGACCTGATCAGCCCCAAGATGATCAAGATGCTCACAGAAACATTGGTCAAAATGTTCACAGTCCAAATCGCAGCGTGCAACTGTTAACTGTGGGATGGACTAGAGTGACGGTGGATATAACATCTAGGACAAAGAAAAAGCTGAGGAAGTAGTCGTCCTGGCACTGTATCAGTTGGACTGCAGCTGGAAAGCAAGCAAGGCTGGTCGAAAGAAATAAATCTGCCAAATCTGAGGGTCCTTTGCGAACATGCACAGAACGATCTCTAGAACAAAGACAACTATGCAAAGCAGCGTCAAGCCATCGAAGACCTTTGCTTCACTGTTCAGGCAACTCCAACAGTGTCAACTTGGTTGGACAATGCAGGTGCCGTCAGGTGCTGTCAGAATTGCAGTCTGAAGGTCTGGGCTGGATCTGCAGGCTGATGAGTGAATATAAGGCGCATGTCATCGCCAGTCAGCGCATAAATCTGAGAGGAAGGCAAGTTGAGACATTGGATCCAGCTGTTTTCATTTGTGACGGCCAGATCCTTCTCTTCTGCCCCAGCCCAGCAATCCCATTAGATGTATTTATTATATATATATATTACAATACGTATATATATAAGGAGTCGCCCTTCCATTTTGCTGCCATGTTGAGAGGTTGCATCAGCCAAACTGCAAGTAGTTGTCTGCAGTTGGGTGTCAAAAACGACCTCCTGAAAGCTGCACGGGCATGGGGGGGCGGGGGCTTGAGCCCCACAAATTTCAGGTTGAGTCCTTGATTTCAAGGAGTCGCCCTTCCATTTTGCTGCCATGCTGAGAGGTTGCATCAGCCAAACTGCAAGTAGTTGTCTGCAGTTGGGTGTCAAAAACGACCACTCACCCCGTCTTTCCAGTGTCCTGCTCAAGTCCACTTGCAGCTTTCAGGAGCCAAAACCAGGCTTTCGTAGGTATCCCCGCATTCAGGAAAAGTATGCTCTGCTGGATGAGGGAAGAAAAGCCGCTTGCATAAAAATGAATTTGTTCGCGTGTCTGAGGCCTCAATCTTTGAGTAAAGGTTGTCACCAGAACTTCTTGAAGGTAGATCTCCATCACTTTGGCACTAGCCCATCTCCCTCTGCGCTGTACTGTTTGCGGTGATTCAGTAGAGTGCAGCATCCAGGAGGCTCCGCCAGGACGCAAACTGCCCAGGTCAAAAACAACCTGGTCTGGTTCCTTCTTCGTCGGCAGCGAGAGCGCGGTCATCAATGAGCCAAAACGTTTTCGCAGTGTAGCCGCAGAAAAAGGCCAGAGCATCTCTTCAGGCTTCGAGTTTTTGTACATGGCAGTCAGAAAGGAAATGATGTCCTCCTGGTCTATCCTGGCTGCCTGGTGCTTCGCTGTTCTGCCCCGTGTCTTCGGTTGCCGAATAATCAGCAGTGCGAAGGTGGTGCCAGGAACTGCGTCACAAGGTAGCACCAACTCCTTTCTGCTTGCAGCAAGGATCTCACCGACTCGTAAGACTCCGGCCCAACCCATCAAGATGACAGCCGCTTCGTGAGCCCATCCCCATGCCAGGGCTACAGAAACTGTAGCCGCCATGACACTCAAGGGCATTGCAGGATGATGCTGATGCGGCTCGTCAGAGAGCCAGACGAAGGCGAGGTCCCAGGCGCCATTTAATTGGCGCCTCAGCAGCGGCCGCTCGACAACAACAGCGTTAATCGTCTCTGCGAAGATTCCGTAGGCGCTGCCAGCTGAATACAGTTCACGTCCATACTCGATCAAAAACCCGGAGACCCGCTCGGGATCAATGGGCTTTTCCAGCATCAGGTTTTTGAAAGAGACCCCTTTTTCGCCCCATAGCCACTCCTTGAACTTGTCCAAATACAGTTTCCGCTTCTCACGTGTTTGGGGCCGCACTGCCCGGGTGCAGATCAGCGAATTGCCCTGTCGTTGAGAAGCTCTGTCCCGCTCAGCTGCTGTCATTGGGGCAAGTGGCATTCCGCTCACAACCTGGCAGAGAATGGCCATGGCTAGCAGCCCGCGGCAAAGAGGGCCGACAGTGAGCCCAGGATTAGACCTCTTATTTAACCTTTTGGGGGTTAAATTATTATTGCACCCAGCCGCAGACGGAAGTCCATGAACGCAAGGCAAACGGGGCACGCCAGCACACCAAGCCAGAAGAAAGAGGGCACCAAGGGCGAGACAGAGACACCAACCAAGAGAGGCACCTGGCAAGTCCAAGGTGGTGCTATGGGAAGAAGTCCATGGCAAAAACTCCCAGGGGCGCACAAGCAGATAGGACCTGAGGGAAGCAACGACACTGCAAAACCAAAGGGCGAGAGCACCGGGAAAATCCACAAAGGTGCTAAAGGGCAAAGTCCAGGGATGACACCAAACAGGAACTGAGACTCCAGAGTCGGCGGCAGTCGCAGGCTCCCACAGGCTGACGAGCAAGACAAGTCGCACCCAATTTGCCGCAAACTTTTTCAAGCCAAGGAGGTTCAGCTTCAGCAGGAGTTCAAAGGACACACCAGACTCAAGAAGGGAGTGGCCAAGGGGACCACGCAGAGGGCAGTCACGCGTAGGGTCATCAGCACAGTTGAGGCGAGTTGGGGTGTAAATCCAACCTGGGTACAAGTCACTGCAAACACATAAGGCACAAGCCCGTTTGAGCAACGGTTGAAGGGCACGAGAGGCAGACCTCCCCTTGCTGAAGGCTCCTTTACAGACTGCCGAGTCCACACAGCAACAAAACCGGACAGAAGAGGCAGACCGACCGACTGAGGCAAGGTTGGACACGGCGGATGACATCTCCAGCACATTGATGTGGCCTTTTCTTTTCCAAAACCAAGACCGGACAGTTTCCCACTTGGACGACAGCATAAGGTCATTAGACATGACAGACTCATGACCTGAGACTTCGGGCTCAAGGAGTTCACGGGCTTTTTCCAACCGGAGGGCTTTTCTGAAGGCAAGGGCAACGTGGAGCGCCAAACCATCAACATAGACTGCAGAGGGCTTTGTGTAGGCACCTTCGATCCGCACATGAGAGTGGCCACCAGTGCACCTACAATCCAAAAAGTCCACATCAAGAAGGTAGCACAAGAAACGAAACTCCTTCCGATGGATGCAGCCGAAACGACAGGAAGCTATGACAGCCTCGGCAAACCCTTTGAGTCTCAAGGAAATCCAAGCTTGCAACCAGGCCATCTTGGAAAGCCTACTCTGTTCAAGTCCACATGGAGTGCGGCACCTCCTACCTACCCTCAAAATCACCAGGGACCGGAAGGCAAGGATGTTGCCGTGCAGAGTCTTTGGGTGTTTTCTGTCAAAACCAAGTGGCTCGCGGTATGACCTGACAGCGGGGTGTGCTGCTGGCGAGAAGCTCGTGCAAGGCGGCTCGATGAGGAAACTCTTGAACCTCTTCTCCTCGATCATGTAGATGATCCACTCCAGCAGCCTGAGTGAGGTGAGATCATAGTGTCTTGACTCAGACAAGTCCAGGTTTGGTGCACATACAAAGCCCATGTCACTCAGCGCATCAGCAACCTTTCCTGCCCCCCCACAGATCTCAACGAAGTCAAAGTACAAGAGGGGAGCTTTCCAGGGGCCCTCATCGGCATGCAAAACCTCAGACGGTTCATCCTGATCATACTCACCAAGCTGACGCAACAAAGAGCGAAAGGGATGGTCAAGCTGGGTGTAGCTTCCCCGCTTGTCAGCATCAAGCCACAAGGCCTCTTGGCAACGCAAGTCCAGGGGGGCTTTCACAACCGCACCTTTGTGATTTGAAGCATCTGTTGCGAAGAACTCTGGGAGGTAATCAACAGCAACATTGCTCACAATGAGCGGGGCAACAGTGGCAAGCAAGACCAACTCCTGGGCAACACAGCGACCAAGCGCAAGGACAGCGTCGACCTCTTTTTGGCATTCAGCTGAGAAACGAAAGAAACTGTCAATCAAGGAAGACCAACATTTCCGGAACTGCAAAACCGAAACCCAGTTGCCCGCTAGCCTAGTTGCAACGCCAGCAGAAAGTCCAGGAAGGCAAGCAGCACGCAAGGACAGAACAGACAGCGCGAGGCGCTTGGCCAACGGAGCACCAACAGGCACAAATCCAAGCCTGACATTCTTCTGTGGGGAGCGCACCTCAGCTCCAGCTGCCTTGAAGGACGTTTCAGCAACAATGTCTTTTTCAGGTGAACCCTGGAGGGCTTCGACTTTATAGGCATGTCTGGCAACTTCAAGGCTACGGGCGGAGAGACTCTCGGAGGCAGGGCAATTCAATGGCTGAGCACTGATGGAGAAGTAGTCATCGATCACAAGGGCATCCCAGTGACAGGAAACCGGAAAGTTGCAATGCCCTTGAACCCTCGACCGCAACCCCAGCAAACCATAGGACTCCAACAGGACTTCATGGCTCCGCAAGGCAAACTCAACACCAAGGTGATCACCCTGGAAGAGGGAACGGAAGCAGGGGAAAACGGCAGGAGGCAAAAGTCCACAAGGTTTGGCTGGCCTACCTTTGAGGTTATCTCCAACAGCTTCACGGTGCTTGGGAACCTTAGCAAATCCATCCTGAAAAGAAGTCCATGCTCTGGTACCTGCAAACTCAGAAACCGGGAATGCAAAAGGCAACATGTTTGTTCTGGCTCGTTCAGGGGTGACAGCAGCCTGATGGTAAAAGTCACGACGGTCAGTGACGGAGCCCCGCAAGCAGTGAGTGAACCTCGGAAGTCGCAACATAACAAGCTGCTGCCCTTGAGGAAGGAACTTTGAAGGGCCATTGACATGATACTCCGACATGTTTGGCAAACGCCGGTCGCCGATCTGTCTGTCTTTGTCTGGGGATTTATAGGCATTGAAAACCCTGGAGAAATACCCAGGCCACAGGGGGGAGTCAGCCAAGAAAAGCAAACCTCGGACGTCCCACAAGAGAGCAAGCTTGAGACATTCCTCGGGTTTCTCAGCCTTGAAGTTGGGGGTGTCCTCAACCGGAACAGCAAGTCCATGACAGAGAAAGGCAGGCTCCTGGTAAGGCAACCAGAGGACACCGTCAAGGTACTTCTCCATTGGCCATACACCCTCACCAGTCAGTTTGAGTCTGGAGGCATCAAGGGACCGATACGGAGCCAGCTCAGGGTGCTGCTCCACATTGCACAAACCCGGATCAACATGGAACTTAAGACGGTCAGCAGCAAGGTAACCATCAACGATCTCTGGGCATGCTTTGAGAAAGTTTTCAACTTGGAACAACTGAGCGCCGAGCTCAGGGCTGGTTCTACCGGGGCACAACGGAAACGATTCCCAGGCGTCACCACACGCAGTGAGAGAAGTCCAAAGCCTATCGAACACAAGCAACTGCTCAGTTGATGGGGACCTCCGCAACTCCTCCAAGGTTGGCCATCTGCCCAAAAACAGAAAGTCCAAAACCAAAGTCCAAACTGTCGGAAGCCGAGTCTTGGCTAAAGTCCACAACCGACGCTTGGAGAGACGCGGGCCACTTCCTTGAAAACAGTCCAAAGACGGCAAAGGGAGTGGAAAAACTGCGGAAGCCGTTTCGGATGAACGGCGCTTGGCAGCAAATGAACGAGCGAGGCAAAAGGCAAACTTTGTGCGAGACCTCAAAATCCAGCGAGGCAAGCACATCGCCCACTGGCTGAAACTGATGGTTTGAGTGAGAGGGTTTGGCTCCGGCCCGCTCTCACTTAAGCCTCGTCCCCTTCCGCTGCAGTCTGGCTTCCTCCTCCTCTTCCTGAGCCTTTTCCCTTCTTCTTTGGCTGAGGCTTCTGCTTTGGGGCCGGGTTTGAGCTGGCTGCGTCTCCTCCACCCGAGGCACCTGAGAACAGACCGTGCCTTGACTGGTTTGTGAGCTCCAAGCGTTTCGTCGTGATCACATCCAGTTCTTTTATATAAGCCAACGCCACTGTGACCCATCGTTGATCGGCTAAGGGGGAGAAGGCCCGAGGCTTGCCCAGGACGTTCATCTGTCTGTTGCTGAAGACGGTCGAGGGTGGCTCCTCCTGAAGACAGAGAAGATTTGCCAGCTCGAAACGTCCCTGGTCCAGGGCGGCCTGGTCTATGGCCACCGCTAACAAAGCTGTTTGGTCCCGGGCGGCCTGCAGGTTGGAGGCTTGGAGACAATCCAGGATCGACATCACCTGCTGCTGCAAACATCCCAGCTCCCTCACCTTTGCAAAGCCCCCAAACCTTTCGAGGTATCGGCTGCCGCAGATGCCCCGATCCAAAAGCTCTTGAGGGCTCCCCTCCGATGAAGCCGTAGGATGCATCCTCCGTGCCATGGCCGCCAGAACTGATGTGAAGAAGGTGCCTCTCTGTGCCGCCAACTCGCTCTGAAGATGGGCTCTTCCTTGACAGCCTCTGGTGCTGGCGGAGGCTCCGCTTGTGTTGAGCTCCAGCATGGGGTCGGCCGAGCTCTGGGCAATCTGACTCACCAGCGCAGTAAGGGCTTGTGACTGTGCCAAAACTGCCTGAGCCAAATGATCCGACTGGATAGGCTGCTCCATCACATTCTTCTCGCCTTGCAATTCCAGAAGCTCTGTCGGCTGAAATTGTGGCGATGACAACAGTCCCAACGCGGAAGCCGTCTGGGTCCTCGGAGGTGTAGCCAAAGTCTTTGCGACCGCACCCGCTGTAACTGCTGGTATGCCGAGGGAAGCAGAGATAGGCTGGCGAAGCACTGCACTGGGAACAGGAGCTGCTGGTGCCTGAGGCTCGGCTCTCTTCTCCAACTGCGTCTGACGATGTGCTAGGCTGTTGACACTTTGGGTCAATCCTGCATTCAGCTGAACCAGCTGCTCGATGGATGCAGCCAGAGTGGCCACCGTCGGCCTTCTTCCGCTGACTGTAGGCTTCTCTGGCCCAGGCTGCCTGGGCTTTCTTCGCTGAGCTGCCTGTGGAGTTAAGGCTTCTTCTGCAATGCCTGAAGCCCCATCTGCTATGTTGTCGTCCTCCCCCTCGGCCGAGAAGTACTGAAGGGCTGAACTCTCGGCTCCTGCTGCAACCCACTCCCGAGCTGCTGCTAATAGTTCTTGAGGAGTTGGAAAAACAAAAGGCTGCTCTGCATCGTAGGAAAAGGGGTAATTCTCGGACTCCCTGGTGGCACGAAGATGCGCCAGCGCCCCTGTGCCAAGATCGACTACCACGACCGGCAGGGAAGAGTCGGCTGCGACCAGCTGTCCTTGCTCGAACATGACTCCAGGAACAACCAAAACTGTAGATGGCCCGACAACACCTGGTGGGTTCAATTCGTTTCCAGCGGCCAATACCTCTTCGGGAACCAGACCTGTGGGAACTGCTGCAAGAAAACCTCCAGGGCGCTTTGAAACCACCAAAATTGCTGCCTCTGGCTCATCGTCGTCGGCAATGACTGGCCAGTCCATCACATAGGGCTCCACATCTTGAGAGAGTGTCACCAAGCTTTCCAACGTAAGCTCTGTTGAAGCCTCCATTGTTCAGCTCAAGGGGCAATGGTTGGGTCCACAACTCCTGCAGCTTGCAGGTAGATCTTTGCCTCGGTCTCGCTCGGGAATGCCTGAGAAATGGCGTCAGAGTCCTCGAGTGAGCGGATGCAAGCCCAATAGCCTGCCGATGACTGAAAGATGGTGGGCACAGAAAGTCCAGGGGCCCGGAGCACTGCGTAGTACCTGTTTCTGAGATCAATGGCTGGAGTCCTATCTGGGCTGTGAATGCGAGAGGCTTGCACAGCTGCCGCCCACTGTCCACAAGTCCAAGCACGTTCAATTCTTGCACGCCCAGACAAGGAAGATCCACACAGACGGGAGCTAAGTCCAAAAAGGTGGCCAGGGCAAGGCAGAAGAGAACGCCGCACTTGATCACGGGTTTCAGGGACCCTGACAGGGACAGACCGGGTCGGGGACACAGAACCACCGGAGACCAACTCAAACTCAGAAGGGTCAGAAGACTCAGGCTGGAAAGCAGCGACGTGGTTGAGAACCTGAGAAGCCAGCACAGCTGCAGACGAAGGGGCAGTGATGGTGACCTTCACGCCACCTGCAAGGGAGACCGACAGTTCAAGAGTCCCGGGGTCGTTGGAAGGCCCTCGGCTCATGCAGGTAGGAGGCAAGCAACCGGGCACGAGTGGACAGAACAGTGGACCTGGAGTAGGAGGGTGAAAATCCAACAGACACAAGGCCAAGAGTTGAAATCCACCAGACCAGGAGCACGCAGCACAGAAACCCGACAAGCCAGCCAAGAAGGAGGGAGAAACCAAGTAACCCGTAGGAAGGCTGGGTGCAATACAAAGGGCAGCCCAATCCCCAAAAGTTCGAGGTCAAACCCTCAGCAACCAGGCCTAAGACCGCGCTAAGGTGCATGAGGCTTGAGCCCCACAAATTTCAGGTTGAGTCCTTGATTTCATATATATGTATATATATAATATACATAGGAGGGATTCACTGGCAACTTGGGCCCTGGCAGTGAGGAGAGCTGTTAGTAGGGAGAACAATCTGTGCTCCACGATGGAGCGGGTGATTTTCAACTGAGTTCAAGTCGCGGTTTGCAGGGGATTGGTAGTGGAGGTGAACTAAGATTGTTGAAGGAACCAAATTTTAACACCACTACCAAGTCCACTAAAGGGGAATCTAACAGGGGATTAGTAGTAGTGTTCAGTTTTGCAAGATCACAGCCGGCTTGGGTTGAGACGAAAGTTGGATGTATCCAAGTGGGCTTCTGCCTCAGTCCACATCAAAAGACCTGCTGCAACTGCTACTGAGCCCCTAGCTAGAATTGCCCAAAGTTTAAGCAGATGTGCACTGCACAAGTCTGAGTCTGTGACTGTCTTTGACCTGGCCCGTGTCTGCATGTCGGATTCACTTGGCTGTTACTGTCAAAATCGCCAGGGGGAAACACCATGTCTCCAGCTGCAATCCATGACCAAGCCATCAAGCGCACCAATCTTGGAGATGGTCGTTGGCTGCGTTCGAAGCCTGTGAGCGACTTCATGATCAAAGCAAGATTCTGTTACATCAGTTTACATCAGTCAGATTCCCAGTGTCCCAGAGAGTTGTCAGCTTTGATAGTGTGGCCTATGTGTCACAAGTGAGAACTGGTCTTGGACCACTGAGGAGTGCACGTTGCCCTACCGTGGCCGTGGCCGTGGCCGTGGCCGTGACCTGCCTCCAGGATGTTGTAAGTGTACAGCCGGGAGCAACAGAAAACGCAATCAATTCACCTCAAATGTTTTCTTAATTTGTTACGGAGTGCAAACTGAGCAAACACAAGCACGCATCAGGTCTGGCCTGTGAACCATGCATCCGTTGAGGTGCGTGTGGGACAGGTGAAAGGACTTTATTCCCCAACCTGTGCGGCAAGAGGATCCCACTGAAAGCACTAACAGCCCGCAGTTTGATATTCACACGAACCGTCCGAAGGTTGATATACGGACGTTTACATGAACTGTCCATAAAAATTCCAAGGGCGGGACTGCATGTTGCAGGTGCGTCCCAGCTAAAAAGCCGGAACCACACCCTTGTTGGATGAGCCAAATGCAGCACGAGCGAGCAAAGATTGCATCAATGAACCATTGCAGCCACTCTGGCCATGGTTCCTCATCCCGTTTCGGGTCAAGGATTTGACCCAAAAACAAACTAAACATGACAACTCACATGTGAAGGTCAGGTGGGATCTTTGGCATTTCAATTGTCAGCTATGTAATCACAACACTAGAATTGGATGTCATTTCGCATTATAAAGTTTTGAAATGTTCAATCTACTACTGAACCCTTCAATTTTTGCCCCTCAGCCTCTCACAACAATTGTCAATTAACCTTCAGCGTTGCGAATTTAGTTTATCCACCTTGTCGTTTACCAAAAACGAATTGAATGAATAGAAAAACCGTTCCTTGGAAACACCTCAAACAAAAATTGTGATTGTTTTCTGCATTTTCCGATTTCTTGGTAAACATGTTCCGTGGAAAACTGCCACTCAATTACTGTATAGTTTTGATGAAAAATTCCAGGGAACTGACGCGCCGAAATACATCATCCTGAAGCAAAGGTGTCATCTTCACAATGGATCAAATTTGCTGATTCAACAACAACACCATCTGGGTGACTGACATTTGATGAACGACCAAGGTGCGTCCATAATCATAGCGCCTGTGCAAAGTGAGACTACACAATTTATTCGATATTAATGCTGCCCAGCTGACATCTAAGAAAGAACAGAAAGGACACCATTGATTTGAGAAAGTGGAACATACTGCCATGTACAATAGAGACTTCACAACAAAAGCAAAAAAATGCCCAGGACCGCCTTCGACTTTGTGGTGCAAAAACGCACATTTTGCGCAATGCCCGCAATGGCCAAAATGACATTTGGCCCATGTTTGACAATGACAACAGTTTTTGGTCTGTGTTGGCCATTCATAGATTATCCCAATCATGAATGCAATAAATCCAATATTTCCATATTGAACAGTAAATATGATGATCCATCCATGCTAAATAGCATACATCATACATCGGTTCGGTGCCCAAAAATGTGTTGTCTTTGTCATTTTATTCGCGTCAAAAGTTCGGCCATGGTTATCCGCTCAGATTTCGTCGAAGTACACAAGCTGCGGAAGCAAAACTAAATACTGTTTTCCCACTGGCAAAACGTATTATTTGTCCATTGCCGATTTAATTTTGCACACCTTGCCAACTAAGCAACAACAACATTGATTTTTTCCAATCCCGCTTTATAATGTACAGTACCAACGCGTTCGTTGAACATAACATAACAAAACACATCAAACAAATCAAAAACACATCAAACCAGCTCAAACTGTGTGCAGCAAAATCATTAATTACATTCACAATCGACAACCACTTCTCAAACCAGTGCAACGCACCATCATTGACATAGTCCCAAGGGTCCTCTTTTTGGATTTCACATTCGGCAATAATTTGCCACGCCGGTTGGATCATAGCGAACCATGTTCCAATGGACAACATGAATTTGTTTGTTTGCGTGGGTTCATTAAAAAAACATATGTTCAATTGAAACCACAGTAGTGTCAATACAAATAGTGGTGGAATTCTAGTGTTGAGGGTTTGTGCAATTTTTCTAAGGTCAAACCAACAAATAATTTTGTTTCCATTTTTTGTCAATGTGTTTAACACAAGTGCCAATTTCAGCAATTCATGTGGCAATGCCCTGGAATGCGCAACTCCAAGGCTAAGTGCGGAGGTCCAAGGTTCAAAACCGGCCTGACATGAATTTGGAAAACACATCGTGGATTGCGGCTAAGAAACATCCAAAATATGTACACGTAAGTGAATCAAATTACAGCCGAAACATGACCATCAATATTGCTGAAAGAATTTTTTCGTCGCCTTTGATGTTTGCGATGGTGCCCGGTCACACTAAAGGAGTTTCGATACAATAATTATGAAAGTTGGGGTAAAACACTAAACCAACCGACAAACCACACACTAAGTTGGATGTCCTTTCGGGGGAAACACGTGCAGGCACCGAAAGTCCCACAGTTGTTTTCATGAGGGGCAAGCTCAGGGGCCCTGTTGGCCGGATTGATCCAAATGGTGGCGACAAAGGCGGCAAATGTTCTTTGTGCATGTCATCCAAATCAAGTTGACGGCGTCAAATTCACATTGGAGGAAAAGAGTTGGTCAAAAACAAGCACTGAAGCTTGCAACCATTGCTTCATTGTTCCAGCTGCAAAAATCCAATTCTGCCAGTAGTTGTCGGCATAAAAAGTTTTAGTCAGCTGTTGCATATGGAAAATTGCATTGCATTCATCGGCAGGAAAACTCCAGTCTGCCGGGCATATGTAAAAACTGTATTCTGCAAACTGTTGTAAAGTGTAGGATGGAAAAACTTCCAGTCCATCCAAACAGGCTTTCGGATGGGAAATGTTCCAGTCCATCCATTCTGAATGGGAATTATTCCAGTCCACTCAGCACCAACCGTGCTGATATTGATCCATCTCGGCGTTCTCCTTCTCACGGCGTTCTTCGCATTCCTTGCAGACGTACATAGTCACAGGAGGCGCGAGAATTGGGCAGTCATCGAAAACATGAAAGCGGTTCGCCTTGTGGAGAGCAAAGACCTCTCTTCTGAATTCCAGCTCGTGGTCGCGGAACTCGCGCATGTTGGCATTGGTTTGATTTGCTCGATCCAGTGTATCTTGAACCTGGTAGGTCTGGCGTTCCAGTTCAATCACTGGATCCTGAATCTTTGCGGTCAATGAGTTCTCAACATCTTGAAGTTGCGGTTTCAAGGCTTTGAGTTCACTTCAGAACCTTTCAGCATCCTTTTTGTTTGTTTCGCTTGTATCTTTCATCACCTGCGCATAGCTTTCCAGAGTTTCGATTTCTCTTTCGAAGCTATCTTCCAATCTTGCCTTGTCCTCCTTCTCGATGTGGAGCTGGTAGGATATGTATGACATCGCCTCATACTCCATTTCACATTGCACACTCTTGTCGCGCTTGGGAAGGCGAAAGGCCAGGCGCTTTGGTTCTGCATGTTGGAAAACTTTCGGAAATCCCAGCAGCATCCAAACACAAAAGCATCCAGTGAGGAAAGACATCACCATAGTCACTATGAGGGGCATTGCATCGTCGGACCATGAGGCATCATCGGAAACGAAGGAACCTGTAACAGGCATGATGTGGGAGATGAAGATCAAATGGGCTAAACCACCTACCTTGCTAGCGGCTTTTGAGAGGGCAAACTTGCGGGCATTTGCTTCTCTTTGTTGTTGAGTTTTCTTCTTTGCTGCAACAAAATTTTCATCTGCTTGCAATTTGAACATGTGCGTTCGAAGGCGGTCAGTGAGCAACTGACGTGCTGAGGGTTTGGTCATGCCATCAGCATACTGTGCTTCACTTGAAACCCATCGCAAAAGTGTTTGGCACTCTTGCATCTTTTCTTTCACAATCATCAC
>Ga0126342_10001266_pt1 | contig 34605 bp, 36 predicted proteins | sample Cyp1metagenome_FD_92528 | JGI IMG/M metagenome (GOLD analysis project Ga0126342, IMG submission 92528) | Coral microbial communities from Lord Howe Island, Old Settlement Bay, Australia - Cyphastrea 1 metagenome | ecosystem: Host-associated > Invertebrates > Cnidaria > Coral ...
ATGCCAGAAGATATGCCAGATAAAATGCCATGAGATATGCCAGATAGAATGCCAGAAGATATGCCAGATAAAATGTTAGAAGATATGCCAGATAGAATGCCAGAAGGTATGCCAGATAGAATGCCAGATAAAATGTCAGATAGAATGCCAGAAGATATGCCAGATAAAGCGCCAGAATGTTTGCCAGATAGAATGCCAGAAGATTTGCCAGATAATATGCCAGAAGATATGCCAGATAGAATGCCAGATGGAATGCCAGAAGATTTGCCAGAACATATGCCAGAAGATATGCCAGATAGAATGCCAGATAAAATGCCAGAAGATATGCCAGAACATCTTCCAGAAGATATGCCAGGTAGAATGCCAGAAGCTATGCCAGATAGAATGCCAGAAGATGTGTCAGATAGAATGCCAGATAAAATGCCAGAAGATATGCCAGAACATCTGCCAGAAGATATGCGAGGTAGAATGCCAGAAACTATGCCAGATAGAATGCCAGATAAAATGCCAGAAGATATGTCAGATAGAATGCCAGAAGATATGCCAGTAACAAAATGTACAAATGTCATGGTTGGGATCACACGAAGTAAAGTAATTTTTCCTCTTCGATTTTGTGGATGGAACCATATACAAAGCACCAGATCAGATTGAACCACGGAGAAAATCCATGTGATGGGTTTTTGCCAGTCACAACGAGTCCATCTATTCTGGGTTGGTGGGATGGAACTTGTCCCAGCTGACGATTTGGTTATATCTTTTTCAGGTACGGGTTGAAACATGTTGAAACCAAGAATCACATGGAGTGGGTATCCAAAAAATCGGAATCGTCAGTGGTCCATAACTTGGTCAAGCCACCATCCCGTATTTGCGGAACTAGGCATGCCTAAAAAAACACTTAACCATCTAAAATGGACATCCGATATATCAGCCAGCGCCTTCCCCCAAGCAAATTAGGATAAAATTTAAGAAAACCCATGGAAAAACCCATGGAAAAACCCATGGAAAACCCATGGAAAAGCAATGGTTCCCTCTGAAGGCCCCCGTTTCGTTCCTTTCGTTCCCCGGCAGGCCGCCCGTGCCCAACAAATGTCGCCGCCGTCGTCGAAGTTTTCGTCGCAGTCGTCGCAGGCGCGGCGCGAAGGGCGCCGATGAAGGGGACATGTTTAGACCTTTGAATTTTGGGGGTATCCATGGTTAGTAGGAGTAACTATCCCAAAACCTGGCCGATTTTTTTTTCGGTTTAAGTATTTTTAAGGTGAATTCTCCGAATTGACCCAGATCCATGGTTGCCACAATTGTGGCAGGATATCCAGGGAAACCATAAGTATGTATATAGAAAACTCATACCGTAAAGTTACTAGACTAATTCGTTACTAAACATATAAACATATCCAGATAAGTTCTGGGTTTACTGGTAAGCTGACATAGATATGGAAAATCTATGAACATTTAGAAATTTGCATTTGGAAACTTATGGATGATTCTCCTAATATAAATGGTCATATCAGTAAAACCCAACCAGTAGCGGCAAGCCATGGGACGGTACTCCCTGGGTGGTGGTGTGAACTACGATTTCTCAATTGTGGATCCACATCGGTACCCCCTCATGGGACGGCAAACAGATTGGTGTGGTCTACAATGATGGTTCTCAAGTTGATTTTGGTAAAACATGGGATTGAACCACCCATCGATTTTTATGGAGCATTGAGATGAAAAACCCAAAAATATAGTTGTTGAGATCCTGTGGATTCTCTGCGTTGATTTGTGTAAAAAATCACCGAAGTTTTTAGCTGCAGTTTGTACACAGACAGAAGATTCTAAGATGATTCTTACCAAGACCTTCGGCAAAAAACATATTCCCAGTTCTGATCCCTGACAATGGTGAATTTTTTCGTCAAGAATGCTGCAGAATGCTTGAAAACGACAAGGGAACATACCGTTGGGCATTTGGGGAGCGGGAGACCGAATCACCTCAAGCCACTGATTCGTTTGTTCATGTGCATACCCCAAAGTTTGGAGCAATCGTGGTAGATTTCAAGCCAATTTGACGGGTTAAATCATATTAAATCTCAAGTTTCAGAGGTGTTTGTGCAGTGTTAACCGCTCGAAAATGACATGTGTTCAGAAATTGCCATACAGTATGAAGTGTTAACCGTGACCATCCACTTCTTTGATTAATGCATATTAAGCCGAGTTAAACACATGTCGTGTTTTAACCTAAGTTGCAGGCTTTCCCTGCAGACTTGTTGCGTATTTGTTGCGAAGACAAACTCTCCAGCGCCAGGTGCAGTATGTCTTCCTCAGGTCGCTTCCGCCGGGGGCCGGGTTCGGGTTGGAAATTGGTCATGCCATCGGCCGCTGGAATCCGCGGTTGTTAAGCTTGCTGGGGACGGTCTCCATGTCATCCAAATCAAGACCATTTAAATTTTGCAACCCATGGTTGAAATTGGATTGGATTCCCTTTAGTGATTAAACGTATATATAGCTATTGGAAATGGCCATAATTAGAAATAGTTGATTTACCGAACTTAATAGCATGGTGGATCTTTCCAGTTCGCAAACTGTTAAAATTTACCAGGCCGGGGATCGCCCACGAGAAATTGCAGTGGTGACCATCTAACCAGTGATTTCGATGACAGGAACGACGACTGGGAGGCGGAGGAGATTTTTGGTTCGATGGCTTAGGGATGGGTCCCCAAAAGGAATGGCCAACAGAGAGATACATTGGATTCCTGGAAACCATGGTTTAGTACGGGCTTCAAAAAAGGGGATACACTGGGATATGAGTGGTGATATAGAATGAGATATATAACCGACTTGATATGATATTTGGGTGTGTCTGAAAATAGGATATGGGCCACCCAAGTGATCGATGTTTACTTTGATAAATGATGATTAGCCAACGATTTTAGGGAATTTAGGGGTAGCGTATTTTCAGAGCAACACATATACATTTGGGTTATTTTTCGGGCATATTCAAACAGGTTTTTTTTGTTTGCCCGAAGAAGGATCAATTCCAAGGAGGAAGATTCAACAAACTACATGATCAAGATTCCAGGAATTATTATCAGGCAAGATCTTTCTCTTCATAGGCCTTCATTAAACTTCTTAGATTTCATAGGCAATAGAGAATTTGTTTACGGACAACAAAGTTCAACAAAGTATGTTTGGGATGCATATCTCGGCTTAATGAAGGCCTTCAATTTAGTCCTTCTCTGATTGTTGTCACTGGCCTGACACACAACAGACTATGACTAACATGTGCCATGATCTTACGTTGGAATATATACCCATGGGGGGTGCTCATCAATCCATCAACAGGGATTCATCTACGCATTGGATGGTTCATGCAACTGCCCAACTGACGACACTGCGCTGAAGTTTTTTACCGGGTTGACACCACCAACTATTTGGGACAATCATCCAATTTGCTAAAGTTTTAGGATAATGAAATATTCAATGGCCATTTCAGGAACCTATAAGGCCTATGTAAGGGAATATCCCCACAAAATATGGTCAGAAATATGGTACTAACGTATCTCCATTTTTGGATCCTGAAATTCCCATTGAAATATCCCAAGATCCAAATGGTTGTCATCGAATTTGGGATCCATCGGCACGGGGTCCTCACGGAACCTGGCACCCGGAACCTGCCACCAGGAGGGTGTCTGCTACGTGGTCCCGGCGACAGTCCGGTCGTACGGAACTGAGATAGGACATGATTCGCACGCGAATCCATGGGTTTTCCTGGTTAAACACCATGAATTGATGATAAATGAGGAATAATGAGGATATGGTGTTTATCATCACTGTATAGTATGGTGTTATGTGACTATTTTGTACTATTTTCTTATCAGCATCATATTCTTATTCTTGTTGAACATATGTATCCGAGATTTTGATGATTTTGAGACGATGATTGAGGTGGCTTCAACCTGGCTATGGCAGCTCCTTTGCGCTACCTTCAGAACGACCGCCATCATTGTCAGGCCGAGCACCCTTTTTCCATTGCAATCACTGGTGAAAGCAACTGGATACAATACATACATGTACATACTATGAATGCTGAATGTGGACATCGGAACTAAGCACTCAACAAATGCGTTGTGTTTTTTGCAGGGTATCTCAGGTTAGCCATGACTAGATCAGTAGATGGGCTTAAGGCTTTCGCCCTGCAACATGGGACTTGTGTCTTACCTGGCGAAAACGCAGGGTCAATCACCGACGTACGCAGGTTCACTATCATCACGGTCATCATGGCAAGGAGGCGCTTGATTGGGGGTGATTCTCTGAGTGTAGCAATCGTAGCAATCTGAAAGCATTTTCAGTTGGGTGATCAGTAATATCCATTAATGATGGTTAATGATGGTTAATGATGGTTAAATTCATTTCTTTTCCCAATTTTCCCAATTCTTGGGATTGATGTTAGACTTCAACGCACTTAAGTTCTTTGTGTTGACCATCCAATTTTTGTCGCGAAGGCTGGTACGAAGTCGCATAGTTCCAACTCACCTGAAGGCCGAACAGGTGTTTTTTCTGGCCCCAAACGCCCAGGTTTGATGCTAAAACATGTTAAAACATATTAAAACCATGTAAAGCCGCAAGTGTATGCAATTTCTAAAAACCGTGGCGGAACGCCATGCGTTGGTTTTTCGAGGTGGTTCCGCGCCCGTTGGCGTCGGGCAGCCAAAATTTGGTAACATTTGGAATTCGGTGGGTTACCGGGTCAACCGACTGGTGGCTTAATTCTCCTGGGGCTTCATTTCTCGCTATAAATGGGGATAGATATTGGTGCAACAACAAGCTGAAAACTTATTGTTTTAGGAGGGGGGTATGGCCAGGGTTTGGCCATGGTTCTTGTAACGGAAACTGGGGCAGCAATATCTTCAGACCATGCGCTGCGCAAGTTGTAGCTTTCACGGGACGGCCATTGGTCTCTTTAGCGAAGGAATCCCTGGTGGTTTTTCATGGTTTTTCGGGAGGAATCTGCTGAGCGTCGAGGCCGAATCCCGCTGCTAAGCACGGCTCCTGAGTGGGGCGGAAATTTCTTGGCCCACTTTCCCATGTCACCTCGACTCATTTTCATGTGTTGAATGGGTAACTCATGCAAATTCAAGATTGAAGCTTCCCTTAGAATCGATGATATCGATGTACGATGGAAGAACCATCTACTTTCCTGATTTTCCACTGACCCTTTTCACACTTTCAGGAGGTAAACACTTCCTGCTTGTATGTGCATCCCGAGAAGTGGCTTAAAGTCCCCTAGAACTGCGGAAATTCACCATACACGGTTGCGCCTGGGCACTGGGGCACAGATACCGTTCTGTCGATGGGGGTTTTACACCAAGAAAAAAAGAGGTATTCCACATTATTCCAGCCATATATGGCTGTGGCCCAGTGGCAAAATTATGGATAGTCTTCGTATTCTCATGATGGCCAGTTCCTACCCTATTCTCCTACAACTATGTTGCGGCTTGCCCACTTTGGTGAAGTTGCCACTGTTGCTATCCTTTGGGATCTGCAAATGGCTAAGTTCCCGCCTTAGGTCCCGACTGGTGCACTGCGTCGTCGCGTGCCTGGTGCGCGGCGGCAAGGCCGAACAATGGATGCTGAAGCCGCTGGGGGTATGGATGTTTTCTCAGCCGCAACCGGAAAGATCCGGAAAGCATATATACCCTCTGGTTATGACTAACATAGCCATGGAAAATCACAATTTTTCATAGGTAAACCATCTATAAATGGGCCATCTATCCCATGGCTATGTTAAATAACCAGAGGGTATTAGTTTGTGGCATATTCAGCTACCATATGGCTACGGGTCAAAATATGTCAAGACCTGATAGACCATGGGGGACATGTGTTGGTCATTTTTGAATATTAGCCACCCATGTTTTGGGTATCAGAATTTCGACCCATTTTCGCATGGATTTTTGTATATGGGAGTTACTCCAAGTCACTGTGACAAAAATGTCCCATGTAAAAACAGAGACCTGGAATCCCGAAAATCAGCCAAGAATGGGATGGTGCAGCACAATGGGAATCAAAGCAAAACAGATGGAACAGATGGGAGCTAAAAGTCGCCATTGGCTTGTCATGGCTTGTCCATCCAAGGGTGATATTCGACCACAAGCACATGCGACCGGTACATGTGACAAGTAGCCGTCAAATCTACATTTCAATCGTTTGTTTTAGATGCTTTAGCAAACGGAAATTCTGGTGTTTCTTGAGGTGTTCTCATCAGGTTGTGGCTTTCCAGATGCGTGTATTTGTACGGATTTGCTATGTGCTGACCTATTTCTTGTTCTTGAACCTTTCCACATGATTTCTTGTTGGCTTTGTTCTCCTGTTTTGGGGTATGATCTCGAATATTGCTCTAACTCCTCTGTTCATTTTCTGTGATATATTCCCTGTAGAGATATATCATTATATCATAGTATATATATAATTATATGTAATATTATATGAAATTATATGACTATATATACACGCTATACACATTTGTACAGACATCACACATTTAAATCTGTATCGTCTATATCATATTAACATGAGTACATATATATATATATATACAGTACTTACATAACTTGTAACATGTTACTTACATAACTTGCATGATACCATGTTACTTACATGCTATAGGTGTCCAATTTTTTGGTCCCATTTTTTCTTGTTACAACTCGCTCCAGACATCAGGTGATCACACCAGGTCTCGCCACCTGTAGCGAGGGTAGCCCTCGCTTGCGGCCACACTTGGTGCAAGCCCTGGGCAGAGGGATGGTCTGGAACATGGTTTTTTAAGGGATATTAATGGTATATTAACCAATGGGATATTAAGGGATATTAATGGTTAATGATGGCTAATAGTGGTTAATAATGGTTAATGAGATATCTGGTTGGTGGTTTGGAACTTGGTTTTATTTTTCCATATCTTGGGAATAATCATCCTAACTGACGAACTCATATTGTTCAGAGGGGTAGGTATACCACCAACCAGTTAATGGGAACATGGATATTACACATACATACAATATATGTATATATATATATACATATCATACAGAAACTAATGTGGATGTTACTTATCGTGGCGGAAAGGATGCCTTGAAAATGCCCCAAGCGCCAGGAAATCCCAGGAAATGTCAGGAAGATTCTAGGAAATCATTTGCGTGGTGCAGCAGCCGTGGCTAGCCACACAAGGTCATCCTAACTTGTTTGCTGTCTCCGGAGATTTGGTTTTCAGATGTTTTCAGTCATATTTCGTTTGATTTTTCAAGAGTCATGCGTCTATTCTGGGCTTTCCATCCAGGGCCAACATGTCAAACTACCTGAGCGGATTAGCTTTTCCACCCGGGAGTTTTGGTTCAAAGGAAGGGAGGTATGACGACTCTCGGTGCCTTGAGTCGTTTATGGTGGTACATGGATGAAATTGCCAAAGGCCGTCTCTTCCAGGTGGATAGGGGTCGGATTGGTTCCTCGCTTGCAAGCCATTTTTGCTTTGAACAACCCCGTGGAGCCAGATAACGCCACCAAAAAAACGCTTTGGTGTTGGAAACGGAAAGTGTCAGGCGGAATACTTTGCGAAGCAATTGCAATCCAATAAGTGCTTCCCACCTCTTGATGGCCCTTTTTTGAAAACAGTGATCGAAACAGCAGTGGTGACAATCCGTTGAGGATGTGAGATGTCTGTTTCTATCAAACAAGACGGTCAATACCTTCGTATCACAACTTTTGGCTCCAAGAAAGACCCACACAGGCATATCGACTTGCTTTGGACATGGGTCCACTATGAGGTCCTTGTGCGTAGCCGGGAACAACAGTGTGCCTGGCTGTAGGCGGAGGACATCCATTTGACCTTGTTGGAGAGATGCGGCCTTGGATTGAAGTAGCCTTTAGATTTTCAAATTTCATTTGAGCATCAACATTTTCCATTCCAGATTGTTGTTTCTTATCGTGCAGAACTGACTTTTCAATCAATGTTGGTTGGCACAGTGTCTGGTTAAGCACTGCCTTTGATTTTTGATTCACGCAAGCAAAAAGTACGCACGTAAAGTCGACCCCCATCGTTGTCGCCCGGCCACCATGGTATACCATCTGAAAACTACCAGGCATGCATATATATATATATATTTATTTATACTCTATATATTTTTTTTAAATATATGTAACGTTCTATCTGACATTCTTTTCTTGACATTCTTTTTGGCATATATCCTGACATTCTATAGAACATGCTATGTGGATTCTATTCTAACATACTTTCCGACATTCTTTCCGGCATTGTGTCTGGCATCTATTTTGACATACTTTCTGGAATATTTTCTGGCATTCTTTCTGGCATTATCTGACATTCGATCGGGCATTCTATCTGACATATATTCTAAAACCTGTTGGCCATTCTATCTCGCATGCTGGCTGGCATTCTCTCTGGTATGAGTTCGGGTCCAGGTGCGCTCCGCAGTTCCGGTCCCGGCATCATCCGCAGCTAGCATGGACGAATGAAGAGAAGAAGGAAGCAGAGGAATAGAAAAAGGAATAGTAACAGAAAAAGGAGTTGCATCTTTGTACAAATTGGGAGCCAGGTCGCAGAACGCCAACTATGCTTTTGCGTGTCATTGCCAGCACTTTCCCGGAATATCCCGTATGTTTACTGTCAGCCCTCTGATAGTACTTTAAGTTCTCCTTTGAAACAAGATGTTGAAAACATCTTGAGCGTCTAAACTTCGTTTATCGTCTACGTTTGATCGTGTACTCGTCCATCGCCAACAACCTGTTCAGATGAACAGTGAAAACCTGCCTGTACGTTGGCAATAAACCTAAACCAAAACCAAACTATGAACTTTGCCACATGTTTAGTGATGTCACATTGCCTTGTCATGCAGTGATGTTTGCAGGTCTCTTGATGTCGTTTCATGCCGCAAATTTGTTTTTTCATGTGACATTTTGGCTAGTGGTCCATACACAAGATTAGCCATAGGCTGTGATCGACAGGTCTCCCTTTGGGCCAACTCTTTTTGCGCCCGCCCACCCAACCCAGGGTGATGACAAGGACCATGCTCGTCAGCACTGTAACATTGATTTCCATTGGTCTGTACTTCATGCGTGACTCATTGACCACCGATGATGATTTTCGCACTAGTGCAGTGCTATCAGTCGAAGACGTGTGCATTGGCCTTCATGCTATTCTGGCACGTTTGGGTCGCCCTTTGCATCTACAGTCTTTGCACTTTGTGTGGTCATCTTTATCCCAGGCACTTGCCACACTGGAAACTGAACTTTTTCCTGGCTGTGAACCTTCAATCCCGGCAGCGATTGACATGCCGCTTGTGCCCAGGAAGTTGACCAGACTCATGGAGCCAGCTTGGGCCCATCATCGCGCTTTGCTTGGCCCTGCTTACAATGGTTTGCATCGATTCCGAGCCTGGTTTTGCGCTTTCTACGACGTGGCATTGCACCGAGAGGTCATTGATGCAGTCAACGACTCCCTCCTGTTGCTCGCATCAATTGCAGATTTCTGTGGCGTTCCCATAGAACAGCCTGTCTTTCTGTGTAGCAATAGCTCCTTATATACTTTTACAGAGCCCCAACAGACTGCCAGAACACTGACTGTGATGTTGGCAAACTGCTCTTGATGATGATTCTATTGCGTGCTTTAGATTTGTACTAGAAGCTGGACATGCCCATGGAAGGCAAGTTGAAAGTCTTTACATATTAAGGCACTCCATACTTGAGCCCAGGATAACGGCATGTAGTACTTGAGCTCAGGGCCCGACGTGAAAGGCTTTTCACAGATGGAATGGAGCTTCCAGTCAAAATTGTGGTGCGAGACTTCCCCCCTGTCTTTAAACTATTGAAAGGTATCATTGTATCATCTATTTCTTGTATTGTGAGGAAGGCTGGCATAGCATGGGGCATTTTTCCGATCAATGTGTATCTAGGCGCGGCGTATGTGTATCCATTGTGACTATCTATGGCTATTTATGAATATCTTTTTGGATGTGGAGCTGGGTCGATCTGGAAGCTCTCAGTTGCTTGACTGTGTCATGTTCAGCTCCATTCCCTTGGTGGACTTAGATCTTGTCATCTGCATCTAGTTAGCTCATATGCACAGGTCAAGACTTGACACTTGACGAGGCTCTGGTTCTCTCTAGCTGCCACTTTCACCCCTCGAACTTCTACAGCACCGACAATCGTCAGCTGTTTTGCCTCAAGGGCCTCAAGGAAGCAAGGGAGAATAACCGTCATTGGGATATACCCGGAACAGGGGTCATTCTGTCCGCAATATATATATATATATAATTATATATGAAATACCACACATGTGGCAGCAGCAGCAGTTCTCGTACCGAACCATTTCCTGCCCAAACCACGGCGCCCTTAGCATAAGGAAAAGTGCTGTCAAGCCAGCTGGCCGCCGCGCCGCTTTTGATGGCAAGCGGAGCCGGTTGTCCAAACCGGCGAAGCTTGCGCCAGTGGATTGCTGCTGGCAGTCTGCGGTGACAGCAGCGACACGCTCTGGCCAATGCCAGTATGGGGGAGAGGTTGAACTGTTTGAGGAGTACGAATAAAGAGCGATGGATCTGTACTACGGCCGTGAAGGCCAGGATGCTTGCAGTTGACGACGGCCATTCATCTGTGCGCTTAACTCACAGGCTCGGCATATGAAGCTGTGAGAAAGATCCCTCAGGAGCAAATTCGCACCTCCACTGACAAGGGCACTCCACTGACAAGGGAAATCCAATGAGACGATGGCGCAGTATCTGGTTCGCAGAGAAGCGCAGTTCACGAGACTGAAGGAAGCTAGCCCTGAGACCCAACTGAGTGACAACTTGAAGTGCATCCTGTTAGCTGGATTGGATGCCAAGGAACAGCAGAACATCTTGGCATCAGCCAACAGCGAGTACGGCTTCAAGAAGGTCAGCCATGCATTGCGGATTCAATTCCCCAACGCAATTCAGAGGCCAGTGATCCGCAAGGATTATCTTAGAGAAACGCAATTCCTACGACGGTGACAGCCCGACTGAAATGTCAGGACGAATGAAATATCAAGGCGAGCTGCGGGAGGAATACTATGTCTTCGAGGACGCTGATGTCTTCGAAACTCTGGTGGCTGAAGGGAATGTCACTGTAAGGAAGACGACCACCAAGAAGGGCAAGAAGATCCAAGCCATAAACACCAAGGACTTGATTGATCAGCAAGCCATCAGTGGCAAGAAGGATCACAGCGTTTCTCACCGACCACCAAGTGGGAAGAAATGGCTCAAGCTTCCCTGGCCAGATGGGCCTCACTATCACGGCCTTCTTCTACGGCATGAGTGTTGGGATTCCTCTGGGCTCTCTGACGTCCGATCGGGACGCAACTTCCAAGAAAGCTTTGCCGAGAGTTCACCTAGACATGAACGGTCAGCCACGGTGCTTGAGCTTCCAGAATCCAAAGACCCCTCCTCAAGGTGAACATCAATGAGCCAGAAACGACTGATGTGCGAAAGTTGATTGAGGCAGGCAGGCTGCTGATGATCAAAGTGGATGGATGCCATCTTGGATTCAAAGATCAAGGGAGTCAGCTTCCACACAAGAAGCCTTCGATCTACATGACAACGATGCTGGCGGCTGAGAGCGTTTTTGCTGATACTGTTTGCAGTTGCCCCTAGCATGAACCACTCGAAGGCAACAACAAGTTTGGCTCCAGAAGCAAGCAAGCAGCCGAATGGCCCCCACTCCTCAATCAAAAGGTCATTGACTGTATGTTGCGGCAGGCAAAGATTGAATCAACAATTCACCAACAGGACATCCTGTAAGAAGCAGATGAGGCCTTTCCTGTAAGAGCACTTGAAGGGTTGCTGTTCTTTCACCCAGTCTATCGGTCTATCGGTCTATTTGAGGCGAGATGCACAAGGAGAACAGCTTCCGCCCTCTGACGAATTACCTCCTGGCGGTGATGACCAGTTTTGAATCAGACATCAGCTCGATCCTGACCTACGCAAAACCTTGTGCGACTGCACACCAATTTTGGACATCCAACAGTCGCAACCCTGCAAAGGATTCTTCGATGCCAAAACGCCAAACCAGAAGTTGTGAGAGCAGCAGGCTTGATGTCTGCGATGCCTGCGGAGAATCCATACGGAGGCGAAGACCGCGACCAGTGCGACTCCCAAACCGATACGAATTCAATCGACGCATTTTGGCCGACACGATGTATGTCAAGGATGCCAATGGCACAACATACAGCCTTCTGAACTTGATTGATGATGCCACCAGATTCCAGATTGTTTCATGCTTTGGAGAGCTTCAAGGTCCACCAGCTTCACGCGCAGTCTTGCGCCACTTCACAACAGCCTGGTCATCATGGGCCGCGCGCCCACACTCACTTCAGGTAGATCGTGGAAAAGAGTTCATGGCACTATTTTGCAGACTACCTGAAGACCCACGGTGTGGAGCAAGAAGTGATGGCCCTTAGAAGCGCCTTGGAAAGGCGGAAAGGCAGAGAAGGCTGGACACCTTTGGAAGGAACTTTGGAAGAAGGTGGCGCATGAATCTCAAATCAATGGCCTCGATGATGTGGTCACAGCTGTGGGTATCATCACACAGACTAGAAACAGTTTTCCAAGAACCAGTGGATACAGCCCTTTGCAGTGGGTGCTCGGTGTGCCAGATCTACGTTTTCCAGCAAGCCTTTTGAGCCATCATGCCCCCAATTTGGAGGTGATGGAAGCATATGTGAAGATCTTCAATCACAGATGGCTAGCAGCTTGGCGATCCGCGAGAGTGCAAGAGTCGCTCACGTCAAATCTGACACCGATGCACGGGTGAGAAGGGCACTGCTGCATCAATCAACACCAACCAGGGGCCCTTATCCAGTTGGTGCCTACGTCTATTCTTCAAGACCCAAATGCACCCGGGAGCGGCAAGACAATATCGTTGGTTTGGCCCTGGCAGAGTGATAGGTGTTGAGCTGCGAAATCCACGACGCTTGGAAGATGATGATATGCCCACACAAGGAGGAGCTCCACATTCATACTGGATCAGGTATATGGACGTTGTGCTGGCAACAGGTGAAGTGAGGATGAGCTGCTGGCTGCACACACGGTGCCCCACTATGCAGTTGCAGAGGATCAAACAAGAGGAGCACGGTCGTTTGTGGAAAGCTTCCTGATCTACAAGACATGAGAGAACTGCGACAAGAAGCGGAGACACCACAGCTTAGGTCTTCCTCAGCATATCCTCTGCCGCCCAGTCCAGAACAACATGAGGCGGAGGAACCAACACCGATGGTTGTTCAACCGCAACTACATCAACCACCAGAAGCAACCATCATACAGCAACCTGAACCTCCAGTTCCAGAAGTTCCACTAGATGATGTGGAGCTAGCGCCAGAAGATGATGTGGAGCTAGCGGACAGTTGCCGAGCCGGAGCCAGAACCGGCTGCTGCAGTTCCTCAACATGCTGCTGTGCAGCCACTTCACACCGTGATGGAATGGGCCATGACAGAGAACCAGCGCCTGGACCCTATTTGACTGAGTTCCAGGAGGTGAGTCTGCGTGGGCCGATAGACTCCATGACATTGAGGAATCCATCCAGAGCAACCAGTGAAGATGATTCATCAGATGACAGCGGCCAGGAACCTATGGCAATGAAAGGCAACCCGAAGATTGCAGATGCCTTCATGACTGGACGCGCTGCATGGTCTGAGGTCAACTTGAAGGAGCTCAGCGCATAGAATCGACGGTTGCTTGATGCCTCAATGCAGAAGGAGTGGAATTGGTGCACACTGGCAAGAACAGCAAGAATAGGCTGATCGCATATTACTTTGCACAGAAAACGGGAAAGTCAAAAGAAGAAGTAGAGAGGCTGCCAAGAGGATGTAGCACAGAGCATCAGAGGATGAGAAGCAAAGAGCCGATGTGTAGAAGCATCAGATCAGACAGCCTTACGGCATCACTCCTTGCCTTCGCACCCCTGAACGAGTCAGAGAAGACCGACTTCAGAGAAGTATGGGGTGGATCTCAAGACAGACGAGACTTGACGTGATGGTCAACATCAGTATGGCTTCACAGTCTGTGGGAAGCCCGAAAGTCAAGGAGGTTGTGGAGCTCAACAAGGTTGTAAAGATGCTGAAGGAGTCACCTGAAGCACCCTGGAGGTATATCTCATCAGAACTTGCAATGGGCAACTGCGTCGTTGTTGTGTACTCAGACCCGAGCATTGCAAACATCCAAGGTGGCAAGTCGCAATGTGGGTATGCGGTTGGACTTTCATTGCCCAAGATCTCCGATGGAGAGCCAACACCAGTTGTGCTGTTGGAAACCACAAACCACACCCAGTTCGATCAAGCGAGTCTGCAGGAGCACATTAGCTGCAGAATCTCTGGAGGCGGCAGATTACGTATCAGCCTTGCTACGAGAGATGATGAACCAAGATTGACGACATTGATATATATATATATATAGATATAGATATTAGTACACATATATATATATCCTGGATACTTCACGGGCCGCCCCACTTTTCACGATGGTGCAGTTCACGACAAAAGTGCAAAAGTTCCTCATTCAAAAAATAGACTGGATTTAAATCATCAAGACATATGCATATCAGCATCTCTTGATTTTATTGCAAATGAGCTTTCTGATATTGTGCAAAACGTATTTATATATAACTGGGATATGCGACATATTGATGAAGATCCCAGATATATCATGATGCTCGAAGATGGAAAACTTGGTGATCAATATGGACATGGAACTATAGAAAATCATGCTGACTTCAATTAATATAGCTTTAGAAAAGAGAGAATAAACTTCATTGGACCTTTATTTGCAGATTTGCCGATGGTGCAGTTCACGCCGGTGCTCAGCCGGCTCGCCTTGGGCTTGGGCAGGGGGGTTGCACAGGGTTTCATCTTCAAACCTTTCCATATAACGGGAACAGAGTGGACCGCCAAAAAAGGGCTATGCAATCTTGGAGTTTTTTTCTCGAATGCGTAGCGGGGCAAAGATGTCAAATAGCCCTACACAGAGCTGAAAGCTCAGGACTCTTTTCCTTTGTGCTTAGGTTGATGGGTCGTTTGGATCCATGCCTTTGCACTTTTTTTCCACGGCATCAGATGTGTAACCATTGCATCACCTGCTTGCCAAATTTTGAGTAGCTCAACGTGGCGAGGAGAAGACCACGTGCGATCTTGACCCACTGTGACAAAAAGGCGTGCAGTCCGATCAATCTTCATTTCACATGTCAAACTTGTAACCTTCATGTAATGTTCAAATTAGACTCGTGCCCCTTACGTGAAACACGACAAGACGTTGACGTATAGATGCGGTGGCGACGCGTTTTTCTAAGTAGAACTTAATTGCCATATCTTTTCCGGAGCTTTTGGGCATTTCTAAGCGACAGTCACGTATATTCACCTCTGGATATAGGATAACTCTTATGGGAATCTCAAAAAAAATTCACACACATATATATATATATATGTAAAAGGGGGAGTTCTTAAGTCATGGGAGATTCCCAGTCGTCACCATGGTTGTTCCAATACTAAGCCATGGTTGTTCATGACTTGGATGATTCAGGGGAGGAAATTTCCATGTGGGGACCTCTTAGATTGGGGTGGTTTTGAAAAATACATTCTGGTAATTTAACATAGCCATGGGGCGTCCCCACCTATAAATGAACCATTTTCCATATGTGAAATTACCTGAGGGTAGGGTGGGTGCTTTTGGGATATTTGGTCTTGAACAATTACCACTCACAGAGCCTGAGTTGCAACCAAACAATCGATTTGATAGGCAAATTAGAATGACTTGCGACCGGAGTTTTTTTGTAGACTGTGATTCATACAGGGGACAACTATCAGATGCCGTCAGTTAAATGGCCTTGAATCAGCTTGTGAACCTATTATAAACTGTCCAGGTGGTTGATGCTGATATTTTCAGGATGTTTCAGGGAATGATCCGGCAATTGTTCCCGAAAAAATTGGGATGGCATGAACTTCAGATGATTCCTGTATTTTGGAGGGGTTTAAACCGCGGACCACTTCTTTATATTAAATGTATATGTATATATACATATGATGGAAAAAATTGTGGGCTAGATGGGTATCAAACTAAGAGCGTGTGGTTCAAATCAACACCGGTGTTACATCAGATATTGAAATGGGATTTTAGCGGGGGTTGCCTATCAGAATTCAGTAGGATGAAGACGGGCCACATTGACACATAGCCGGGTTCATCATTGTACCACCATGTTTTATGTAGATTCAAAAACATTGTGAAAACAAAATCTGAATATTTTTTCGAATGCAGGTTAGGTTTTGGTGCCAAAAATTGAGACAGGTCTTTGCAAAAACCATCCAGGACATCCGTTGGGTTAGTCTAAATTTTGATCATACTTCGTACTTGTAAGATATTATAATCACAGGTTACTAGACGTATCTCACAACTTCGGTTGTCCAAAACGATCTTTCGGTGGCCCGAGGCGAGAATGCTGAATGGCCGTCAGCCCAAATCGATGCTGCGGACTCAGTGGGTTTTTTGAGCGGCCTTCAGCTATCAGAAACTGGATTTATCATGATTTATCCATATTTATTTAAAAAAACCGATGGTAAAAGCGGTAAAACTCCAAAATTTGAGAAATCGATTGGTGACTGCTTTACGAAAGAGATCGAAAGAGGTTTAAGGTAGCAACTTTGATTTGGTAAAAATTGTATTGCGTTAACCAACCAAAGTTGGGATCCAGGTAAATTGCCTGGCGGTTTCTAGTATCTTCAAAGCCAGGATGATGGTGCCCAGTGATTTTCATATGGGGGTTGGGAGCTCAACCACTAGCTGTGAATGGTGATACAAACAGCCAATGGGAATTTCACCAGGATTAAATGGGGATGAGGGCAATACAGGTGAAGATGTTCGATGTTTGGCTGTTATGGAGGACTTGGTCATATTCCACAGTTAACAATCAATATTCTTGAAGGCTATCTCAGGCTGGCCATGACATGGTTTGCCCTGCCAGTGGGACAGCCTGGTGAAATTTCGATACTGCAGATGCTTGAGATACTAAGATCCAAAGAAATGGATCAAAATTGTTTATCCTGTCAAAAACATGGCTGCAAAATCGCCATGGAAAAACACAGAAAAAACACGCTGCATTCGAAGAAGTCGGTTCCATTGCCTCGGGTAGCAGACCGACTCAATAGCATTCTTAGTGATGCCGAATAGATCCGAATAGGAAACCAGAGGTTCGAGTCGGTTATGTGTTGAACTGCACGGCAGATATATATATATATATATACACACCATATTATTCATATATGTCTTATATATACATATATATATATATAATGTACAATATCAACATATCAACATGATAGACATTATGCAGATGTTGCACTGAATCTTACTCAATAATCTGAATGGTTGACTACGACCAAACACCGCCCAAGACATGGGTTTTCCTCCGTGGCCAATCCCCAAGGACTCAGCATGCGGAAATTGCCGCCTTGAATCGGTGAGATCGACTGGGACTGTGGGTCATCAGACGTGGTAATGGACGACAATGGAGAAAATCATCTAAAATAAAGGACAAACTCATGGGAAAGCATCTACAAATAGACAGTGTTCTGGGCGTAAAGAGATAGTTGGGTCATTTACAGGCAATATAATATGCCATGAAATCTTGCGAGCGGTACACGTTGGTGGTTTCAAACGCGATTTTCCATTGTCCATCCTATTTGCGATGATCGAAAATTGACTAGTACTTTTCAAAGGGAGTCAAACCATCAGCCAGACTGAAGTAATATCCCATATACAACTATAAGGTTTATGGCATAGAAAGCTGGGTGAACTGGCAGTGGATGGCAGTGGCTGTTTGACCGACCAACTCAGGCATGGGAATTTCGCTGCCCACAACAATACCAAGCAAGACTCAGGATTGAATTGATTGAATCAACATGAATCAACCTTTTCACGGAGCAACTGTATGATATACCCTCTGGTTATGACTAACATAGCCATGGTATAGATGGCCCATAGAAATAGATGGTTTACCTATTAAAAATGGTGATTTTCCATGGCTATGTTAAATTACCAGAGGGTATATTTTCTTGATTTTCCTTGCAACATTTCCCTTAAAGATCTGAATCCCATCGTGGAAATCTCATTTCCCCGACATCGCCAAGCTTGCGCAAGACATCGCCGACTGCCGCAGGTTACCAAAGAGCACCACTCTGCGGCAGTTGCGGCAGATGACTCTGGTGGTCCAGGGTCTCAGGAGGGGCTGATGGGGTACCCTCTGGTAATTTAATCTGATTCTTATCATCATTCATCAACCATGATTGGTTCTTATCATCTGTATCTGCAATAATCATCAGCAATGACAAATAATCTTCAATAATCATTCATCAACCATAATTATCCTGGTTGGCGGTTTGGAACATGGCTTTCATTTTTCCACATATTGGGAATGTCATCATCCCAACTGACGAACTATTTTTCAGAGGGGTAGGTCAACCACCAACCAGTAATAGTTTGCTATGGAAAGTCACCATTTCAGTAGGTAAAGCATCGAACTCAATGGTCCATGTTCCATAGTTATGCGAGTTTACTGGAGGGTAGATGAAAGTGCTGATTTCAGAAACTAAAGCTCCAGCCATATCCAGCCATTCCCTCAGACTTTGAGCTTCTTTGGGGATAATGTCACTTTATGCATAACCACTGGATTTTTTTCACTTTTAGCAGGGGAGCTCGAAACCAACCAGTAATAAGGGGCCGATAAAAATCACCCAAGTGAGTTTTTGAGTCAATGTCTCACCATTTTCTCACTACCCTCTGGTAAACGTTTAAGTATGGAAAATCACCATGCTATTAATGGGTAAATCAACTATTTCTATGGCCATTTTCAATAGCAAACTGTTAGTTTACCAGAGGGTATTTTGGAGGAGCTGATCATCCAAAAAACCGAGGTGATCCGACCGAAATACAATCAGGAGCTGAAGCGCTCCAGGCGCTGTGGCGAAAACAAAATGGCAGCGGGATAGAGAGAAAACGATGAGTTGATTGGATGACTTCCCCACTGGTAAACTAACATAACCATGGAACATCACCATTTTTCATAGGTAAATCAACTATAAATGGCAATTTTCAATAGCTATGTGACAAATTACCAATGGATAATATAGGTCCATATGATTAGTTGATGTGTGATTCAATGGTAGTTGAATGGTGGATGTGCAAGTAACATGGTTGGTTTAAGTACCTTGAACTATTTGTGATTGAAATCATTCCATTGATTGCACTGATTCCATCATTTTGAAGTCTACCAACCTGATTTGATTGAAACTAGTTGATCCATTAAACTTATGTACAGACGACCACACAGATGATTTTGATTTGATCAAAATATTTTGAAAACAAAGATTGGAACCACTTTGCCGAGTTGTTTCAGGATGTTTCAGGTAGAATCAATCTCCATCAGTGGGGATTTCAGCCATGGAGAGTTTCCATCCCAAAAAATATGTGGAATGATTCACCTCGCTTGAATAGTTCATGGAGGGCTGAAACCGCTCACTATGATGAATCCCATCCCCCCAAAGGGTGTTTTACACCCCCAAGTCAACGAAACCCATGGTTTTTTCTCTTGGGAATTTCCACATACTTGGGACATATAGGGACCATGTTTCATTGTTTCGTATTGCTATGTTCCATGCTGTCCCAACACCAGGATCGTTTTCCGGGCACGATCCGATCGGCCACAGTAAGTCACAGTTCGCCGATTGGTTCGAACGATAGACCAAGCAGAATGGCCTCGTATAGCAATATACCCTCTGGTTATGTCAAAATAGCTATTGAAAATGGCCATTTATAGTGAGTTTTCCCATTAAAAATGGTTATTTTCCATAGCTATGTTAGTTTACCAGAGGGTAGATGTATACATACACCAATCATCAAGCATCAAGCATCAAGATTCACCAATAATAGTCAATAGCCCTCAATAATTATCAATAGTCATCTGTATTCAATCATCACTGATAATCATGCATCAATAGTCATCAGTAACAATAAGTAGTCCTCAAGAATACTCATCAGCAATGATGAATAATCTTCAATCATCATTCATCAACCATAATTATCAAGATAAGAAGTTAAGAATGGTAATATCAACCATATTCATCATTCAGCAACCATAATTGGTTCTTATCATATGTATCTTCAATAATTATCCACGTTAATGATAATTGGTTGAATGGATAATCATCAATCTTCATGATTATCCACAATAATCAATAAGTAATCTATCTTCAATAATCAGCAATTTTATAAACATCATTCATCAACCATTTGTTTATCTATCTTCAATGAGAACCCATTTGTTTGATACGTAAATCACCGGTAAATCATCCACGTCAGGATGCTCTGTGCACAGCCCTGTGGGAGACTGAGGATCTTTGGATTGACCCGGGGAAAACCCATGGGAAAAGCCAGGAACATTGAAAACATATAGGAAAACATATAGGAAAACAAACATGACCAGTGAAACATAGGAAAAACATATGGGAATCTAGTTTGTTTCAAGATGTTTCATGAATATTTGATGGACATCTTGAAACATCTTGCAACGTAATGGAAACCATCTTGATGGGCCTGCAATTCAACAGCTTGGGATCGATGAGTGTTCTAATGTGTTGCAAAGAACTTGGCAACGGGAAAATGGGAGAGCGTTCTAATCTTGATCATCCCAAGTAGAGTTTTTTTGACCAATGTTTTTTTAAACTTCTATTTCTTGGGGGGATGGTGTATGACTACCAGGACTATATTTTGTACTTACTTTGTTAAACATTGGTCTTTGGTCGTTTTGGGTATCTTTGAGATTGGCCATGAAGTCATTTCGGCGATGTTGATTTTCAACTTCCAACTCACTGCTGGTCACCACCTTGGATCGCCTTGAAATGCCTTGAATCTGCGAATGCAACTATGGTACCCTTCGAAATAAACCAGGGATTCATATTGCAGGCTTCAACCCTGAACAGTCCATGCTTCAAATTCGCTGGAGCCGACTGGAGCGGACTCCGACTTAGGCCTGGAATGTGCACAGATCATCGCAGCATTGGGCATTAAGTCCGTGGTGTATTCCGTTGAGGCGCTGGGCCCACCAGTTTAAGGGTCATGCCATCGACCACCAGCTCTGAAAAATAGCCCTAAAACGGCGAATCGGTCCTGTGAACGGACCATGGCCTCTCCAACAGGACACACATGGGTGAATCGACGATTTTTTGTTCAAAACGACCAACAAAAAGGGGGGCACATCTTGTTTTCAGGCAGAACTAAATATAGACATGTTTATGCAAGTTATCCACAAGGCAATTGTGGGAAACGGATTCAGCTGGTGTCACGTCGCCAGGATATGCTGTGCAGCTGTACACCGCTCGAGCTTTTGAACATCTCCTCCCCTTCCTCTGGTGCCGAGAGAACACAGGGGTCCAAAAATTTCTCGGCACACGAGGATAGCCATGGATAGCCTAGTGGCAATGTCAATGAACATTGATCATTACATTGACTTACCATATCTTACCATGAGATTCTGAGTGATGCCCTATTTTTTGAACAAATCCACATCACTTCAACATGGTCTCGTCTTTGGAAACTCCGCCAGTGGAAATCCCTCGTCTTGGACCCTTGGACCTGGAGATGTCTTTATTTTGTCCAGTCAGCTATTCCGCTAAACCATGCTTCAGGCATGATATTCTAATGTTTTTCTATTTGTACCTTGGCCCTAAGTGGACCCATAATGTCGGATGACTGGATTTAGCCATGAGCATATGGCTGACACGCATGGCTGCCATGATCAGGTACAGAGTGGATCATGAGAGAGGAGGCTGCTTCTGAATAGCTTGCGAGTGTGTCACAACACAGCAGAGTTGCTGATTGTCAGATCTTTCGAAAAGGTCGATGTCGATTTCTGGTTTTATGTGGTCGACAAAAAAGTGGGTTCTGAGAGTTTGGGGTGGCCCGTAGTTGTTAATGATACTCGACGAAATCGATGGGGGAGACCTGGGGTGTAAAGACAATGTCGTCAGGGTTTTCTCTTCCGGGAATCCGGTTATTCGGTTGTGCATACGTGTAGACGTTATATGACGTTATATTACACACTATAATACACATTATATTTTTTATAGCGTGTATTTATAAGCACACACACATAATATATATAATTATATATATATATATACACAGATTGCTTCAAAACATGGTTCGAAGACGCCCTGTTTCACCAGGTCAGCGTTTAAACGTTCAAACGGGCATGGAGGATTTCCTCAGTCCTGGTGGTACCTCCTTGCATCATCCAGCCTTGGATTATCATTTTAGTTAGCATTGTTTCACAACCTATGGCATACCTATGGTGACGACTGGGGATCCCTCATGACTTTAGGATACTTTAGGAAGCCTCACTTAGAATATGATGGTCTTCACAAATCAACGAAGGCTTCTTCAAGGGGAAGGCCTTTGATGCGAGTTCGCAACGGAAGTCCAACAGTCAGAGCTCTTCCTGCACTGCGCAGTCCACGTCTCGACTTCACAGCACGACATGTGAGCCATCCATGGCAGCATGGCCGCGGCCGGGGGAAAGCAGCAACGGTTCAGCTGAAGCCGGGGGAATCACAAGTATTCAAAACCATTTCAAAACCCAAAGATGAAATATGATGAAATATGATGAAGCTTTCTTCTTTAAAAAAAAATATGATGGTTTGTCCCAGATAAACAGCTACAGGCTGAAAAACCATGACGATAAACATATATTTGGCGGCCATCATTTTGCTTTTCAGCCACGGGGTGATGATCCCCAGAACCACCTTCTGGCCATCATGGCGGTTGTGTGTTTTTTTTTAGTGGTAATAATCTACTGGTTTTTGATGGTGAAAAAAGCCACCCATTTAATCCCATTTATATAACTCGTCATTGGGGATGGTTTTAGTGGCGGTTTTTCAACTTGGGAAGCATATGCCATTTTGGCATCCAAATGCAACATCGTACAACTGACAACGTTACCCCGCAGGAAGACCACTGCAATTCCCTTCGGCGACTTGTACAGATTGGTGGCAGTCCAAAGGAATGTGCATCATCACAATTTTGAGCCTCCAAGGATGTGTCAAACCAAATTTTAGCTAAGTCCAAGAATGAGTTGAATAGCACATGCATGACTGGCTTGTGGTTTCAAACATGATTTATTATTTATCAAATTTAAGATGATAACCATTGATAATCCCAACTTGTTCATCCAATCATTGCATACTCGTAATAAATTGGGAAGCACCAAAAGACTTAGATACACCATGATTTTTGGCCAATGTATATGAACAACACGGGCTGGTAAAACAATGGTTCTTTGAGCTATTAAAACATGATGATGGTGGATGGTGGTGGTAAAAAATGCTCTTTCTTGCTATGTTCCATGGTAAACCGCGGCTTCAAGGTTCAGATCTTTTTCGTTGCGTCGCCTTAAGGTCCATGGCTTCACCTTGGTCCATGATCCAAGCGCGATGGTCCATGATAGCCACGACTAGGGGCGATGGTACATGAGTCACTGTTTGGAGCCCTGATAAATCGGATAAATGATGCCATGCCGTGCTAGGACCTTGATTTGCTGATGGTTTGGCAGCAGATCTTGGAAGAAAGGCCATGAAAACGACGTTGCTCAAAGCGATCTCTCGTACCAAGATGATCCAAGATGCACCATGATTTACTGAGATTAAAATGATAACTGAGCTGCCGTAGATATTGTTGTGATCCCAGCAATTTACATCAAACATTCCTGGACTGCCACGTACGGTAGCCCCGACGAGATGTGTGGGGCTGCTGGAACCAACGCGCTACACGAAAAACGAGTGCCTGATTCATTGTGTTTTCAAGCAGGGAGTTATGAACTTGCGTGAGCCTGGGAAAATCAGTGAAATATGGCGAAATTGCCTCGTCAGGGATTCTGGATCTTGGATTTTGACTTCTGTTCTATAGTTAACTATAGTGGAGTCATATCTTCATGGAATTGTTCTTCTTGCATTTCATGTGTTGAATTCGGCCCTGTGTTTCTTCTGCACCCATTGCACTTTTTCGGAACCTACAGGCGACTGGCTCAGGAGATGGATAGCCAAGATAATTGGCGGGAAATGATGCAAAATCATAGGGATTTAACCAATCCCCTCAATGGTGACTTCTTGAGATTTAATGGGATATATGGTATTTTAATGGGATTTATTTAATGGGATCAATGATTTAATAGGATTTTATGGTATTTTAATAGGATTTAATGGGATATATGATGGTTAAACCTCCTATCAATGGGAGATCTTCAGGATCCAACAGATGGAGGTACGTTAGTTGTACCATATTTCTGGCCATATGAATTCTGGGGAGATTCCCTGAAATTGAGGCCTGAAAAATAGGCCAAAAATATATGGTAGGTACCTCCAATCAATCGGTTCCTGTTGCATGGCCACTGAATAGATGGTTTATGTCAAGATTCGCCCAAAAATTGTGAAGCGTTTCTTGGTGTTTTCATGGATCCGAAGATGATAAGCCCTTAATGTTTTGAAGCTGGGTGCTCTAAAGACTCTGGATGAAATTTACCGCGGTCTTGTTCTCCCAGGAACTCAATTTTGCTGGCGTTTTTTTGGGTTGAACAGTTCAAGAAGCCCAACCTGGACGTCATATAGATTTGGCAGACTCCTGTGGCGAGCAATGTTTTTTAAACTATATATTCTTCGTGTTTTGCTGCTCCCAGAGCTGACTTCGTCATATGTTTTGAATTATTTTTTAGTTGGGATTTGAACTCTTGAAATTTGTTGCCGCATCGATGCTCTTGTTTGTATTGAGTGTATTGTTGGTGCGTTAATTCCCCACTTTTTTAGCTCAATGATGCTTCCTTGCGGAAATTAAACCCTTAAAGGATCAACGCCTGCACAGCACCCCACGTGGTGACCGGCCATGCATGGACGAGACAGAAGAAGTCGCGCCATGTGATGCGCTTTGGGTTCAGTACGAACTGTTGCTGAAACCTGCACCTTGGTGGAAAATGGTGGACAATCCACGTGACATGTGCTGGGAATCGCATGGAATAATATGGAATATCACATAATATTCATTAATATTCACAGGGATTGATTGATTGATTCCCATTTGCAATAGTAATATTACATCTGATCCTTGGTTTTCACAGTTGTTTTTTTTTGCCGCTCAACGTTTCACGGGAACAGGTTCTTCATCGACGGCACAGGATGTTTGGATACGCCTTGGTGAAGATGTTTTCAAAACGGCTTTCAAAATGCCCCAGAAACCAAGTAAAACATCCAAATGCTGATCCTTTTTCCATCTTTTTCCACCAAAAATGATCATTTCGGTGGTTTTAAACCCATTAAAACCATAATTGTTTGAATTTGTTTGACTTATGATGGAACATGTTGAACTCATGTTTTTTATCCAGAAACGCGCCAGGTACCCACGGCTGGATGCGTGGACCTTGGCAGGTGGCGCAAGGTGCCGATCGGGGTGCCGATCGGGGCAGGTGGAAGATCTCAGGGCTGGAATTGACTGGAATTCTCAAGGAATATGAGTATGGACTAATTAACAATGGGATATTGAAACTAAGAGTACAGGAATAGTTAATTAATTAATGGAATACCCCCTGGTAAATAAACATAGACCCTGAAAATAACCAATTTTTAATGGAAACTAATCTTCCAACCCCGATGACTGCCAGGGTCTATGTTAATTTACCAGAGGGTAGTATGGACTAATCATGAATATTCATGATAAAAAAGTATTATTGATAATCATCACCATTAGTAACCATTAATAATTAATAATCATCAATTGGTAAGAACCACTAGTAACCGTTGATAACCATCAATCATTACTGGTTGGTGGTTTCAAACATGACTTTTATTTTCTATAATAAATTATATGGGGTAACCCTTCCCATTGTCTAGTATTTTTCAGGATGGTTAAAACCACTAACCAGCATGATAATAATAAGTATTACAAAAATATCCATGGACCAATAAGATATTCTCAATATAATGAATTTTCATTGGATATATATATATATCTCTCTCTCCATTTGATAACATTATATCATATATCCATTAGTCCATGATTATGATAATCATTCCATGGTTATTATAATTAGTACATAATTCCATGGACTAATTGTGATTACACATCATGGAATTCATTATCATTAGTCCATGAATATACCGTATGTTAGTTTACCCTAGGGTAACCATGAAATAATTGGATAGTTTCATGGAGATCATGAGAGGTATATTTTCATGGAATGATTTGGAAATAATTGGGACTGATATTTTTTGGGATGTTGGATGATGTAACCATGATGTTTCATCTGGATGAATCACGGAATGATGGGTTTTTTTTTAAAGGTTTTTATCATCCCCCATCGCTGGCCGAATCTTTCAGAATCTTTCAGATATCTTCAGCGTCAGAATCCTGGGATCTTTTCATGATTACAGACTCTGACAGAATCGTTGGGAAGAAATGACTTGGGATAATCATATTGGGATGTTGGATGATTTAACCATCGTGGGATAACTCGATATGTTTATTGGCAGAACCAACTACCCTCTGGTAATTTAACAGTTTGCTATTGAAAATGACCATTTATAGTTGATTTTCCCATTGAAAATGGTGATTTTCCATAGTTATGTTAAATTACCAGAGGGTAACCATCGTGGGAGTTCATTGGATGTTTATTGGCAGAATCAACTACTTGTACAATCAAAAGTTGGATTGCATTTACGCATGAGTTGGGGGATGGGTCAAGTTACGTGGTTGATTCTCCCATAAAAGAGGTGCTTATTCCCTCGTTCATACTGTCACAGAGGTTGGTATATGTACCCATGGGAAGAAATTCGGAATGATGGTGAGATGACCATACCTAACATGTTTTGATCATGGCACATGTCATGTCATATCCAGAGTGTTGGTACCCCATGAGTTATGTGTTTTCGGTGAGTCATTTATATTGTTCTACTCTTACCTTTCCATTTACTTGGGTGCATCCCAAGTAGGAAGTTGGTAATACCTTATGACATAGCCCAGCCACTGTATGTAATGTTGTATACATACACACACATATTATATATTATATATACACAATCATATATATATATGCATATGTGGAATATCCCTAGGAGTTTCTGGTTTACATATGGGCTACAGCTATTGACATAGCAGAGGTGGGAATATAATGGAGCTAGAATGGTAATCAATCGAATATACAACGTTTTTTTTAAATAATGGGTTGTAGCCCACTTGCAAAGTGAATTTATTGGGGCATCTCCATGTGTTCTGTTTTTCCAGAACATTTCCTGTACTTTCCCAGACATTTTATTTCTTAAGAGTTATAACCACATAGAATTCTTGTGAGCGTGATGAAATTCCTAAAAAAATGAATTTCAAATTTCAGATTTCCATATGGGTATGGATCAATACCTATGAAAATACCATTTTTAGTGGGTTATTCACATCCATAAATCCCAGCTATGACTTGGGCTTCACCAGGGGTACCAGGGTTTTGACCCATCCCCATATGCTATACCATGAACCATGACTGGGGCCCCTGGGGCTCATGAATCATCCCAGTCCTATGAGGATGGCGACTATGAAATTACTAGCATAGCTATGGGATTAACAATGTAATTAATAATGATATCCTCTGGTGATGATGGAATTCTAGGATATATATATATATATATACACCCGGCCTGGTAGTTTAACAGTTTGCGAACTGGACAGATCCACCATTTTCTAGCTGGGTAAATCCACTATGTCGACTGGGCCATTTTCAATATCTATTTAACAAATTACCAGAGGGCATGCCATAATTTGTTATTTCAGTGCTGGTGATGTCCCGGTAAAATCCATTAATGATGCCCTTTGGGTTTACCTCATCAGTGGGAATTTTCGTGGCCTAAAATGAACTGAACTATGGCCATCTACTTGGGAGATTCCCTTAGCCTTGACATAGGCCCTATGGATCCCTATGGATCCCTAGGACGCTTTTATCCCACTTAGTTTTTGTGGTTGATCATCTGTAAGCCATATTTCATCATATTTCATCCCTTTTTTGATAGGGGATATTTACTTGGATCCATATCTAACTGGATTTTTATGACCCACTGGGCCGTAGGAGAATCACTCCCTCCCAGCTTCACCATCTGGGCCGTCCGCCGCCTGGCAGGTTCTCAAGGAGGCCTTCTCCATCGAAGCTGCCATTGGCAAGGCAAGTGCCAAGCACTTGGAGCTGTCGCTACCGAACGGTGCCCGGGCCCGGCATGGCAATGGAACATACCCGGCCTGGTCATGGGATTAACCATGTACCCTCTGGTTATGACTAACATAGCCATGGTATAGATGGCCCATAGAAATAGATGGTTTACCTATTATAAATGGTGATTTTCCATGGCTATGTTAAATTACCAGAGGGTAATTAATAATGATATCCTCTGATGATGGTGGAATTCTAGGATGTATATATATATACACCCGGCCTGGTAATTTAACAGTTTGCGAACGGGAAAGAACCACCATGCTATGGGTAAATCATGGTAAATCCACTATTTCGACTGGGCCGTTTTCAATAGCTATGTAACAAATTACCAGAGGGTACCAATGAAAACTACGTAGCCCAAAAAATCATGACGATGTCGCTCCTGGAAATAAACGCGGTAGCCAGTTAAAAAAATTGCCTTCTGGCATTTACAGTAATTGTGCCGTAATTGCATTTCTAGGTTTTCCCATTAAAGCATCCATTTATAGGGGATTTCATGGGATTTCCCATTGCCACGTTTGATTACCGGATAGTATTTAAACTATCATAAGATCGGCCATAAATATGGCATTGTCCACTGCTATGTCAGCGTTAGATTGCCAGAGTTGAGGCAAAATGTACAGCAGACTGAAACGGATCTAAAAAGTTCGTGAAGTGGGAACGTTCCACCGGCCATGTAGAAACTCTGATGTGTCATGCACCGGCCGTGCAATGCCTTGCCCAATTCGATGTGAGGTGACAAGGTGACGTGTGGCCACAAGCTTTCGAAGCTAAGCCGACAAGGCTAAGCTGACGAGCGCCGGGCTGATGACGCTGATGATGATCATGAATTCTTATTGAATCTAGTATGATGAATAGGTTGTTCTGTTTTTTTTAAATACCGATCTATGATATATGGTACATACGTGTGTACATATATCTATACTATAGAGAGAGCGTTCTGACATGATGGTCATGACCATCACCCACCCACCACCAGCAGCATCATCATCACCAAAGATCATATTGAGAACAATCATCATGGAAATCATCCAGATTTTATGGAATTTCTGGGACTTTTCTGGGACATTTCATCACTGAGCCCAGCACTTTAGGCCACGGCTCGCAGCGCAGCGCCCTGCGCCTCTCCGTGGCGCCGTCGGTGACGGCGCCCGTGCAACCGGTGCCGTCACCGGTGACAACGGAGGCGCGGGCGGCGCAGGAGGCGGCGGAGAAGATGGTGGCGGAGGGCGTGCTGTGCAGCACAGGCGGGACCGACCTGGGGAATCGATGAAGGCCAAGGCCAAGTCTAACTACCCTCTGGTTATGTCAAAATAGCTATTGAAAATGGCCATTAATAGTGGATTTTCCCATTAATAGCATGGTGGATCTTTCCATAGCTATGTTAAATTACCAGAGGGTAATCCCATGACCCTTTTCTGTTTTTCACATCCCATAAATGTTCCCAATTATGTGGAATTTCCTTACTAAACCATGGATCCATGGTTTCTAAGGGGGTGTTTAATATTAGGGTGAAGGGGTGGTACATGATATTGATCTATCTTTTTTTGGGGTTGGGATTATTTTTTACTATATCTGATCAGTTCTTGGAGGATGCGCATCGATTAAGGATTTTTACATCTATGGATGGTCATGAGTCATGAACCTAATATTATGAAATGTATATATGGACAATGTTTTTACCCTGGTACCATATGAGGTACGCACACAAAATCTATTTGAATATTGAGATGTTCATGATGACTGTATGTTTAATCTGCGCAGTTATTAGTGTGATAGGGGGGTGTAAACAAGATTGCCCAACTTTAAATACCATAATGATTGGTTTTATTGTGATACCGCAGCCAGTTGCAATATCACAGAAGTACCTTTTCTCGGAGGTGTTTTGGGTTCGTTGGTTGCTTAAACATCTTCGTTTTCGTTCCACAACTCTGGGCTTCACGACGAACATACGGCGTTTTCCTCTGGGCTTCACGAGGAATATATATATAATTAGATTAGATTATATATAGGACTGCGATTTCAAGAAATAAGATCAAATAACCAACATTGAATTACACAATCTAACCAACATTGAATTTGGCAGCCATTTAGCACTAGTAAGCATCTTGTGCTCAGCTTCCCTTTTTGCTCAGCCGGGTGGATCATCCCATGGGCCCCATCAGTTGATCGGTTGGTAAATGGATAGTAACCATCAATGGTTAATGATGGTGGTTAATGGTTAATAGTGGCTTAATAATGGCTTAATGATGATTAATGGTTAGTAATGGTGATTAATGGTGATTACTGTAATGATAATGTGGTTAAAACAATGCCATAAACCATCCCATTTTTGATGGTTTATACCACCCATAAACATGGTGAATTTGGGAATGGTTTGACCACATTACTAATACTTATGTGGGGTGATCCTCTACACAAGATAATCGCGTAACTTGTGAAAGCTATCCATCAACAAAAACTACATGATTTATAATTGGTTTATCCTCTTCTTTTATCAAGGATGGCAATGAAAAATCGTTCATTTGTCAATGATGAAATCCCAGCTGGAAACCTCCATTTATACCAGAGGGTATCCCATCCCTTTGTTGGTTAGATTGTGTAATATACATACATATATATATATATAACCACGAATAATCACACATAACCACGAAGAATCCAGTGGTTTCAACGTGATATTCTCTATGAATATCCCACGTTAACTAACTATATTAAGGATACCATACATCAATAGATCTGATTGGTGGTTTGGAACATGAATGTTGTTTTTCCATATATTGGGAATGTCATCATCCCAACTGACGAACTCAGTCCATCATTTTTCGGGCTAGGTCAACTACCATACATCAATAGATGCTAATTATATACCATGTCAATTTTACCAATGAGACCGGGAAGTTGGTGCTAGATGGTGCCAGGCTATGCGGGATACTGGTGCCACTGCTGTTCCGTCCACTGCTCCTCTTCGCGCGCCTGGAAGCAGCACGCCGCCAGCGCCGCGCACGGCAAGGCGGGCCAGGCCGTTGTGGGCGACGGCGACGGCACGGCGAATCCTTGGGGACACGGCACGGCGCGGTGGCTGAAACCTGGAGGAATGGTCTAAAGTGATGTCAGTAACGTTGAACCAGAAAAAAAAGGTGATTTCATGGGATTTCATGGGATTTCATGGGATTTCACCAAGAAAAAATATGGTGATTTAACTATATTTAACTATATTTCACCCGCAAAAACATGGTGTTTTAGCCAACAAAAATAGTGGTATAGTGGAGATGTAATGGGATACATGTTTGGATAACTGTTACAACCTCATGACGACATCGCTGGAACGATGGGAATTGGATTAGCGAAGAAAATTGTGGCCGTACTATTCAGGATTGATTCAAATATTAAAATTCCCCAAAAGACTTGGTGGGTAAGCTATATTTTCATATATAGTAAACAATATTTTCATGTAGTTTCTGGTTGGTGCTTTCAATCTTTTGTTAAATGAATGCTGCTCTTCAGCTTGCTGGTGCTCAAGGCTACCAAAATCCGATTGCGAGCTATCGGGTCAGCTAAGCAACCAGGGTTTAAGCCGCAGAAAACATGTTTTCACGCGCAAGATATCATATTTAAGCCTTCAACCTGACGATCTGATCGAAAAAACTTTGTTCCTTTGATTGCCAGTACATGAGGAATCGCTGTTTTTTTCTACCCCCCCTCTCCAAGGAAACAGTTTCCGCGTCGACAAGGTGGAACTTTGGAGGTTTCCTCGAAATATTTTGATTTGGACGATCGACAACAAGTCCTGTTGCTCGCCGGGAAGTCACCGGATGGACAATTCGGATCAAGAAATTCCATAAGATTCGCTGTGATGTCAGACAATTGCACCAAGGGGACACCTTTGGGGACTGTATACCTAATCTCATAGTTAAAATGCATGCCGGCAGCGTTCTGTTTAAGCCTCCTCCCGTACAAGTTGCATATTTTTTGTTTATGAGTTACGGTCAAAATGTTTGAGGACCACTGTATCAGAGATGTGCACGAAACACTGCAAAGCGATAGGGCCCCCTCCAAAAGCGATAATTGGAAAAAAAGACTGGAAAGCAACATGTCCCCCCCAAAAAGCGATAACTAAGTACTGAGATGTAAAGAATTTTGACAGGAGGTCCAATGTATGGATCTGTAACTGTCTGTAATGTAGTGTAATGTAGTGTAGTGCAATGCAGTGCAATGTAATATGATGTAGTGTAATGCAACGCAATGTAATATGGTGTAGTGTAATGCAATGCAATGTAATATGATGTAACGTAATGTAATGTAACGTAATGTAATCCAATGCAATGCAATGCAAGGTATGTAATGTAACGTAACGTAATGTGATGTAATGGTATACCATGTAATGTAACGTAACGTAATGTAATTTAGATATGTAGTGTAGAAAATGTAATATAATATAATGTCGTGATTTAATATAATGGTATGCAATGCAATGCAATGTAATCAACAGCATCAACAGCATCAACAGCATCAACATCAACAACAACAACAACAACGACAACAACGACAACAACATCATCAACAACAACGACAACCACAACCACAACCACAACCACAACCCAACCACAACCACAACCGCAACCACAACCACAACCACAACCACAACAACGACGCCAACAACGCCAACAACACCACCACCACCACCACCAACAACAACAACAGCAGCGGCAACAACAACAACAGCAACACCAACAACAACAACAAAACAGTTATTTTCACCTCAGGTTGCGCCAATACTTGGCGCACGCCTTCCACGACGACCCGGACCTGCTAAAGGCTTTCGATGTGCTGCTGCAGCGCGCGGCAAAACACCTGCGGGTCAAGGAGCTCTTCGAAACCATCGAGGTCTGGAAGAAGGCGCTTCGGTGGGTAGTGGCTCTTAAGTTGCAAACATAGTTCTTTTTAGTAGCTCAGCTTTAGTAAATCAGCTTCATTAAGCCAAGAAAGTATGGTGAAATTAGCTCTAGACTCTAGACCAACAAAACATCATCGCAGCTTCCATCCCAGCAATCAATCGGCTCAACAAGCGCTGCCTTGAGAACCGCACCCAGGGAAGACAAACCGCTTGAGCATCTTCAGAGATCTCCTGGCCTCGTAACATTGTTGGCGTCTCAAGTCTTTGCTGGTTTCTATCCCAATGTGGATGTGGGTCAAAATGGAAGACCTAGGGCTTAGGGAACCACAGATGTGAATGTCTAGTTTAGTATTAACCATCCATAATTTTGGGGTACCTAATTTTGACCCATACCCAATGTTACCCCCATGATCATGTGCTTATACTGGCATTGTCTGAAAATACTGTCGCTCAAATCGAATAGTTGATCATAGTTTTCCCGGTTGTCCAATCAAAATTGCCATTGGGGTGTCCCTCACTATTGGTCAAAAGCATACACACTGTTGGTCATATCAAATAATCCCATTATTATTTTGATAAACCTTCCGATTCTTGCCGGTTAAATCCCACTTGTTCCCACCATATCCCAAATGTTCATGTTCTTTTACCTCAGCTTTTCATAATATGGCCTTTTTATCCCATTGATATCCATGAATGCCCATGAAATCCTCATATATATACTATCACCCATAGGATCCATGTATGCTATATATGGTAACATTTACCATTAATATACCCCAAATGTTAGCATATATATATACCATACATGGATCCTATGGGTCATGGAATCCCATGATTATCCGAACTAGACGACGGATGGCCCGAGAGCGTAGAGGAGCAGAGTCTTCTGTTGTTAGTATGGAGACACTATATTCCAAGACAATATATTAAAGATGTATTATAGGCAGACGAGAAGAGTAGTATCAAGACAATATATTACAAGTACAAGACAATAGTTTGCATCGTATCTTTCGTAAGGTTTTTCACACACAGAACTTTTTACAGACAGGCGCTTTTGCACACAGAGACTTTTACACAGAGGCTTTTACACACAGAGGCTTTTACACACAGAGGCTTTTACACACAGAGGCTTTTACACACAGAGGCTTTTACACACAGAGGCTTTTACACACAGACGCTTTTACACACAGAGGCTTTTACACACACACACACGCTTTTACACACAGAGGCTTTTACACACAGACGCTTTTACACACAGAGGCTTTTACACACAAACACTTTTACACACAGAGACTTTTACACACAGACGCTTTTACACACAGAAGCTTTTACACACAGACGCTTTTACACACAGACGCTTTTACACACAGAAGCTTTTACACAC
>Ga0126342_10001267_pt1 | contig 34596 bp, 33 predicted proteins | sample Cyp1metagenome_FD_92528 | JGI IMG/M metagenome (GOLD analysis project Ga0126342, IMG submission 92528) | Coral microbial communities from Lord Howe Island, Old Settlement Bay, Australia - Cyphastrea 1 metagenome | ecosystem: Host-associated > Invertebrates > Cnidaria > Coral ...
CGACAACGACAACGACAACGACAACGACAACGACAACGACAACGACAACGACAACGACAACGACAACGACAACGACAACGACAACGACAACGACAACAACAACAACAACAACACCCACACCCACACCCACACCCACACCCACACCCACACCCACAACCACAACCACAACCACAACCACAACCACAACCACAACCACAACCACAACCTACTACTGCTGCTACTGCTACTGCTGCTGCTGCTGCTACTACTACTACTACCACAACTACAGCTACAACTACAACTGCAACTACAACTACAACTACAACTGCACTACACTACACCAATTGCAGTGCAGCACACTACAGCATACTACAGTTACAAAGACATCTACAACTACAACCGCGCCACATTACACAACACTTACACTACACTGATTACATTGCATTACACTAGAACTTCAGTTGCAGCTGCAGCTGCAACTACAACTACAACTACCACTACATTACATTACACTAGCCTACGCTACACTATACCACACTACACGACATTGCACTGCAATACACGACACTAATTACACCACACCACGACTACAACTGCAACTGCACTTGCAACTACACTAATTACAGTGCATTACAACTACAACTCCACTACACTACAGCTACAACTGCAACTACAACTGGACTACACCAGACTACATCCAGCAGTTGCGGTAAGGTGACCACTGCAACCATTGCAACCATTCCCAAAAAAACACAACTCCAACCACCTGTCAGTCCATCAGTGGATTCGCTCTGCCATCCGTGATTCACAACAACCAACCTCTCCTATAGGTTTCCTATTTTTGAAACTTCCGCCACCGCCTTGCGCGGTGCTACTGGTAGTTTTTTGTATTGTATAATATCATTTCAGTTTATATGAAATCATGTCATATTATCTTTAATTACATTAGAACGCATTTTAGTACACTATATTGTATTGTAATTTTATATTGTTGTTTTACACAAGCACATGATGTGCAATATGGATCCAGAAGACAAATTGGGAACCGTGTGTGGGCTGGCGTTTTTGTATGCTTTTAACAACAGAACTTTTCATTCTGCATAGATTATAATTACATGTCTCCCTTCACCTTTTGCGTTCGTCATTATGCCCAGTGGTCCCAGGTCCCAGCTCTTGTGTTTTTTCAGCTGGAAAAAACAGCAATTGAAACGGTTGCTTGTGTGATTTTGTGCTTGGAAAGGTTTCCTGGGGAGGAATACAATACATAACATATGTATGTAGATGAACTAATTTGTGCATATCTTGAGCTTTGTGCTAGTAGGCTGTCCACTCGCCCTGCAATTCTGACAGCATGCCATTGACATGTGCACAGCTACCTCGCAGGCAGTGTGGGGCTTCATGCCCAAGACTCCTTCTAGCCGCCGTATTTTCAGGGAGCGATTGAAGTTGTTCGCAGGTCCAAATCACTTGTACTACAACAAGGACAGACTGCGACTGTTGCAAGTTGAACCACGCAACATTGAGATGGAAGAGTCGTGTGGATACTTTCAGGATCCAGTGGAGTATCCCATGCACAAGATCAAGGACTGCAAACATGTCTGGGCTCATGCTGTTGCCGGTGTCGTTGAGATGACTGATTGATGTGGACTCTTTCTTGAGACCCTTCTTTTTTGCTCCGTGCTGTGTCTTGCAGTCACCTTTTGCCTGTCTATCTGCTTTGCTGAATATTCACATCTTTTCTTATCACCAAGGGCGACGAATGCAAATGCTCAACAGCGATGTGATGTCAGCAATATCCATGCCGTACAATGAGCCATGACGTCCGTGGGCGCTCCAGTTTGCTTGATGCCTTCAATGATGGCTTCAAGTACAACTGCTGACATACATGTTTCGAAACCTGTTAGTTTCCAATGCAAGACATGACAGCTAGATCCAGAACTAGCAATGACAGCGGAGACTTCCGCAACAGTTTCATGTTCAAAAGAATAAACATAAATAATATTGAATTTAAAGTGTCTGGTAGAGGAGATACTTTCTAGTGGTACTGTATCAAAGTCGTAGCAGTAGGCTCCTAATTTGATCTCAGGTTGAATTGTTGCCTTGTCCATTCGAGCAGCATCCTGCAACTGGGTTGGTAAGACTCACGTGCGGCCTTGGAGGATCTTTCATGAAATGTTTCTGCCTTGAGGATTTTCCTTTGAGATTCAACGAAGTCAAAGTACGGAAGCAATTCTGTCAAGTCTACAATATACAACTTGTAACTTGAAAGGCAAGAGCAATCTATTGGAGGTGAACATGCTGATATGAAGTTTTTAGTCCATACTGCAACTAATGTTCCCAACCGGAGTTTACCTTAAATCAGTGGAGTTTCAAACATTCGAAATCCCAAAGATTTCAGAGAAAGAGCTTAAACAAAGCCCATTCATCAATTGCACTTTCTTGCAATCATTGAACTCACGACGGCTCTGACCATTCCTTCGCAGGCCTCCCAGTAGTCGAAAGGGTGGTTGGCATGCATGATGTGTGTGTATGTGTCTAACTGGCCAGCATTACACATTTGTTGGCGATGCCAAACAATGCTCACTCTTGATGTAAGACTGTTGTCAGTGTATATCAATTCATTGGCAGGGCAGGACCTACCCTTTCCTTCCAATGTATTTGGTGTCAGTCTGCATTGTCTAGTAAAGAAGATGTACAAGTTTACCACATTACATTGTAGAACGCGCTTGGTGTTCGTTTTCTTGGGACTTTTCGTTGCAATTCTCTTGAACTGTGGCTCCTTGTCCCATCGAAGGGTCGTCTTGGCCAATCAAACATTTTTAATTTGCCGCGCTTGACAACTGGACAATATGGTTTGCCAGATCCTTGCAGATGCAGTAGTGGCTTAGTAGTCTTAGTATTGTTCTCTCGTTTGAGCTCTTTGTCCAGAAGTCCTGCAGCTCCAGCAGCGTTGTGAAGCCCATTCTTCTTGTGCCAAGTGATCTAAATGATGCAAGCGTGCAATTTGGAGCCCTGCGGGCCCATATAGGGCCCACCTTGGGCTTAGTCATGTTCCAAGACATGAAGCAGAAACAGTTTCCCACGAATGTCTACGTCCAGTTTCGGTAAGATCGCTGCGGTTCTGGTGGTTATCTTTTCTTCTGTGCTATATGTGCTATGTAGTGTGGTTTCTTGCTTGTTTTCCCCCTCTTGTTGGCAAGCTTTACACAGATTGTTGCCAGCATTGATGCGAAATGCAAGCTGCACTGGTGTGTGTATACACTGTGCCAAGGTTTCTAGTTAGCATGAGGTCAGCAAGATAGATAAATCAGCACCGTCGTTGGCCCTGTGTCTCGTGATAATGATGATTATGCAAGGTGGTTCTTCCGCATGAAATTTGCTCTTTTGTGCGGGTTCAGTTCAACAGCGGGTCTTCGAAACTGGGAGGATTGCACGCACACCTCGAACTTGCGCTATCGTGATAGAACGATGATCTACCAGAACAACAAGCTGGAAAAGTGATGACCTGAGGTGGTGCTTCAGTATTCCAAGACAATCCTGAAAGCACGTGTACATGCCCTTAAGATAACCAGGATACCTTTAACAATAGAGTCCGAGAGAGCGAGGCCGACTTTGATTTGCGCCACGTCAACTCAGCCAGAAACAATCCTGATTCGGATTTCCAAGGGAGAGGCTGGTGAATGAGTTCCGGCAACAGAGGGAGGATGCCAAGAGGCCCGTGATACCAGACTTTGGAGATGGGCTGCTAGGTACTGCTGCTCTTTTACTATCTTTTCAGGGAATTTGGATATTTTGGAAAGTTGAATTGCATTTTGGTACCTAAGATCTATGCTGTGATTCTCCAATCTGCAGAGCTCCCCTCGCATTTGCACATGCAATGTCTGACAGCAGCCATGATAGATGTTCCCCTTCATCCTTCGTTCTTTCTTTTTTCGCCAATGAAACCATGCAGACCCACTGGGGCACTCACGTTGTGCTTCTTGCCTTTTTCATGTCGAAATTGGTTGATGGGCAGTTTCGGTTCTGGCTTCATAATCATCATCATCATCATCATCACCATCATCATCATCATCATCATCATCCCTTTTCCTCATTGTCGTCGTCGTCGTCATCATTATCATCATCACCATCATGCCCATCATCACCATCATCATCATCGTCATCATCATCATCATCATCATCATCATCAGCGTCATCATCATCCTCTTTTCCTCATTCTCGTCGTTGTCATCATCATCATCATCTTCATCATCATCATCATCATCTTCATCTTCATTTTCATCATCATCATCATCATCATCGTCATGATCGTCATCATCATCATCATCAGCACCATCATCATCATCATCATCATCATCATCATCCCCATCCTCAACCTCATTGCCTTTGTCATTTTCACCCTCATCCTTATTGTCATCGTCATCGTCACCCTCATCCTCATCCCCGTTGCCATCATCATCATCACCATCACCGACATCATCATCATCATCATCATCATCATCATCATCATCATCGTCATCCTCATCCTCATCCTTATTGTCACTGTCATCGTCATGATCGTGATGATGATGATGATGGTGATGATGATGATGATCTTCATCATTATCATCGTCATCATCATCATCATCATCGTCATCGTCATCGTCATCGTCATCGTCATCAACATCATCATCATCATCATCATCATCATCTTCATCAGCCTCGTTCTCATCCTCATCCTCACCTTCATCCTCATCCTCATCCTGATCCTCCCCTGAGTCTCGAAATCTTGTGATTTTAGTAGGCGCTGAAAATCATTTTTTTCAAGCTTACTAGTAAAATATTTGCTAGGGCCTAGTAAAGTAACTTTTGAAATTTACTAGCCTAGTAAATTTACACATATGCGTTTCTTATGTGTTTCTGTGTTTTTTATGCGTTTCTTGTGCGTTTCCAAAATTTGTTTGGCTATTAAATAACTTTGCTTGTCCAGTGTAAATAAATTGACTTGGCGAGTAAACAAATTTACTTTACTAAGCCAATAGTAAGTTTTACTACTAAAAAGAACCAAGTAAAGTAAACCAAAAAAGGAGTAAAATCACTAGATTTCGAAACTCAGGGTCATCCTCATCCTCATTGTCATCCTCATCGTCATCGTCATCGTCGTCGTCGTCATCCTCATCCTCATCGTCATCGTCATCGTCATCGTCATCGTCATCATCATTGTCATCCTCATCGCCATCATCATCGTCATCCTTATCCTCATCCTCATCCTCATCGTCATCGTCATCATCATCGTCATCCTCATCCGCATCCTCATCGCCGTCGTCATCATCATCGTCATCCTCATCGCCATCCTCATCGTCATCATCATCCTCATCGTCATCGTCATCCTCATCGTCATCGTCATCGTCATCATCATCCTCATCGTCATCACCATTGCCAACGTCATGGTCATGGTCGTCATTATCATCATCACCATCATCATCCTCATCCTCATCCTCATTGTTATCCTCATTTTCATCGTCATCGTCATCGTCCTCGGCATCATCATCATCATTATTATCATCATCATCGTCATTATGATCATCAGGGTCATCATCATCACTACCCTGAGTTTGATGTTTTCCTTGCTCTAAAGCTTGGAAGGAAGATCACGTGTTGAGCCAGCCCGGGGGTCGACAGAGGCATACATTGCTTTCCAACGTATAAGTACCGTATAAAATATGCGCAATAGCTGGTGTCATTTTTTGTCGTGGAAATGATATATGTGTGGAATGTAAGGCCATGCTTCAAGAGACTCCGTCAAAGCCTGCGCTTGTGGGTGTTTCGTTTCGTCGTTGGTGTGCTTGGTGCCTTGCTGTAGTGATATATATATATATTTTTGAGCTGACGCTCATCGTCGGCTCCGCCGGACTACTCGGCCCTCCGTTTCATCGCAGTGGGGGCTTGAAAGCGATTGAATGAGGACTTGCTTCAGAAATATATTCCTTAGGTTTTTTGGAACATATTTGTTAGAAATAGACGTTTTTTTTGGGAGCAGGTGAGTTCCCGAAAGCTCCTGCGAAGGGTTTTTCCTAAAGAACTGCTGCCAATTTCAACTTGTTACTTCGTGTAAAGGCACCTCTGTACAAAGACTTCTCTGTGTAAAAGCTTTTGTGTGTAAAAGTTTCTCTGTGTAAAGACTTCTTTGTGTAAAAACTTCCTTCTGTGTGTGAAAGCTTCTCTGTGTGAAAGCGCGTTTGTGTAAAGATTTCTCTGTGTAAAAGCTTCCCTGTGTAAAAACTCTCTGTGTAAAAGCTTCTCTGTGTAAAAGTTTCTGTGTGTAAACGCGTCTGTGTGTTAAAACTCTCTGTGTAAAGACTTCTCTGTGTAACAGCTTCTGTGTGTAAAAACTCCAAACCGTTTGTGTGCAAAAACTCCTTAGAGTAAAGACTTCTCTGTGTAAAACCTTCTGTGTGTAAAAAAACTCCTCTGCGTAAAGGCTTCTCTGTGTAAAAAACCCTGTGTGTGTAAAAACTTGTTGTGTGTAAACGCTTTTGTGTGTAAAAACTCCTCTGTGTAAAGGCTTCTCTGTGTAAAAGCTTCTGTGTGCAAACGCGTCTGTGTGTAAAAAAAATTCTCTGTGTAAAGACTTCTTCGTGTAAAAGCTTCTGTGTGTAAACGCTCCTAGACGTTTGTGTGCAAAAACTCCTTAGAGTAAAGACTTCTCTGTGTAAACCCTTCTGTATGTAAAAAGCTCCTTTGTGTAAAGACTTCTCTGCATAAAAGCCCCTGTGTGTGTAAAAACTTCTGTGCGTCTCCTCCCTCCAGCTTTCTTTCGGGTCACGCGGTGGTCCAGTTTCAATCTGCAATGTTGTTTCTTGTGGTAGAATGCCAAGAACATGTGAGAGCATCGCGCGTTTAAAAATTGAAGATAAACAGCGCACAAAGTGCTGTAATTTACAGCATTTTGCGCTGTCAGATGGCAAGAACTTGCGTAAATACCACAGTTTTAGTCCTCGAAAGCGGCTAAAACACTGTTATTTACAGGGTTTCGTTCACGTCACGATCTTTGATTTTTTGAAAAACGAGCGTTTTTTTGCATTCATCAAGACAAAAAATCGGTTCAAAAAGTGCAAAACATGCTGAAATTTACAGGGGTTTGGCGCGGCAAAAAACTGCGTAAATACCAGCGTTTCGGCGTCCAAGAGTGTGCAGTTGCGCACATCACACAAAATAGAACTAATGAAAGTACGGAAACCTGGCGTGTCACTGCTTCTTCACCATAAACTTTCAAAGCCTGCCGAAACGTCCCCACCGCCACAAACAAAACACCACCCACCTAAGGGACGGACGGGCTTCCAAAGCTGCCCCCTGCCACTGCCTAACGTCATGGCACTTGCCAGCATTGCCAACATCGGGCCGCCGAAACGTCCCCGCCGCCACAGACAAACACCACCCACCTAAGGGATGGATAACGTCGCCCCCTGCACGGCTAACAAACGCCAACGTCGGGCCGCCGAAACTGGCCTGCGTTGTCAGCATGGGCCGCCGAACCGTCCCCACGGCCACAGACAAACACCACCCACCTAAGGGATGGACGGGCTTCCGAAGCTGCCCCCTGCCACTGCCTAACGTCACTTTCTGAAGGGCTAAGAAACAAACTCCAAACTTGCTCCACGCTGGCCAGCATTGCCAGCATCGGGCTGTATTTTTTTCTTGCACATATGTGGTACACGTTCTTCTGCGATTTGTTTCACTGGCCGTTAGTTTTTTTTGGTTCCTGCTGTCGCTCCATTCCTCCTAACGCGTCCTTCGCTTAATCTTGTTTATCCCCTTCTTCCGTTTTTCGTCCGTCGTCGCAACCTTTTTCTTGCCATTTTGCCCATTTGGTATTGTTTCATCCTAACGCGTCCTTATCTTGCTTTATCTAGCTTTATCTAGCTTTATCTAGTTTTATCTTGCTTTATCTAGCTTTATCTTGCTTTATCTTGTTTATCGCATTCTTCATCCGTTTTCCGTCCGTCGTCGCAACCTCTTTCTTGCCCATTTGGCATTGCTTATTGTATTCTTCCGTTTGTCGTCGCAACCTCTTCCTTACCATTTGGCATTGCTTATCGCATTCTTCCGTTTTTCGTCCGTCGTCGCAACCTCTTTCTTGCCCATTTGGCATTCTCAGGCGCGCTCCCCCTGGTTCCCTGGGGTCGGCGGATATTCACATAGCCAAGTCAAAATCAGGAACAAAAACAACACCAGAAAATATCAAACAGAGTTGAAGTGAAGTCAACACCTTTTTCCTCAAAGAAAAACATCAATTGCTAACTGGCATGCCTCCGGCTTTGTTTGCTGAATCAAATGACGTGGAAAGGTTAAAGGCCTACAAAAGATTCCTTTCAACACAGCTTGAACGTGCTGGATCGGAGGCAAGCCGCACCAGATACTTGAGATTCTTGAGATGATACTTGAATCTTCGATCGATCTTCGATGAAATCCTTCGATCTCAGCCTTGCCAGGCTGACGACATGGCCATGGAGGACTTTGTCAATGCGGCCAGGGACACCGAGGTGCTGACGGTGGTGATGGTGCTGATGGTTGCACAATCCTGTCACGATGTGGTGAGATTTTGCATGATAAACCCTTTACCAAGAACGTGTCTTAGTGCGGTGTGGGTCTAGGCTTCGAGAAATAGTTGGTGCATATTTATTTGCTGCTGCCTGCCTCTTGAATTCTATTTGGCAAACGGATTCAATCGTCCTGCCAGTACATGCGGGTCTTCGAAGAGACGCAGGGCCAAGATCCTAACCCCAGCAAGGTTCAAAGGGTTCATTACAGCACAGCGCTCAGTTGCACTCGAGACAAGCGCTCATCATTCTCCAAGATTTTTTGCAGCATTTGCATCTAAAGTCCTGTGCATTTGTTTCCTGCTTGCTGAACTCAGAATCGTGGCTCCCAAAGAAGAAGTATTCTGCCAACCGCAATCAGCGAAAGGGTGCGCAGTGCTTTGCACAATCATGAGTGAAATTGAGTGAACCTGGTGTTGGAAGCTCATTCGTAACTCTGTGCGTTTGATCTCTGTCATGAAGTACTCGTAGCTTCGCAATCATGATCGCGCCGGTAGGTGTCACTCCAGTCATCCAGAAACTGGAGTGGAATGTGGAGGAAAATGACAAGAAAAAATCATAGCACCGGCCACAGCCGCCTTCGAAATTGCATTCTCTGCATTTGGATACAAAAGTGAAGAGGCAAGAGACTCCCCAACATCCCCAATCTCCAGTTGTGGGCTCCTTGTTGCTGAGGTCAAATTCTCTTTTGGACAGGGCCTGCTGTGAAAAGAATCTGCGCGCTCATGTTCCTCTCATCACTCTTGATGACTTGAGAACGTGGAATTGCATTAGCTTCTCAGAACATACCCAGCATTTTTAGGTTTTTTAGCACCTTAGGCACTTGCTGACTGTGAAACTCACACTCACGTGGTTCGTTGCGAGATTTGATAATCGAAACAGTAACGGAGTGTTCCAAAACACAGCACTTGCGGCATAAGCAGCTGACATATTTAGATGTTGAATGCCCCCTTTGTATAGAGTGGCCACTGTCAAGTCTATAGCACTTAGGGAGGGTTTTGAGGGCAAGGTCCACTTCGAGTCAATTGCTTTCAAACAGGGTAGCAGGCATACATACTTACTCTAGCCCACTCTACCGCTTGCCGTAGATGCACATTTTTGAGTGGAATGTTTGCAGCACTTCACAAGTTGAAGCATCCAAACTTTGATGACAGCCCACGCGCCTCTTTCTACCGAAACGGATGATGTCACTTGGATACAAAAATAAGTTGTGCTTGCTGGAAATGATGTGTGAAGCTTCGTTCAACTGGGACGGCTGAGGGTGGTCTCATGGGATGACATTTTCATGCGCATTGATGCTGCCAAGCAACAGGACTGAGCAGCAAACTTGTACCGATCTCTCGGCTCTAGTTGATTTGGTCTCCAGGAATAGCCTAGCCCTGGAAGTACCGCGTGCATCCGTATATGCTGTATACAGGCATACACGGAATGCTGTTTGTCAAAGTCTTTCCTGTCTTGTGCAGGCTGCTGAAGATCCTGTTGGTAAACTGCGGGCGTTAAAGGCTGTGCCGAGGCTCTTTGAGAATCCAAGTCTTTTCACTGCCTTAGAGATCTGAGAGCCTGAGACTAGTCCGACACCATTTACATCCATTTTCATTTACATTCATTTACATTCACTTACATTCATTTATACCCATTTATATCCATTTATATAATTTCAATTCATTTCATATCCGTTCATTCTCATGATAAGGCGAAAAAGCGAAACACTCTGTGCTGGACATGTGATTCCTTCCTATCTACTGCAGTTGATACGCCCCTGCGCATTTTCAAAACGTGGGCCCTTTGCTTCGTGTTTTGTCACGACTTTTGAAACCAAAGCTTAAATACTCAATTTGCCCAAGAGGAAGTGATTGAAGCATTTTTTCTCCAGCTCAGAAAATACAAGTGTCAAGGCAGACATGGCAGCTGTCAACCACTCCAGAACGAAAGGGCTCTAATTATAGCAGCAAGGGTCAAGGGTCAACATAGACCATCGACAAAAAATGTTGCCTCGTGTACGTAGACTCGTTTCTTGTCAGAGAACATGCTTTGGGTCTCTCTTCTGCGTTGCCAGTTGCCATCTGCGTTAAATGCAATCAAGTTTATTTCTTTTGTCAATATCCATGGCGCGTACCGTCTGAGGTATCTCTATTTTTTGTCTGTCGTGGCTATGTAGCCACAACATGGCAATTCCGAATTTAGAGTGACGTGTAATCATTGTGGCTGTCCAGGCTATTCTCATCTACGAAAAACATTGAAATGCAGCATGTGTTTGGTTGAAGATTTCTGGCAAAGGTTGGAAACGCAATCAAGGCCTTCGTCTGCAAGAGAGACTAAGTTTGATACCCAGAAAGCCGTTTGGCCACGCATCTGAGCCCAGGCATTGTAGTCTTGGCATTTCTTTTTTTAGAAGAGTCACTACAGTCACCACACTCCTTGTGAAGTTTTGTGAATGCAGTGGCTGTAGCCTCGCATTCCCTTCACACCATGCACCAGGTCAAAGCACCACATGACAACAGAGCGCCCCATGTCCTCCAGGTGGCCTTTGGGTTGCAACTTGACACATGTCAAGAGACATGTCTTGAGACATGCTGTTCTTGAGGCAAAACGAAAGACACGTTTGAACCTGAGACAAGTTGATACAAGTGTAGACAAGTTGAGACGAGTGTGTCAAGTCTCATCTGATCCTGAAGCCGTTTGAGACGGAATGCAGTCTAAGAGTGCGGCCCCAGGCAGACCTTGCATCCGACGTGCGAAACCGAACCAAGCACGTGAGAGCAAAGGTGAGCTGGACGTCTTGTTATGACCTGCAGCATCACTGATACATGGGAGTGCAAACTGTTTGAGCGCTTTGTTTGAACGCAGGTTCCACTGTCATTTAGATCATTTCACAAAATCAAACCTGCAAAAGGCAAAAGGTCTACGACAGGCCAAGAGGAATTCAGAATCAACCAGGCCAGAGGATTCCGGCTGGCTGTCAGCCTGGTTCCAAGATCTTTCAACTTGTCACAGCAGAGACAAATGGTTTTTTCTTTTGAAACCTCAGACTCAGGAGGCTCGAACTAGTGAAGAGACTGACTTCCTGTGCACCGTAAGGAGTGTGTGCAACACAGAAGTTATACCTGAGGACATGCGGATTTGTTCGACACAAATATTGGGCCAATCCGGCCTGGCTTAAAAGAGACCTGTGGATGCTCTGAACATCTCTCAACATTGTCAGATTTTTCCGCTCTTGGACAGACAGGATGTTGCATCACAAGAATTTCGGCACCTGGGACCAGCAGCAAGCTCAGCGGATTGACATTTGCTCCGTTCCAAAGCACTGATACCAAGAGGAATGCCTCTGGGTGGGTCTGCCGAGCCTATTGCGTTTGTCAAATCCATTGGTCACGCGATTTCAGGTTGAACTTATCACTTGTTTGTCTGGCCTGGTGAGAAAGCCTGTCACATTGAGCCCTACACGCAAAAAAACAACAACTCGAGCCCTGGCACATCTCCGTTGCTGTACTCAACCCAACATGTATTTATATAGCTGAAGATTATGCGGCCATAGACTAGGAGCAGTTAGACCAGGTTGAATCAATCCAATTTGAGGACACATCTTTGCTCGGACAGCAAGCCAACAAAGCGGGACGCCGCATTACAGACAAGCGAATGACGCGTGGAAAGATAAGTGGGCACACCAGGTTTGGGACAAGCAAGGTGAACGAGAGACCAATACTAGTCACGAGAAATGGGTGCTGCTGCCCAGCGAATGAACTTCCGGCTTTGACAACGTTTTCCCAGTCACCCACAATACTGAAGTCAAAAGAAGGAAGTCATTTGTATGTAGATTCTACTCAGATACAACTAAGAGTAGAAGCCACCATCTTGTCTTGTAGCAACAGAGCTTGCCCTCACAACCCACCCCTTCCGCCAACAAAGCGGTGCAGGGCCACAATGTATCCGCTAGTGTTGGCATGATTCTGTGTGTGTCAGTTGTTGTTTGCTTCGGACCTGGAGACCAGAGCTTCGTTGCAAACTGTGTCTAGAATTTACCGCTTCAATTGCGTCTCAATTGCTTCTCAACCTGGGATGAGCTTGGGGCAGTCCAATTCTGATTTGGTGAATCCTGCTGATCGAATTTGAGGAATCGATGCCACCTTCCAGAGCGCCTTTGGCCCTGTCAAGGTTCCTTGGATGCAAATGTCCATTGCTCCCCTGCAGGGAAAGCAAATGTGTCATGTGACAATAGTGATGGAGGCAGGGCAACCACTATGAGAACAAGGGCAATAAATGATAGCTCTTAAATGTTTTAAATACTGGTTTTAGCAGTTTTAAATGATGCCTCTATGATCTCTATGTGGTTCTTTTTGTTGGTGTGTGGGAGAACAAGCAACTAATGCTTGCTGTCGCGTTGCTGGCATTGCTACTCACTTTGTGATCCGACCTTTAGGAGCAATTGGGACACTTTACGACGCGCAGCGCAGTGGACTCAGCTGCGGCTTAGAAGTGCTGTTTCTACTGGCCTTTTGTTGCTTGTATACTTTGATGAAGGTTGTGAGGATGTTTGAGAGTTGAATTTCCCTTATTAGGCAAGGACAAAGTGGAGTGGAGACGCGGCATGCCAAGAGGTCCATTGCATGTGGAAGTGCAATTGCTTTCACTACAAATTGTGCTGAGAGTGGTCCCAAAGCCAGGTCGCGACTTTGGAATGGCCTTTTTCTCAACATGTGGACGGGTGGTATGACATAGCTGTAGTTTGATAAAAATTGGTAAGTACCGCCAGGCTGGGCTGTCCTCCAAAGCTAGCCTGTGTCAGACTTTGTGCAACAGTTTACTGGAAAAGGCATTGGCCATGGGTGGTGGAACAAGTTTTGTTTGAAAAAAGTAGTTCTTTGATATTTTCCTTTTGTTCATCTCTATACTTGGGTTATCAAGTTGTGAAGGGTCCCTTTTGCGAATCAAGATTTCCAAGGCGTTGGCAGATGTTGGGACAGGAACTGCAGCAGAGGCCTTTGTCGCAACTGGCTTAGCTTGCACTAAACGTGCTCTCAACAAAGCATACACTGTACGCGCCTTCTGTGCCCTTACAACCCGTGTACTATACAGTATTATTCTCCCATACCACTACTATAAAAATCTGTAAAGTACCACTATAGAGTACACCACTGTACAGTTCTAGGATACGGTACAACTACACAGTACTACTATAAAGTACTACTTGCTTGTACTACTTTACCGGACTACTCTACGGTACTATGCAGGACTACTATCCGGTACTAGACAGGACAGTACTACTATCGTACTACTATCGTACTACTATCGTACTACTATACAGTACTTCCACAAAGTACTATACAGTACTACTACATATAGAGTACTACTATACTACTATACAGTAGTATTATACAAGACTATGATAAAGTACTATGTACTATGCAGTACTATTTGAGTCTTCTGCAGCTTGCGGAATTCAAGAGGCAGGAGATTGCATTCCTTGGCTTGAGGCAAAGTATGTCCGAAAGCAACGCCAAGCTTGGAGTGAGCAGGCCGGGGATGGGATGCGATGGGATGCGATGGGATGCGATGGGATGCAATCAGGTGCTTGGCGGACTTGGTTTGGAAGCATCGTCAAGGCTGTTTGCTCCCCCCTGTTGGTCACTCTGGATCCACGTGCGTTTCCTGCAGAGCAGCTTGATCATGAATTGATGGTCATTAATTTTGCATGGCCTGTTCCATTTGTGCTCCCAAACACATTGAATTCACTGACCAGTCGCAGTGCATTTTGATAGACTTCGAGCCGTAGCATGCATGAATACAGGTTTGCCCCCCTCCAAGATTCACCTTTTCTTTATTTAGCGTTGCATGCATTCAGAGGATTGTGGGTAGGAGATAGCCTGGAGGCACACCAACAACAGCTACGATTCTTGTCCTATTTGGATTGTATGGAAGATTGCAAAGGTATGCAAAGGCATCATACTGCGAACGGAAGACAGTCACTCATTTTTTTTTTGCAGCACTTGTGTAATTGCAAGAATTCATCCAGAGAAAACCAGGCCGATCACAAGAAAATGCAATAGTCTCTCGAAGTGCAAATCTTCCTGATAGATTGAAAACTGCAACCAGTTGAAAAGCCATGCAAAACCTCCATTGTAAAGCTACCATTCTTGTCAAGCCGGAACAGACACCATCCTATGACAACGGCATCTCTTTTTGGCCAAAGTATATGATCATACCAAACTTCAAATCCACATGTAGCAAATCGACCATCAAAGTTCAAGATTCTTTTTTGGAAGGATTGCATTATACTTGCACTTTTCGTAGAGTTCCAAGCAATGAATATCCTGTTCAAAGCAATATGACAAGAAGTTGAACACTCTCCCAGGATAAGGAGTCCTGAAATATGACCTTTAATTCTATCTAGGTGCTCCATTCAAGTTAAGCAAGCAATTTTCAATTACATTGAAAATGGAAGAAGTATTCCATCGGTTGGAGAAAACAGTCTGTACAGCAGCAAATGTATCCTCTGATGTGTGGTATCTTGTGTAGAGACAAAACCACCATATTTGACAGGTTCAATCTTTTGTTTCCGAAGTGATTCTTTTGGGGGACTGTCATTCGAGTGCTTGAAAGCAACAGCAAAAATGAGAACCAAAGCGAGAATCCAGATTACTGATGGGGTCAACCTGTTGCTTGTTTGAATTGAGCTGCTTGACTTCCCTGAGCGAAAAAGAATCCTCAAAAAGCTTTCACTTCACGCAAGCTTGGATCTTAGATCCGGATTCATGTTGCCCGTATATATCGATGTATTGTCCTCGTGCGTTGGGTTGCGTCTACGATGTCCCGACACTCATGTCCAGATCTAAGGTACCAAACGACGCTGATGTAAGACTATTCAGAGACACAAATAGTCTGAACCCCCCCGCTCTACCACTCCCAGCAGAATAGCTACGCTAAGTGGAGCCCAAATTGCCTCATCAAGAAAATAAAGTATTCTTTAGAGAGATACCGATTTCTGTAGCTGAGGACCCAATTCTCTACTCACCAAGCGACTATATACATCATGAATTGGGGGTGGGGGATGTGGGCGTTGGGTGCGTTGGTGGGAGATGTGAATTTGCATCGTTTATGATTGTGGAAACTCCAATGGGTTTGGATTGGATGTTCAGGAACACAGCCCAGATGACCGAAGCGGAGTTGCAGTGGACGATAGCTTTCATCTCAGTCTTGGAATCTGTTGCGCATAAATTGAGAGATTCTGCCTCTAGGAAGAACGCATGCATTCGTGCGTGCTGGGGACTGAAACTAGCGAAGCAGACGTTCTGATGTAGAAGCCGCCACACAAACCAGTCACATTTTCCTCAGTAGAGACAGCATATGGAGAATGCAGGCGTTCAAAGCAACCACCAACCTTTAGGACAAAGTGGGCTAAGGTGTTTGTGGTTTTCAGCTGTCCTCACCAGAATAAAGAAAAGCTCTTCAGGTTAAGGCAAAGCCAATCAATCACACGGAGTGACCGAAATTCCAGAAAGAGCGTATAGTGTACGCTGGTTGTGAAAGGAGAGATAGAATGAGTATCAGCCGACACATTTAGATAAGAGGCTCTGGTCAAGAGAAATCTCTCTTCACATGTGCTTAGGTTTGCACTCTGGACGCAGAACTACTGTTCGCTGGGTTGGTGGACGGCCTGTACAGCTTGAATTTGGATGAGACGACGCAAAAATGCAGGAGGCACAATTGAAAGCGGTGTGGTCCAGTTGAAAAGAGACTGTTCCAAACTGCTGCTTTGCCGTTTCATAATCTACCCAGCAACTGCAAAGAAGGGCATCGCAGCTGCTAGCATCAAAGCACCAGGGTTTTGCTCACAGAATGAGCATCGTTTAAGAGGACATGGAGTGGACTTCAAGTGGGGAGATTGAATTTTCTAGAGGACTGTAAATTGTGATGTTTAGACATGGGGCATGCAATGGAAAATAGGCCGCAGATTGTGCTGCACCAAAATCCAAACAAGTCCTAGAATAATCCTTTGGAGAATGCCACAAATTGATCTTTTTACAGCGGCACAGAAGGTTGAGACGAGGAAGGTGGGCAAGATTTGACATCGTAGAACGTAGAAGTTGCTCAATATTTTTTGGCTGCTGATGTTCTGTGCAAACTGCACAATACAGGACTTGACTTGCCATACACCAGTGCAGTGTCTCTTGAGTGTCTAAGTTTTGTTGCACGCGCGGTCGCAACATTTCCCGGTACAGATTTTGCAGCCTGTGCGTGGGAGATGTCGGTCAAGTGCAAGTGAACGTGGCAGGCAACGGCTCCAAGATGGAAGTGCAGTCTCGTGCCGTGCAGTAGAGAATAATCAAATTAGTCTTGTGTTGCATAGAGTCATGCTCGGTAATTGACTATTCATTCATGGTTTCTCGCACGGAATGCTTCGTCTACCTCTCATGTGAGACAAAGCCCAAGAGTGAGGAGGGCACACAATATGCAGAATTGAAAGGGTTGCTCCCAGGGGCACATTTATTGATTGCCTGTGGATATTTTGTTCAGGGTGGAGGTCTTTGGAGTTAAAAAGTGTCCAAATGCAAGTGACGATGCAGTGGGCTCTGAGTTTGTTTCAGGGTGCAGGTGCACCAGGTCCATAGTTCCAACATGTACTCCTCGTGCCTCCGCTATGGAGTGCGTTCGGCCGTGGCCCATGGATTCCGAGAGAGGACCGGCTGTCTGGCCCCAGAAAGGTTTCAACAAATGATCCAATTTCAGGAGATCCTGGAAAGCCCAAAAGTGCTTCCTCATAGTGGCAATAAGATGCAAGAAATGTCGCGTTGTAAATTATTTCCATAGGTTTCCGATTTTTGGCTCTTAGTCTGGAGATATTTTGTTTTGAGGACGTCTACAATGCGGAGGTTGAAGGCAGTGGCGCTTGGCACTGGAGTGGGGCACCGAACCAAATGCTGAACAAGAAATTTCCGGACAGATGTCCTGTGTTTCAAGCGAATGGTACTGTAGTTGTCAGACTGTCACACTGAAACGATTCAAGCGGCAGTTCGCTTCCATGATCTGCTAGAGTTTTGAAGAAAGGGGAGGCGGGCATGGTATTTTCGTGCATGAGCTATGGTGAATTGCGTCGCGCAGGGAGTTTTGCTGTGCGGGTGATGCGATGGTTAGCCGGTGTTTGGTTCATGTTGGGACTGCTTTGCGCACGGTTTATGGGGTTGAGTCGGTCCTGGCTGGCTGCACGTTGTCATTGTTTTGTTTCCCAGGACAAGCACCTTCTATCACCCTCTATTGATCACTTCAGCCACCAAACTAAGGCTAAAAGACTCTGAATAGACTATGAACATACAGTATCAGTAATTGTGTATGTATATATATTATATATATATATATATATATCTACAATTATGTATTTATGTATTTATGTATTTATTTATTTATTTGTTTCTCCAGAGTGCTTCTTTACAACGTTCCTTCACAATGCTCCCTTACATATTCCTTTACACCTTCACGGTGTTCCTTCACAGTATTCCTCTAGGGTATCCCATTACAAGCTTTCTGCAGTATTTTTCCTCATTTTTTCCATGTGTTTTCATTTTTTTTATTTTCATGCAGGTATGATTGCATGAACATTGCAGTCACTGAGTCGTTAAGACTTTGAGTCGGTCATGGCCATCAATGAATCATTGTTGTTTGTATACTCAACAGTGGCAAGACCGAACCAATGATAGCTGTCAAAAAGGGATCCATCAGACTTGACACCATCATTTATCCACCCGAACCAGGCACTCTTCAAGCATTTTCCAAGTGTATCGACCTTGACGCCAGCTCAGGTCCTTTGCGCTGGGTCGATCAAGGCATCGCTTTTTCTTTTCAGCTTGAACTGCCCTCTTGAAGGGATGCGAAGCAAACCTGTGGCCTGCCAGCTTGTGCTGACTCTGAATCAGACAGAGTCGAAGGCTGCATTTTTTTTTTCGTGGCAATCATTCTGCTGAAACAGGATTCAGCCTTTCACTGCGACTCTGGTGAGGCCGCTTACCAAATTCTCGGCGCTTTTTGCGCTGTACACTAGGGGTAGTCTGGGGAGTCTAGGGTACCTGAGTGCCAAATACTCTTGTACACGAAATGCCTTGGGGGGATCGAAAATAATTCACTAGAGTCAGTTAGTCGTTTAACGTCGCATTTTCATGATGTGGTGGCAAGCTTTGGGCTTGGCTCCAGGTTTTCTTGCCTGGTTGAGAGGTGTTGGGCTTGTTGAGTGAATCAGTTTGTGGGCAGTTGTCGGACTCACAGTGTATTGTATTGTGTTGGGCAGTTTGTCGGCAACATGGGCGTGTATCCAGGTGAACTTGAAAGTTTTTCTTGGCTGGATGAATTATTGTATGGTATTATCTCTCATCAATCATAAGCGTCGAATGAGGGAGATGTGTTTGTCTGTTTGAGGTGTGCAGTACTTGATTCTTAGTAATTCTAGTATGGTATGTGGGCGCGCGCGCGCGGGTGGGTGGGTGGGTGGGTGGGTGGGTGGGTGGGTGTGTGTGTGTGTGTGTCGATGGAAGACATGCAAATCACTGCAGCAAAACTGTGGGCCACTGTGGAGGTATGGTCCCAGGAGCACCACCCCAACATTCAAGTGAGCCGGTGACTGACTTATTTTGTAGATATTGTAGATATTACAATGTAATGTAATATTTAATATAGTATAGTGTATAGTATAACATAATAGAACATAACATAATATAATATAATATATATAATATAATATATATAATATAATATAATATAAAATATAATATAATAAAATAAAATAAAATAAAATAAAATATAATATAGTATAACATAGTATAACATAGTATAATATAATATAATACAATACAATACAATGTACTAAATAATGCAAAATGTATATTAAAATGTATATAATACATAATATATAATATATAATATAAACTATTTAATACATAATACAGTATATGTATAATATAATATATAATATATAATTAATATGTTATATGCAATATGTAATATATATATATATATATTACATTATATATATACATTAAAGTATGTCACACCCGCTTGCAAAATGGCATGCCTGATTTTCTTCATCAGGCGCATGCATGGATGCATGGAATGTTGCAAGTAACATGTGTGATTGATTTTCATATGGGTGATTGCGGTCTGCCTGCTGTTCCTTCCACATCTGCACCCGTCCTCACAGCATCCCAGCTACTGTTCACCCTAATTTATAACCCCAATACTTTTTCAACTCAGTTCCTTAGACGGCCTGTGCCTACCTTTTTTTGTCCCGGACAAATATACATGACAGAAGAGTGCCCAACCAACTCATTACTCAATTTGCTGATCCCCTTCTCAAGTTTCACTTCGCACATTTTGCAGCAACCTTAGGGCCACTCGCCAAACCCAATGCCTTTGCGTCATGCCGCGCCATGTCCTCAAGCAAGACATTGGGCTGTCGCAGCGTTTCGGATTCCAAAGTCGTGTTACAATGCTGAAGGAATTCCAAAGATGCCAAGGCCAAGGCGACCCTTGCATTGGCACCTGTGGCATTGGTTCCGAGCACGCAGCCTCTGAATTTGATCTCAGCAATGGGTGAAATTTGTTTGGGATTGCTTGGATGCTCTGAAAGTAGGTGATTTAATATAATGATTATTAAAGTTATTAAATTAATGGCAAAAATGGCCAAAGTCTCTCAGTCCAGCTTCTTAATGATCATATTCTGCCTGGTGACGGTGGCAGGTATGGGTGCGATGCTTGACACTTGCTTTAAGGGCCATGCCTTTGCTCACTCTGGCGCATTGCACCCAGCACTGGACTGGCTGTTGCTTCTGAAGCGGTTCGACAATGTACACAGCGTGAGTATGCAGAGTATAGCATGAGTATAGCATGAGTGGTATCACTTGGAAAAAACGAAAGACTCAAGAGCTGCAATGGAGTTGTGCCTGTTGTGCCCCGCCATTCTCCAGGCCACTGTGCTGGATGTGTTGGGAGCATGGAGGAGAGAGGCTGGGCCCGGCAACCCTTGGATGAATTGCGAACACAACTCTCAATGATGCGTTTTGAAAGTGGACAAGACTAGACTCATCTTTGCAAGGCAAATCTTGGAGAAGCTCCGAGTGCATAGAAAACCATGAAGATCATACAGTGCCAATCAAGCACGATTCGGGGAGTTTTTTTTAAAAAAAAGTAATAGACTATGTAATGACTATGTAAGTATAGGCAAAATTTCAACCCCTTTCCAGATATACCAAAAAAACTGGATCATTGCCCAGGAACTTAATCTTGGGTGTTCAGTTAGGCCTCTCTTCTTTCGAAACTTGCATCTGGAAAACAACAAGTCCTTTGCAAGCAGCAACGGCGATCGCGAAAAGCCTTTCATTTAAAGCTTTTACTGCAACCTTTGATGGCCACTTGATGAAGTCAGTACCTTTTTCAGAAGAGCAGACAGCGACCAAACAGCTGAGAAATTCCAGCTGCACAGCGGAATGTGCTGAACACCACAGGTGGATGTGGCGGTGTATCCTCGCAGCCTTGCAGGTGCAGAGTTTTTTCCACGCAATCCTTGTTTTTTCTTGGTGACTTTGAGACATTTTGAGCGATCTTGTAGGTTCAATTTGTGTATGTTTGCTGTTTTGTATTTTGATTTTGATTCCTAAAGCAGCATGTGTTTTCCTTCTTGGAGGCAGAAGGACCCATAGCAATCAAATTTGCTCAGTGGGCATCTACCAGACCTGACATCTTGCCTCGCAGTGCATCTTGCCACAATGCATTGGGGATTCTGGACAAAAGCGCAGATGAAGGAAGAGCAGCAGCAAAGAAAATTTACCAAGCTGATGGTGAATTCAAAATTCAATGGTTGTTCTTTGTGCAGATCAGCAGAGAACAAATGCAGTTTTTCAAAACAATATGCTTCAGGGGAGCTTTTTGTGACAACTTTGGAGCAACAGTAATCACAGTAATCATTTTCAAGGTTTTCCTCATAAACAAGCTTCTGGCATGACATAATCTCCCACCAGATCTTCCGCCACAGCATTTGGAGTATCAGAAATCCAAGGTCTGTGACCATCTCTCTCCTTTACAGGCCCTGAGACTTCCATTTGAGAACCTACAATAACCTTCATGTCTAATTCTGGGATTCATTGTTCCTCGATGTTGCTCCGCATGTTACAAATGTTACTCTGAATTAAAGATTCAGAGCCCCAATGTACTGGAGGCCAGCGTGAGGCCACACAGTTTCCGGCAAACCAAGAGGCAGGTTGTGCACAAGGTCTCCAGAAGGTCAACACAAATTGCAGAATTTGGTGCCCTAATTTGGACAGGATCCTGACCGAAACTTTTGGACCCGCTTGGGAGAATTCGCTGCAACTCGTTGCCTGGACTGAATGGACTGAACATACAGAAATTCATTGGGCTCACTTTTTAAAGTTCCATGTGCGCACAGCTTACAGCTTAAGGCTTATTATGAGGTGTCTCGGTGCCTCGGTGCTCAAGTTACACGTCTCTTTCTCTTAGGAAGCCGAGCCATTGGGTTCTGGTTGCATGGCCCAAGTCCACAGAGGTTGTCTTCACGGTTGGAACCTTGGATCTCATTTCTGCGTCCTGTTCAGTGGTAATCCAGGGCAAGATGCAGCAAGGACCAGGCTAAGATATATTATATATACAATAATAATTATTAATATATAATTATTATTATACAGATACAGTAGTTACAGTGCAAAGGTATTAGGTATAGTTGATGAAGCACTCTCTCAATCTTATATCTACAGTGTGTGTGTAAATTGTGTATGTATGAAGCATGTGTCTACATGCTTGTAGCTGCAGCAACTGCAGTTTGAACGGGCCTATCTGGCTGACTGTGTGGTGGTCTCATTGCTGTCGTAGGTCCATTACAAGGACAATTGCCGACCAAACAGGACCTGTCACAATAACACGCAGCATGCTTTGGGAAAGCTTGGTTTGTCGCCGGAACCCCTTTCAGGCGAAACATTGCTACAGGAAAGGGAGGGTCATCGATGAGGGAGGCAGAAGAGAGGGCAACACAGACAGACAGACACACACACACACACTTGCTCAGACTTCCTTTTGTATTAGATATTGACGTGCATCTTCCATGCAGAACAACAGCTTCAAAACAGAATCCGAAAGAGGAGAATTGGAAGCGAAGCCCTGCTCTTCCGTGTAGCAAGGAAACCAGATTGACGAAAAAATAACCTTCATCCGTCCATATGCTCAACATCGAACTTGAGATCCTGATGCGATTCTTGATGGATAAATTCAGATTGTGGAAACCGTGCAACGAAAAAACGACTGGGCAGTTCTCGGCTAAGCCGCTTGCCATTAACAATTGAACGAACATTGAAGCAGGTACAAGTGGTTGATCAGACCACTCATCCAACGAAATGCCATAACTTCATTGGACTGGCTAGGCAAATCGGCTCCAGTCCCCCTGCTCTAACCAGAGAATTCAGTACAAAGAAACTATAATGCCAAGAAGTTTTACATCTTCAGATGGTACACAAACACACACAGCACAGCATGCAAAGCATGTGTCGAGCATCTTCGATTCCCGAGGCTGATGTTTGTGCCGTTTTGCTTTCGCAGGATGTGGCATCTGAGCAACCTCGGAATGTGGCTGTGAAGGCAGTTAGAAGCTGTTTGTCATTTGTTTTGGTTTGAGCTGTAAGCAGCAAAACATTGTCTTTGAGCAGTGCTTTCTCTGAATCGGAATGAAATCAAGTTTGGATGTCTGACGTTCCAAGAAACGGTTCCGTAGGTGCTTCATCCAGGTGCGCAGGTGCGGCCGTGTCTGCTTACCCTGTCCTTCATTGCAACAATTCACCATTTGTGGCAAGGACAAGGTGGATCTCGATCTCGAGGCGCTTCATTCTAGCAGAGTTGCTTAGGTGCTCTAGAAGCCAGGTACGGGTCATCCTGCCTACTTGGTCCCAGCTGTGAGGTGTTCACTTGGTTTCCAGACTTTCTTGAATCTTGGAATGTATTGGCTCAACGCATCTGCAGGGCAAAGATTTGAGGGACCACGGCTAAGATCATAAGAGTCAATTCTGCAGCAAATTCAAGCTATAGAACCAAATTCACATCTCAAGAAAAACTTTCCGTTGCCCGTGGTTGCCATGCAATAGCTTATGAGGCGGGATATTGCAGGGAAAGACGATTCGGCTTGTTCTTGATGGCTGGGTTTGGGGTTTGTGGGTACCAGCGTGATAGAGTGATGAGAGTTCTGGTTCTTGAGCACCAATTCCTGTGGGGTCCTGTGGGTTGTTGCATAAGTGACATATGCATAGCAACATTCTGCAACAGAACACATATAGAGCAACTCCCATGACAGAATCAACAGACCTTGGCTTCATAATCGTGTTGCTAGAACGCTGAGTCGCAGTTTTTGTTGATCTGGTCTTGCAAAACACCACAGCGCACTAAAGCTTCGCTGCCTGCTACAGAGCTCGCAACCTGTGAGGCAACGTCATTCATTCTGAATGAATGACCTTCAAAGCAACTAATTTCCAATGCTTGCAAGCGTAGTCTTAGTTGGTACGTGTCTAAAATCCTATACGCCACACAAGTGATAATATATAATTGAAATCTCGCACAGAACAAGCGATAGCAAAGAAAACATCAATGAATGGCAGCTGGCTGCTCACAAATTTTATTTGCTGTCTCCCTCCCTGTCTCCCTCCCTCCCTCCCTCCCTCCCTCCCTTTCTCTCTATCTATGTCTCTCTGTGGTTGCAAGACACGTGTCATCTGATGCCTTTTACTAAGCAGCACAATGCATATGCATGGGTTGTCACAAGTATCCTCTTCTTAATCAATCTTACTTTTCACACATTATCCCTCCATAGCTCATATAAAATTCACCAACATTCACCAACCATTCACCGACTATTTTTTCCGACTACCTTACTCAGAGCTGCTTGAAAAACGTCTTTTTCGCTCTCGGGCCAACCGTCGTCTAGTGTGTGTGTATATATATGTACACATGTATATACATACCAGTAGTACCGCACAAGGCGGTGGCGGAAGTTTCAAAGATAGGAAACTATAGGAGAGGTGACTTGTTGTGATGCATGGATGGCAGAGCGAATCCATTGATGCGCCGAAAGGTGGTTGTGATTTTTGGAGTGGTTGCAGCGGTCGCCTCACCCACAACTGCAGGATGTAGTGTGGCGTGGCGAAGTGCAATGTAATTGCAGTTGTAGCTGTAGTGTAGTGGTACTTGTAGTTGTAGTGTAGTTGTAGTTGAAGTTGTAATTGTAGTTGTAGCTGCAGTTGTAGTTGCAGTTGCAGTTGTAGTGTAGTTGTTGTAGTTGCTGTACTTGTCGTTGAAGTGTAGTTGAAGTGTAGCTAAAATGTATTCGAATCTGAAGTTGTAGTTGCAATGTAGTTGAAGTTGTAGTCGTGTTGTAGTGGTAGTTGTAGTTGTGGTAGTAGCCGTAGTTGTAGTTGGAGTTGTAATTGTAGTGTAATTAGTGTAGCGTAGTGTTGTGTAATGTGGTGTAGCCTGGCTGTAGCTGTAGTCTAGCGTAGTGCAATGTAGCGACATGTAGTGTAATGTAATTCGTTTAGTGTAGTGTAGTGTAATGTAGTGTAGTGTACTGAAATTAGTGTAGTGTAGTGTAATTAGTGAACTGTAGCGTAGTATATCTGTTTTTGCATGTGTAGTTGTAGTGGTAGTGTCGTGTGGCTGCAATTGTAGTTGCAGGTGTAATTAGTTGTCTGTCTGTCTGTCTATCTACCTATCGTTCTATCTTTCTATCTATCTATCTATCTACCTACCTACCTATCTATCTGTCTGTCTATCTATCTATCTATCTGTCTGTCTGTCTATCTGTCTTTCTCCAATATTGAAAACGAAGCCATTCTGCGAGACTTCTCAATTGTTGAAATTGACGACTTCAAAAACGAAGCGATTCTGCGAGATTTCCTCAGTTTTCGAAGTTGACAACATAAAAAAACGAAGCAACTCTGTGAGACTTCCTTAAAAATGGAAAGTTGAGTGCAGAGCTGACGGCCTCGTACCATTGCGTTTTGCGATTTTTCCGCTCCATCTGTGTAAAGTGCTGCGCTTGCCACAAAAAAGGCGAGGCCAGGTCATACGAAGTGCTGCACCTGTCACGCAAAGTCATCTTAGCAAACCTAAAGATCTGATGCTCCAAAATGCAACCCCTCTCAAGAAATCAGCCCCGCAACCTCCTAACATCTCTGATGAACATGTCGCTTGTATTGCGATTGCCACGCGAAAATTATCTTTGCAGACCCGCTGCAAATTTCACAAGGCTGCCATCGCCCAAAGTGAGCCAGGTGCATAATCCCTTGCGCCTGCCACACAAAACCACATCTGAACCTTCAAAAGTGGTCCGAGCATGTGGCGTTCTAGCATTTTGACTTTGAAATGTGCTTCACGCCACAACGGCGTGCACTTTTTCGACATCTCAACTTCCAAAAAGTGCTCTGAACCCGTCAGTTTTTTTACACTTTTGACTTCGAAACGTGCTTCGCGCCACAACGGCGTGCAATTTTTCATCTCTCATCTGGCCAGTTGCAAGTCATTGCAAGAACACAGTGTTTCGCGACTTTCCTACCTTTTCGCGCGCCTGCATCTTCTTTCTTCTGATTCTTTCTCTTTCTTAAAAAAGCGCTAGACCTGCACTTGCAGCCTTTTGCTGCTTGCGATTCCTGAGGCCATGGGAAATTGCCAGTGCAAGGCGGGCATGCTTGTTACTGGATGTATTTATGCATACTTTATACGTACTTTACACGTACTTTATCTATCTTTATCTACTTCAAATAGTTTCAGATAGATTCTTCCTTGACTCAGCAGTTTGCAAATGTGGATGGAAAACCCTCGATCTTTTTGCATTGCTTGAAGGACAAGGACCTACCGCAGCAACGAGAGGCCAAGCCTCTTCATGGATCAGGCTTAGTTAGGTCTTGGGTCTTCTCATGTACGAAGGAAGGCTTGGTCTGAAAGAAAGGTCCCAAGCAACCCACAGGCAACCCACAAGCAACCTCCGTCGTTTTTGCAGGGTAAAGATGCAGGGTTTGTGACCAGAAACGGGAAATGGCACCACTGTTTGAAAAAAAACATCCTATTGTTCAGGGACCTATGCCCCTTGTTCCTTGCATTGCTGGAGTCCTTTTGACCGACTTGTAGAATGACTTTAGACACAGGTTTGATCGGCAATCAGCAGTCCAATAACAGCAGGAATCACTTGATGCCTTTGTTTCATGTTTTGTGCTGATGCTCCTGCAGATTGATGGATCCTGGAATTATGCAGACAAATTGCAACAAATTCTGACAGGCCTTCGAACCGGAGCCTGAAACTGTTGCAGACGACGATGTAGACTTCCCTGAGGCTGACTGGGGAGGATGTGCTAGACATGAGGTGACTGAAGCCTGACAGTCGACGTATGCAGATGATGTTATATAAGTAGATGTAATTGTTGTGTCACAGTCGACAGTCTTCCTGTCTTAGTCTTTCGAAGCACCGTCATGACACTTTGAAAGCAAAGCCGACGTGCACAGGGACTATCACCCACATCAAAGAGCAAGGCGCGGAGCACCGAAAGCTGAGGAAGGGGACACAGGGTCAAGTGAAAGATGAGGAGGGCCATGAGGGTCCAAATAAACTGCAAAGTGAACTCCAAATGAAACCAAGTGAGCCGAAGGAGGACTAGCTGCAGGTCCAAGAGAGAAACTTAGCTGGTTTGAACCCAAAACAAGAATAGGACATACCAAAGAATTGCCAACGATACTTTTCTGCAGGTAGGATGCTACGAGGTATGTCTGACATTCCGACACAATTGCCGGCGGCAGCGTGATAGTCTGTAACGGTCTGTGACAGTATTGGATATCAAACAAGGGATGGTTGGGGGAAAGAAGCAGCGACAGGCAGCCCCCGAAGAGCCTAGCATAGGCAGCGGCGATGAGAAGGTTGAGGTGCTGCCTCCACTTGAAAACCCATCGCAAGTTGCATTGCAATTTGCATCTAGTGACTCAAAATGGCTAAATTGCTTTCGGTGTGACTCACAAAATGTTGACGTCCTTGATCTCGCACTAAGTGAATGACATGACTTGGCACACCATGTTTCAAAGCCACAGTAATTACAATAAGAAAAGGCCTGAAGAATGATTGCGTACTCCTCGCTTCAACCTGTCTAAGCCTCTCACAGGATTGCATCCTAGAGGCATAGTGTGTTGAGTGTGTTCTGCCAGTTTTGTGCGCTGTCAGAGGTGCAAAATGTATGCTTCATCGTGCCATTTCGCAACAGGGAACGGATGTAACAACCACGAACACCACGAACAACCAACATCCGTTTAAAATCCATTTGACTCGTCTGACTGATGGGCGTCCGATTCCAAGAAGGACTTTTGTTTCAAGCGCAGGGAAGTCAAGCCAGTGGGGCAAGCTTCAGTGACGCTGGTGATCTTGCAGCTCTAGTCGACGCAGAGGATACTAGTGTCTGCAACTCAAGCCTGGATCTCAGATACAAATTGATACAAATTGATACAAAGTGATACGAAGGGATACAACGTGATACAACGTGATACGAAGTGAAACAATTGTAACAAAAAAATATCAATTGGGAATCATTCAGGGAAGCACAAGGAGCCAACAGGTGCTGGTGGCGCTTTCTGCTGTGTCGCTTTTGAAGATTTTGAGCTCACGCCCAAGGGCGAGACACAAACAGCAGATAAGCATAGATAAGCCGGCGTGAAATCAGGTGAACATAGGTGAACGAATCAAACCCTTGCATGGATTAAGACCTGATAATGTAAAGCCACACATGGGGCGCTGTGTCGAAGAGGACATACAAAGCGAATCTGCAAAAGCAAAGCAAAACTATGTATATGCAGAGAGGAATATAGATTCCACACAGATTCGAAGGTCCTTTCTGGTCCTTTCTGAGCAAAGAAAGTCAATTTCGAGTGTGCTGCAGTGTGTTGTTTGAGAAGTGCACAAGGTTTTTATTGAGGGAAGACTTGGGTTTGACATTTGGGCCGGATACCATTTATTCTGACGAGAGAACGAATTATTGCTGCAGATAGCAATTTCAATCAATTTGACGCTTGATCCGACATCAGGGTTGAAAGCGGGAATGGCAACGCATAACTGGCAGAACTCAGGATTCATGGCATGTTTTAGATTCAAACCTTTCCATGATCAAAGGTCTCGCGGTAAGTGGAGTTGGGTAAGGTCACCTACGAAAGTTGGATCAGTTGGATTCAAAATATTCTGGACATTCCAACATTCCATGCAAATATGTACATTCCGGGACATTAAATTAATCATTATGTAATTCCGACTGAATCTCTTAGCTTCTTAACTTCTGGACACCGACGGACTGAACCTCTTTGGACACAGTGGGGCACAACGAGGTGTCGGCTCAGAAACTAGTCCGAAGTCTGAAGATACCATCAGCTCGGCGCCAAGAGTCTCAGCAGAAACCATCTGAAAACTCTCTTTCATCAGAAAACATTTCAAGAAACATGTCAAACTTTGTTCACATTTTTGAAAGGATGCAACAAAGGATGTCACTCTTTGAGCCCAAACCAGAAGGAGTAATTGAAAGATCAGGTAGATGACACACCGCTGGCCAAACGAAGGATTTTGAGCAAGTCTGTTGACTCACTTTTTCAGGTAGATCGATTGGTTCAACTAATTCAGTAGGTGTTTTGCTGGTTGATTGATATTCCCGGCCAACCCTCGAAGCTCTGCTTTGTTGCCATTTCATTTGTTGCTTCACATGTCTGCATTCTGTATTAGGCAGAAGAAAGAACCGAATGAAACAAAAGAAACTGAAGATGACCGATACGCACCTTGGCAGAAGTGTGCTTAAAATGGATCAAAGTTCGATAAAGTCCACGTTTGCGTGAATGCATGATAGACTTTATCTTTCTCATTTCTGCTCTTCTGCAGGGATGAAGGATGACTTGTTTTTTCTGTGCCAACGATTTTAAACCTTTTCATGAACAAACAATTGATGCTCCCTCACTATGGAGCTCCAGGATGGGATTTGTGCCTTCAGCAGCGCTGCTTGTGGTACCAGACAACAGAGGCGCTGCTTCCCTTTTGCATCAGCTGACCGGGAGACATGACTAGCGGTGAGCGAATAGTGGCACTACAGGCAAGCTTGCAGACAACTATGACGTGGAAGCGGTGGCACTTGGAAAAGGCGGATTTGCTGTCGGAGACTCTGATTTGGCGCTCAGCTTTGTCTCCGTGGGATTTTTGGGCACCCATGTGACCTGGATGTGTATATAATTTTCAGGAAGTGAGAAAAGCCACGGTGAGAGTCACTGGTGCAAAGCGAGCCGTGAAAATCATCTCCAAGTCTGCGGCTTCACTGCAAAGTAAGGCCAAGTAAGCCAGAACCAGCAGATTTTCTGCCTGACTTTTCTTTTTTGCATCGACCCATGAACTTTGTATGAGCTTTGTTTGTCTTTGGTGAACTCATTGTAGACTCAGGACAAAAACAATCCAGGACTCTTGAAGGCCGAGATACTTGTCTGCATTACTGTATCTCCTGCAAGAACGAAGTCATCGAATTCTAGAAAATTATGCAGTATGTAATGCTGTAACACTGTATATATATACATACACGATCTGTGGTGTCCGAGGATTGAAGTTATGAAGATGTGTCCAGCTGAGAGACACGCGGTTTGTTTGTTTTGTTTTCTTAAAATGGTTTGCCGTCTCTGCATCTCAGAGCGAGTCGTCTACGAGTTTAAAAACTTGCACTTCCCAATATGCTGTGTTTGCTCCAACTGGCTTTCACTGAATTCCCGTCTTGAAATCCAACACACAGGTTCACACCGTCTCTGAGGTTAGATCACCCGAATGTAGTGACTCTGTTTGAGATTTTCGAAGACTCAGACACACTTTCTCTCGCCGAAGCCCCAGAAAAACTCAAATCAATCCGATTGACTCCGATTCAAGACACTGGATATGATTTTAGGATTTTCAAGATGATCCTGTGCCTGCTTGCTTGTGCTTGCTTGTGCCTCCCAGCTGCTTCGCGCTTTATTGGTAGCCATGTGGTACGTTCTAGTCTCTTCTGCAAGACTCTTGGAGTCAAAAGTCAACATTGAGGTGCTTGAGCTGTGCAGCGGCGGAGAGCTTGAAGGATATGACGGGAAGCCAAGCATTTGACATTTCTCACAGCCGCGTACACGAGGTGTAAGGCTTCATGGGTGTTGAGTCTCCTGATCTTGAGGTAGAAAAGCATGGAAGCCTGAAGGAACCCGAGGCAGTTATTTTCCTGAGAGTTCATACAAAGCATACACCACACTACGTACCCTACCAGACAAAGGTCTCTTGTTCAGGACGTTTGCAGAGTTGTACTTTTGTCATGCCTCTGCTGTGAACAGGCTGCTCTTGCAACAAAGCATGTTCTTTCTGCAATCCGGTATCTACATGGCTGCTTGGCATTTTCAAGTGTTCAAAGTTTGCCATTGATCGGAACTTGTTGCTGCTTTTGTTGTTGGAACAGCTCAAGTCATAGTGCCTCCACTTGCGCTCTTAGTGTCACTGAGCTTCTGAGGCAAAGGTATCGTGCACCGAGACATCAAAGCTCCCAACTGCCTTCTGCTTTTGCCTTGTGGTCTCGACGAGCGCCAGGCAGTCAAAGTCAGCGACCTGTCTAGAACAGTGGAACGGTGGGAACGGTGGGGCAGTCATGAGCAAAGTCAAGCTTTTGGAAGCTGTTCTGTCTGACTTTGCTTTCCGAAGTGCTGGAAGCAAGTATGGGTTGCCGATGTACAATGATGTAAAGCCTTGCATGGCTTTTAAATTTAGGTATTGCAGAGAAACGAGTGTGGGAATGCTGGGATGCTTGACCTTGGAAGAACGCGCCCCCTTGTAAAGCAGTGCGAAGGTGTCGATGCATGAGGTCTGTGGAGTTCCCGCACAAGGAATCACATGGAAAAAAGAGCTCCAAGATGTTTTCCCACCTTTGTACATTGGTGTAGAATGTGTAGATGCGTAGTCCACAACTTTCTTCTCACCAACGAAGCAATGTGTCACTTCAGGATCCCATCTCTTCTGCCTCGTATCTTTGTTTGTTTAGCCAGCAAACACCCCATAGCACCTGTCTGTTTTGCTACAGCAAGTCATGCTAGCAAGATGTCACTGGGTGGTTGCCCCGAAACAAAGTTCATGCAGAGCTTTGCAAATCACAGGCCATGTGGCAATGCCACGGGACTGAAACAGGTGCCGTATTTGCCAGGTATTCAGAAGGCATTCGCCGGGCATTCATTCACTTTCATCATCTTTCATCCTTGTTTGTCTGTCTGTCCTTTGTCTCTTACAGCTCCCCATTCCAGCGCCAAAACAGTGAGCTGCTTCCATTGTGTGCGCCCTCTGTGGATCGGCATGTCTTCGGCCAGCAAGACATTTCTGAAAGGGAAACACATGGGGAAGCTGTTGCTGTGAGCCGTGCTGACTCCAAATTTGGTATCGTGCCTGTATACAGTATACAGGCTCTAGCGAGCATGATATTAAACTTTCATGCAAGCCGCAGACCTTCGAACACCCAAGACTTTTTTGACTTTTTGAAGGAACTTTCCAATCTTTCCAGAACTTGTGCCTCATGTGTCGGACGACTGTGACTGAGTGCCAACCGTTGCCAACCAGTCACTGAAGCTGAGAAGTGGTGCTTTGTCTAAGTCAGAATCCAGGCTGGACATGTTTCAGGATGTTTAAAAAAAATAGGATATTCTCTTCCCAGTCTAGATAGTCTAGAAGGCACTGAAGAAGTGTACTTTGGAACAGCAAAAGCGCATTTTTAGAGCCAAAGCTCCAGCTGAAACTGTCCTGGTTCTGGATTTCAATGAATTCTTGGTGCAGAAATTTCATCTGCACCAAACACTTTGAATAACTACAGTATGTTGAAATATATTGAAATAGGACTGAAAAGACCTGATTCTTTGGAGCTTCAAAATTGGCTTTCCTGTCCAAGGCGACTATGGCTTATCCTGCCCATTCAAGAAAGGTGTGCCTCTTTCGCAAAGGCTTGGCCACCTTGGAATCCCAACAAGTTTCCAAAAAGTTTCCCGGCGATTCTGGCACTTGGAGAAGGGGGCACTGCCGGGCGTTTCCAAAGTTCCGACAGGTGTGGAACGCCAAGTCACATGGCTCCAGAGGCAAGTGATCGGCAGCGCTGAAGTGCTCAAAAGTGCTGTAGGTTTTGATTTTGTTTCCACTTCCTTCTTGTGCCCAGTATTGACAGCCTTGGTTCACAGGTGTTCACGAAGAATTACACAGAGTGCTACGCCAAGCACTGCAACCACAGAACGGCTAAGTCAGTGCAGCTGTTTATGAATTCAAAGCTGTGACGTTTTCTTGCAAACAAAGATCAAACAAATGGTGGGTGACATGCTGTGCTGATTGCCAACATGCCAAAAGGTCTTGCGATATTTTCAGCGTTGGTGTTATGCTCTACTGGCTCATGATGCTTGGCAGCGTTCGTGATTGTCATTGTCTATTCAGTCTTGTTGTTTGACTTGATTATTTCTGAACCAATCTTCTCATGAAATCATCTTCAACAAGCGAGAAAACTCCGACTCAGACACCAAAGGGCCGAATCAGACACCACGAATCAGATACCACGAATCAGCGAGCGGATTTCCAGCATGGGGTGTTGGTGGGTGGGTGGGTGGGGAACTATTAGCGTTCCTTGCTTCCCGGTTCTGGTTCCCTTTTTCGCGTTTCAGTGTTCTTGGCCCCCTCCCGATTCTGGTTCCTGACTTGTCTGTGTTGGTTCTGATTCCTGGTTCCCGATTCGGCTGCCGCCCTTCAATAAGCAACTGCCAGTGGCACGTTTTGAACATTTTGGCACAGTCAGATTTCAATCAAGGTCGAGACGTTTGCCTTTTGGACAGGCCTCAGCTGTTCAGAATATGTCTAACATTTTTTTTGTGGCGCGGCAACTTGTTTGGCAGCTTGCGAATTTTTGCAGCTTGTGATGTTCGAAAAGTTATGTAGACATATGATTACAATTGATTACATGCGAACAAGATGAACATGTCACGTCCAACGGCGTTTTAAGGTGTTTGTATGTCATGTGTATGTCATGTGTTTGTAGAATTTTGTAGAAGTGTCGGTGTGATCTGGAAAGGGATGATCGGCTGATCGCTTGAAAGGCTGGGCTTTCGGAAGAGAACTCAAAATCTCGGCTTCAATTTTCATCCGCTGTCCCTTGGCCGAAAGCAACAACAGATAACCACAGTCCATCAATGTCCATCATGTTTATTGGTTTGTTTAGTTTGTTTACAGTTTGTTTATTGATTTGTCCACAGCAAAATTGCTGGCTTTTGCTTGCCCGCCTCATAGTCTGAACTCAAAATTGAAAACATGCTCAACATTGATTATATATATAAGAAAATTATGAAAACTGGTCAAAGGATGTAGAGTCAAAGGCATAAACCGTTTTCGTCTCGTGTCACTCTGAGTCACTCGTGCCTGTTTTTTTCGATGTTTTTCTACTCTGACACTTCGAGGCGTGGGTGAATGCTGGCCAGGACTCCTTGCACGTTTCTTCGTGCAGTGCTTTGCACCTCACTGTGTTTTGCAGGTTGTAACGGTGAACATATGCTAAATCATGTGTTGTATATTATTGTTGTATATTGTTGTAATTATTGTATGTACATTGTATGTCTATATACAAAATATATGATATATAATAATACATAATATACATATATTATATAAATTATAGATTTATTACATAGAATATTTTATATATTATATATGTAATTTAAAAAAATATATTTTTTATATTATATTATTATATATATATTCTATATATCATATAGATATATATCATATATATATATTATATTATGTAAATATTATGTATATTATATCTATATATATTATTATATAAATAATATATAATATATATTATACATTATATATAATATATCATATATATTGTATATATTATATATTATATATATATTATATATATTATATATACTATATATATTATATGTATTATATATATTATATATATTATATATATTATATATATTATATATA
>Ga0126342_10001268_pt1:0-12500 | contig 34585 bp, 38 predicted proteins | sample Cyp1metagenome_FD_92528 | JGI IMG/M metagenome (GOLD analysis project Ga0126342, IMG submission 92528) | Coral microbial communities from Lord Howe Island, Old Settlement Bay, Australia - Cyphastrea 1 metagenome | ecosystem: Host-associated > Invertebrates > Cnidaria > Coral ...
GAGGTCCAGCGGTGCACACTGAGCTGGGCAGGTCCCAGGTTGAGGTCCAGCAGTGCACACTGAGCTGGGAAGGTCCCAGGTTGAGGTCCAGCGGTGCACACTGAGCTCGGACGTTGGCGAAGAGCTTGGCGAAGAGTTGGCAAGGCAACAGTGGACGTGGAAGTAGAGGCAGAGGTGGTGGAGGAGATGCTGGCGGAGGAGGAGCAGGAGGAGCAGGAGGATAGCTAGCCGAGGAGGAGGAGAACAACTGTGATAAAATCTAACAACCCTCACCTGGCAGGTGGGGAAAAACACATCTGTCAGTGTCATAGCAGAATCCGCTGTACTTCATGGAAGAAGGTCTTCAACTTCGGGTTTGCCATTGCGGGTTGAACTCACCCGATAGCCCATAGCTTCCCAGAAGAATACGATTCGAAGATGACCGTCCTATACTGGATGTGGCAATAGATTTTGAATTTCTCTGTGGCAAGCCCGCAGGTAGCTGGCATGCCACCCACAAACATGGCGAAATAACCAATGAACCTAGAACATATCAAATTGTCAAGAAGGGAACATGATTGGTAGTCAGGGCGATTTTTTACTTTGACCAGCCGACATTTGTTCGACATTGTTGTGACTGGTGAGGGAAGGGTGATGAATGATAGCGAGAAATTTGAGACATGAACCAATCCTTCAATCCTTCGAGGTGCAGTTCCAGTGCAGTTCCAGTGGCGATGTATTTCACCGTAGCCATCCGTAGGGTCCCAGATCCCAACTTATGGAGGTGAAGTCATCCCAACAAGACCCGATTTCACCATGAAGATCCATGAATGTCTTTCACAATGATCGGATCCATTCAGCAAACATATCCAGAAAGTTAGTTTTTGAACTAACAGCTCAAAATCAATTAACTATGGATATGATGGTGATATGATGTATGGATTAGTTAACTATGGATGTGATGTTCATAGTTGGCAATTTTATTTAATTAGCACTGGTTACAGTAACATGACCTCACATTCATCAAGATACCAAGTATTTTCTGTGATAAGATAAGCACTACTAACCCCCTTTGAACCCAATGTCAAGCCATTGTAACAAACCCGTGTTCCCACCGATGATTCCCACTAAAATGATCATCCTTCCTGATTTTGTTCATCTCATTTTTTGCACCTACAAACCCAATGCCATGTGGGATTTACCCTGGCTGCCAGAAACCTACCATGACTGGGGATGATTATTGGGATTACACCATTGTATAAACCCAATTAAAGCGCCAATAAATCCCATGAATATCCTATACAATCCCATCAACTCCCATTAAAACCAATTTAAACAGCAATAGACTCTAAAAAACACCAACAAAACAACAACAAACACCAATAACACACCAATAACACACCAATAAACACCAATAAATCTCCATAAATCTCCATAAATCCAATTCAAAACCCGCTTTTTAACCATACCCAGAGTTCTCCGACAGGCCCAGCAGCAACGCCCATGCAGCGCTGCTGCGGGGCTTGGCACAACTTCGGCTGCGGCGGCTGGAGCTTAGTGGGGGGCCCTGGGTTTGAATCCAACCCAGTTGGTTGATGGGATTTATTGGGATTTATTGGGGTTTATTGGGGTTTATTGGGATTTATTGGGATTTATTGGGGTTTATTGGGGTTTTAATTGGGATGTTTTTTCATGATTGCAATCCTAGTTAAAAAATGACTGTTTTGATGATAATAATGAATAAACATGAGTGAACATGGGTATATTTAACCATCAAAACTAGGGTTTAATGGGATGGGATTTATTTGGCGTTTCAATTGGGTTGATGATAAATGTTATTCAGCTATCAAAAACAGGAAGTGGATTAACGTGATTGTCCCTTAAGGACCATAGTATCTTGGTATTTAAGCATCATTTAAATCCATGGCCAAATGGATCCGGATAGTACAATGACCTCAATGTGATGTCATTGGAATGATGATTAGTAAGTCTAGTAGGGGAAATCATCCCCAAACGGCATTATTTCAATCATTTTCAGGTTCGTTAATTGCTATAATTCAGCCAGAATTGTTGAAAATTGGTATTGAACAACCGAGAGAGAGGGATTTATGAACAATGAAACTGGAGATCAATTGGTTTGTCGACAAAATGATATGCAATATGCAATGTACATGGCAATCTTCTATTGCTAGTCCAAGTTTGCATGTAGAAAAGAGATGTAAATACATATCGCATCATATCGCTATGGAAACAATTTTGTGTGAATGAACATATGTGGAGTTCCATTCATAATTATATATGTACTGGTTGGTGGTTTCAAACATTTGTTATTTTCCATTCCTTACATGGGATGTCATCCTTCCCATTGACGAGCTCATATTTTTCCAGATGGGCACATTGCACCACCAACCAGTCATTGTACATTGCCATAAACCATCATTAAAAAACAACTGGTTCCCACCTATATATTGTATACCCCCTGGTAAACTAACATAACTCTGGAAAATTACAATTTTTAATGGGAAAACCCACTATAAATAGCCATGTTCAATAGCTATGTTAAATTACCAGAGGGTATATAAAGATCTCCACTGGAAGCACCTTTGGGGATAGCTGGGCCTCGGTGAAGCCCGGACGAGGTTTTCTTCCGCTCAGCCGCAAGGTGATCGAACAAGAGGCACTTGGGGATCGAACGCTCGTCCTATTTTGAGCTGATTCCCACAATGTGAGGCCCCCCAGTTGTAAGTTGATTTATAAGCCCCAGTAACTATAGTTATAAGTACCATAAACCATAGTTATTGGAGTTATAAACCAACTTAGCTACTTTGGGGGCCTCACATTGCAGCAATCATCTACCAGTCACAACCAGGATCAAGGATCATCATAAGCCCCGCTGAACAAAATATTTTTCGCCATCAACCGACTGAGTCTTGCATTGGCCTATTTTTTTGTATATTTTTCACCATCAACCCTTAGTCGATGCAAAAATGATCTGAGAGATACCCTCTGGTAAACTAACATAACTATGGAAAATTAAAATCACCATTGTTAATGCGTAAATCTATAAATTGCAATTTTCAATAGATTTTTGTTTGTTTACCAGAGAGATACCCATTTTGGAGTATCACTGGGGCACTCCCAGCGATGGACATCGTGCCGCTAAGGACACCCCAGAAGGTCACCCCAGAAGCACACTGGGAAATCTCACACCGAAGGTTTAGTTCGCTTTCCAGCAAGCCATGCTTGATTACCAGAGGGTAAATGGAATTTGAATCCCTATTGTTGATTGTTAAATCCCATTAAATCCCATTAAATCATTAATAAAAATGGGCAAACATTAAGCCCCTTTTTCTGTGGGATTTTTTCATTGGAGCAAGGTCACAGAGACAAAGCAGACCTTCCTCTCGGTTCTACGCGGCCTCGATCGTCTTCAAGAACTGCTGCTGACTCACAATGGCAGCTGAGAAGAATGCTTTGGGATCTAAACATTTTTAGTTATAATTATTTATGTATATATATATGTATGTGTGTGTATTCTGCATATTCTGCATATGCTGCACATGCTCCATGGTCCATGGTCCATATGCCTATAGTATTTTACACAATTACTTATCTACTTCTTTATTCATTTAAGTGTTTGACTTCTGCGTTTATTTACATATTGCTTTAGTCCCTGAATATGGTTTCCCCCCATTCGAAGGATGATCATGAATATCATGGTTATTTCCCATTGATTTGAATTGTGTGCTTCCGAGCATATATATACACCTTTTTGGACAAACGCATGTGCTAGGGGTTGTATTTTTTTGGGGCCAACATGCTGAGGTTGTATGTTTGATACTCTACTTATCTATACATGTGCGTAGACCCACGCACACACGCACACACACACACACTCATATATATATATATATATTATATTCATAACACACACACATATATATATATATATGTACACACACGCATGCCCAGGTGATGAATAGTGAATAGTTTGTCCATCAGTCTCAAATACACCAGGCATGCATGGAGAAGTCGCATTGCAACTGGTAGAGGCTGGGTGTAGTCTGAGAATTTTTGGGTTTTGATCGAAATTTGGTAGAATGAAAATTGCACAAGCCACGGATTTGGCTTAGTAGTTGGCTCATTTTCAGTATGCTAGACATCCCATTGTTGATTTTTCATGATTTCAAACATGTGTCTTTAAAACCCGCTGGGATCATGATCCCTAGCCAAGATGCTTCCAGGCGCTGCGTCATCTTCCACATCTACAGAGCTTTGATGTTTCCAGGAATCGAATCGCTTACCAGGCCGGTACTGTACGGCACCACAGGCGATTTTCGTTTGGGGCTGTCAGATTTGGTAAGATTATGTAAGATTAAGGTTCTACTGTTAACCATTCTAACTACATATACATACACACACACATATATATATACTACCTGCAAGTGAGATAGGAGTTGTCGGAGGGTCCAGTTTTTTTTATTTCCTCTCTCTCTCTCTATATATATATATACATATATATACATATATATATATACATATATATATATATATATATCCATATAGGTGGTTGGTGCTCTGATTGCCGTGACTCGGGTAGTGAAAACTGTGACCAGACGTGCGACAGGATTTCAATGACATGGCCAGAATTCTTGGAGGTGACAGCCTCAAGAAGACCCACCTGTCGATGGGATTTTAACCACCAAATGTGTGTTTTTTCTCAGAGTAACAACTGAATATAGTTATGTGAAACATGGCATATGTTTTTTTTGTTTTAATTGGCACTTGAATATACATGATTATATATATATATAATATATTATAATTAATTCATTATATAGCTGATTAATTATGAATGTATATATATATATACATGTATACATACTTAACAGATGAAGGTTGGCTGATGGGTGTTGGTTGTTTCTCATAGTAGGCCTTAGCATGTTGTTCAGCTTGGATGCTTGGGAACATATCAGTGTGGTACTTGTCATTTCTCAAATGGATGGTCCCTGAGCCTCAGGAATTGAACCAATGATCATCAATAGACTTGACCCACTAGGAATGGGGCCAAAGTACCAGGCCTATCTTCTAGGCGCAAAAAGACAACTGGGACCTCCCCAGTCCCAATCTATTTCGCTGTGATGGCTATGTTTGGATGATGAGTTTAAAACTCAGTGTTTGGCCAGCTCGTAAAGCCAACTCAATCCCCTACATTAAAAAAGAAAAAAACATAAAACTGATGGAACCTGTCGTGCCAGGTCCGAAAGTCTTAGTTTTGAGCTGTAGCCACCATCAGTTGAGCACTTCTTGTTAAGCATCCCTTAGAGCAAGACAGACGTGTTTCCATTTTGCATCCCAAATTGGATGAAGAAGCCAAGGGATGCACCACAGAAATGTATGTATATATATATATATATATATATACATCTAGAAACATAGTGTATGAGATGAAACCGATTCAAGTCGGTGGCTGAACCGTTTCCTGGCATGTGTTCCCGGACCGTTCTGAGGTTCTGTGAAGCTCACAGGGCTTGACTCGCAGACATACCTCGTATGAGTTCGTTCGCCTCGTTTTTTGAGTGACCGGTCGCTGGAGCAAACTAAACATGTCAGCGATTGTCAGCGTGTGGCGCAGAAAAGTTCCAGTTGCCTGCTGGTGCAAGTAATGGTTTTCCATCATTGGTTTCCTGCTTGTTCCGCCGTTTGTTGTTGAAACTTGGTTTGGTGTTTCGATGCCGGCCCCGAGTGCCCAGAGGCAACCAACAATCGAAAGTTGGAGGTTGCGCTGAGGTGGGCCACTGGAGAATGGCTCGGTCAAAATGGCCCAGAGACAAAGACAGGATGGGTCAGGGCAAGTCCTGATTTCATGGGTGTTGGGAAATCATCAGTTGTCATACTATTCTGTTATGTTTCTTGCCAGTGCCACCGTGGCCGAGTTTCTGCCTCAGTGCAACTGAGTTTTTTAGAGAAGCAAATGAACCACGCTCAGCTGAGCAGTTCCCTACGCAGATTTGAAGTGCATTCCTTGCCCTCAGATTCTGGGAGCAGCGTCGTTCAGCAAACTTGACCATGTAAAATCAGCTGGAATCGGCCTTGGAAGTTGAATCATCAGGTGAAGGATTATGCATGGCTGTGTTGTAATGTTGTAAGTTCCCAAGAGTCAAGAGGGCCTCTAATTTCCAATTACAGGTAGTGTGAACGTTTTTCTAGCCATTGATCTTGACAGGCTAGGTTCAATCTTCAGGAATCTTGATGTATCTCAATGGTATCTCCATGTTCAGTTTCCCAGGGGCAGGGCGTGACCAAAATTCGCCTAGACGGCAGTTGATGCGGAACTGACTTTAGTCGCTCATAGTCGCTCAGGAACCAACCCACTAGGCGTTTTCTGATCAGGAAAAAAAGTCAGGAAATGTGGATGAATTTGTCTCCAAACTCTCACGGTCGATCCTCATTTTCCCTTTCAAACATGCCTTAAATTTCTTGGAGAAATCCAGATGGAACTGCAGCAGAACGGTCCCTCATCATCGATGTTCATGGATGTTTTCACATTGTTTCAACGCATACGGCGGTAATATACTCTAGAATCGTCAGCACCGTTCTCATTGTTCAGCCATTGTGCTGATTTTTGCCGCAAATCTTTGCTCAAGACTAAGAAAACAAATCCGATCAAGGTAGACGAGGCCCAGTTTTCTGGAAAGCATTTGGCTGAGAAGATGTTAGCTCTACAATGGAGGACGGTGATATACTCCAAATGTCTTGGGAAGTTGCAACAGGAATTCCGAGACTGTTTTATATTTTAGATGTTTAATTCAGGAATGTGATTTTAACGATAACCATCTCAAAAGCAAACCTTTTTTTGTAGGGTAGCTGGCAATCGCCACCCCTCGCAGCGTGGACAGGTGCCTCGAAGCACATGAAACGTACCATTTTCGCCCTGCTTTGTTCCACTTGTTGCTTGGTGGCCGCGATGGTTGGGTGAACTTGGGGAAAATAGGAAGGTAACGCACCAGAATTTCATTCCTTTAGCTGGAAAATATTGGAAATGGGAGGAACGGGGAACACACACATATATATATACATACGAATGGTGAGGATACCCAAAAGACTTAGACTTAAAACTTGGCAGCTAGAACAGAAACAGGCATCTCCACAGGAGATTTTCCAAGCCCTGTAAGTTTTCGAGAGATTTTCATGGGTGCGGATGTTCTCGAGATTTGGTTGGCTTAAGATGACTTGATAGAGGGCATGCAAGTACACGTGCCCTCCGCATGGTCGTGTGGAACTGTCCCACGTGTGCAAGGCTTGGCAAGTCAACTGCAAGTGGCTTTTCAGGGTCGCTTGGCAATGCTTGGTAGCTAGAACTAAAGAGGAGGACTCGGACCCTCCCCAGTATGTAAACCTGGTCTCCTCGAAAATCCTATGCCACACAGATTTTGAAGCTGTTTTGCCATGTTTTGCTAATATCCGCATCTTGCAGCACGCCGGATTCATTTCCTGGACCAAAAGTGTCAATCAGTGGTCTCAGATTCCTCTACCATCAACATCCATCAGCCCCCGCGCATCACTTTGTGAGGCCTCGTGGATGGATTGGCCAAAAGATATGGCTATGCAATGCAGATTGCGTGGAAGTCCAATATTGAGGATGGGCCGGTGCCGTGAGGTGGCTCTGAAAATGGAGAAATTACGCCCAAGAACGGGTATGTTGATGTGAACATGATATAAAATGATGATTGATCAGTGGATGTAGGGTACCTATGGGATCCTATGGGTACCTATTTTCAGACAAAGACTAAGCATCTGCCTGGTTCTTTGATGTGAAAAGGGTGACCCGTGGTGACCCTAAACCCATGGGATCGCAAGGTTGCGGCTGCAGGTTATCCCGATTCTGGCTGAACATCTCAATGGAAGCCTTGGTCTTTACCATAGACATCCCTATGGTCCACCTGGTGTCATTTGTGATGGTTTTTCAGATGCTTAAAAAGCGACCGTTTTTATAGATGTTTAATTCCTGATAATTGAATCATCCAAATCTCGACAGTTAAATCACCAGTTAATCCCACCATCATATCTCATATATCATATCTCAGTTAATCACCAGTTAATCATCCAAATCACCATAAAACATGTTTGATGGTTCACCAGTTCTCCAACACATCCCAAAATTGCCGTTGCCGATCCAGGAGTTCACCGTCGCCGCCGGACAGCACGCCATTACTGGCAGAGTTGCTTGGCTCAGGGGAGGTCACTATGGGATTTACGATCAGGGACAATGATAGATTGCTGAGGAAAATCATGTGATTTTATGTATTTTTATGTATGGTTGTGCCATAAAATCACATATCACTTCGATCAATAGTATCTACTGTACATGTATACATATATAATTATATACCTATAATTATACCTATATCAGTCATTATCAGGTAGATGTTGTTCCTTCTTTTCCCTCAACAATGGACCGCTAGGGCCAAAATCACCCGCGCGCTCCGCGATCAGAGCGATCAGGCCGTGACGGCGGAAGATACCTTTGCCTTTGGCTCGGGCACCAAGCCCTACACAGCGCCTTGTCTGAAAATGTTGGCTACCCATGGGTACTGGGTACCCCCAAAACCAATGGTTTGGAACTGAAGATTTGGATAGATTTGGCAGATTTTTTCAACATATGTTTCAAGACAATTTTTTGGGGCCCATGATCAGACACCCATATGGCGAGTGATTGTCATTCTGAGTAAATCCCCAAATGTCCTTGGTCATCCCATTTTGACACTTGGTTGAAACGATATTCAGTCTTGAGTTGCAGTCAAATTCAGCCGATGGACCCCAATGCTCCCTAAGTCATCACTTCTCAGATTTGTACACTCCCGAAATTTAACATGGAAGCCCAGGAGGGCCATTTCCAGTGCTGGAATCACTTCAAGACCATTTTTTTTTACATTCCATGCCAAATTAGAGGCCCCCCTAAATCATCCCTGATATTCGCCTTGTTCATGCCTCTTTGAAGGGTACAACGCACGTGATCTTCCGTGGGAGGCGGTCCTCCTGCTGAAACTTGCTGCAGAGGGGAAACTCGAGTTGCTGAGTTGAAATGAAGGTCCCTGAGGCCCTGAAGTGATGTTTGAACAGCTGGTGATCATTTGAAGAATATGAACCATCCTGAACCAACCTGTCAATGATAAATAAACAAAGAACAACGGGAACAAAGTATTGTATGGATTTATATGGCTCAAACCAGATTGAAGGTCATTTGGTGATGATTTTCCCTGCTAACCATCATCTATGGTGAGAAGGATTGTTTTCATGTTTTCCCCATTGCCATGTTCACCAAAGGGTGGTTTTCGTGAGCCTTAAGATCACCCCCAGGTTAGATAGACCAGCTGCATACTATGTCGACCCCATTCTGAAGCGCACGCAACTTGGATCCAAGTTGGACTTGCAGTTGACCTGGACAAACTGTGGAGAAAAGGATGCCAAAGCTTCCTATGAGTCCTGGAGTCCTATTCGAAACACGATCCGTCAAACCAAACAACGCTCTGCCCCAGCATGGCCGCTAGCATTGATCCTTGAATGAGCTAAAGATTGATCTCATGTACGTTCCAGGGACGCCGGACGGTGGTAATTTTCTCAGGAAGTCATGCCAAGATTGGAAATTTTACAGTTTTTATGCTCGATACTATGGCGGCCTATAGAGTATGTTTCTCAAGCCTCATATAGTATAAGCAAATCCCATATTGAATAAGCTAAACTTACAAACCAATATTTTGCTGCTTCAGGCCTAATTTGTGTCTTTTAACCATCATAATGACCCATACCTCGAGAGATGAAGAACAGGTATTTTGCTCCATATCATATATCCAAGCATATCTTAGCCTCAAATTCCTATAGCTTAAACCTGCACATTTGAGTTGCTCCATTGGCTCCCCCTTTTTTTGTTTCATGTTGGTTCAACCCGATCCGATTTGTCAAGCCCCAGACGTGGGTCAGGTCCCCAACATGAAATGACTGGTTAACGGGATGATGGTTGGGAGGTGGAGGTGTTAGACACTTTGTTCTTTGGGTTGGTCAGCTATGGCAGCCTAAGGCCAGCGGTGGGATTGTTTTTTCCTATAGCTCCTTGTTACCAGTGATTTCGAGGTATTGTTGGAGGGTCATTACTGTTAGATGCGTCCAACCAGTGATTCCACTGCTGATGTGCTGATGGCAGAACTTGGGCATATCCAAGGGTGAGACCAACGTAGTTACTGTCATGGATCGGGTGAGGGCACCAATGGGACCATGATTCTCACTAATCATTGTTTTTCACCAAGAAAAATATGTAATCGGTTGTTATCCAGCTATGCAGCTATGCACTTGATACTATTAGCTGGTTGGTGGTTTGGAACATTTTTTTTAGTTTTCCATCATATATGGGATAATCCTTCCAACTGACTCATATTTTTCAAGATGGTTAAAACATGTTAAAACCACCAACCAGTTAGCCACCACTCTTCATCAACCAGCCTCCACTTTGGAAGCCACGGCCAGAGGAATAGCACCTCTATGGTGCAACTCTTCGGTTCCACCGCGTCGAAAGTCACGGTGCGGCACCTCCTGCGTTCCGCGGCACCAAGGGTGGCGGAACGACGAGAATTGAAACGTAACAACATTGGTGACTTAACCAGTGATATAATGGGTATATCATGGGTATATAGTGGGTAATAACGGTATAAGCAACAGAAAATGTGGATATCATGAAAGTCTAATGGGAGATAATGGTAGTATAATTGAAAAATAGCGAACTATGACTGTACCAGTAATGGAATTTTGGTTAATACAATCCTGTGATCAAATGTGGCCAACTGCTAGCTTGTAAATCACCGAAATCAATGGTCATTCAAATAAGAAAATCATCGATAAATGGAGTATTTTACAGCAAACCATGTTTGATTACCCGAGGATATATTCCTTCTGATGGTTGACTACAAATCCCATGAATTGTTGCTGAAACAAGGTTTGAAGCCACCGACCATCAAGTTACTGGAAATCTCTCCACTTCTATTTATAGCACAACCAGAAACTTAGGACGTTGAAACAGTTGATATTATGTTATATGACCACCTTCTTGTCGCAATTGGACAGAATTGGAATTTACTTTTCTCTTTTTTTCTGCATCTGAACTTTGGGATGCTATATAATTATTTAGATTTATACAGCCATGGGAGGTATGAACTACTGTAATGTTAACCAACCAAAACTGATGGTAAAACGGTAAAACCAACAAACAATGGAAATACATTACCAACCACAATGGGGACTAAACAACTCATGCTCATAAGAAGTGGGGTTGGACCAGCAAAAACATAGGAGTGTAACAAGAAAGAGAAGGGTGTGGCCAACAACTGAACGGGTACATAACTGCCTGCGCAGCTAAATTTTCTAAGAACCAACAAAGATGAGCATCAAGGATGAATAACAATAACGCGCGCGAATACCAAATCAATCATAAACAGGCATACACCCCAAAGACACGAAGGTGAACACTGCAAAGCAGGGCGACAACTTTGTCACCCTACAAGCTGATTCTTGTAGTAGATGTTTTTGTTAAGGCTGACAAGCTGGAAGTATATGCAGGTATTGCTTGTTTGTTGTCACAGTTGTCACAGTTGTCACATTCTTACAGCGCTGTTTGGTTGTTTCTGACTAGTCCTGTTTCCGCTAAGTCCATTCTCCAAGGTATGCAGAGTGGCCTGGCAGACTTTGACGTCAAAGGTTTCGATGATGCCTTGCTGAAGCAGGGTGGTTCTGTCCACAGCCCGGTGGAATTCTTGCCGCTTGGCACCAAACTCGGGCAACAACGATAGGTTTGTGGGACACCAACAATACCCATGTTACTCCAGTTGTCACATGTTGTCACCAACTAAAATCATAAAGTTAGATATTATACAATATTTCTATGTGTTTATATGCATACATTAAACGGTAAGTGAGCAGATACAAGCATGGCTTGCAAGTAAACTCTTTGGGAACGCATGTTTTCTAGGGTCTACCAGGACCCCTGCTGAGGCATGCAGCTGCCCAACAGAGCCCAGTGTTTCTTTGCAGCCCGGGAAACTGCACCAGTTACACCAGTCACTTGGCGCCGTATCTTCGTTGGTTTTATACCCCCATGACCCTAGTTTTGCTGGTTAAAACATGTTAAAACATGTCAACACCCATGTTTTCCCAATGTAAGTTGACACCATGTTTGATGCTTCAACCGCCCTTTTTGATGGTTAAATTCATCATGTTTGATGGGTTAAACATGGTTAAACGGTTAAACCATTGCAGCCATATGCAACACTGCCAGGCACGAACTACGTGCTGGCAGGCTATGTGGCTTTGGGTGCCACCAACCCCACAGCGGACTGGCAAAGCTTGGATCAGACCCAGATCTTTCCAGATCCGGTCGCCTGGGCTGTGGAAGCTCAGGGGGATGGATAATCTCTGATAGGCAGAAATATTGGAAGTCGGACAATATTCGGATAATATTTGATCATATTTGGATA
>Ga0126342_10001268_pt1:17500-34585 | contig 34585 bp, 38 predicted proteins | sample Cyp1metagenome_FD_92528 | JGI IMG/M metagenome (GOLD analysis project Ga0126342, IMG submission 92528) | Coral microbial communities from Lord Howe Island, Old Settlement Bay, Australia - Cyphastrea 1 metagenome | ecosystem: Host-associated > Invertebrates > Cnidaria > Coral ...
GGTTCAAAAGTTCCAACCTCACCGTGGCGCCTCAAACTGAAACTGCCACCCGAAACCGGATCTCCAGGGATGAAAGACTAATCCCTTCCCCCTAATGTTAAACACCCCACAGAAACCATAGTGGATGTAAGGGATTTATGCATATTTGGCACCATAGAATGGGGGTGTTTAATATTAGGGGGATGGGATTATTGGATGCCTGGATGCCGGCAATGTCCACCGCTGCCGTGTGAGGTGTGGCATCCGTCCCTTTCCAGAGGAGATTGCAGTGTAGCGAGCTGCAGCCAGAAGGTTGCGGGACTCCCTGGACCCCGGGAAAGGGCCCCAGAGGATCCCAGAAATTGGAGCAAACATTTGGTGGAAATCCGCCTGCTTGGATGGCAAAAATTGGTTTGCTGAGGAATGTTCATCAAATTCATTTGGTGAATGTTGCCTCCGGCAATCTAACCTGGCAATGAAAAACATCCTAGTTTGTGGATGATGTGGCCTACAGAAAATATCAGGATTTTCAGGCAAACCATGTTCTACACTGCAGGGTAAACCCCCGCCTCAAAAGATGTCGCATGATAGGCGTGTGGGAAGACATGAGGTGTGAGCGAGGGTAGCTAGACAAACCTCGATTCGGTATATAAACATAGCATATATGACATATGGTATATAAATTTATTATTTGAAAACCCTCAAATTATTCACAAAGAAAACAGGCAAAACTGTTTTTACATGAAGAATGTGTTTCTATACTTTGCACCTGGGGGAGGAAAGCATCCTGGGTCCGGGGATGATGTTTCACACCCATTTGCAGCACACTGGTGGTCTCGAGAGCAGGGACTGGGGACTAGATTTCAATGAACTTTTGAGCGCTGCCAGCAGAAGTGGTGTTTGGCCCTTTTGCGCAGCTGGAACCTGATGCCGTTCCACGCAGTGGCTGAAAAAGGAGCTTGACACGGCGTGGGGACCAAACTGCCAGCCCCATTGACTCAAAGATCTTAAAGATTCTTAAAGTATTCATCAGGCTTCAGCCAAGGCATCCTATGATATTGTTTTTTTTTGAAGAATTTGACCCATCACCACTTGCCCATATGATACTATACAAGTATGTCAGATCTTGATGAGCTGCATCGATTTTTTCTGCTCAAAGCTGCAAGGATCCAATGGCAAGCACCCAGCCAGTGGAAAGACACAGCAACAGGGACAAAACGGAAGAATAACATCAGGCAACATCTTCTCTCTACCTTGTCAAGAAGGAATTTGCTCATCATTCAGATTTTGTTCCAATGGAGCCTAGGGTGACACTGGTTGCAGATAGATACTGTAAATAGATACAGTAGATAAATAGATGATAAATGATAATAATAGATTATTAATATCATATATTACTGTATGTATATATTATATGTGGCTTAAACAATATATTATATTACTTTATGTATGTCGCATGTTCCCTCACCAAGATGAACCAACGGCAGACCTGGCGTTTGAAAACCGACAAGAGCTCGCGCCACAGATGGCGATGCCATGGCGTCCGCTCCAGATGCGTTGGGTCAGAGATCCGAGATTTTATAATGTCAATGCAGGATAATCAATAATTGAACATGGTTAATGATGGTTAATGAATGTTAATGATGGTTAATGATGATTTAATCATGATAATTATATCGAAACACAATATATTATGAAATATTATGATCAAATTATGCTAAGTTGCCTTATAAGTGGCTGAACTAACTATTGTTTATGGTATAGATATAACTATAGTTCTATAATGGGGTTTGTAAATCAACAAACATCACTGGCACCATCCGAATAGTCTATAGAAATGCATGATTGTTTCCATGTTGTTTCCCTATGGTGATTCCCTACGTAACAAACGGTTGGAACTGGGGAATGCCAAGGATATTGATTGGATACAGACTCTTGTTTGAATCTGGAACCAAAAACATGTTTTTGGAAGATTTTATGATTTTACTATTGCATAATTGGATATACAATACTATTTTTGGGTTCGATACAAATTTTGGGTATAAACATCGACAGGCAAGAAATTGCGAGAACCCATTTGTGTGTTGCTGTTGCTGACTGGGTGGCTACTGTAATTCGGTGTTTTGTCGTGTTTAGGAGCTGTTCCAAGTTCATACAGGAATCATTATGATCTTATATCCCTCAGTCAGATATGAAAGGTGCTGCCCTCCTCGGGTATACATATCCTCCGGTAATCAAACATGGCAATGGAAAATCCATCATGGATGTTTATGATGTTTCCCAGTAAAGCACCATGTAAAAGATGGGATTTGCCAGCTAGCCAAGGCCAAGGCCAGTCCACTGGCGAAGCAAGCATCCATCATTGCTGCCAAGGGGATGGTTTGCGGCTGAGATCCAGTCGTCACCATGGCTTTCAATGCTGTCAAAAATTGGATCATTTGGGGTACCCCTATTTTAGGACACCCGATTTATGTGCTATTAACGTGTGCATGTTTGTTGGTTTCAGCAATTGTTTATCGTTTTGTTGCATGTTTGATGTTCGATGTTTGGCGCTCTTACGCCCGCACCTGCCCATTTCACAAGCATGGTCATAGTGCGCAAAATTTGCAGTAGGTGTGTTGTCCAGTGCACCTCTTTAACCGCAATGAAAGAAGTGGGTTGCCTGCGTTCTAGCAGGTATGCCTGGCGATCAATCAAACATTGCTTTGTCAAAACATTGCTTTATTCGGAGATTCATGTTTGTTTGATGGATATGTGTGATGTGTGTGTGTGCTTCTATGACGAAAATTTCCATACACAAATGGAAGGCAGATCCCATTAGGTCCACATTGTTTAGGGTTGAATCCAATGAAGGTCAAACAATTGGCTGGTGGCATGGTGTATCCCCCCATGTGCCATTATAAACCCATTAATATGGGAACCAACTATAAAACAAATATAAAACCGGCACTATGTCCTATTATACCTTATATCCCATTGTATCCCATCATATCACATTAGAAACCCATGAAAAGTCCCACGAACAAACCGATCAATAAACACGCTTTAAACTATACACCCATGAGAAACACCTGAGAGAAAAAAAAACAACGCAACTTTGGTGACAGAATTGGCCATGTACAAATCTCATCTCACTAAATCCAATGAATAAAGCAAACCTCACATAATTTCACTAAATCATCAAGAAATCCTCTAAATGTCAAAATTATAAAGCCATTTATAAGATTTAGATTCCTCTCTAGTAAACTAACATAGCTATGGAACATCACCATCTTCAATAGGTAAATCAACTATAAATAGGCTATTTTCAATAGCTATGTTAAATTACCAAAGGGAATACTTGAAATTCCTATTCATAGATGGATGATTTGGGGGTTACACCCATTTTAGGAAAACCCCAAATTACCAGAGGGTAGATCAGCCTGGTTTTTTGGGGCCCTTTGGGCCTCAGGCTGGCGTCTCCGCTGGCGTGCTGGGTCTCGCGCTAGGTCTGCGCGAGGCCAAACGACAGCGGGGCAGCCGATGGACGGTGGAGGAAGTGCCAGGATTTTGGGCGGGATATGCCATGGGATTAACACAGGTTAGCCATCACACATGGTGGTTATTTATGCCAAGTTATGCTTATTTATGTTTATTTACCATCCAAAGTTTGAATTCAAGCATCAAGAAGCATGATTCAACCATCAAATATGCTGACATCATCATCAAATAAGATGATCTACAACATGATTTAATCATATTTAATCATCAAAGATAGGGATCAGATGATTTAACAATCCCAAAGTTCAAATTACTCATCCAAATCTATGATTTTCCAGTCAAACTTGGGGATTCAACATGATTTATATAACCATCATTAACCATCCGAAATTTGAATTTAAGCATCAATCAAAGTGGTGACCTTCCAACAAACATAGGGACTTGACCATCCAAAATTGGGGTAAACCTTGCACGGGTACGTTTTGAGAATTTCCCTAATGTGCTATGTATGCGGATATGTCCTAGCCAACTATGTGTAGACATACAGTAGAAACATGTAGAAACATATCCCTTGTATGGCATCTGACATTGGCAATGATGTGTACGTGGTAAGCAGAGAGACTAAACGCCCAAGTGCATGGTCACAAATATGGTCATCATCGCACCGGATTGGATTGGTTTCAAGAAAAAATGCGGGAAACAATGAGTTACTGGCCCGAACTGTTATCACCCCAAGAAATTCATTCGGAAACTCACCCCTCGGGCCCCGAGGTTGCAGCATGACAAGCCCCTTGATCTCTGGAAGGAAGCATCAATCGAAGCGGTAGCCTCAAGACAATCCTGTGGCGGTGCAGTTCCCCTGGTGGCAGTTGGCATGTTGCGGCAAAATCTGTGCGTGTAGTATTCCTTGAAATCCCGGCATTCCAGCCAATAGCCTAGAAATAGGATGTGATTGGCATGTTGTTTTCAATTGAACAGTGTATACATAACAGCTGGCCGTTTGTTATAGGTCAAGCCTAGCAGACATGTGCGCAAGTTTTGCCTTTGTGACATGTTTTTCATTGCATTTCTGATCATGCAGCCCGCCCCACAACCCAATTTGGCTACGGCTACAGGGATTCTGGGTCAAAGGCATTGACAGCCTCACAAGTCTGACAGCAGCATGCACAAAAAATGGTATCAAGTCCATCAAGTCCATCAAGTCCATCAAGCTGGCTGGACACTAATGGCACAACAAGATGAATGGAATAGTATCTCCAAACCAGGCTGCAAAGATGAACACAACAGACTCCACTGACATCCAAAGTTTCGTCCTTTTTGGCAGGATTGATCTTGCCACTCATGGCGCCCAAGCAGGATGTGCCCTGGTCTGACAGGCACAAACCACGACACTTGGGTGAAGTGGTGGGGAACACCGATCAGATTCGCAAGCTGGCTGAGTGGTTGCGAGATTGGGATGACGTGGTCCTTCGGGGAAAGAAGAAGGAGATCCCCGCCCCGGACCCCAAGCAGAAGTTCCAGCCTCCTCCCGAGAACCTCAATGCCCGGGCGGTGTTGGTCAGTGGCCCACCAGGCATCGGAAAGACGACCACCTGCACTTTGGTGGCCAAATGCTCACGGTTCAAAGTCATGGAGTTTAACGCCTCGGATGCCCGAAGCAAGGCGGTGATTGATAACATGACCAACTCCCTGGCTGGCAACAAGACCTTGAGCTTTGGAACCTCCAGCGTCTTGCAGCGCAGTGCCATCATCATGGATGAGTGTGATGGCATGACAGGTGGTGACAAGGGTGGTCTTCAAGCGCTGATCAACCTCATTCAGGTGAGTGAACAGTGCAACCTCCCCATGGCTGATGTTTTATTTGTCACAAAGTGACCATTGAAAATCACTCCATTTACTGCGGGGATGGCACATATGTCAATATATTTCAATCACAATCCTTAGGTTCATCCTCATCAACCAACAGGGATCCAAGGGTGATATCAATGGATCCTTAGGTGTTTCCGAAGTGTTTTGAGGTGACGAAGAATCCAGTGATTTGCATTTGCAACGACCGCAGCGACCAGCAAGTGCGGCAGCTGGCGAGTCACTGCTTGGATCTGAGATTCCGGCGACCCGAAAACAGCTCTGTGGCCAAGCGGGTCAAGAAGATCATGGAGTCAGAGGGAAAGAAGGTGCGGATGCGGATGTTCTCATCTCCTTTGGGATGGTGTGACAAATTGAGTATAGATGATTATAGTATAATTATATATAATATAATATAATATATATATACACATGAAATTATATGAAGATATATGATATTGATTTGCTGCATCATGTGGCTGGTGCTGATGTGTTCCATGTTCCGTCTATTTTGGTTGATGCTGCCTCATGGCTCATGTTTGTTGCATGGGTTGAACTGCAACCAGTCCTGTATGGTTATGGTTGCCTATGAGTCACGGTCGAAATGGTTGAAAACCACTGTAGATACTTTAATATTGCAGAAGCAATTTTGTCAGATGTGCACGAAACACTGTTAAGCGATAGGTCCCCTCCACAAGCGATAATGGCACAAAACACTGGAAAGTGATATGGCACCCCCAAAAGCGATAATCAATAGTAATTACTAAGATGTAAAGGATTTGACGGGAGCTCATACATTTGCACTTTTCTCCTATCTCTTTCACACAGAAGGGTAAATAGATTGAGAGATTGATTGATAGTAATATAGCTACATGTCTATCCTACATCATCTAAATGCCTAGACATTTGTGCGCCCATGGCTTGTGTTCAAGGTGGAGATCACTGCAGTGGAAGCCATTGTGGAAGCCTGCGGCCAAGACCTACGACAGGTCATCAACCACCTGCAATTCTTTGGCTCGCTGACAGGTGGCAACCAGAAGGATACGCAACTCGCCATTGAAAATTAGTATTTTTATAGGTCACCAAACATGGGTTAATTTAACCATCATAGGCCCATAGGGATTAGATGGGATTAGATTAGATTAACGTGAGTTAATGATGATTAAGATTAATTGGATGAACTGTGATGAATTTCATGACCTCGCGTCGTGACGTCACTGGAATGATGATGAATGTATACGGGAATCATTCCCAAATGGCCATATGTTAACGTTTAACAGCTATTTTCAGGTTAGTGAAGTGAATTATTGTAATTCAGCCAGAATGATTGCAAGGTGCCCTATTCCGATGTAGCTCTTAGGAAATTGCTGTTTAAGTTGGCTTAGTTGTTTTTTTTGTCTTATGTCCCGGTAGGATTACAGCCAGTTCACCACCTTTCAGTTTTGTTGTGCTTTGTGGTGGATTATATTATCTATATTTGTATAAAATATAAACATAAATATATAGAGAGAGAGAGGCATATATGCATGCATAGTTGTTTTTTTGTCTTATACAATGTTTTCTGATAAATTAGATGGGTTTGCCCAGAATGTTCAGCCAAATGTTCGGACCTATGAGTTTTCCATCATACTCCATGAGAACTGTCGAGGCAAGTGATGACTGGGACCTTTGAAGCCTGTGCCAAGCTGCTGTCCCATCATCGCGAACGTTTGTCCATCGATCAACGAATGGATTTGCACTTTGTGGATTATGATTTGGTGCCAACCATGGTGCAGGAATTCATGACTTGATGAGTTGTTTTGTTGTGTTTTAGTTCAACAAAGGCTTCATATATGTGTTTCCTGATTTCCACTCTTAATTGGGTTTACTTGGTGAGTTTTGTTGTCATTTTTGTTGGCCTGTATGCCATACCTTCTCATAAGTGTTCCTCATATTTCATCTTCATCATCATCATCACCACCACCACCATCATCATCATCATCATCAATAATATGAATCTATTATTTGCCTTACCTCCATAAGACATCATAAGACTCCATTTGTTCCGTCTTTTTTTTGGTACATCAGTGCCTCCCGCAGGAAAATTACCTCCGTCCCTTCGAGAAGCAGCGCGTGGACGATGCCCTGGAGCGCGCGGCGCAGGCCGCGCAGCTCATCGCCATGGCCGACGGCATGTCTGGCAGCTTCGAACTGGGCGGCACCATGGCGTTGCTGGGCACGGTGTATCCCACGGCCTTGATGGCCTCCAAGGATAGCTTTGCGAAGCCGGCCTTCCCGGCGTATCTGCAGCAACTTGGCCGGGCTGTTTGGGGAACAAGTGGGCGGAGATGTGTTTTCTAGAGATGTTCCTGATTTTTGGTCATGGTTAGAGATGTTCCTGATTTTTGGTCATGGTTTTCCCATGTGTTCTCACGTTTTCCCAATCCGCAAGTCATCAGATCGCTGTTTTTTTTGCCAGAAGTGTTTCTATTGTTGTTCTATTTTGCCAAGAGGCATTGACGCCGGGGGACATCCGGGGAATTTTGATCCAAGGAAAAGAGGCACCATCACCAAGAACGAGCGAATTTTACAGGAGCTGAGTGCAAAGATCCGACATGCGAGCACCTGCGGTAGCAGGGAGTTTGTGACCAGTAGCTATCATGACATCCTGCACCGAAACTGGATCTATGTTTGGGAATAGTTTCTATTTTTTATGGAGCAGAATTGGAAGCAAAAGATAGCACAAGATTTAAATCCTGGCTTTGGGGTTGAAAAATGGAGCTAGGAAAGATGGTGCAGCAGTTGCAGAAGGGCTTGACCATGGAATGCGCTCAAGCTCTGCATCGTTATGGTCTGACGCGTGACCCGGAGACTCCTCATGTGATGCATGTTGTATGGGTGTCACAACACAATAGCCCGTAGTCCGTGTATTGAAACCAAATCCATTATTTGGGGGAAAACTATTGGCATCCCGGAAATACAACAAATCATAACAAATCAATATAGATCATAAATCCACCATTTCAGACATCTGTGATCATTTGCGTGCATTTTGTGTTGGGGGGAAACACTGGTGGAGGGCCCGGCCCTTCCGGCTCCCAGATCCCCCAGGCGAGTTCTTCACGGACCAGGTGCCAGCCTTGAGACAACCGCTGCAACTGGAGGACAGCTACAAGAAGATTGATGTGCAGGTGAGAACCAGGTTGCTGCAGGACCGGGGTGCGAAAAAAGTTTCGCAAAATTCACCATGGGCAATCATGGAGAATCTATACTTGGGGAAGGCAGCACTTCTTCTTTCTTTTAGCCCATAGAATCTAAGATGAATTATGGGAATACGTTTGCTTTTGGTCAGGACCCCGCATCCATGTGCATCAGGAGTGTCAGAGTTTGCAGCAGCAGACGGTGATCCCTAAGAAGAGAAGAAAGGGGCAGGAGAGCCAGACCAGACGCCGCAGCTTTGGATCACAGGCATCTCCCACGCAGGAAGCGAGCCCTATGGAGGATGAGGAGGATGAGATTCCAGGAGTAGTGAAGAAAGGCGGAAAACAGGTGGGGTGCGTTTCAAACTGGGAGGTGAGCACCCCTAAGTTATGGCACAGTTTCGAATTTCGGGGGTTCCAGAATTTCTATATCGCAGGTGAAGAAGAAGATCATGAAGGAACAGGATCTCAGCAAATGTTCCTTGAAAAGTTGGCAGCCCAATAAGCAAGTCACCACATCTCAGATTGAGAGCAAGCCTCTGCTGGTGATGAAATACATTGAGGGCCACACCTGCTCAGTTCGCCGGAAGATCCACATGAAGGATTTTCTAGGTGCCTGGAACATGTTCTGAGCTGCAACTCTTGGAATGCTATTCTTGTAGATATGGATCCATCAAGATCCATTTTGGGTGAGCAGATGTGAGCAGGCACTGCAAAAAACAAATCTGAAAATCCCAACGCCAATCCCAACGCTCCACTGTGGTTTGGCCGGAAAACTGTTGCACCCAAAGATGGAGATTCCGGGGGCTCGGGTTGCAGCTGCGTCGAAGGGGAAGGGGCCAGCTGCATCAGAATGTTCACAGCATTCTGACCACGGCAAAAATGGTGAGGCGCGAATGGTTGAGTAAGGGTGGTGACCAATGTTCTTACCCAGAAACTCCCCCCACAAAATGGACAAACCCATTTTGAATGTTCCATCCCTACTTTGGAGGATGATTTGCAATTGACTTTTATTATAGCCCACAGTGATTACCTGAGCACACGACCAAATCTGCATCCCACCCGGTCCCGGGGCCCCTGGATTTGTGGTGGAGATATTTGCAGTTGGATGGGTGGACAGAAACCTATGACAATGATATTATTTTGTTGGACCCCTTTCTCATTACCATCAACTGGACAATTCTGCTGAAATATGATTTATTTCCCAGATTTAAATCAACTTTAATCAACTAAACTGTAATTATTTATGAAGTTATCTCAAAATATCAATGAATTGTCCATGAATACATGTATAAGTTTGTATATGTATGATCAACTATTAATAGATCCTGATATCTGAGGCATAGCCTGTTAGGTCATCTCCATTTAAACGCAAAGGTGAGAGCCTCGAGCGATGAAGCTGCGGCAAAGGCGGCGGCGGCAAATGTGCGAGACCTTTGCGTCGCCTGGCTGATGGGGATTTCACCAACATCTGGATGCGACTGAGGGTTACCCTCTGGCAAGCACAGGGAACTGAAAAATCATCATTCTTAATTTGATAGGATAATCATGTTTAATAGGTGATATATGGGCAATGTTCCATATAGCTATGTTAGTTTACTGGAGGGTAAGCACCAGAGACTTGAACATATATTATATGAATTATATGAAATTGCACAGGGAAAACTGGGTATGATGATGTATGATGGGTATTAAAAAACAATTAAGTTTAGGTAAAACCACAAGAAAAACATTGATTTTTCAGCAACATATTTTAGGGATTTAAGCACAGAAAACATCGAATTCAACCACATGAATTGGATTTAAACACCGGTGCGGTGGGATATGGGTACTGTATATCAACCAATAGGTATGGCTGTGTTCAACCTGGGATGAAACCACCATCTGCACCATGAAATCATCGCCAAACGATGATTTTCATGTTTCTCGACGCATCAAAAACAGGATTCCAATATATAAAAACCATATTAAAACACCAAGCCATGAATCTCCCACGTTTGATGGTTAAGTTGTGATAATCCTCCATCTGATTTTAAAATGAGATTACATCCCTAGAATCCCCATGAACTTACCTATTTAATTCCAATTCGAATCCCAGTCTTTAGGGTGTTTCATTGATTCCTTCCATGTTTAATGATTAAATCCTTATTTTCACGGCTTACTGCCCATGTTTGATGATGAAATCCACATTCTTAAGGTTTTTCTTCGGTTTACCCGGTGCTCGGTGCCCAGGCCCGCAACCAGATCAAAGAGGAGGACTTCTGGGCGGCTGCCCAAAGGCTGCGGCCCGTAGAGCTTCAGTTGGAGGAGCTGCATGTGACTGGGAACGGAGAATGGAGCCCTTTGGGCAGAGGTTCATGAACAATATAATATTGGTAATATCGGGATCAAAATATGATATTAGAATATTAGTTCATCAACATTATATATTAGTTTATCAGAATATGTGGGACTATTTTTTGGTAATATTATTATAATAGGGATATACTGATATACTGAGCAATTTAGCACTATAAATTACACTGGATATGGGTAATTTACCAACACAAATGGGAATATAATGGAGATATAGTGGGTGACAATGGGGATAATGGGATAGAACTAACAATGATTATTGGGGATAAACCTCACATGAACTATCCAGTGAAGGGAAGGGCTAAGGAGCTGGGGGTACCTATATTCCCTATATTCATGGGGAGCCAAGGAGCTACTAGGAGTTTCCCAAGCACATGATGGTTCAATATTGGGAGAGGACATGATCAAACCAACAAAATCAGGAGCGAGTATGGGGTTCAACAGGGTTGAATGGGATGTAATGGGGATATTATTATGGGGTTTAATGCGGAATTAAACCATCATGGGCCATGGGGATATAAGTACTGTAACCATTTTTGGTATGATATTTGGGTGCGTTTGTAAATTGGGTATGCCTCCAACTGGCTATCTTAATGGTGAAAAACCATGGCAAACGGTAAACCATTAGATTTGTGGTGACCAGTTACAAGCAAGCCCATATTCGATGTAGCAAACACAATAATAAAATCATAGCATTTGGAGGCTCTTGAGTAAACCCCCACAGGGTCTGAAATCATTGGGGCCAATTTTCACTTTTGGGAGCCTTGCTTGAGATGAAACCCTAGGTGTTTGTTGCTTACCTGAATTTGCCTGATCGGCACGCCCTACAATACCCTGGAGCGATCAAAAACAAGAGTTGACATGTCGGCACATCATGACGTGTTAATTATGTGTGCGGAGTGAGACTTAATATGCATCATTATTCGCCGCAAGGTCATAATTATTAATTGCTTGTTCAGCGTTGTTGAACAATGCAACGATGCAACGGCGCTGTATGATTTTGAACCATATACTAATATTGTGTTCCATGCCCTACTTGAAAACAAATGGAAATAGTTACATAATATTGATTCATATTCTATAACCAACTATATGACCATATGTTTGGCATATGTTGGGATGGGTGGTTGCTTCCACTGAAACTGAAAGTCCCCTCACTGAGGCCTTGAAGCTTCCCAAAGCTCAGCTGAAAGAGAAGGAAGACCAACTGGCGTCAAAGTGGAAGGACGGGGCTCCCGGGCACGGGGAACTCATGGCTGCCGTTCTGATTTCCACCGAGGAGAAAGGATACTTTGACGAACAGTTCCTGGCACTTGATCGCGCCACAGTTTTTGGCAGAAGCCTCAGATTTCTTTGTTGACTACCTGAGGCCATGTTCAGCTTTGACATAGTTCCATCATCCTCTGGTTATTTAACATAGCTATGTAAATACTAAATACCCGATTTACAGATGATTTATGATGCTTTTACCATCTTCTACCGCTTTAGTTGTTTGTTGATTTTCCATGACTACGTCGAGATAAAAACCACCTGGTATCGCCGAGACAGCTGATCAGCTGGGATGCTGGGATGCTGCCAGGTCGACGTTTGACAAGTGATGCTCAAGGAGTGGACATTGGAGTACTTGTTCCACCATATCTGCCGTTGTTCAAGGGACCAGGCCTGGCATCCGGTGGATCTGGGTCATGGCCTTGGTCATGGCCTTTTTGAAAGGGAGATGGGGAAGTCAGGTGTTTTCCAAGGGTCTGGGATCTCAGGGTTCCTTCAACTGGATGTAGAGATTTGGGGAGTTGTTTCAGAGCCTGGGGTTGTCAAAACACCAACATGGACACTACTTCTCAAGCTGGAAGCCAAAGAATGACACCACGCCTCATTTCAGGTATCCCAGAAAATTCTAGCTTGGGGTTGGCTCCAACCCGCTCTAGGCAAATGATCGCCTACAGGGGCGGACTTTGTTTTAGTCCCAACTCCCTTAAATACGTATATCACTGGCTGGTGGTTTGGAACATGTTTTTCCCATATATTGGGGATAATAATCCCAACTGACGAACTCATCTTTTTCAGAGGGGTAGGCATACCACCAACCAGATTATTAACCATCATTAACCATCATTAATCACTATTAATCACCATTAACCACCCATCCATCTAGGTTCAATGCCCAGCACCTCCCCGGTGGCCTGGAGCAAAGAGATGCTGGAGACGGGCGAAAAGGCCACCCGGCCACCCCCTTGGGGGGTCCATCTGGAGATCTCTGGGATTTCTTGGGGCGTAAACAACAAAACTTGTGGGGATTTTATGGGAATCTCATGGAATACATGCACACACATGTGTATGTGTATATATATATACATACACAATTATGCATATATAATTATATATATATGTGTGTGTAATGTTGATCTAATTTAAAGCATTTGTTTTGATTTGAGCATGAAAGATGAAGGAAGATTGGGCTTTACCAACAACAACAAGGTGATTTAGAATTAATTTATACTGGCTAAGTTGGTTTTGGGTTTATGATCATAGCCACATTTTGGTGGGTCCATAAACCAAAGTAGAACTGGAGGACACCACCCTTTCAGGGGGGCCCAAGCAGGGGGAAACTCAGAAAGCAAACTATGAACAGGTGATTTTTTCTTGCATGTGCTTAAAGCGTAAACTTTTGCAAAGTGGTTCTTTTATTATATGATTCTGTTCACTTTGTAGGTTGCTGATATCCCATTCTTGCTGGATATTCCCTGGAAATTCGTGCTTCTGACGTTTGAGAAGACCCGTTTTTTCCAGCCGTCCAGCGGGGCTGGATCTCAATGGTGATTTCTCAAAGTGGGATAGTTGACACCCGCAAGTGCAGTCTCAACCCCAGAACCGTGGGATGGAAACCCACTAAATTGGCACTAGAACCTGAAGAAGGCATGGTTTAGTATTTTAGTTATGTATCAAAAATGATAGGTACTGAAAGGTATCAGTGCCCAAAGATATGCATGCATATAGTGTAATATTATATATTGTGATGTGTGTGTGCATTTGCGTATGATATGTCTAGAAATCAATTCATCTCTCCCTCATGTATGTATATATATATATATAGAAACAGTTGAAGTCTCATCCCCGATCTCTGCCTTGGAGGCCTTGGAGTCATGGGGCTGTGTGCTCTTGCGTGGCTTGCTGACTGCTGATGCTCCTCAGCCATGGCTGTAGCTTTGGGGGAGAATGGAGGCTGAACACAAGATGGATGAGTGGATAGAGATGCAGAGAGACACGGAGCTGAGTACTAAAAAAGAAAAGTAGATACACAGGTAGATAGATAGATATTTGAGCAAATCATTTTGAAAAGCAAGGGAATCTTCTATTCCTCCCATGGACTTTATTTTGAAGCCATGCCAGGTCTAGACAATCCAAGCCTGCAATTCCAGGAGCTGCTCTTGGCAATCACGTCAAATCTTCAAAGAAATCAGATAGGACACGAATCCAAATCCCAAGAAAAACGAGAAACAACAGTGAGCAACCACTCCCAGAGTCCGGAAAAGTCAGGAAAATTATCCCAAAAAAGCAGGGACACATAGAAGCAAAACCCAAAAAGTCACGGAAAATTTCCCAAACAAATCCACAGGTGCTCCCCTTTGCAGCCGGTGCCGAGGACGTCAAGGCTCTTCGTCAGGCCTTAGGTCTTGGGGAACGCAGGGCTGCAGAGGTGGGACTGTGGCAGACGCTCAGCTGGAAACCGTTGGGATTTCTTGGGGCGCAAACCACGGAACATGTGGAGATTTTATGGGAACCCCATGGAATATAGTAATGTGGATAAAATGGGCAGTTTTGTTTTTTTTACCATCAAAGATGAAGGAATATCGTGATTTGGCGGATATTTGGAATTGTGGGAGTATAAATGACAAGAATTGGCGGGTACCTATATGTATATAATATGTATATAATAATAATATGTATAATATGTTTATATATATATACACATGTATGCATATATACACATATTGAATGGGAATCTTATGTAATGAAATGGAAAATGTTGGGTTTACATTCCAAAATGGAGGGCGGAAAATTGGGTAACTGATTCAAGAAACAAAACGTGCAGATCTTTCATACTAGCAAAGTTGGATGGACATATTTGGAAGGATGTTGATGTTGATCATTGCTTTTCCATGCTTTTCCCGTTTTGCGAATGATCGTTCTTCAGAGTTCTCCGTGGCCCAAAATCCGAAAACCCCCCAGGCAGCAACAGGATCCCAATGTGGCCATGGGTCGCTATACCTTTGGTCGCCTTCACCTCTTACTTCGAGGCGATGCGGTCGGGGTGGAAGGTGCGATAAAGGGATCTAAGCAGACTTTCTTAAACATTGATGAGTTGGGGGAAAACCTGTTTATGGGGAAACTTACGGTGGGTAGATTTTAGATGCTTTTGGACATGTTTAGTACTTTAACGCTTTTGCTGTCAATGGCCTTCTACAAATCCCTCGAAAAAATGCATGGTATCTAAGATAGGTTCTGTTTAGATAGGTTGAAATATGTTTGGTTCCACCCTAACCCCGAAAGAAAAAGGCAAACAAATGAATTAACATGTATGAAATTACGGGAATCATTTCAGGAAACCGACGCTCCGACACATGTTTTTATGGTGAAACCTTGAGTTTCCTGTAAACGTCCGGGCTACAGGAAGCCAGTGACGTTGCTGTGATCATGCTGCAACTGGATTATACACAGGAATGGATCATTGTCAAATATTTAAGGGATACCTGGGATACGTTCAAGAAACAGGCATGGTTAAAAGATGCTAACAGTAGTGGAATGGTGAGCGTTAGAACCGACGCTAGCCTGAAAATTGCTGAGTAATATCACAATAGTTTTTTTTTTTTTTTTGTGGGGGGTTGAAGCGGCGAAAGAAATCCCCATTTGTGCAGCTAGCTTGCTACACTCATTTCGCACATTTTTTGTTGTATCTCTGCATTTGTTTCTCATCACCCCAACCTATTTGATGTCTATTTCGCATGGTTAAATCATGTTGAAATCCAAATTTTCTGATCCAATCTGATCATCATTTGATTCTCTTTGATCCAAGGTTTATGATTTCCCCCCCGCGTTTTGGCACCGTGGTTTCCACGGTGGGTTTCCACCAGCGCCAGGATCGCCACGCTACGAGATGGATGCCGTGGCGCCGCATGCTTCGCTGGCACCGCTGGTCCACAAGCATTTCGAGATTCAGGTCGTGGCTGCGGATCATAGCGGTTTACAGAAGATTTATAAATCTCCCACCCCATGGAACAAGTAACCATACCATGTTGATTAGCATCAGCATCAGCATCATCATCATCATCATCATCACCAGCATCATCATCATCATCATCATCATCACCATCACCATCATCATCATGATCATGGTTTGCCCGAACGCTGGTTAGGACTCCGGGCAAACCATCGGGTTATTTAACATCTCACTGTATGGTCCCAAGTGTAAATCCCCTACATCCACCATCCATGTTTTCTGGGGAGTGTTTCACGTATTATATCCCACTGTCCCCTGGAAAAGAAAAAACTATCGATAAACCCATGATAAAACTTCATTAAAAACCATTACACTCCTGTAGATTAACATAGGCCCCACCATATTGGATGTTGGAAGATTAGTTCCCACTAAATTTCCAGGGTCAAACTACTTTTTGCGGGAGAAGGCATAACATCCAGTTGTATCCCATTAGAAACCGATTGTATACAAAACATTTATCAAACCATTGTTAACCATTAAATCCCATAATACCCCATTGTATTCCATCATATCGCATTGGAAACCCATTAAACAATCGCATGAACAAACCCAGTAATAAACCCACCATAAACCCATTAGGAACCTATCTACAAACACTATTTTTTGGTGACCCCATTGACCATTGATACATCTCACTAAATCCAAATCATGAATGAACCCATGAATTCCCCTCTATGATGGAACTGTGTCAATGTTAAACCCATTATATAATAAAGCCATGAATAAAGTCACAAAAAAAGTCCTTTAACAAACCCATCAATCATCTCTATATGTTTTCCCCCACCTGCCAGGTGAGGGTTGTTAGATTTTGTCAGAGCTGTTCTTCCGCCTCCTCCTCCTTCTCCTCCTCCATGTCTGCATCAACTTCCACGTCCACTTCCGCCTTGCCAACTCGTCGCCAATCTCTTCGCCAACTTCCGCGCGCAGTGGGCACTGCTGGACCTCAACTGCCGGCTTCGGCCTTGCCAACTC
>Ga0126342_10001269_pt1:0-30000 | contig 34583 bp, 33 predicted proteins | sample Cyp1metagenome_FD_92528 | JGI IMG/M metagenome (GOLD analysis project Ga0126342, IMG submission 92528) | Coral microbial communities from Lord Howe Island, Old Settlement Bay, Australia - Cyphastrea 1 metagenome | ecosystem: Host-associated > Invertebrates > Cnidaria > Coral ...
TGCCAGAAGATTTGCCAGATAGAATGCCAGAAGATATGCCAGATCATATGCCAGAAGATATGCCAGATAGAATGCCAAATAGAATGTCAGAAGATATGTCAGATAGAATGCCAGAAGATTTGCGAGTAAGAAAATGTATAAATGTCATGGTGGGGATCACACGAAGTAAAGTATTTTTTTTTCCAGCTACTGTATTCCTTTTCTCCGCTTTGAGGCATCAACATCAAACAGTTGGTTTTCCAATGAATCCCCCGTTGCTTTTCTCTCCGCAAATATCAAATATCCTCAAATCCCATGACCACACACCTATATGTTTTATGTAAAACATGGGATTTCTATAGCATTCTGACATCGTTTGAGGCAAATTTGTGGTGGTTTTTGGCATGACGATGACTGCAGCCTCCTTCACCTTGATCTTATTGGAGCTTCTCCTTGGCCCTGCCTACGTTTTTCGGCGAGTTGTTGGGCGTCGATCGCGGATGTTGTGGTTTATTTCAAGTACACAGGTTCTTTAAGTGTTTCAAGGAACTGTTATATGTTTATATTATATTATACGAATGTAAACGGATTATTTACAATAGGAGATGATGTGAGTGTTGTTTATAAGTCCATTGGTGAGGAACAGCATCCAATGACCAGCACGATAATCCAACAGAGATAAGTTTTTGGCTGGAGATTTAAGGGCTTCACAGATGAGCAAATGTCTCTGTTTCTTGCTTGGTTGACAATGATTGATAATAATGAATTCACTGTTCCACCCCAGAAAAAAAAAAACAATCATATAGAATAACAGAAAACAACTTGCAAGCGCACGGGTCGGTATTTCATCATCGGAGGTCTATGGGCATTGTGTCCAGCCGCTGCCACTGGCTGAGACGCTGTTGAAGACACTCTTTTGGTCTCTGCCGTTGGCAGACTGCCACTCATCTTGAGCCATGAATGAGATCCTTTCTGAGCTTCAGAGAAGCGGGATGCTTTGTCAAGGATATGGGGCAGATGCCAGCTCAAATCATGTTTAACTATTCTATATTTGCTACAGTAAATGCTCGGAATTGATCGAAGATACAGTACCATCGCGGGCCTTCAATTTTGACCCATCCGAACCTCATGTCCATGAGAGGCGCAGAAATCCTGCATGATCCTTTCATATCCTTTCCCACCGAACCAGGCTTTGTCTAGCGGAATCTTTGCAGCTGCGATTCCATCAGGGGACGAAATTATTCGGCCTGCGCAGCTGCATATGCAATCCTTGAGCTGGACTTAAATAGGATTCAGCAAGCAATATCCGAAAGTGACCCCCGTCTTTTCAGGGGGAAGATGGCATAAATTACACGGAGATAGTCTTTTCAATAGAGTGCATGATTCTTCACGTATGCTGTAGGGCAAACCATTGGATGCCCAGGCAAAAAAAATAGAGTGCACGGGAGGTCAGGAAGGGGTAGAAGGCTGTTTGAAGGTTCTTTGGCTTGCATGCAATTATGTACCATCTATTCTATTGCCACTTGTCGAAACCATAATCATGGTCCATTAAGCTTGATGTTAATCAAAGAGGGCTCTGAAGGCTGTCATTGGTCACTTCTACGACATTGGCGATTGGTTCAGCTCAGCTGTGCGTCGAGTCTCATTGCAAAGCAATGACGGGCCTAGTAGGTGATGATATACTCCAGTAACATGTAAAGACACAAGAGGCTGATGTTGAACTTTCATGAACTTTCTCAACATGTTTCAACCTACAAGAGGTGAGTTACTGTACAGAGCATGTTTTGATATGCTTTGAATCACCCAGAGATACCAAGAGATAACTGGATGATATTGGATGCATCATACGAAACTGAGCCCTCTTTTGGACAGGATCCATGTGTAGATGACTTACTGGAGGATATCCTGCAGTCCGGTCTGAACAAGACGCATTTGCATTTTTTTCAAGATTCTTGTTGACGACCCAAATCTCAGGGTCGTGCGTTCTGTATGGTAATATATGGTAATACTGCCAGCCAGAACAAAATCGCTCTTGGGGGGTGGAAATCACCTCACGAAAAAAAATGACCCCCGTGACCCGTGGTCAGATTGGTGAGTCAAAGCAAAAGAACACCAGGCTGTCGTAAATACAAGTACGAGACCAAGAATCCTCGAAACCTAGTCGGGCATCTAGGGACAAGATTTCAGCAAGAGCTTGAACTTATTCGCTGATTAAGTTATGTTTGCAGCAGCGTGGTGCTGATTTATTTGATCCCTCCAAGCGGATCATACCACAATGGGGCATCCCACAGCTTTAGTCTGGCGAATGCTCAGACTGTCTGATTTGGATCAGAATGTGTTGCTAGAGGCTAGATAGATAGATAGATAGATAGATAGAAAGATAAGATTAGATAGATAGATAGATAGATGGATAGATAGATAGATAGATAGATAAGATTAGATAGATAGATAGATAGATAGATAGATGGATAGATAGATAGATAGAAAGATAAGATAAGATAAGATAAGATTAGATTAGATAGATAGATAGCTAGATAGATAGATAGATAGCTAGGTAGGTAGGTAGGTAGATAGATAGATAATATATATATATATACATGTGTGTGTTTGTAGTGTATGAGTACATGTGTATGAGTACATGTGTATTTTGCATGCCATGTAGAAACACATTCGCTTTCTGCGCATTCAACATTTTCCGACCGATGGCCACCTCTGTGGCTCAAGCTCGTTTCAACGATGGACCTGGGCTATGGGGCCTTGGGCCACTTGGTTGCAGATTTCTGGTTCGATCCTGGATGGGTACGAAATTATTGGAAACGGTGGTATACCAACCATGTTTTTTTGCGGGATATATATATATACATGTAATCATATATATATATATATTGCGTTATATATTTATATTAAAATTCCAGTTCGGAGAGTTGGTTCTTTTCGTGAAATCTTTTGAATATGGGCACATGTTTGGAGAAATCGTGGGAAAAAAGAATGTTGGTTGATTGCCTGCAATGATGAGCACACACAATATATTTTGAATGTGTGCTTTGCTGATCTTAAATCTAAACTTTGAGATCAAACATGGGCTCAGGTGCAACCGCTGTGCATGGAAAGGAGTCCATTTTTGTAGCCCAAACACGAAATCACCCGCGATCGCAGTTGGTGTTCCACTGGAATTTCATGGACAACCAAATCAATGTCGCCATATATATATCGCCCACTTATCATTCAAAGGATCCCTGCAGAGTATCCAGTGAGTGGTACGCCCAAACTTTCTGGGATGTTATTTTTTTGTCTCCACTCCTCCGTGAAATCTTGTTTTGTTCAAGCAAAATCTCCAGTTTCACTAGTTAGTCAAGTGTTCATTTTTTTCCGATCAGAATCCCATCAGTTCTGAGATGTATCTTTAATTTTGATATGTCTTTGTTCATTGCCCGAGTTCAGCCTCCAGCTGTCTCAGGCGCCGTGCCGCGGGAGGGCGAGGTCGATGGTGCTAAGAGGCCGGGGAAACCATCGGTGCCTGCGGTAATCGTGGGAAATGACCATGGCTGAAAAGGGAAAATCACCGATAAATGGGGGATTTTCATGGATTTTCCATGGCCACGTTTGATCACCGGAGGACATTCGGTGAACATATTATCCCCATATCACAAGATATCACAAGATATATACCACAAACACGTTTCAAGTTTCAACTATGTTGGTGAGTTACATATAACGACGTCCGCTTGACGTCATTAGAAATGATGGTTGGGATTTGGGAAGGGCAGCTGTTCCAAAGTGTAATTCATTTAGATTTTTGGGCTGGCATGGGCATTAGCCATGATATATCATGATATTTATGTCGAGAAAACCTCGGGTTGGGATAAACTAGATTGGCAACTTCAATGAGCACTTGATTGATTTTCGGTGATGGGTAGTTCAACTATTTTCTTTGTTTTGCCATAAATTGGAATCCTTACCGAGAAACCAAAAGAATGGGCACGCGTTTATTTTGTCCCTTCTTATTTCGTCGTAGTTGTCTAAATGTTGTCCCTTTTCATTCTAAACAATGAACATGCAAAACATTGATTCGTGTGAAGCATGTGGAGATTTTTAGGGGACACTTCCGACACCAGGCCCGTTTGGGAGCTGCATAGTGAAGTCACCACTGCCGAGTCGCGACGTGAGCACCGTGAGAACCTGCGGCCGCCAGAGCCCTTTGGTGAGCTTCGAAGGGTTCGGGCCGAAAAAGTAATCAAAATGGCGGTTTCCTAAACTGGGGGATCCTCAAGTCACCGCTTTCAATACTGAGTCATGGTGACTTGGATGATTTGGGGGTACCCCCATTTTAGGAAACACTCATATAATGTTACTGGAGGTTTTATAAACCAACTGGAACCGGGGTCTTACTGGCCGGTGGTTTCAGACAGGTTTTCATGTTGATAATCCTTTGCCACCAACCAGTTCTTTTCTCCAGCAAAATGAAAAGGAATTTTAGGAACCAAAATCAATGAATGGAGGAACCACTCCTAAAAATTGCCAAAAACCTTAGATTACACCAACGAAAATATGACACGTAACCAAAAGGAATTTTATCTGCGAGATTGGAACTGTCATCATATTACTGTATATCGGTGATTTGATGAAGAAGCAGTTGGATAGTGGTGCCCACAACATGGTGGATTTGTACCAACATAGATCATGGATACCACTGAGATTTGGGTGAACTGACCAACAATAATTATCGGACCTCCGCCCAAAAGATGATACAGGAACGTGCTACCAAGCATTGACTGAATTTGCCGGCTAAAACGGTGAATAAACATGAATACACGCTAAACACATGTAAATACCTTGTCTCCCCACAGAATCTAGGGATATTTTTACCAAGAAACATGGGGTATCTTGCCAGAAAAAAATAGCTCGAGATGTTTTTCAAACAAGCACATCATTGGTTCCAGCGAACATGGGAGGATTGTTTTTTGTACCAACAAGGGTGAGTAATAAAATGAACGAACCTATCATTAATTGGTACTTTGTTTATTGACAGGGAATCATTGTTTGCCAGATTACATTGAGAGCAGGTATTCTTCCAGTCATGCGCTTGTACAAATATTCCAACATTTATTACTTCCCCTATACTTTCCATTATAGAATGCTATCAACGTGTGTATTGTATGCACATATATATAATATACCCTAGAGGTCCTCGACCTTTAAAACAAAGGTGGTTATACCTCGACCTTTGTTTGGCGTCAAAGCCTTTTCTTCGGTAAGTAGGCCTACCCCCTCCCATGTCCATCCTGGCACCTGCAGGCATTCAGCTGCCCAACAAACTCCAAGCTGCCCCTTCAATTGAGAAGCATATAATTTATATAGTTGATTGAATTATGTACACATAGCCAGTAGGATTGATCCAATCCATGTTTGGTATTGGAATATTGAAAACTCACAAACCCCGAACTATTTAAACATATTCCGCTTATTTAGCATGGTCACCTGCGTGCCCCATCAGAGTTGGCCAATGGTGATGCTGAACAAGATCTGTCTTGATGAAAGCTGCCTTGAAAAGACGCAGGGGGCTCAGCAATGATTATCTTCTATTATTCCACAAGCATTTTCCCAAAGTGGGTACTGAATTAACCATTGCATCATAAGTTCTATTTGCCTCTGAGGCTACAATGAAGCCTTCTGTGGGGAAGACATCATCGACACAGAAGATCTTAGTGGTGCGACCCCTGCTCCACCTGCCCACTATGTTCTTTTGCTCTCGCATGTTGACACAGCTATGATCACCAGTAGTGAAACACTGTGTTTTTGAATTGGCTCACCAGGGCATTTTGACAGCAATTGGATGCAATCCAGGTTAGCTTGGGTTCAAACTTGGGTCGTCACCAATTAAATCAAACTAATTCATTCTGGGGGCCCACTTGCTGGTTACAGGGGGAATCTGCTTGAGACATAGCCATGCCGATATCCCCGTCACGAGTTGATCAGCTTAGAGTGGCCTTGTTGAAGGACTGATTTGGTGAATGCAAAAGATTAGTGATGTGAAAACATTGTACAATGTCACTCGATTTTGCATCATTGTCCACATTAAGCATTTGTTTCTCCCTTTCATGATTATTCGAGCATATGGATTTCGAAAAACTTGTTTGAGATACAGAAAATAAAACATAGTTGTTTTCTGACGTTTTCTGTGTAAGTGAGCATGTAATATGTTAGCATGCAGTGTACACGCCGTCTGTGTTTCCCACAGGAGTTTCTGAAAGAGTGGTGTGAAGATCAAAATTTCCTTGCTGCACGCCGCAAGCTTTTGCGGCAGCGATGTGGTTTGCAAGAGGATGACACGCGCAAAGCTGCATACTCAGTGACAACAAGCATGCATGCACACATGCATGGATACATTGTGTAAAATGATCAAACAAGCAAGGTGCATGATGTTGCATGTGAAAAAATCGCTCCAATATGCATGTTCTGTTTGGGTCATGCTCAGTTCAAAACATGGATTTGGACTTGACATGTTGGACTTTGGGGCTGGCTTGAGGTGCCCAAATTCAAATTTGTGGTGCTAGAAGGAAAGGACATTCATGAGCGAGATGTATCTCTGTCATGTTTTCAGTTATGTGCATGCATGCATACATGCATACATATGCATGTATGTGCCATTGGATACATCGACATACAGTGAAACGAGTTCATACTTCTATGATGTGCCTTCCTTTCAAATTTCCCATATACAAATTAAATAATTAAGTGATAATTAAATAAATAGTGGTATAATATAAATAAACATGCCCATTGGCCAGGTTGAAAGCGACCACAACTTCCAGTTTGCCTTGGACTACTGCAGCAGCTTTGTAGAGGACTTTCCAAGAGCTCGGGAGCTGGAGGTGAGACTCTTATACAAATCATTTTTGAAGAGTGCACAATCCAAAATTTTATGATAGTGTAGCCATGCTGCTTGCAGGTAGCACTCATCTGGTGCAGTACTACGTACCGGTTGAACCCTTGGAAGGAGACAAGCAAACATAAGGCACTTTTCGCTTTTTGATGTCCTACTCTAGCAGCAGCTAGCCATCATGGAATTAAAGCATCAGTGTCATGCTAATAACATGTTTTGAATGGAGTAGCTTTGTAGCTTAGATTTGATTCCCACCCAACATCACAAAGAGTTGTGGGCCCCTTGTGTGATAGGCCTGGGCCCATGTCGAAGCTGGTGTGATCTATGCCCTCGGGTCATACTGCCTTGACCGGTTCAATCGGAACAAGGGTTGCAGGCTTGGGAATCAATGTTGCAAAATATTTATCATCTTGAATAGTTTGTGTACTTCTGTCAAATCCACGGTGGTACTGGGATTCCTTGGACGCAAGGTTGCATACAGGTTTGAAGACCAATTTGGTTGCTGTAGAATCTTAACTGTCACTAAAACACCAGCTCAGTTTTTGTAATTGCCATTTTCATGTGGAACATTTTTGGTGAAAAGAAAAAACAGCATGCCAGTGCTCTTTGTTTTTTTTGTGAACTAGGTGATATCGTTTCGATTTGGTGATTATGTCATATGCCAGGAAAGGCCACGAACGAGCGGAAGAACTCAAAGCAGTCATTCACGCAAAGCTCAAGGACGCAAAAGGTTTATATTCAGTTTATGACCTATAAGACATTATAGGATTATGTCATCATAATATTAAATAAATAAACTGTATAGCATAGCATGTATGTTTACAGCCATTTTTTGTCCCACATGTTCAGAATTTACCTTTTCCCGACTTTTCTGGCAGAATATCATTCAGGAGTGTGACAAGCTGACACCTGATGGAAGAAAGGTCCCTACCCGTGGCCGTGGGATGAGCAAAAAGGACTGGTTAACACGTATGGTGAGTTGTGCATTTGGATTTTCTTGACACTAGAAACATGGAACATATTTTGTCTTCACCACCTTTTCCAGTTCCATCGATGGTTTTGTTATGTTTTTTCTTCGATCTAGAATCTGTCCTCATATGGTAGCCTGTGAGTTTGACCATTTTGATTTTCCCCCATTGCCTTCTATTAATTACGTAATTTGTGTTGATCAGGTTTTGTATTTATTTCATTCTTCTGATGCAGGAGCCAGAGAAGTCTGTTGACAATATGGAGACGCAACCTATGGAAACCATGCCGCAAGATTCACAGACCGAACCAACATCACCAATTCAGCCCATGCAGCCCCTCACCCCGCATGAAAGCTTGTCCAGGGCTTCGACCCAACTGGATGTGAATGAACATGGGTCTGAGACGTTTGATGAAAGTTTAGAAAAACCAGCTGAGGAAGAATGTCCTACTGGGGATGAGTGTGTTGATGTTTGCCCAGAAAACAATGATGAGGTTTTGGTCGTAGACAGCGATGAAGAATGTGCAATGTCCCCACCAAAAAAATCTGAGAAAGAAACTGGGGATGGAACAATGGGTGTGGCAACAAGCACTGTTGACGCAAAGCAACCCGAGACGAAGCCAAGCACCCCAGCAGAAGAAATTCCACAAGACTCACAACCTGATGCTGAAACCTTGGGAAATTTCACAACAGGAGGCTTCCCCCTTGAAGATGAAATGGGAAGTGACGCAGACGAAAAGAAAGATGCCAAGGGAACTTTCAAGGTGGGGTTGCAAGCAGGTACGTTCGATCTTATCAAATAGTATTTCGAGTTGTATGATTTTTGAAATACAAAATCGCCAGGTAGCTACTACAATTATGCATGCTATATCATGCTAGTATGATATTTTACTCATGTGTAGTGTAGCCATCTCTGACATTGGTGGTGCTAATTTGAAAATATGGGGAAAAGTAATGTCAAACTTTTGTCTTGCTGCTCCGTCTCCAGGACCGAAAGCCTTTGGTACCAGTGCCTGGTTTATCTGAAGACTTGCAACAGAAAATCGAGGTAAGTTTGCGAGATTCTGAAGACTTCGACAAAGCACAAAGTGAAATAGCATCTGAGATTCGAAAGGCCAGATCTTCCATTCCTAGATTCCAAAAATTGTTTGGCATGGGAAACGCATCAGTACTTGGATCGATATATATTTATTTTATATATCAAAATCAAATTTTCATGGCAGCTAAACTGCTACCTATGTTGTTTGTATTTCCTTGTGCTACCTTTCTGTCAGCTTACTCTCTTCCTCCAGGGGCAGCTTGCTCTGCGGCGTCTGGCAAAAGAACAGCAGTGTGAAGCAGAAGACCCGGACAAGTTGTACAAGGATGAACTGAGCGATGATGAACCAAAGAAACAAAAGGGAAAGGGGAGAGGCCGTGGTAAAGGACGTGGCAAAGCAAAGCCTAAACCAGAGAAGTCCCCAACGCCCCCAGCAGAAACAAAGGTTGACAATGATGATTCGAAAAAAGAGACTGACAACAGCAAAGACGATGCAGCACAGCAGAAGGTTGAAGATAACCAGATGGAAACTCAAAATGAACCAGTGACCAATCCCAAAAAGAAAACAACAAGGTTGAAACGGGCAGCAACCTCGGGATGTGCAAGCAGCCCTCGTGATCTTCGTCGTACAAAGAGCAAGCGCCTGAACCTACTCAGATCTATGTCCAAGAGCCCAAAGAAAAGGTTACCTGAGGAGGTTCAAGGGGATTCCAAGCAAGCTCCTCGCAAAGCAGAAGAAAAACCAGTGGCTGAAACCGCTCCCAAGCCTAAGAGACAGAAGAAACCTAAGGCATCTAGCTTGGCAGAACAGCAGCATGAGCCTAAGACAGGTGAGGGTCAGGAGGGAAACCCCGAGAGTGAAAAAAATGTTGAGCCTGGGGGAAGTTCGGGAAGTTTGGAACTGCCCAAGCCTGCAGAGCCTGGTTCATCAGATCCCCCTGGTGGTGAGCCCAAGAAGAAAGAGAAACAAACCGTGGACCAAGAAAAGGTGCATTGTTTCAATTAATCGTTTTTTTGTTGTGCAGTTGGCACAGTAAAAATCAAGTTGCGAATATATACAAGAGTAATATTTTATATAAAGACCGATTTAATTCCCAACGTTAACATTGTTTTGATGTTCAAAATATGTTATGTGTTGTTGTCATGGGTATTTGATATGAATTCTGGTCCATGTAATGCGTATATAATATAATCTTTGTGCATGCGAATCATGTGTAGCAAGTGTGTGTATGTGCACATATGTGTGTTCGCCAGCTGGTTAGGCGAGGAAGGCCAACTTCGCATGCTTGAAAGTCTTAAAGCGCGATCCATTGCTCAATCTCCCAACATTTGATCAGCTTGGTACACAGAAGTTCTTACCTCAGCAATCTTGTGAGATCGGTACTGACAATTCTATATCTAACATGGGTTTGGTCTATTTCTCTGAGAGTTGCACGTCTTTATGTTTTTTTGGCATTCCAGCGCAGCAAAAAAGTCTTGTCAAAATTCAAATATGGTATGATGTCACACAAGTCTTTGCATTTAGGATTTGCACATACATGCAAATGTACGCACTAAATTGAATTTATATTATATATATGCCGGGTTAAAAAAATATATATGCAGAATTTCAGTGTACCTCACAACAGAAATTCTTGGGTTGCAGCTAATGCTTCCATGGTTTGAGGTCGTTCAGCCTGCCTGTGCCCAATGGCTTGGGAAACCCTGCTGGAGTTGATCCATCGGTCATCCAAGTGCTGCCAGGAACTCAAATCCAAACTATTTTACGTTCAGAGCAGTGCATGCGCAAGACGTTCCACTCGCATGTACTCAGGCTACAATGCTATCATACTTTTTACATCATATGATCCTGCCGATTTAGCCAACAACATAAGAATCAACATTTTAAAGCACATAACTAACGAACGCTTATAGCCTCCTAGCCCACCATCGACCCAAGATTGTAAGGCTTGTCCAGTCGAGATCATCAAGTGCTGCCTTCTACATTTCGAATGTGAAGGATGAGACAGTCAAAGCCATCAAGATGGTAACCGATATTGACGTGAAGGCCCCCCACTATTCGTGATTGTTTGTTTGGGATAAGAAAGCTTACAAAGAAACAAAACTTTGTCTCGGGTTATACAAAATGGTTCTTTCTGATGTACAGATCAGCATTTCATGGTTAAATCGCAGCATTCTATCAGGGATCAATGTTTCTGGTAACCATCATCCGCCAACTCTTGGGCAGGTGAACAAGCAGCGAGGAGTATCACTTGGATGGGGGAAACATGGAGGAATCGTCTCAGCGCAAGAGACTCAGGGTCAGCAGTCATGCACAGTGTCCTACCCACACCCTAGTTCATTTTTATAATATATTTGTTACACATAAAAGAAGGTTTGAACATACGAACAAATCGCAAACCATGACATGCCATGGCTCAACTGTGTGGGAGTTGCGCTGACACTCTGCACAACTTCATTTCTAAATAGGAGGTTGGTTCCTCCTTCGTACTATTTGATTTGAAGAGACACCAGGAAGAACTATGTGATTGTTGAATTGTGCGTATTACATGCTTTGATAATAATTTGATTATTTTGCAACCACTCATTTAATTATATAAAGCAACAGTACAGTATAAGTTTCTGGGTTGATAATATTATTATATGAATTTGCATTTGTATGATATTTTGTCTGCCCATTTGCGTTTGCCCAGGTGGAAAACCGCAAAGATGGTGGCAGCCTGGATTCAGCCAACAAATGCTGATGAGAGCGACTCAGAGTAGTTGCAAAGGTGTCTTTTCTCCTGGACCAAGGCAGTGTAAGATGTTTCTACGTGGTGTGTACTTATGATAAGGCGAAAATACATGGTTAATAATGTTACCATTTGGGATACACCATATCCTTAAATGGATGGACCTACGCACTGCTGCCCAGGATAATCTATCGTTGGTGTCTCAAGCTAGGCACAGGTGGTGATAGCTTGGCCAAGCCAGAGCAAACTGGAAAACGTAGTGATAGGCTCAAAGAAATCGAGTTAGACAATATAACTTTGCTTGTGAATTTCTTGCTTTAACAAAAAAACCTAGTCACATTTGCTTTTGGCACAAGGGTGGCCAACCCTCCACACATGTGGTCGTGGTAGCAACTGCCTTGCAGTTGATTTGCTTGAGGACAGATTTTGTTTATTCTGCGAGTGGGAGCCGTCGTGACCAAACGAGCTGGCAAAAAAACCATTAATTACCTGTTGATTTCGAATTGCAATTTTTTGATCTGCAAAGTTGCCTTTTATTTTTGATACCATTATCCCTCCTGACCTGCACCCGCAATTCCAGTCCTCCTCATAAAAGTGGCTCAAGCGGAAACATCTCGATTTGCCTTACAGCAGGTCCAGCAGGACTCGCTCAAGGTCATGCCCCGGGCAAAGAAGGACTGGACAGACTCCCCATTGGCTCTGAGTCGCAGATGCTCAAACCTACTTCTCAGAATGGGAATGCCATTGCTGATGTTTCTTGAATAGCATATTTTGTTTGATACTGGTGATGAAGTATGAGCAAGGAGCCATTGTTTGGTGATATTTGTTCCAAAAAATGTTCCCAACACAAGCCCCTATGACACTGCTTCAGGTTGCATCTCATTGACTTCGTGGTTCAGTCAGCTTCTCCGGAGGAACACTTCAGAGCCCTATCCTCATCCCGACAGAACTGCCTACTTGATCTTTTCTTGGGTAGGGAGTGCAATGAATAACACTCAATGGTTCTGCTTAGGTTGGAAACCTGATGGTCTGATGGAACATGTTTTAATTGCCCACGTCAGTATGTGCAGTGACCGTTTGGGGATGGGTCCCATCATCTGGCTACAAGTACATGTGCTTATATGTGCAAATGAATAATGTATAATATATATATAATATATGTATGTATCACTTGAAATAATATATTTAAACTATATAGCACATTATGGATGTTTCAAGGTGATAAATCGCTATTGACAAAAAGTGGGACAATGTCACATATGCATGCAGTGGTCATGCCTCGTGTTGTTTTCTGATGTTGCCAAAAACATGTCGCTCCCCGTCACCAAGGACTTAATCCTTTTGGATGCCTTTGCAGGACAAGGAGAAGTGTCCAAGAAGTACAGCCAGAAGCCCAGAATTGTTGCCAGTCTGCCTGCATGCGAGGGTGGGTTTTCTGATTTTCTCTCGCTTGATTTGCCTAGTACATATGAAGTTTGAACATATGAAACTAGGAAAAGCATCGTTGAGTTAAAAACAATGTTACTGTGCAAAAACATAAATGAACATACATGAGAATTCATGCATGATACAGTGATTTACTGTGCCTTTATCATCTTTTATCATGCAACACTTTCTGCAACCTTGAGGTGACAATGGATGGAAAACGTCAGGGACCCCAAGATCACTTTTTAAAGTTTATGGGCTACCCCCTTTCCATTGTAGTAAAATCAAAGTGCTTTGCTTGAGCCCATGCCCCCACCAGGTATCTCTCTACTGAACCCAGTGGATATGTGTCGTCATTGACCCCATCAGTTCCTAATTTAGTGGCAGTCTTCTCTCTCGAGCTCGTGCCCAGGGCCAGTTTCGATGTCTTGGATGGGCCCAGTGGCGATATCTTGGAAATGTCACAGCCTCAAATTCTTTGACGAGGTCAGTCTTGGTCAATGTTAGTTTACTCAGACTTGATAAATTATTTTAGCATACACCACATCACCATAGTTCCATTGCCTGGCAATCAAAATTTGAGGTTGATATGGTATAAGCCAAATGAATCCCAAACTATCCCAACCCTGTTTAGCCAGAATCCCATCGCAAATCATTAACGATTTATTTTTTTCTTGCAAGCCATTGTTGCTTCTAAGGGAAGGATTCTGCACCTCCATCCGGAAGCTGTTGCGGATTATCCCGCATGGCTTAATGTTGGGGGGACCGCCCTGTGGACCTTGGGTATTCATCAATATGGGTACCAGTTTGAGAAGTCGACGGAGAATATTTGGAGACACGTCAAAAACATATGTAAGAAATTCCAATAAGAAACTTGACTTCAGAATTGATCAAATATGTTTTTCATTTGGTTCACCACCAACTCTATTGGGTATTTGATTGCAAACATATTTGTACACAACATTGCATAGAAACTATGTCCATCCTGGTAGTTTGTAGATGAGCTCAGGATAACCTGTCGATGGGTACTTTTGGGGATGCTGGCTGCTGCTAGATCAGTGCTGTGGATAACGGAGCAGCCACGAAACTCATTGATGCCTCTTTGCCCATATTTCCGGTTTGCAGCCCTGGCGCTGGAGCCTGGTTTCTGGGGCGACGTGGCATTGCCAGGAACTCAGTTGAGCTGACCTTCGCAGTGAGGGGTGATCAAACTATTGGCGAAAAGTATAAGTGTCAAAGTATTTGGAAACCAATGCATCATCATGCAACTGTCTTGAAGAATCCAGTTGGAAAATCATCTGTTGTGTGCAGTGCATTCATGCGCACATGCACAAACCTTGCTTTCTTGGAGTGCTGTACACGTAAATATTGCAAATTGCAACCTTATATTGATTGATATATTATATATGATATTTATATTATTATTATATTATTATAAATGATGCAAACATATATAAACTAGCTAGCATGTGCATGTCCCTCACATCCCGTGGACCGTGGATGCTTAGCATGATGGGTGCCTACAACCATCGAAGCTGCAAGCCAACTCTTTTGTTTGGGTCAGCGTGGTGGCCCCAGCTACGAAATGAATGAGTCTGTTTGGCGTTGTGTTCTAATCACTTTAAGCAGATTTCTATCAGAGAAAACAATGCTAATGCATTAGCTCATGTGCACTTCATGAAAACAACTCTGAACAAGGCCTTTCTTGGACAAACTTCGTCGCAAGATGACCAAGCGGGACAAACAGAGGATTGCCAAGGCAAAGAAGAATAAGGACAAGGCTATGGTCATTAAGAAAATATCAAAAGGTGGCAAGCGGTCAGTGTTTCTAGACTGCATTTCCATTGAATTAGTACCATTTATAAGCTACTGTGAAAAATGCTTTGCAAAGCAAATTGGATTTCCACATCAAGTACTGAATTATTGAATTTGTACGAATTTGTTGCTTTCATGTCTGATGTGAACAATGAGGCAAGGTGGACCAGGGATGAAAGCATCCGCGGCCTATACTCCCAAGTTTGCTGGAGCCATTCTGAAGCACCATATCCACTATGTTGAAGAATCTTGGGTGTAATTTATGGTGTGCCCATTAGTGTCTACTTCAAATCACTTGTATCCAACACGATTGATCACACCTGACTCATTGGATGGACTTGGGTCATTGTATTCCAACATGTTCCGACATGTCCCTACCCCAAGCCTTGTCCGAGGACCAAACCAGGATCAACAGTTGGCACCAAACGCCGATCCCTGCCAACATGCGGGCAGTGAAGGCATGCTCGGGCGCTGCTCTGTTCTGGGTGTTGTCGTTATACACGGTTATACACCATAGATTCCTTTTGATTCATATTATATATATTCTGAGGGTTTCTAAATCGATGTAAGATTATTACATGTGCTGGTGGTGCATGGGTAATCGACACACTACATTTGCACATGCATGCAAACTATTATCTCCAAATCATTGGAATGAACGAACTATATAATATATTCATGTCATCAACAAATGTCGTATTGCCAGGCGCCCTTTCGGTGGAGGCATGGTGGTATGGCCCAGATCAAGTCCTTTTTAAAGGACAGGGTTGCTGATGGAACATATGTTCCACTATTGAAGGATGGATTGGACTAATGTGGATCCAATCTAGCTTCAAATCAACCAATTCGTTGGCCACCTGGAACCACACTATGCTGAAATGCTACGCCTGTGTGGTGTGAGGTGGCAGTTTGTGCAATTCAATTAGAGGTGAGTTCTGGATCACCACCCAACATATATAACATCTTTGTTATTTATTATATTATATTCGTATCTGATCATTGGGACTACTCAATTTTGTTGTCACGGTGTGGAAATCCTTGAAGAACAAACCCAATGCCATGATGGCGTTGGTGGTTGCAACTTGTCTTTCGATGCCCACTTTCATGTGGATTTGACCATGTCTTATATGGATTGTCTCAAATGGGGTGGAAAAATGGGCCGCTGTTTGCAATAGTGGAATTGATGTCTCTATGAAATTCTGATGCGTGAAACTACCGTGAAACTAGCGTGAAAGTACCGTGAACCCCCTTTAAAAAGCGTGAACCCCATTTAAAAAGCGTGAACCACGGAACCCCAAAAAACCAACATTTTTGGATGATATACATTTTGTCATTTGGAAGCTGTTTACTAGTTCCAGCTGCAACACATTGGGATCAAAGAAACACGACCCAGTTGACACTGTTAAACAGGTTACCCATGGCACCATCCGATGCTGGGAAACATGCGCTTGCCAAAGCAGCTGAGCGTGCGCAAAGGCTTGCCGAATTGGATTCTGCCCAGTGTACAATGGAAAAATTGCTAAATTTCGCCTTGCCACCAGAACAACTTCCCTGGGGAGAACCATTGCCGATGTCTCAATTGCAAAGGGCCATGAGACGACTATTATGATTATAGAACATATTGCAACTAAGTGGATTCGATTTTTTCACATGATATATAATGTCATATATGTGTCACAATTTTTATAGGTTTGGTGATTTCCACACTGTCGAGGTTGAAAGATGCGATGGCTTTGGATCACAAAGGTGGACCAAAGGCCAAACGTACATCACCGACTAGTTCGGGTTCGACTAGGGAGCCTCTGGGTGATAGTGCACAGTCGCCTACATCCAGCCCTGCAGAGTCCGTTGCCCCAGGACCCCATGCTAAATTGTTTGGATAGTTGCCGGCATTCCATCAAACCATGATGACCAGTATCAAACATCATGAGACTTGTTTTATATAACCCATCATGCTTTCCCAATTCAATGCAGTGCATATTTGTTGTATTAACTAGTTCAGCATGTATGATCAGGCCATACTTGCTTTGTACTGAAATTGTTATGTGATTTTGATCACATGGCATTTTCACTATGGGGGTGCTTTTCATTATTTCACTGTAGGAGGAATGAGTCAAGCCTCCACCATCCCTGCCACAGAAGAGCAACTTGCCGCTGCCCGAAAGTTGCCTCGTCCTTCAGTCGAAGACTCTGGCCTGTCGACACCACAGGACAAAATTCTGAGGAGACAGAACACACAGGTGTTGCCGGGGCATATTGGGGACACCCACCTACTAGCCACAGCAGCAGCAAAGCAACAGCCAGTTGAGGTATCCAAGAAGGGCAAGGTCAAATCAAAACCAGCCCGTAGCGTGAAGAAGAAACAACCCAAGAATGCAAAGCAAGGAAAACGTGGAAAGAAAGCGTCGGGTGGAAAGAAGTCAGTTATCAAGAAGCAGAAGACACAAAAGGAGACCATGCCAACAGCACCCACAGAGAAAGCACCTGCCAAAGGAGCACCGTCACAGCAACCAGGAAGTGCTGCGACAGCCCCTCAACCCCCTGCCCCGAGACCAGCCTGCAAGAAGGCAGCTGCCAAGAAAGCAGTGGTCAGAGATACAACCAATGTACCACCTGCCCAACCTGTGAAAATTGAGCCCAAGAGTGAGCGCATTCGTCGCAAGCATGAAGTTCAGACACCCCCCAGTGTGAGGGAAGCCCGTGGTGTAGCCCAAGCTCAACTGGACAACATGGGAAGATCGACAACCTATGAACAATTTGCGTCCCCAGTACCATCGACCCAGAATGCCACCAACAAGGAATCTTCCAACCTGGAACCTGGTCCAAACCATGACGATGATGAACATTTGTCTGATGCGACGAGCTACTATGAGCCGTCAGAACAAGAAGAAGAAGAAGACGAAGATGAAAGAGAAGATGAACTGGAGGAGAGTGAGAGTGAAGATGAACCTGGACAGCCAGATGAAAGCAATGCTGCACCCACGCCCACACCTACGCAGAAAGGTAAAGGCAAGAAAGCGAAGAAACCGAAAACACCTGAGCAGAAGGCTGCCCATGCCCGCTATATGAAGTTCAGCAGGTCCCTTCGCAGTACCTTTGCAGCAGCATAATTCCCAGATATAGCTAATATAGAATTAATATACTAGCTATGTAATAATATTTAAATATATTAATATTAATTTAATATTATATTATATTGCGTCCCCAGGATTCCTCGTTTTTTATTACCTTGCGCTGCCCGCCCTTTACCTCTGCATGTTGTCAGTTCATGGATGGAGGTAAACCACCAGTGGGGGCACCATGATTCCAAGATCTACCCTTATTACACTGATTACCCTGTGTTGCCTCTCTCTCACTCCCTTGATTACTGCATGCATGCATGATGTATGTGCAGCACATGTGCATTGAGAGCCATGCACCAATTTGCATGTTTGATGCACGTAGCCTACTCAACAACGGACTCATCTATTTTCCAATGGTTTGCTCAATTGACCCAGGCAAGAAGACGCCGAAAGAGATCCGACGTGCTGGCTTGAATGCGAAGTACAGTGTTTTGGCAATAAACTGTGCATCATATCCAGGGATTGGTACACCAATGGTGTAGCATGGCATGTCAGTCTGAAAATATACGCGCAGGCACGCAAACACATATCATTTATAACTCAATAGCAGCTTGTCAACAAAAACGCCATTGATGAGTGTAACATTTTTTACACCGTGCAAACCATTTATACTAATATTGTTGTTGGATTTTTGTTTTTACGATCAAGCGGTCATGAGTGCCTACTAGAGGTCAAGAGAAGCTAGCCATTTTGCAAGAAGCATGGGCTGGATGCGCTGGAGAATGGAAATCTTCAGAGTTATACTTGAAGTTGTCCAGCCGCACGTCCCACAGCTCGTTTGGTGCACGTGTGTGGATGACACGTGGCCAACTGGCCCAAAAGTACAATTCAGAGAGCATAGCTGACACAATTACCCAGGCAAAGTTGGATGATCCCAAGTTGGCTGACACGTGTGTGAAGTGGCATCCCGATGCCATTGGCAACAAGGATACTTTGGGCATCATTTTTTTCAGAACTGTGCATGCATGTACATTAGAATTTTACATGTTGAGTGTGACAAATACCAACACGATCCAACACGTTACAAGTCTAGCAGCACTTTTCCCTCCTACTGCCCAACTCAACTTTCATATTTATATGAGCAAATGTAAACTCGCCCGCAGGACTTGCAGCTGTTCCTGTGCTGGGACTCAGAAGGAGTTGAAGAACGTTCAGACACAGTGATCGAGGAGTTGTTCAATTGTGTGGACGAAGACATCAGCGACGGGGAACGCCGATCACGGAAAAAGACGACAAAGAAAAAGAAGAGACGCCACAGTTCCAGCAGTGACGATGAAGACAGCCAGTCCGCTTCTTCGGTCAGCGATGCTTCTTCCAGCAGTTCGTCCAGTGACCCATGTCTGTTCAACAAGTGGAATTATCAATATTTTTGGTCACAGTTCAAGGTGGAAACTGATTAAGATGTTCAAAATGTTCAAAAGGTGATTGGAGAAACCAAAAAACAATTTTCGCACAACGATTGGGGACACTGCAGAATATGTTTAAGACATGCATTGTTTGCACCTGCATGTGCAGCTGAGGACAAGAAAAAGAAGAAAGCTGACAAGAAGAAGAGTAAGAAGAACGGCAAAGGTAAGGGCAAGAAAGATAAGAAGGAAAAGAAGGAAAAAAAGGAAACTGACAAGCAGAAGGAAAAGCGCTTGCAGCGAGAAAAGGATAAGCAGGAGAAGAAAGCCAAGCAAGAACGTGACAAAAAAGAAAGGGAACAAATTGCACGTGCAAAGAAGGCAGTAATCTTACTAATGGGCTCATTTGATGTTCGGTTCGTGCTAGCTGTTTGACATTCATGCATGCTATATTGCGACAACCTTATCTTCAAGATTTCACCAGCTTTGTTGAAGAGTGCACTGGGGATTTGGTGATTCATACCTATATTATATACTACTTGCACGATGTATTTTGGCACTATTGATGGGTACTGCCACTGCACTTGCTTCATTTTCGAAATTTGGGTTCATTAATTCTCATATATAAGCAACTGCCATTCAAACCCCAAATCGTGATTTCTCTTCAAAAAAAACTTGAAAGAACTTCCATATTTGATGGCTATACATCTGATTTCCATACATCCGAGCTAGACCTGTCTTAATATTTATCAACAACCGTTTTGAGAAATTAATATAGCATTGCTGAATATTGCAATCAAACAAATACGTGATGTGACCTTGACAGTTTGAAAACTAGAATATATATAATAAATAAATATTTATCATATTCACTTGGGTCAATGTTTATCTATAGATCTAATTGTTTCCAATTGGGAGGGTTACCTATGGTATCCCTGCAGCAACCTGCCACGGACAGGTTCTGAACAGTGCCAATGATGCGATCACAAAGGCCTCCGGAAAGGCCAAGCTAATCGCCGAGATGTTTCTGGCCTCAATTGCAATCATGGGACATGCCAAGCCCAACAAGCCCAACTGGAAGCCCATATAGTCCCATACCATATGTATGATTCTTATACTTCCCCATGATATCCACCGAAATTCATTGTTGGTTGATGATGGGACAGCAAAGCAATCCCAATCGAGCATATAACGTGTTATATAATATATATATATATATATATATACCCACACTATTGATTTCCGAACTGTTCCCAAGACAATCACATGTCCACCAACTATCTCAACAACTTGAACTTGTTATGGAATCTATATTTCACATCGACTCTCATAATACTGGATGCCCAACTTGTGTTGCCCCGGTGTTCGTCACTTTTTACCTAGTGGATGGTCAAAAAAAGTAAGTGGGACCCACGAAAGTCAATATTATGCAGTTATTATTGTATTATGCTATTATTGTAATATCGTATCATTATTATTATTGCAATATGTTCATATTATATAGTTTTTATCTAGAATCTAAGAAAATCACCCCAATATATAATACACATATAAACTTTCTGAAATTGACATGATCCTTGGGGGTCATTGTTATGCATAACAATGACCCCCAAGGATCATGTCAATTTCAGAAAGTTAGTAGGACACCGGGGCTTCCCATCTGGCTGCCCCCCAACTGAGACCACCAGACCTGCCTAACTTGCATGTGAGGTGCCCCAGCCTTCGTGCGGCGATTGAGACGGACTTTGCCAAAATGCGGGATGAGTTGGTGGATGCACGGGATGCTGTGCAAAATGTTGTTGACAATCGAGATGCCTCTAGTCTGTAACATTAAAATAAGAAGTAAAATGTCCTGCAAAAGACAACCACAAAATAAATTTTGAAAACGATCATGCCATCAAGGGAGGTACTACAGTAGTTCTTCAGGCAACAAACTAACTCAAATGTCAGATTCTTAAAAAATCTTAAAACCTATTTGAGTATGGTACCACAAAACTTGGTTGCTCATTTTTTCCAACTGTAACAAAACGGGGGCCTTGTCCTTTAAGCCCAGCTAAGGTTTCTCAGTTGGATGTGATTCTTGAAGATTGCAGTAAGAAGGAGACGTCCTACAAGGACTTCTTACGAAGAACCAATCTGAAGTGAATGAACATTTCAGATATTTCAGTGTCTGATTTTGCTGTGTAGAGTTGCTAGAGCATCCAAAATACCTGTCATGGGAAGGAACATCTGCAGTTCTTGTCAATGTTCAACTAATAAACAATTGTTCTCATAGAAGAATTCTAGAATGTATGTTTTATGCGACTCCCATTTAAAATCTCTAGTGCGCCCGAAAAATACATGTCCACAGAAGGTGTTCCATGGGGACAGGTGCTGCTTGCAAGGCGCTCGGCCTACATACAATCCATTTCTTGGGCAATGGCCCTTTGTTGGGTGCAAGGACAAACTCTTGCACCTACCCCATTTGCAGTACCATGGAAATTCAAATTGGTGGTTTTCTTGAGGTCACCGCCATCCAATCTGATATATATCGATCATATTCAGAGATCACATGGCAGCGCTTAAAAAAAAGGTGGCAGCAGTGCCCACATGTGCATTTGCAGGGTTTGTGGATGTCCCTTTTTGGTTCCTAACATTTATTATATGATGATATCGAAACCGGAAAGAAATGGGTGTGGCGGGCCCCTCGCAGGTGCTGAAAACTATGTGGAAACTCAATCTGCAGTTTTGGAGGAGGCCCTGGAAAATGTTCATGGGGGAGTGCCTCAACTGACAATATTCGATGTTGCCCTGTGTCAAACCGAATTCAAAACCAACAACTATAATATATTATATATTTTATATTATAATATATATAATATATCGATCTATATTATATATTATATAAGTATAATATATAATACATTTATTATATATTATATATAATATACAACATAATATATATAATATATATAATATATAATATAATATAACTATATAAATATTTATAAAATTTTGGAGCCAATAGGTTCCTAGGGGTCGTTTCCACTCCACCTTGCCCTGGGTCAGCCAAGGGCAGTACTGTGGGAAGAGCGATGCGGCATGTCAAGGCACATGTCAAAGTTCCTTGGCACAACGGTCTCATTTGGCCATTGTGTAGGGAAAAAACTGGGAAATATAACCCTGATACTTTAAATGCATGCGATGGAAATGTAAATAGTTCCCAGTATTCCAACAAAAAAATACAAGGCCTGGTGGTGTTATATAGATTTGATGCTAACATTTTTGGCCCGTCCATGTTGCCCCCCATTTGATTTTCAAAACGAAGTGAACAACATGCATTCACCTTTAAAAAATGATATGACGACCCAGTCCTATCCCCCAAAATCCTCAATATAAACCAATAATCAATTTTATTTCTGGGGGGCCACACTCGTTTAAAGACTATACTCCCTTTGTTGGACGGGTTCCTTTGAAAACATGTTATCCAAAGATCATGTCTCTACTCTACCTTCCAAATGAATTGACCAATGCACCATGGGCATCATTATGGGGTGATATAGCTCATTTATTTTTTACATTCTGAAGTCATGGTATATATGTTTTTTTTAATTATTACTTTATAAAAAAACTATATGGCATATATAGCATTTAAAGGCAGACCCGTAGCATTAAAAAAAAAAAACATGTTTCGTTTTCTGGTCAATGGCTGAATGTGAGGCAAATCACACTCTTGTGGGACATGTGTTTTGATCCTGCAGAGACCCCTTTTCCCATGGAAACATTCTTGGGCCATGGCTGCATGGCTGTACCATGCTGTCAAATTGCTGGTTGCATGTGTGGCAACCCCACGACTTGTTTGTAAAGGAGGTGGCCATGTGGAATAGCATTCAGTGGCCTAGGGCCAAGGCTTTCTTTGAGCTTACCATGTGTTTTGAATTGTCATTCGACGAGTATCTGATGCTCACGGTGTGCCAATCACTCCCTGACAGCACTTTGTGTTCTAGATTGGCAGACAATTTCTCATAGTTCATATGGGCACTAGCTGAATCATTCCAGTCTTTTTGTGCCCAGGACAGTCGTGGGAAGGCGATGCATTCTCTCACCCGCAAGCTGGGTACCTTTTCTGGCAGGAACAACTCGAGAGACTGGTGGCGATCTTTGAAGGGTGGCCCTGACACTTGGCAGGGTTAATGGTTGAAATTAGATAAGCCAATTTTCAAACAGATCGATCTGCTTATTACCAAAGCAATGTAACGAGTGGATGATGTCAAGAAAAGTTTTCCAGGCATCAGAACCCAAATGTTCATTTGATTTGGATTGGATGGCTCTTGATGATTTTTCAGTCATAAGTTATAAGTCATAAGCCTGTTGCAACAACAAAGGTTCCAAGATGTTCTGGGTTTTCTTGCCCCTTTGAATCCCACCAAGGCAATTGAAACTATCCGCGTCCCAATCAAGTACAAGGACTTGGAAACTGATGAAGAGAAGTTCAAGCTTGAGGACAGGCCATTCTTGGATCCTCATTCCATTATCAGGTTTCTCTTTCAAGAGGGAAAACTGAAAATCCCCGAGCACCATGTCCGCCGCTACTGGGAACACAGTGCCAATTTCGGAGAGGAATGGGCAAAGACAGTGGACAATCACCAAATGATACCTTTAGGTATTTTTGGAGACGGTGCGACAATAAGCACGGAATTTGGTTCAGCTTCTGTCATAGGGCTGTTCCTCAGTGTAGTGCTTTGGAGACCACGAAGCATTCGTGCTTCAAGGTTCCTTCTGTTCTCCATATCAGAAGCTGAATTGTGGTCCCACCACACAATGTCTCGCGTCCTGAGACGCTTGACGTGGTCACTGAACGCGTTGTACAATGGTCGGCATCCGACGGTAGACCCTTGGGGCAATGAACTTCCAGAACGTATGAGGAGCCTCTCTGGCACGCAAATCACTAGTGACAGTTTGAGATTTGCTACAACCGAGATACGGGGGGATTGGTCCTGGCATAAGAAACTGTGGCGGTTTGAGAAAACAAGCTGGAATGGGATCCGCATGTGCCATTGGTGCCGTGCAGTGGCTTCAGGGGAATGGTCCGATCTGTACTGGAATTTGTCAAATTCCAGCAACTTTCACAATAACCACTTCTCGTTGGAAGAGTTCATGGAGGAAAGAATGCCTTCCAGAGGCATTTGCCATTTGCCCGCAGTGATTTCTATAGGGATGGCTGGCTGGCTAGCCAATTTCAAGTTTCTATCAAGGGAGAACCCCATTGTCAAGCCGTGACCTTGTCATCTAGAATGCTAATACTAGTGCTTGATCAGCTGAGGTCCTTTACTTGGCCTTTGCAATTTCCACCCCACTTGCATCAGATGGTGTTTGATGCATGTTTGCCATCTGGGGCTCCTTTTCACAGCCAATGGTAGTGGACTGACTCATGGCTGAGCCACAGGGATTCTTTACGGCGTATTTTTTTCAAAAGTTTTCTTGGGCTCTAGCTTTGGCACGGGTGAATGACATTCCCTGACTCATTGACCTGTGATCCTAGGCATTTCCTTCTGCAATCGGGCTTCTTTGGTGACTTTGACCAACATTCCCGATCCTTGCTCCTGGCTAGAGCGTATGAGCACTTCCGGTCATTTTGCAGGACCAATCGCGTAGCATGCTCCCAGCCACCGTTCAAGGAGCATATGGTTTCTTGCCACAATGACAGTTGATGTTGACTCCCAGCGTGACTTTTTGAAACTTTGACAGCAGGGCACGTGTAGAGAAGAATGTTTGTGACCCATGTTCCACCAAGTTGTACAAAAAAAATGGAGACATCTACCTCACTGCGAAAGCCTACAACGGGAGGTGCATCTTGGCATGGCTCTCTGAGACGGTATGTGAAGCAAGCCAACATGAGGCATATTCATCAAAAGATGACAGATGTTTTGTGTTGGCTGGAGCTTTGACTCTTGACAGAAAACAGTAATAGTTTTGATTGATATAGAGTTGGTGAACTCTTTTGAGCCGGGGCTATATATATTATACATTTTACTATAAGTATCTAACACAAGAAAACACACATAATTTTACAAAATATCTACCCTGTGCTAAGGGTCTGCCTCTATCAGCTCCCAAGGCCAAAGCATCTCTCAAAAGAAGATCTGTATTGGATCTATATAAAACCCGTTTCCCAAACCGCCTGCCGTCCAAGGAAACATATGGCTCGATTTCTGGGAAAGTTAGAAGCAGCCGGACGGTATTTGAATCTAGGCATTCAAAACCAGTCAGCAAATTATTAGAATCAGGGACCCATCAAATATCGATTTTTGGGTTACATTGAATCTCGTGAGTGCTGGATCTTAGGAGCGAAGCAGAAGCCCAATCTATATATGATGACGGAATGGCTTTTCTGAAACTCCACCTCCACCTCACCGTCATGTCACTGAGGACAACCATAAACACTGATGTTAATTGATCTATTTTTCACATCGTTTGCCGGGACTCCACACAGGACTTTTTTGGCACCTAGCACCTGAGCAGGAAGGGCACCCAGGAATGGTTTGTGCGACCCAAATTTCATGTTCCTTGGCGATATGATCATTCTCTGAGGATGCATATGCTTGTGTTCTGGAAATCTAGCTTTGAACACCTAAATAGTAGCCAAATATTCTGGGTGAATGGCATCGGAGTGGAACAGCTTAACTCTAGGGCCACAATGTATTCATGCCATCTGCTCAGCCCACCCCAGTGGATCCAGTTCGAACGAGCTGAGGGGTTCCTTCATTTGGTACAAACCTGCTACTACCGACGCCACTTACTCTGAAGATGGTGTCACTGAGAGAGGTACTGTCCCATGAGGTCATCTGGCCAGCTGACACACATCGCGCACATGGCGAGGGGATCTCATCAGAACCAATGCTACTTGTTTTTTGTCCTTTTGTCTGAGGCACTAACGTCAGAATGCACCATGGATTTGTTGATGAGGATTCGATGTCTTGGTTGAAACGACACTTGACTGCTGGTTAAGAGAGAGAGATTTGAGACCACACACTGCATATACACCCATCTTTGGTATTTCTTTGAAAACTCGAGCTGAATACGAAAGAAAAACGGGCATTGCACAATTCTGCGGGCATTACTGCTAGGATGTCGCTATTCGAAAGCTATTGGGTCTCTGTATCTGAGGAACATGGTTGAAGAGCCATCCCAACTATCGATATCGCTGGATCATTCGCTGCAGCAAGTTGAGGCAGAGTGTGAGCGTGTGTGTTGTTTTTTTTTCGAGCTGGATAAAGACACCGCTGGGATTGTATTGCGTTGATCATATATCACCAAACATCAATTAGGGTTCAAGGCTTGGTCCAGCTGCCGGCCAGGATCTGGCATACCGCTATGAAAATGAAAAGGTTCCTTGGATAACATCCCATAATACTCTGAGTTGTTTTTTGAGTAAACTACATTTGTTGGGACTTGAAGAGTGCACATGCGTGCTTGACGTTGTTTCTCCTGATTGAGGCTGAATGCCCAAGCTCGCTGGCGTTTGGATCACAATCGTGGGTGATCGCGAGAAAAAGGTCAAACCTACATGTGGTCCAATTCAGAGTATTTAGTGTCAAATATGGCTTCCTGAAGGGATGTGGATTTTCTTGATTTTAAAAGGTGGTTATGGTAACGACATTTGTTTGAGCTTATGTTGGAAGTTTAGGGTATATATATATATTATATATATTATATATATATATATATATATCACTTAAGTATTTTATTGGACATACAGTCCCATTTTCGTATCGGGCTGGTGAATCACTCAGGATTTCGACCTCGGCCTTGACTTCCCGGGGTTCCAGTCAAGCCACTGGCGGGCTGGCTGAGGCCGAGCCGAGCTGGGTCCTGAAGGCAGAGATGGGTCATTAAACAGATTACATCAGATTACCATTTGGGGTCTGGGAAATTATTTCATATATATATATATACACATATATATATATACGTGACATATATGTATTTATTTTCTTTATAACAAACTGATTATACTGTAACTAGGGACAATACATATGTGATCATATATACACTTTTTTCCATTGGTGTATAAATCATTTGCAAATGGGCCATTTTCCATAAACATGTCAAATTGTTATTACCACAGGGTAGTTCCGCATATTTTGAGATGGGCATCCACCACCATCAGCTTTTCATGCCAATGTGAGGGTAAGTGCTTGAGTTTCGATCCATAGGCATCAACCCAAAAGCAGCAAAGATCAGTTGAAAAATGGGTTGGAAGACAAATTGCCCACTGCAATCTGGAGAGGGCGATGGAGAGAGAGAATCTGGAAATGGATTAGAAGACACATTTCCTATATTGGAATTTGGTCCTGAGGTTTCCATCATAACGTGTATAGTGTGTGTGTGTGTTTGTTCATTGTAAGGTCGGTAATTTTGCATGTCAACAAATGCCGGCCAAGAAGGATTCACCAATTCGAACTATCCCCTCTTTGTGGTGGCCTGGAACATGACATGGTTGTTTCAGATTATGCGCTCGATGGTGGGGCAAGGGAGTCACTTGTAGGCCCAGAGCATACTGACAAGGACCCCCGAAGAAATGTGTTTGGACAATGTTGGACAATCATTGTTCTTGTGGGAAGCGGTGTTTCAGTCGTTTTCTTAGCTTGAAAATTGGTGCCTTTCAGTTCCTGGCAGACTTTGGATTCTGACGCTGGGGATACAACAATCAGCGGCCACCAATGCCAACCACAATATTCCATATGTCGGCGGGAGGACAAATTCCATGTACCTCCATATGCTTCCATATTTCCACGTTGATCATTCATTCTCTGCTGAATTTACCAGCGTTTCAAATTAGCTGCATCCATTCATCAGTGGAAACCATTGTGCCAAATAAATCCAAAGAAATCCGAAGAAATCCAAAAAAATCCAAATACTAATACATGAATATAACGTAATATTAATGATCATATGGCACATATGGACCCTTCTGTCCATTTCTTGGTGCGTGTTTCAGGCGCATGTTCCTTTGAACTGCCCCGTTTTGCAAGGACGACACCAGCGACCTTCGCACCGGCAGCGCCAGCGATAGCCGCGACGGCCACAGCGCGGTCGGCAGCGGCAGCGGTCTCCGGGGCCTTGACGTCATCGCCAAAGCGCGGCAACGGATCAGGGAGGTGAAGGAACGCGAGAGGTGCCGGGCACAGTGGGAACTGCAAATTTATGGTTTTGTATGGTTTTGTGGAATGATACATGGAAAACCAATGTGTTTTATTTAGTCTAGTGGGATTAATTGCTGCGATTAATTCATGGGATTTAACGGTATTTGATTGATTTGATTTGATAAGGTTCAATTGGGTTTTCATGAATTAGCTATGGATGGGGATGAATGCGTTAAGTAAGGATCTTTCTAAAACCTAATTTAATCTTTAAAAACTCTTTCCGATAGGGTACCATTTTCAGCATTAATTTATACATCCCTATTTTGGGGGTAAGGCCCACAATTAATAATCAGTGATTATATGCAAGTATCAAGTCGGTTGACATTATCTGTCATGATGTTTCAAGGTAGGTTTGGGGCAGTTTTTATTCCAAGGAGCGTTTGGATGTGATACAAGCAAGCTGGTTTTGGACATACAGTAAATCAAAGGCATCAAAAAATGTGAACAGTTTGAAATGACTAGGAAAACTTGGGATTCAACAACTGCAAGGGGAATTACATGACCAATGTCAATAGAAAACTGCGAAAATTATTGGTATAAAGTATCGCACAACATTCATTAAGATAAGGAATTATTGTAACGTGGGGGCGTCATTCTTTCTTGGGTACCTTAGATTAGCTGTGTTCATTTGAGATCCTTTGCCTTGATATCATTGATGCCATGGTCCAAAGTTGGTTTATTGTTCCATATTGTTCCATAGTTCGTAGTTCATAAAGCTGTATTGATACGTTTTGAGCATGGCACGGGTGCGAGGTTAGCCAAGCTTCGTGAACACGAAGAGGTGGAGGAGAGGCGAAGAGAAGCCCAAGCGCAACATGAGCAGCGCATGAAGCGCCAGGAAAGTGAAAGGCCATCGCCTCCTCGCCAGACCTCGCCAGAGACAGGTTACCCTCTGGGTATGACTGTTACATAGCCATGGAATAGATGGCCCATAGAAATAGATGGTTTACCTGGTTTACCTAAATAAAAAACGGTGATTTTCCATGGCGAACTCTTAAGTAACCAGATGGTAAACCTTGAGACTCCAGACTCCATGAAAGTTGCGAGGTGCCAATGAAAACAATCACAAAGTATTGACATAAGCCATTTTACATGATTTTAACATATTTTAACATTGCTAAACCTTGACGAAATCATGAGAGCCACAGACATTGAGCTGCTCTAACTTGACGACCGAAAACCAGGCGACGCCGAAGACAGGCCAAACGCCTGGAAGAGGAATCCCAAGTGAATGCCCAGGCAGAGGAACGGCGACGAGCCACTGGCTTTAAGCTGGAAACACGGCTGGTGAATCAAAAAAAAAGAAGTGATTTGTTCGTTTTGGATAGTTATGGAATGTTATGGTTTGTGATTTCTTGTTTTTAGGCTGCCTTCGTTTGTTAAGAGTAAGTTGAGATTGATGATAGCCATTCTAGCATGAATTTATCATACTTTATCAATCTTTATCATGATTTAACTCAAGAATACCAGAGATGTTAAATACTCTCTTTGTATGTATTAGTGGTAA
>Ga0126342_10001270_pt1 | contig 34581 bp, 31 predicted proteins | sample Cyp1metagenome_FD_92528 | JGI IMG/M metagenome (GOLD analysis project Ga0126342, IMG submission 92528) | Coral microbial communities from Lord Howe Island, Old Settlement Bay, Australia - Cyphastrea 1 metagenome | ecosystem: Host-associated > Invertebrates > Cnidaria > Coral ...
ACAGAAAGAGGAAAACCAAAAGGAAGGAGAACATCACAAATGACGTGGGACCAAGGGCGGGTGGGGTGAAGCAACACAAAGGAAACCAATCTGTGGAGGTATATCTCTGTCAAACAGCGTGTTGACCCTAAACCCTAAACCCTAAACCCATATACATATATATATAATGGGAATTGAATGGGCCCTTGCGATACCTGGGATGGAATGGTATTTTATTTACATTAAGTTGCCACTATCTTTTGGAGGTTGCCATACTCGGATGTTAACGATGTTGATATGGGCACTAGAGTTCCACGACTGTGATTGTTGCATTGTAAATATGTCGAAATGTGTCGCCATTGTCCCAACTTCTACAGAAACTCATTGTTCTGATCGGTTGGAACCCTGAAGAAAACAACGAAAATTTGAGGATCGGGACCCATCATTGTCGGCATCATTGAAGGGTCTGAAAACCATTTTCGCGAAAGTATTTCTGGATTTGTCTGATACCCCACGATATCCCAAGTTCCAGTGGTTAATCATCATGTTCTTCAATAAAATGATTAAAATGATTATTTTTGGGTTTTGGTCGTATACCCAGCATTTTACCAATGCTTCATTATAATGATCTCCATGAAAACAACCAACTTCTGGGGTTTGTAATCCCCATTTTCAGACTAGCCACAAACCCTTGAAGGTGAAACCCCAACCCGGGCAGTTTGACTCAGTTTGAATGTGCTTGGGTTCAGACATCAGCAAATGGCCAATAACGCCTTTATTTCATCGTACATATAACACTTGTGTAGTTGTTTAATGTGTATTGTGTATATTGTGTATTGTGTATCTAGATATATATATATATATATGTATTATATATGTATTATATATGTATGAATGTATATTAATATAATTATCAAATATCAAAGGTAAACATATGCAATTGCAAGAGCCCCTTATCGTAGGTTGTTACCCAAATGTTCATGGTTTCTTATTAAAACTGACCCAACATTCTCCCGTCTCCTCTGTGTCAAGCCTTAATCCACACCCATAATCAGTTGCTACTGAATGAATACCCTCAGGTAATCAAATGTGGCAATTGAAAATCCCCTAAAATGATCTAAAATGTAGGTTTTAATGGGAAAATCAACTAGAAGCGGGATGTTTTGCATTGCTATGTTTGGTTGCCAGAGGGTATCCTAGTTTTTGCACAAGTTCATATCGACATGTTCGCTGGTCAATGTTCAAAATGGGATATGAATATTTGAAAATATTGTTTGCGGTCAATTTGACATGATGAAGGCAAAATGTGAGCATCCTTCAGAACCTCCCCATGTGGGTTTTACATGATTAATCATATAGCCATCCGATATGGATATTAAAACATGTGTTTGACTAAATTGGTGCAATATATCTATGAAACCCCATTTTTCCTAATTCAATGCAAATTCTTCAAGGTAAAATCCCCATCTTCCCGTGATTTGTTGCGGCTTTGTTGAAAAACTCCGGAGGGTTGGGACGATTTTGATGCCAAGGCAAGTCGCTTTGCGACACGATGCTCTGATTGCCCAAACGCTGCTGCACCTTGATCTGTGAAATCAGCGGAAAATACCCTCTGGTAATTTAACAAAAAGCTATTGAAAATGGCCATTGAAATAGTGGATTTTCCCATGAAAAATTGTGATTTTCCATAGTTATGTTAGTTTACCAGAGGGTAATTCTGTGATGGCGGCCTGGTGATCACCCAAAAAAAGGAACATGTAGGTCAACTATGGTCAACTGGGATTTGTGGTGCGTTTTTTTAGATATATCATGATATATCTATGGTTACGGCAAGACCCTATAGTTTGCTGAAGGTTAGAACGGTGTTCAACCATATGGCGAGATCGGGTTATAACAGGTTACAAACCATCTATCACCAAAATGAGAAAGAAGGAACATGCGGGTTTGTCTGAAATGTGTGATAAAACCTTCTAATCCACTGCTAAAAAACGTCACGTTTCGCAGTTAAAGTGCCTTTTTGGGGTATACTGGCATACCCTATTTTTGGACAAACCCATGTTCACAATCAAAACTACTCATTTTAATGATAGCAAATTATAGATATGTGGGAAACTCCCAACAAAAAGCAACAACACCAGGTGATACCAGGTCTTTATGTTGGGAAATTGGGCAACGCCAAAAAACGGGCAACGCCTCGTCGCCACCGGGTCCGGATGGCTTGGATCCCCTACCTGACACCTTCCGCAACTTGCCATCTGCAGCATGTTCGAAAGGGGCGGATGCTCACGTATTAGTACCACTGGTATCTAAATGACAAGATAGTATATTATAGATATGGAGGTTTCCTAAAATGGGGGTACCCCCAAATCATCCAATTTTTAATATATATTTTTGTGCATCAGAAAAACCATCCAGCTATTGGGGTATCTCCATTTATGGAAACCCCCAATATGAATTCCCCGTTTTTCTTGATACTCTGGAGACTTGGTCATCAGATGATCAGATGGCGGCTGAACATTCGAGTTACCCAACCTGGTGTTTTGCGCGCGGTCAGCTGGAATTCTCCTATAGATGGATGTTTTAATAGGAAAATCATCTACAAATGGTGGATTGACCATTTTTTTTGGACACAAACCCAAAAAATGTTCAGAAAAAAAAAAAACTGTTCACTGACCACCGAGGATAAAGAACCATCAATCATTCTGCGGAAATCTCTGCTTTTGCGGAACGCCCGAAAATTTCATCTGTCATATATTCTCACATGTATGTACAGTCTCATGTGTTTGCTCTGGCAAATCGGATGCGACAAATCTTGAGAAATATTAGTCTGGCGTTTATGGTCTGACATGATCTGAGTGTTTTCTGACATGTATTCTCACATCTCTTCTGACTTGTGCTCTGGCAAATTTCATGTGACCAATTTTCCGACATATCTTCGGCACATAGACTTCTGAAGCTTGGCATATCTTGGGATAGGGTCGACATCTGACAGGTAGAAACATGTAAAATCAAAAGATTTCAAAATTTTATGACCACCGCAATGCAAAAAGCATCCCAAAACTGAAACATGTTGGCTTCCGATTTTTGCTGGCTGGCTGGCCCCAAGGGTACGATTTCCGCGGGGCCAGATTGGAGCCCTCTCTGCGTCTAAAACATGTGTCGGGTCAGCTTTGGTCGTTACCAAAAGTGCTGTTCTGCACCAAAAATGACATGACCTTCCACATGCACCAACTGCGCGAAAATGCTAGGACGAGTTTTAACAAGGCTGATCAACGAGGAATTCTAGTTCTAGAATTCTGTATGTTACAATCAAAATCAATCAAAGCTCACGTTGGGGATTCTTTACGAAGGGAAGGATCCTGTTCTCGCTGGAAGTTTCAGCCCATCATCTCACCAGTGGGACCATCATAGGCCGTTACCGAGTCATACCGAGTCAAACAAAGTAATGTGGGTAAAACAATGCCATAAACAACATATAATGACCGGGAAATACTGGGAATGGTAACCATACCATCTATAAACATCTATAAACTGGTGATGATTATGGGATGGTGCAAATGGCATTGTCTTACCATGTCTTACCCCCATTAGATCAAATAAATCTAAAATATCTAAGCAATCTAAGTGTCTTGTTGCAGTCACGTCCAGTACAACCAGAAGTGTTCCACGGCTTCCCCACCTGTCCAGCTTTGGTCGATGGCCATACCTCTGCGAAAAAAATCTGGTCAACTTCCCAGCGGCGTTCCAAAAATGTGGGGCAGGTTTGGCGGCCTGGGCCTGGGCCTGGAAAAATCACCAAAATGGCCTAGAAAAAAATGAAGGAATAGTGAATACCCTCTGGTAAACTAACATAGCTATGGAAAATCACCATTTTTCATGGGAAAACTCACTATAAATGACCATTTTCAGTAGCTATGTTAAATTACCAGAGGGTAAGCGTTGTTTTTCCCCATCAAAATTTGTTGTTTTCCCCCGCCTCCACAAAGTAGCCACACGGGCTTTGCAGCCGCAAGGGTGCCTGGCAGCGGCTGGACCAAAATTGCGGAGATGGATGGCTTATCATGGCTCTAAGTCTCACAGGAAAACCGCAGATGGTTTTTCTTTGTTCACTGATTCAAAACACTAGTACAGCATCGATTTGTTTGGCTACTGGCATCAATACCCCTATTTTATCGAAATGTACAGTAAATCTCATCACTTTCTGTTGCTGCAACCATCCCGTTTTGGGTATTTCGGACACTCCACGTTACGTTTGACCGCCATCGATACGCTGGCTGTTGGCACCTCTGATTCAAGGTATACCTCTTGCACCACACCAACCTCAGGGAAGTGACAGCCTCAACTCGATGGGAATAGGTCAAAACCCTGGGGCCTCCTGGCCAAACTAGCTGGTTGATGGATGTTCATCCTGTGGTATTCCATAGATTTTGACCAATTCCCGAAACCCGAGGGGCCAAGATTTGGACTCTGCTCATGGCCTTGGACATTCCCCATCTTCACAAGTCTGGAAAACTTACAGACCACAAGCCTAAAATAACCCATGTCGAATCGCAGAAAACGGAAATCAACAAAAATTCTTGAAAGCCACAAGTTACAAGTTGTAAACTCAATCCAAAATCATGTTTATCATTTTCTGTTCCATGTATCCATTTGGCTTTGCGAGGGTGTAGCCCAAAGCCATTGGTTTATCACCATCTTCCCTATTGGCAATAGCATCCAAAGCATGTGATTTACAGGTGCTTACTACAGCAATTACAGGTGTTTCCAATTATCTCAAAAAAAAACATCTCTGATGGTGAAAAATTCCCATAAACCCCCAATCATCCCCACGTCCATAGAGGTCTTGATCCATCCCCATTTTTCATGGGATGCGTCCCCACGTCCCCACGTCCCCACATCCCCAGGGAAGTCTCAGCTCCCCCGGCTGGCGCTTCAGACTGCTGTAGCTGCCAAGCACCATGGCCCGGGACCTGCACTTAATTTGAAAAGGATAGAAAAGGGAAAAAAAGAACTAAGATAGGGTATACTAATGTTATATATGGCATATTAACCCTAAATGAATATACCACTATTATATATGATTAACAAATTATGGCAAATTACTCTGGTTGGTGGTTTTTGCAGTTTTAACCATCATGAAAAATATGATATATGGCATATTAACCCTATAAATAAATATACCACTATTATATATGATTAGCAAATTATGGCAAATTCCTGTTCTACCTTTTCGGGGGTTGCTATGTATTATATATATATATCACCCTCGAGAGAGGGAGAGGGTTTCTCATCGGGCAGGATGCTTCCGGAAACATCTTCCCTGGAAATCATGGTGTTCATCAAATATGGTGCTTCCAACGGTACATGTTTCCTTCAATGCTGGGAAGGTGGGCTTGATCATAAGGATTACCAAAGATTTGTTGAAACTGTTCAGGTCTTAAGTACCTCGACTACTTGATGGTTCACCCCACGAATCCTAAGCGGCTAGACTTATTGGCTATCGTGTTTTTGTGGGTTTTTTTTCCCCTGATGAATATGGGATAACCCAATGTGGGTCCGTCTGAAAATAGGGTACCCCATTCTACTGGTTCATCATCATCATCCCTATCAAAATTGCCATTTTGCGGGTATATACACAGTATCCAATGTTCAGATGCTCCAAATATTTCGAGATGGCGATTATCCTGCTATTATCCCATGATTGTCCCATTATCATCCCATGATATTCCCACTGTTTGGGGGTATACAGTACCATTTTCAGATCAATTAGCCACTAAACATGACAGACTTGTACATTCTCCCATTCTCATCCCCTTCTTATCCCATTCTTATCCCATAATATGGGGGAATTGTGATACCCTTCGATAAACTAAGAGTTTGCCATTGAAAATCCCAAGCTAAAGGATGTTCCTATGAAAAATGCTGGGTTTTCTATCGTTTTTTGTATGTTTACCAGATTTACCACAGATATCTATAGATTGTTCCCCAAATATAGAATAATAATATATATCTCATAGATAATATAGCTTAGATAGATCTCATAAATCTAGTAAGATTGTTCCCAAAATATAGCATATCTCATTTAAAGATCTCATCTATTCCCAGGGCAACCGACCGAAAGATTTACGATCGCCTCCATGGCTGACAAACGAGGGGGACTCGACGGGGGACATCTCAGCGCCGAGAAGGGCCACACCAGGTGGCCGTGCTGCACCAACCTGAAGAATGGTAGATGGGTAGATGATGGGTAGATGATGGGTAGATGATGGTGGAAGGATGGATAGATGATGGATAAATTCGATTGATTCGACTTGGAATTAGGATAAGGATTGGATAAAGAGAAGAACATGGAGAACCCCAAAAATCCCATGGAGAGATGGGAGCCACCTGGCCTATGGGTCTGTGTAGATATAGACTTTTTTATGGCAGAGGCGCAGCCAAAAAAACATTTTGGGCACCTGAATTTTCTATCCAAACCGCCACATCACAAAATCGTCTCTTTGTCCTTCAAATGCTCCTCATCAACTGTTCTTTGTTCCACTCGACTTTTGTGAGACATTCTTTGCTGGCCAAACTCAATCGTTACTAACCAACTGCAAGTGGGTCATGTTGCACTTTGCGACGCGCCGTCGCAATGAAAACTTGGCAGCCCCATAGACCCATCAATGTTTGAGATATGTCTAATATCTGAAACAATGTGCTCCATTTGGGGAAGCCGATGACTTTGACTATCAGAAACCACATTAAATGATAAAATCCAAAGAAAATACATAGATAAATGCAGAACCATGATTACAGATCACTATTACTGCATCATCTGGCCATAGGTATGGGTCCCTTGACCCTGGTACTTTTCTGTTCACCCACATAGCTAGTAGATGTTCATCCAAAATCTATGGAAAATCGGCGCCTCGTTTTTTGGCGTAGTCTCCCACCGTTCTTGGGAATCCTCATAATGGCCATTGTAATACTGACGTCAAGGTTCACCTCTCGTTCCCCATTACTGGTGATATGACCATCCCCCAATATGGCTACCCGGCCTGGTAATGACTAACAGTTTGCGAACTGGAAAATGGCCATAGAAATAGTTGATTTACCCATTAAAAATTGGTGATTTTCCATAGTTATGTAAACGTTTACCAGAGGGTAAGTATATAATCCAACTAACCTGACCGTGGCACATATGAAACCAACTTATTTTTGGAGTTTCGCCAGAGTTCGCTAGGTCTTTGCACACCACTTCGCCGCCATGCTCAGGTGCTGCCCGAAAATCCCCTTTGCACGGATCCAATCAGCGGAAACTCGGGACCGACACAGTAGTTCTATGAAGAATACTTGCCATATCACATAAATATATATGTAATTAATTATATATATTATATTATATATATATACAAGTACCCGTAAAGTGATAAAGTCTTCTAATTCCATATTAGTCGATATTAGTCTACATATGTTGAGTGGATCGTTGAGTTCCAGACTAGGTTCATCCCAGTGCAACCCAGAGAATGCGTGATTTTTTAAAGTCTATGCACTATGGAATCCCGAAACAGTCACTATGAAATCCTTGAAACATCTTGAAACTGGATGGTGAAGCCCGATTTTTATGGGGGGCTAGCACAAAAACCACACGCGGAGGCTGCGGAAACAGCAGCTTTCAGATGCAGAAAGTCGGAAAGCAGGTGATTTACCCTCTGGTAATTTAACGGTTTGCTATGGAAAGATCCACCATTTTTTTAATGGGAAAACTCACTATTTCTATGGCCATTTTCAATAGCTATGTAACAAATTACCAGAGGGTAAACCATGTAAACTGTTTTGGATAATGAATTGGAGTTCATGACTGTCAAGCAAGAATAAATGCTTTGTTTTTTCATGTTTTTTCCAAGACTCCTCTCCGTAGCACACATATCCACGCTGATGACCGTTTTTGCTCCTTTATTCGTTGGTGGTTTCAACCCATCCCCTAACAAATGAGATCATCATGGCAGGATTCGAAGTAACATAGGTCAAATCATTTTGCCAGGTCACCCAGTTCTTCACCCAGTACCCGGTTTTTCAAGTTGTGACCCACAGTCACATGTCACATCATGTCACATCTCATTCAACTCTCGTTCATCAGGAAGGCGGAAGAGCTTGAAGAACCTACTCAGCGCTGGCATCACCTCAGTTTTCAACGCAGCCCCAGCTGATTGGAGACACACTGAACAACCAGCGCAAGGCCTGCGTTTTACGTCTTGAGTTGGAAGAGTCGAAGTAGTCGGAGTGGATGGTTCTTTGAAGTTCTTTGATGTTTTGCCAAGTACGTCCTTGGGATGGGCCATAAAAAAGGCTTGGATCATGGTGATTCACCCAACCACTAAGTCACTAAGATCACAGTGGCCCGGCAGTGGCCCTTAGTGGCCTTGATAGGCGCCCTGGTTCTCATGGGCTGGTCGAATCACCATGGAGATTCCACATTCCGGCTGTTGGAGGGGAGAAAAGAAAGATCCGGACTCTTCCCAAAGAGCTGGAATTCTCGAAACACTTCAATATGGGTATAGGTCAAAACCCTATACCCCTGGTGGACATCAGAATAGCTTGTAAATGGGTGTTCATTGCCCTAAAAAAGGTATCTATAGGTATTGATCCGTAGCCATATATGTCAAACGATTTCTGTGCATCTTCACCTCTACATCTTCTGACTTCCGACCGGTCGTGACCTGGTCAGTCTGAAACAGCAAAAATCCGCCCTCCGCTCATCCAGAGCCCCAGATGAGCCACATTATCTGCCACCCAAGGTGTGAAGAGGATCGCACCAATATAGATCAAAGGTTTGAACGGGATTGATGCGGTGTAGGCTCCTGCAACCCCAACGGGCCCCAACGTTTTTCCAGTGCAAAGCCAAGACAACCCATATAAGTGGTCATGCTTCAGGGAAAAACTCAAGGGTTAACGTTTCTTTTTTGGAAACATCCACATGGTGTATGTATGATGCAATGAAACCCAGCGTCATACAAACGTGGGGTTATTTTTCACGCGTGGTGTGGTATGGCACAATTCCTACAGAAAACAAAACATGGGGGTTCGAACAGGGGACCACTTGAGGATTCGCAGAAAAAAGATGTGGATCTTATGTGCCTCCAATTTTGACCGGTACCGGTCGTAGATTGGCGTATGGGGTCGTATTCGTTCCCAAGATTTTTGGAGCACCGTTGGTTGGGCCACGCTGCTATTTTGTCCAATTTTCGGGGGTATCCCGAGTTAGGAACCATCAAAATCATCCAAAAATTCACACAAAACAGTGGATACAGTGGTATACACATCAATTCCAAATCAGGAAAAAGACTTAGTGTCCCTTTGATCTAGTACCCTACAAACATCTGTATCTTCCCAAATCAAGGACTTGACTCTCGCCGTGATCCTGCCATCACCAGGCTCATGGTTGCCGCACCGGTGAGAACGGTGGTGTAGTAGGCATAGCCTGAGAAATCATCACTGGAAGTGATTCGTCGGAGTGTTTTACGATGAAAACGTTGGGAGTTTTACCAACAGAAACGCTCATTGTGATGATCTACAATCAAGAGATTGCAAGGACAAACCTTTCACATCTCGGACATCTCCCTTCGTTTACCCAAATACAGGATATACCCTCTGGTTATTTAACATAGCCATGGAAAGATCCACCATTTTATAGCTAGGTAAACCATCTATTTCGATTAGGGCCATCGAAAAACCATGGCTATGTTAGTCATAACCAGAGGGTAAATGGCATGTTTTTTTGATATATGGCTTGCGATCACCACGTTCGAAAACCCTGCGATTTCTGGGATGGACAATGATGGACATCCCCAAATCCTCAGCACCAGGAAGCTGATGAAGGGGATGTTCAACGTCCAATACAACGTGTAGGACTTGGCGTGGCGATGGTCGCGGATTTGTGAAAAGAGCAGGAAAGACAATCCAAGGGGGAAAGTTGAGATGAGAATTTGGATGACATCGGATTGGTGGTTTGGACAAAGTCAAAAAAAACAAGGTTTGCAAAAGAGATCGTCAATTGGGATCAAGCATGGAAAACGAAAGAGTGAGCAATACCACTAACCAGTCTTGGGTCAAACTTCGAGGCATTGGAACTAGGATCTGGTGGTAACCTAACAGTTTGCGAACTGGAAAATCACCATATCTCAATAGGTAAATCAACTAGAAATGGCCATGCTTTTACTAGCAAAGCGTTGAATTGCCAGAGGGTATACTACAATACATCTGTTAAGTCTCACCCCAAATCTAAAACTCATAGTTTAAAAACTATCGGAAGAATAAAAGCTGAATCTAAAGAAATATCAATTGTAGCCATAGGTCCATAAACTAACTTGGCAATGAAAAATGCCCCAGTTGTAGACTATTTTCCTGAACAATGCAGATGTCCCCTTCCCAAGCAAAATTCCTATTGTAGAGGGTAATAAGCTGGATGCAACTTCCAATGTTTTACCTGCTATTCGCACTTCCTGGATCTATAACCAACCACACCTTATATAAGGCATATGTGTGCCCTCCAATGCCCTCCAATAATCAAAGGTGACAACGGAAAATCACCCATTGAAAATCACCTGATATGATCATATCATAAACCCAACAAGTGAGTTATGAACCAACGCCAATCGCGAAAAACGAAGCGGGGCACCAGCGGCCACATCCCCCAGTCATTTCTTCCCAGATGCCAAGATCAAGGAAATGGGAAATGCAGGACCAAGGCCCTGAGCTAACAGCCATCCTCAGCGACAAATGCCGAACAGTGCCTGTGATGTGTTGAAAATTGGAGATTTCCAGGGCCCAATTGATGAGAATTGATGAGTTCTTGCTCTTCAAAACGAGCTATTATGTTGTGCTAATTATGCTAATTCAACAGTGTGCGAACTAGAAAACCAGAATGTTTTTTAGAGGTAAATCATCGAACCAAATGGGGCATTATCCATGTAAATTACCAGGTATTTAGCCCAAGTTTAGACCAATCGGTTCTAAACCTTCCTGAAATCAGGTCCATCTGACAGCCAATTGAGTGGCAATGAGTTTAGATTCCCATTTTATGGCAATATGTTTTTGGGGAAGATTAGGTTTTTTGTAACTTTTCATCCAGGGGATGCAATCAAGTTCCAAATTGGAGACAACCCAACGCTTGGTGATCAAGCCGCAGACATTGGGGCACCGTCATCTGGTGTGGTTGATACCCTCTGGTAAACATACAAAAAGCTATTGAAAATGGCCATAGAAATAGTGGAATTTCCCATTAAAAATTGTGATGTTTCATAGTTATGTTAGTTTGCCAGAGGAAAATGTTGACCCAGCAAATTCACAGTAATATCCAACAGGTACTTTGTCAAGATTGTCAAGTTTTGCTTCTGACATTTCCCAGGATTGAAGGGATTGTTGTTGCAGGACACCTGGAAATTTGGTGGATTTGATCAACCTTCCCTTCTTGGAAGTGCAGTTCCAGTTGTAAGTGAATATTAACCACAACTATAGGGGCCCCATATCCCAACTTATAGAGCTTATTTGACATGGTGCCATAAAAGTAACCTTAACTGCCAGTGGGTTGGCTATTCTGGTTCGAGGTGATATGCCATAATATATGCAATATAATATACATATCTTATGTATTCAAATGCATTGATATTGGTTAAACCTCTGGAAACCCAGCACCACAAATAAGATACATATATTACCTAATTAATCATAATTATATATATATAATTCGGCCATAGTATGTTTAGTACATGTCATGTCCCACTTACTAACCGGGATACACATCCAAGTATGAGTCCAAGACACTTTCCTCGTTGGTCATGCTCCACAGCTTCTCAAAGCTCAAGTCCTGCCATAAAGAGCACCAAAAAGTCAAGGAATCCAACGAGGGATCCAAAAAAAAGACTTCAAAATTGCCTTCGCCACTGACATTCCCACAAAATGGGTGTGTCTCGAAGTTGTGGGATTAAACATGATTAGACCCCCAATAAAAATGGCCATGGCCATATCTTAATAGGCAAAATGATGATTCACTAGTGGATGGAATGGTGTGTTCCCATAATTCAAAGCGACAGACCCCAAGGTGCCATAGACCTCACCGGTGAGGCACCTCCCGAACCTCTCTGACTTTGCGTTCCTGGGCGAAGTTCGGAAAAGTTCCCGTCCAGAAAATGTGGGGTATAAGTATAGCCAGTCATTGCCTGTTTTTGAATTGTTGGGTGACAAAGCCAACAATTCAGTTGGCTAGACCCCAACTTTGTTGGCCAAACTAACACTTTTGATCACTTTTGCCGGTTGAATTCTCATTTTTAGTTTGACTCCCATGATCGTTGAAGCCCTCATGTTGATGGATAGCCCGATAGCCCCATCTTTCTTGATCCTGTGTAGTTGGTAAGTGGCGATCGATACCTGGGTGATGACGGACGGATAGCTAGCAGCTAGCCTTAGAAAATCCCGAAGAGCTGCAGGTTGTAAACGATGCAGACTGTGAGCTGGTCATCCGAATAGTTCGCTGGTTCTGTTTTGAGCAGATTCGTACGTGTCAGTGCTATCCTTTGCTTGGATTCCTATGTATGAAGTATGGTTGGTGCCAGGTGTGCTGCTTACAACACATCTTTTAGTCTTACCTCTCGTCCTATCACCATTTCTGCTTCAAGCCAATTCTGTTTTGCTTCGATCACCATCGTTGTTGCATCTCGCTCACCTTTGGGATACAGACAGTTTTGGATGTTTTGGAGACTATTTCCGGGAGAATGCGCCACCCCCTCAAGAATTGCATAGACCCTGAGAATCGCCCTGTTTGGAGGAAGGTAACCTCTCATAATTGACAGGGCCTATGTTGGTTGGAGGGAGGGCAATATGTGGATGACATCCCCGCTTTGTATTGATGAATCTCTAAAATCTCGTCATTCCATGTCTGGCAACATCATGAATCTCTAAAAATCCCCATATATTTCCTCCATATAGAGATGTTTGTAAAAACATGTTTTTCACATGCGAAATCCCCAGGGTTTTTGGGTGTTCCGCATCGCCAAGGCTCCGCTTCATCCAACGTCATCATCTCGGCGGGTTTCGAACCTAGAGCGGTGAAACGCAAAACTGACATTGGCTTGGCACTGAGGGGTCACTATTTTATTCATCCTTAAATAACTGAGAAAGTCATGGCATATCATATATATATATATATATATATACAGATGCATACATGTATTATATAATATGTTGTAAGCTTTTTTGGAAAGATGGAAATTTGAGTATACAAAACCTTTATGGGTTGCTGTTTCTTAGCTATCCTTCCTGGTTGGGAAACTCAAAAAACGTCGCTCAATTCTCGGCTCCCAACCGCTCCCTAACCATTGGGCAGTTATTTCTACATTCCCATGGTTGAAAGTCATAGGGAAATCTCAGAAAATGTGGATGTTTAACATGGTAAAACAATGCCATAAACCATCATAAACCACCATTTAAGGGAATGGACAGTTTAAACCACCTATTTATGGTGATACTCAGATTTTTTCGTACATATGTCCTGTTTTCGCCACATGTTATGCATTTTGCTTCTAGCGCATTTTCGGGGCTGATCAGATGCAAAAAATTGAGCGTTTGAAATACCCAGCATTTGCTGGTTGATCTTCGCTCCTGTCCACATCTCTTACTGACTGAATGGTTATGTCATCGGATCCCTTTGTCAATGGATTGATAAAAAAGTGAACTTTTACAGTTGAAACCATGACTTCCTACCTTTTTAACGTTTCTTCCTCCCCAGCCAGTGTGCTGGTAACAAACACACTGCGTTCTTGGTGCCCCTAGCCTGTGCTCACACCCACATGTTTGCAGGTGAAAATTCCATGTCTTTTACATTTTGTTACTAGCACCCGCATGGTTCTCACAGTCACATCATCATGTCGGTTTGTCATTACCCTCTATAGTGTGAAAACAAAATCATGCTACACCAAGCCATTGGTCTAAAAAGCCGCTGCAACATGCGTTGAAGCCAGCATCCAAGTGGTGTGTTTGTTGTGTCATAAGTCATTCGCATGGTGATTGGTCAAAATGCCAACCTATATACCATTATATACCCAGTGTTGGATGATTGAATCCCGGCAAATTGTTGGTCACATCAAATAAAAAATGTTACCATAGGCCCTCTCCTCAAACTTCGTGGCAAAAAGTCTGTATATGGGCGGGTCAGAACCCTGATTTATGAATGTTAAATCCACCAACTATGGTTTTGTGGCTTCTGACCCGTAGCAATATTATGATTATATATATATATTGCTCAATCCCAATAGTATTTGGTATATACACCATGTGTCTATCCCGCTTCAAAGCTGCACAAACGCCGCCAGGCGAGTTATGAATGCCAGGGGACCTCCCAGAGATTCCACAACTTTCGCAAGGTCCTCCACCTGACCATCCCCAAGGGTTGATGGACAACCCAGCTTTGGTACCTGAAAAACACCACGTATGGCCATTTTTATGGGGAAAGTCTGGAAAATGAAGGGAACAAAAACAACATGCGATGGCCAATCATAATGTTCCCGAAAAAAAAAAAACTGCCATAATTGGTTAATCATCTATTTTCAAACAAGCCCAGAAGGGATTATGGCCCCCATTAGAACACCATTAGCAGAACCCCAGGTTTCACCGGTGTCACCATCAACCAGCAAGGATATTGGGAATTGCTCCTTCTAAGGAGCGCATGAGGATATCATGAGAACTGGTGCGCGCGCCAATGCCCAAATCTGCGCGCCCTTCAACCCAAAGATTTTGACCACACGAAGGGGTTGTTGCAAAATTTCATGGTGAGGGGGTTCTTACCCTGTTTCGTAGTCATATAAATCCTTCATTTCTCATGGTAAATTCCCATATCACCATTTTTTCCTATAGTTAAATCCCTATGAAATCACCAGCTTTTCCTAGTTAAGTTCCATTAATTCACCATTTTTTCCATGTTAAATCACCATTTTTCCTAGTTAAGTTCCGTTAAACCACCATTTTTTCCATGTGAAATCACCATTTTTCATGCGAAAATCCTCCCCATGTTCTGATTCCTTGCGCCTCCTTGCGGAGCTCCGGCAGGTCTGGAGACTTCTCTTCTTCGGCCTGAGGATACGCCCGGCCGAAATCTCGGGGGAAAGGGGATGATCCAAGCTGACATGGGATGAAGATGTGGAAAAATGTGAAAAAAATGTGAAAAAATGTGAAAAAATGGGATGATCCATGGGATTATCCAATTCTCATCTATTTCACTGGGAAAATTAATATGAAAAACGAACATGTTCACCAACCAATAAACATGTGGTTCCCATTGTTGGTTCAGCGCTGGATGAATGAGAATAGCTCGGAAAAAATGGGACTATCCAATTCCCATCCATTTCATTCGACGATTTTCTCAGTTTTCTTTAAGGCTGTTTGAACCTCTATTTACAGATTTCGCCATGTTCGAATGACACTTTTGGGGTAAATTGTCTGAACATTCTGAATATCCCACTTTCGGAGTGTCCAGGCAAGCGACCTGCTTCATCTTGGTCCATGCCAAGTTGAATTTGTAGGTCTCGAACTCCAAGCGAGCTGGATCTTGCTCCTGGAACGAGGATTGAAAGCTCTCAGCTCCCTGGGTGTTTCTAACGATGTGGGAAAACGTTTGGGAAAATGAAAATAGGATGCCTCGAAATCCACTGCTAAATCCTGATTTTCCCAGATTTTCCCTATTTTGCAGTATCCATTTTGGGGGGATACCCATTTCAGACACAGCCATGTTTGTTTGGCTGGAGAGCCCTCTCAAAAATTGAAAGCTGTTGAACCCGGAGAAAGCTGCATGAGACCACTCAACTATCCAGTGACCCTCGTTGGCCAGAAATGACCGTTGGATGTCACGAAGGCGTAGGGTGAATAATATGGAAAGAGCTTGACATCACCGAGGTAGACAATGAGGTGGTTCAAACATTAGGGATACCGGGATACCCTTAAAGTCAATTTTCACCTATTGAAATAGCCTGTTTGGTTACAACCAAATTATGATGGCTGTTGCACTTACGCAAGCTATAGAATTCCTGAAGTTTGAGACTGATCCTATACAACTCGTAGGATGAATGTTTCAAGCTTTGCTTTAAAACGTGATCTTGGCCTCTGGTAAAATCCAATGTGTGTCATTCAGAAAAACAGTGTTGCTGGTTACGTCTCATCCAAGCATCTGGTTTTGCCTGAAAATGTGCTACCCAAGAATCCCATAGTTGAAAAAAGCTGCCATTTCTTGATCATTTGACAGCCATTCTTTTAGGCGCTCCCGAAATTGACACCCATTTTTCACAGATCTTGCCAGGGTGAGTCTTGAAGTTTCACATCGCTGTCAGCCACTTTTTCCTTCAGGGATCTTCGACACTGAATGTTCATGCTGTGGTGTCAAAGCTTGGTGGTTTCAGCAGTCAGAGGGGTAGAAGAACAAAACGTCCAAAACCACCAACCGAAAAGAGTATGAATCTATTGTTTATCATGAGGGAATGCAAGGACTTTGACCCCTGTAATTCACATCAAAAGATCTAGTTCTGGATGGTCATCCCAGCAAATATGTTGGCTTAAAAAATCATCCCCATTGGCCTTTTTGGGGTTTCCCATGTGACATGTGGACCATGCCTCCATCAACCAACCGTTGTACCAAGAGTCCAACTGGGATTCGCGGTTCGTTGAGGGTTGGACAGCCTATCGGATAGCTATCACTAAAAAAAAGCTACATGTCCATTAAATTGTTCAGACTAATATTCCACCAAATCCAACTCTGATCCACCAACTTTCCCAAATCATCATAAATATCATAATCATCTCAGTCTCAGCTGGTTTGCCTCACAGTTGACCCATGTTGACTACTGAATTTTCTCCCTCTGGCCACCAGCTAGCTGGCCCCCTTCGAAAAAGTTCCTGGATTGCAGCCCGACGAGCACCTAGTTCTTTTCGGCCGCCGGATAGATGGGTTGGGGGATGCTTAGCATGTGGTTTTATCCAAAAAATGCCGAGAAAAAGAAAAGACAAAAACAACTGTGGTAAGGGAAAAACATCTTTCTCGTTTTTTGATGGCACAAATTGGGATTACTTCCCATTTCGGGACAAGGTCATGAACATCCATGTTTTCCATCAGGAAACACTCCAGAAATTGGCAAGATTTGAAACAAAAGGATGTTTTGAAACCTGGAAAATTGGGCTCACCCGGTATTGTGACCCATGCCATGTGGTGGTTTTTGGCCCCACTGTGACCCACTCACAACCTAGTTCTTTTGCCAGAACTCATTGGTCACTCCCTGGAATTTCCTGATGAAGCGAAATCTAATCAGAACAATTTTCCAACCATGATCGAGCCTAGTATTACCTAGAGATTCCAGTTGGGTGGCATCCGAGTTGTGATCCCAGTCCAAGATTGCTGAAACAACCTGCGGGGCCCTGCGGGGCGCCTGGGTGTCTCAAGTTCGAATTCGCACTTGCACCTGCGTTTCGTGCTTGGTGGTCGGGATTCCCGCAGGGATCCAGGAGATTCCAAGTTCTGACAGGGCGACCGACAACCGAATGGGCTACCGACCACCAAAATTAACCCTCTAAATTGAAGACCAGAGAAAACAGAAAAAGGGGAGGTAATGAGAAACCGTATTTTGGGATACCCAATTTTAGATTATTTTGATCCATAACCAGATGATTGTCGACCAAAGATATCTTTGGGCTTGCTACTCAAAACGACCATTTTTCCATGACCAATTTTAGGACAAATCTTGACCAAGCAGTTTCAACAACCTGGAACTCCGCTGCAGTATCGGCTATATCCGTCATTGATTACATGTACAATTCGTCAAGGACCCCAATGCTTTACCTCTCGTGAATAGAAAAATGGTTCAGCCATGTTGAAAGTGCACAGCTGGAGCAAAATCCAGGTTCCAAAACTCAATTTCTTCAGAGAAGTCGAAGACCTGGATTCGGATTTCCATGGAGTTTCTCACCAAAAAAAGATGCGAAGACCGGCCGATTGGGGGAGAAAACGTCATCGCAGTGGCCAAGTTATCCCAAGTTATGCCCAGTCGCACCTGCGAATGCCTGGGCCCAGCAGGCTTCCAGTTTGGCTTTCATTCCATATACAGCAATCTGGGTATCATCCACTATGGGTATGTATATATATGTATACATATATATATATATACATATATATATTATATATACATATATATATATATATATACATATATATATATATATACATATACAGTATGTCAAACATATTGATACCTATGGAGATACCCAGATCCTCAACACCGGCAAACCTGTGATTGATGCAGTAAATCCCTCGGTTTTTACAGGGTTTACACAATCCCTGCCTATGGCAACATGTCATTCCATGTTCTTGGGTAAAATCCCTATGTTTTATGTTTGATAGTCGGTTTCCCTGATGAATCATGATTTCACTATGTTTGATGGAAAAACTATGGTTTTTTTCAATCATGATTTCACTCAAAATCTCCCAACTTTGAACCCCATCTCCATATCCCCGTTCTGCCACGGTCACCGTGAGCTTCACAAAGGTCAGGGAAAGCGCCAGCGCCAACGCCAACGTCGCCAGCGTTCGGGTGGCGAGGCGGCTGCGACCTTAAAGCTTTTCAAGGCGGCTGCTATGGGGTGGTTATCTTACTACGAACCCCGAATAGTATATCGTTAGTACTAATAATGGTATCTTCATACTCTTACCTGAATGTTCCTAATGGTATTATGATAGTTGATGTTCTTACTAAGAACCACTAATGTAATATTAACACTGGTATAATCATTGACATCAATATATAATAGTGCTAATAGTTTTTTAGGTTAGTATTGAAGATTATACGTTATCCGTTTTGGTATATCTTACTGATATATAAACATGAATAGTTTATATTGTAAGTAGCTACCTTCTTAGCAAGATATATGGGTTATTTAGATACTAAGACAACGGATATATATATATACATATTATAGTATTACTTTTGTTAGGTGTTTAGGAGCCACGATTATGGTTCTTAACTTTCTGCACATTATTAAGTATTACCGTAACACCGTGAAAAAATGCACTCCAGAACAAAGTTATGTACTGAAATTGATCTAAGTTATGTATTATTCTTACCACTACCACTGCCACCCTTCCTATGATGTGTATTGTCGTTGTGATTATGTAGATATTTATTGTCATCACGATCATTGACTATCAGTATTGTTTGAATCAATCCCGACTGAACCCTGACATAAGTCACAAGCCTGACTAAGTCACCGCCCTGACTCCACTTCACCCCAAAATTTCATGGTTGCAAAAGTTGAAAACCTCATATTTTCATATACCATCTGGTTATTTAACATGGCCATGGAAAGATCCACCATTTTTAATAGGTAAACCACCTATTTCTATGGACCATCTATACCATGGCTATGTTAGTCATAACCAGAGGCTATTTTCCCATTTTTTTTCTATGAAAATGACCTTTTTCACTTGGACGAACTATACGAATTGCATCCGGGCTCCCCTACATCTCCAACCCGGCGGTGCCATGGCCATGGCGGTCAGAACCGTCGTGACCGACGCGTGCGGCGCCGTAACGCGCGCCCAGCCGGGACACGCGGAGCTCTCGGGCCACGTTGGAGGTACCCCAGAATTCTGGCTGGAAAAGGAAGCAAAATAAAACCTGGTTGGTGGTTTCAACCCCTCTGAAAAATATTTGGGATGATTATTCCCAACATATGGAAAAATAAAAAATGTTCCAAACCACCAACCAGAAACCTGTGGAGTACTTCCAAGATTTGCCTCATGTGTATCTTTGAAAATGACCAGAATCTTCGAAGTGTAAACCATCTGTCCCACTGCCTGTCAAGTTACCCTCATACCGGTCCACTTTCATGGTGGCATTTGTCTAAGAGGGATCCATGCAGGAGAATGCATTGGTCAACCCTTGCGGACTGTGTCAAACCCCTTTGGAAGCATTGATATTTCACGGTTTTCGGAATCGCCGATTTGAAAATGACCTCCATCGGATTATGGCATGGTCAAAAAAACCCGGAATGCTCATCATGGTTCCTGTTGAAAAGGGCCATAACTGGGTGGTATCCCCCCCCTTTTTCACACACATCGTGCCCCCCAGTTTTGTTGGTTTAGTTTCGCCCATCTAACTCCTGTTTCACACACACACACACATCAGAAGGTGGTGCCCCCCAGTTTTGTTGGTTGAGTTTCGCCCATCTAACTACTTCGATATATCTAGCATACAGAGAACAAATGACCCGCTCATAAACGCCTTGTATACCATGGAATGGATGTTGTTGGTTAAATCAGTTATATCCCCCCATGATATCCACATTTTCCCTAGTGAAATCCCCAGCTTTGGGCCTCAGTCAGTTCCAATCTCTCACTGGGCCCCCCTGGCACTGCCACAGCATGCGGCAGATCACGTTGCCGCAGGAGCAAGGACTGATGCGACGGTGCGGTTTCATCCCGGACTGCATGGTTTCTGGGGGTGTTGAATGTTGGGAAGGGATTCCTACTGGTGCTTTACTGTTCTGGTGGCGTATATGGTATCCTTACATGTCTTGAACAAAGTTTGAAGCCACCAACCAACCTTTTTGTCATGATTATATCATAGGGCACGATGGCACCATGGCAAGTCACTAAGCTAAATTGAAGCCCTTTTTGGTAAACTCCCCCTTTCATTCCCGTCGTCGTGATGCAGGCTGCAATTGACTAAGTCACTAAGTCATTACATCCATCATCTATAGCTAGCAGATTGTGTATGTATATATATAATGTCCAAAAAGAACTACAATAGCTGATGATATCCCCATGACATAATGCATCAAATTCATGATCCATACATTTTCGGAAAAAAAAAAATCGTGTATCACCACTATTTTCGAAAATGTATGGAACATAGCGATCCATATATTTTCGTTTCGCTACGAAAGTTGTCAGTTTGGGGGGTATACCACCTTTTCAGACACCCAAATGGATCTTGTTGGTGACATATCCCGAAGACATCGGACCGTTGTATCACCATTTTCCCCAGTAAAAAAATATCCTGTTTCGTGGTTAAATCGCCCATCTTTCCCCTGAAAATCACCACCTTGAATTGGTAAATCATCATGTTTATATATGTTTATTATCTATAAATGGTGCTATTTACCCTCTGGTAAATTAACATCGGCCCTGAAAATCACCAATTTTTAGAGGAAACTAATCTTCCAACCCCGATGACTACCAGGGTCCAACTGTGAATTTACTGGAGGGTATATCCAACATTTCCCAAAGGCGATGTTTTCTCACCAGAGGGTACGTCTCGTCGTTTTTCAACGGGAGATCCGCCTCTCCCATCAGCCGCCATGGAAAGCCACTCCGGGCCAGACATTTTCCAATGGCTCCCACCTCATTCTGGGAAAACCTTGGGGATTTCATAGGAATTTATGGGATTTCATAAGGGTTCAATGGGATTTAATGGGATTTCATAAGATTTCATAAGGGTCTAATGGGATTTAATGGGATTTAATGGGATTTCATAAGATTTCATAAGGGTTTAATGGGATTTAATGGGATTTAATGGGATTTCATAAGGGTTTAATGTGATTTAATGGGATTGAATGGGATTTAATGGAGATGTCACCAAACACGGGGATATGAATTGGAGATACCTTGTACCCTCCAGTAAACTAACATTGCGATTTACCTACAAAAAATTGTTATGTTCTTGTTAAATTACCAGAGCGTGTTGTGCTATTTGATGGTGAATCTAATACGAATGGAATATTCTTCGACCCGGAAACGTAAACACTGCGTTACTGCGTTGAACCTTCGAAAAGATGTTTGAAAAATTGTCAGTTGTCCAAGTCTGTGTGTCAGTTATTTTATGGCGAAACCAATAAGAACACGAAGAGATGAGATTCAACTAGCGCCATCGTTCGTGGAGGGTTGATCAGTTTATCAAGAGCATTTCTGGGAGCTGAATCAAGAAATGGGGAGTTACCAATAATGAACATATAATCATCTAATCACGTATTACATGGGTCATTAAATGTCCCCATTGAACATCACCCAACCATTAGGTATATGGTCAATGCCATGGCTACTATAAGGTGATGTCCAATATTCCCAAAATGGGACAGTTACCAACCCCTGTATTACCTTCATGTTGGATAAATGAAGTTCATACAATTAGTATTGATAAAATCATTTATATAATCGTTTGCCATCATCCACCATCATTTTGCCCTCCAACATAGACAGTTGCCATCTGCACTACGATCACTACGAACTCCCAGCTGCTTGAAACTGAACTCATTGTGGATGCTGAAAATTCTTGGGCTTTTCAAAGATGAGAACAAGGATTTCCCAACAGACATGTTTTTCCCATGGGCTAAGAGGAAACTTACAGGAAATCGATGGCTGGCTTTTCCTCCCATTCCGAAAAATTGCTCCCCTCACATCCCCTGGGAAGCTCCGGCCACAGCCAGAGCTGAAAGCGGCACATCCTCCACGAGCGAGGAGGATTTAGCATGGAAAAATGGGAGTTTAACGAGGAAAAATGCTGATGCAATGGGAATATCATGCAGCTATATGATGATAGATGCAAATATATGCAGATATAATAGTGGTGCCCCAAATTCTTAGCTCAGTTGTTTTTTTTCAGTAGCTCAACTATGGTTTGATGCGGTTATAAACCACTTTGTAACTGGGGGCACCACCTTTTAACTGATTCATAATCCATATATACATGTAGCCCATAGGGATATGTTTTCCAGAAACCATTTGGTCATTTTATATGGTTCTTGCTCACTAAGTGGGTAAACTCTCAAGTTGAATAAATAAATCCCAGCCATTTTTGGGAATTGGGTGATTTTCCAGTTCGCTATGTTAGTTTACCAGAGGGTATCACACAATCTGAAAAGGAGACTCCAGGAGTTGCAGCAAATTCATCCCACGAATCGTACGAAGGCTTCGGGTTCCACCGGGTGATCCAACGTAAGTGCCCTTTACGGTGGGTGAACCAAGTGGGCCTCGGACCGAAGTCCGAAAATTTAGAGAAGACCCCCAAAGAAAACCACTACCATCTGGTTATGACTAACAGTTCGCCATGGAAAATCCCAACCATAAATGGAGGTTTCTATATAGCTGGGAACATCATCTATTTCGATTGGGGCCATTAATTTTCCATGGCTATGTTAGTCATAACCAGAGGGTATATCCCATTAAATCCCATTAAACCACCATAAAAAATCGTTAAACCATCATTTTCCTATGGTTTTCCTATGGGAACTGGGGCATTTTAACCACAACTCACTGGACATTTTAAGGGGAAAACGAAAAAAATCTGCGTGACTGGTCGGTCACTAGGCCAGGTCGACCCGGGACCAGATGTCTCGTCGATTTTCGCTCTGGCAAAGCTGTGCCAGTTTCCATGGCAAACTGTTTTTTTGGGGGAAAAAAATGTGGGATAATTATAATATCATCATATATTCATATAAAATCTATTGGGTTAATTATAAATATAAAATATTATATGTGATATTATAAATCTATTATATTAATCATATATCATGATATCATATATCTCTGGGCAAATTATCATACTTCACCTGCCAAGTTCAGCCATTGGGATCGTTCCCCTCCCCCATGTACGCCTCATGCAGGTGGTCTCAAGGGCAGGTGGTCTCAAGCCATGGTAACTTTCCCAAACGGAAGCCATGAAAATGTGGAAAAAATTGGAAACTATGGGGCTTTGGATGGTTTTGGGGGACCATTTTTTTTCAAGCGACACCACTCAGCAGCAGAAAAATCTCACCGCAAAGTACATCCTTTTTCCGCGCAGACTTCCAGCAAACCTCAAGATGTGCGGTGGGACCGGCCCTCGGCCCTCAGGGTTCGCAGGGGCTGATCTGGTAATCTGATATACCATTTCTCAACACTTACCAACTGCGTGTACAAAGGAAAAGGATAACTTTCACCCCAAAATCCAGCAGTTTATCACGGTTGATCATCATATTCCCCAGAAAAAAGAAAAAAGCGTTGCCCACGCAGCCTGTTAGCATCAGGTTCGTTCTAGCTCCGCAACGATTGGGGATAGCCTGCCAAGATTCATCCAAACATACCATGTTTGTCCGATTTGTTGATAAACCTCCCTTGGGCTTATGCAAACCCGACCCAGGTTTACCATTTCTGGGGGTGCTTCACTCCCCATGTTTTTCGGTGGAAAGCCTTCGGCTTTCCGATCTTTGTGAGACCAAATCGGATTACATTCCCACATGTTCTTGGTAAAACCCCTACTTATGGGTGATTCCATATCATTTGTGGCTAGGGTTGATGGGATTTTTTTCAACCCTATCCCCCCACCTTCGGATCTTTTTGGTTGAATTTACTTTGGACTGGTTTCCTGGAAATTTTCTATGAATATATCATTATCATTATCATTATCATCATAGAATCATTAACAATTTTTGGTATAATGATTATCCTGACCTTAACAATAATGATGATAATGATTATCTTTTTGTTGTTGTTTTTGTTGTCATGATAATCATATATAATAATTATCATCATCATTGTTAAGGTCAGAAAAAAAAAAAAAAAAGAAAAAAAACATCACTATCATGATTAGCAACTCGCCATCTTTTCTTGCTTAGACCCCCATGCATTTGCAGCCAATTACCTTCCCCATGAGGATTCAATAGTAACCCCAATAAATACCGTTGCTTACACCCTCTGGTTCAACAGTTTGCGAACTGGAAAATGGCCCCTCCTGAAATTGATTCACCGATCAAACTTTGGGATTTTCCAGTTCGCAAGCTGTTCGGTAAACGACGAGGCTATCCCCGTTGCTATATATCTCACCTATAACGATATTCCCATCTGGGGTCGGAACATAGGCTATCCATGGCTATCCTAAATCCATTGATCAATCGATGCAAAACAGCACCATTCAAATCAAGTTTCAGGACCATTTGGGGATGGGCAATTCCCATCTATTACCCTCTGGTAATGACTAACGTAGCGAACTGGAAAATGGCCCAGTCGAAATAGTTGATTTTCCCATTAAAAATGGTGATTTTCCAGTTCGCAAACTGTTGGTTTACCAGAGGGTAATCAAATTGTCCATTGGTGAATGGGAGATCCATCGCTGAAAATCCATGACATTCCCATCTATTCTCTCAAAAACTCCATTGAAAAATAGGTCAAATCAGCAAAATTTTTTGGGACATTCCATTAAAAAAATCGATTCACCATGGATACTCGAAACAATCGATTCACCACGAACATCCTCGATTTTGGGGGGAAACCCCCAGCAGTCTAACCTGCGGATCCAAGCCACTTCTCAGCAGCGTCGTCTCAAACTTCACCAGTTCTCGCGCCGCAGAGATCGCAGCGGCCGGGGCCGCCTGACCAGCGAAATTCGTGGGGGCCTGGAAGCACCAAAACGTGGAGTCGAAACGCCAACAAAAATCAGGGTTTAACCAACAGAAGTTGGAGATGAGCTGATGAGCGGCATCTTAACCTTGGCAAATGATATTTGAAGCATTTTGAAGCAACAAAAAATTGAGGCTAAAAAGATTTGAATGTACCTGTAGCCTGTACCTTCAAAAATTAAGGGGCTAAGGAACAAAACTTGGGGACAAATTGGATCTGAACCGTCAAAAGTTAGATTTTCACCAGAAATGAGGGCTGAAGCTGCCAAGACTATGGACTGAAGATGGGGGGATTCACTCATTTTTCATGGCCATTGAATGGGGAGTGATGATAAACCCATGGATTTTGGGGATACCCCCCACCTATAACGATTTTACACTGCCCCATGATTTTAGGGGTTCCTGGGATCTGTAGTTTCCCTCTCGGTAAGCATGTGTTCCCCCAACATCCCAGACTCGACATTGCTCCAGGACATTGCAGTGGACACCCAGAAATGAACATGATTTCCATGTCATTAGCGGTTAATTTCCAAAAAACCATGGCAGATTGTCACCATCCAATCTGGCCAGCATTTTTTCTTCATCAAGTTTCCGCATTGATTGTTTCTTGGGAGTATTTACAAAATGATTGAAGACATCCCAAATGATCTGGTCGCCTAACGTCAATGCCAACAACGTCCCCTGTGGTTCAATCACAAACATGGTTGTAGACTGTCGGTTGGTTGCCTACATATTTTGGAGGACAATGGATTTAATGGGATTTAATGGATTTAATGGGTCTTGGACACCCATAAAATGGGGTGGATGATGGTGGATGCATATCATGAAAAAAATCCACCCAACATCAGGTCCCGGTGCGGCAAAAAAGCGGTCCCGCAGCGGCGCCTCCGTTCCCTCCACGGATCCGTAGGTGTCAAGGTGTGTTTGGAAGATCTGGCGGAGAAAGGCCTGCAATGATAGCAAAATCATGCTGGTACTGATACCTGGTACCAGCAACAATGAAGACAACCAGGTTGTTCCGTTTTTTGCGTACGATTGTTTGAAAATAGAAGACATGACGATGATGTTTGAAATTGTCCTATCATCGCAAGTATAACATTAGTCACAGCAACAAAAAATGATAATGGTAATGATCATGATCGTAATAGTACTTATGATCACACCAAGTACTGCAGTGCATCATAATCATCATTGTCATCCTCCTCATCCTCATATCGTCGAGTTCTTCGTCCTCCTCGTCCTCCTCGTCCTCCTCTGACTCCTCATCCTCATACATCATCATCCCCATAAACCCCTATCACCCCCATCATCCCCAGTTTCCCCATCATCCTCATCATCCTCATCATATCTCATCATCATCATCATCATCATCATCATCCATCATCCATCATCCATCATCCATCATCCATCAACATCTGCATCATCACCATCACCATCACTATCACCATCACCGTCACCATCACCATCACCATCACCATCACCATCACCATCACCCTCACCGTCGTCGTCGTCGTCGCCATCATCATCATCATCATCAGCAGCAGCAGCAGCAAACATGATCATCATCAGCACCAGCACTATCACCGTCCTCTTCATCATCATCCCCATCCTCGTCCTCATCCTTGCGTTTTCCCCTTGCTCCGTCCTGGCTACAGCCATGGGGGGAAAGGCCTTACTTCAAGTAGTCGTTTCCTGCAAGCAGTTTGAAATGGATATGCAAGAAATATGCCGGTTTCAGCCGCCACATTTCTAACAAAATGGGGTTCAATTGACCCATGAAGAGCACCTGTGCGGCGTTTTAATATCTGCTCTTCGTCAATAACATATCTCCTTGGGATTCTTCAACCGCTCCTGCTCAACTTGTATCCTGAAGTTTGCAGAAGACTGAAAGGACAGTGAACTGCATATAATATGAATAAGTAAGACAGCGAAATGAAAAACGAACAAATCAAATAAATACATATATATATATATATTATATTATATATATATTATTATATTATATTAATATTAAATATTATATACTATATTATATTTTCCACGTTGCCCACAGCTGCTGCACCTAATAGGTGTCTTACATTCGGCCAAAAATGGCGCAGCATAGAGCTATGCCGTTCTGACCGTATCATTATAAGTCATATATTAAATATTATATATATATAGATAGATATAGATATAGATATATAGCCACATTTTTCATAGTTTCATGGGGCTTGTCAGTTGTTCATGGCGATTCTGCCAATCACCTAAATGCATCTCTATCATATACATCCATTTCTGATAGCCATAAACTGGGGCAAACCCAGTATTGACGGGTTGCAGCGCCATTAAGTGGTTATAAATTTCCGAGTTACGGACAATGGTCATGGTTAGCAGCCCCACCATCATGTCAACCACATCATCATGTCAACCACCCATCATCAAGTAGCTGAGAAGTGTAACAGTTCGGAAGCGTGTGAATTCACAGGTGAAAACACGCTCGGACGCGAAACTGTTTCCGCGGTTTGGGGCCTTGATCTGGCAAAGTTTTTGACAACGACGCTCCTGCTATGCGGGTTTGCAACCGGCTGTGACCAAACGCATTGGCACGGCTGCGCGCAGCCAAGCATTCAGTGATGCTACCAGTCTACTGCTATGCGGGCTTGCAGCTGGAGGGTGCTAGACGCGTTGCTGAGGCTGCGTGAGAGCTAGTTTTTGACCACAGTGCTATTCTTGTACTATTCGGGATTGCAGCTGGGGGTTGCAAAACGCACTGTGCTGGATGCACGAAGAGAAGACTTGGGTTGCAGAAGGTGCAGAAGAGGTAGCTGGGAATCATTTCAGAGCACAAGTAGCCCACATACTGTAAGAGGCTGCTCAGAGAAGAAGTAGCTGAGAGAAGAGGTACCTCAGCGAAGAGGTCGCTCAGTGAAGAAGTGCCATCCATGCATCCATTCATTCATCCATCCGTCTATCATTCCATTCATGTGTTCATTCATTGGTTCATTGATTCATTGATTCATGGATTAACTTAACTGATTCATTGGTTCATTGAATCATTGACTCATTGGTTCACTGATTCACTGATTCATTGATCCATTGATTCATTGATTCATTGATCCACTGCTTCATTGCTTCATTGATTCATCGACTCACTAATTCACTCATTCATTGGTTCATGGATTCGTTGATTCGTGGATTCACTGATTCATTGATTCATTGGTTCAGTCATGTCATTGGCATCTCAAAGACCATTTGCTAATTCGTTGATGCACCTCACAACTTCAACACTTCATTGCTTCATATTGCTTCTGCATCTCAAAAACTTTCCTACAGGCCATTGATTTCCTTATAGCTGGCTGAAAATGTTCGAAACTTCCGCCCGTCGCGGGCAGGGCACTACCTGGTATAGCCATAGTTCTAGGGGACCCATATCCTAACGTATAGAACTTATTGCAAGCCTACAACATCGTGTAAGCAGTATTCATCCCAACTGCACCAAGGGAAGATAGCTGCACCTTGACCTCCTTCTCTCTGCGAATGGGATCTCCAAGTCGCTCGCCCAGTTCCTGCGAGGGTCCCATTTTTGAGGGGTAAACATGGGAAGATCCTGGGGAGATCACTCCAAGCCAGACGTTCGCCCACCACTTATCTTCAGGGATCAAATCTCCCATCCCCTCTGAACAATATTTTCTGAATGGGATATGAACTGAAAAACTTATCTTCATAAGAAACATAAAATCACCCCATCTGAAGAATATTTTGAACGGGATATTCATACACATATACATACATGTTTACCTACATAGACAAATAGAAATACGCAACCCTTCCACAACTTTAGGGCGGGCACGCGTCAGAGTTGCAGCGAGCATATTTAACCCATTTTACCGAAATGGTTAAGATACCAGCAACGAATTGAAAATGAGGAACTTGGAAATTCCTAGCAATAATTGGGAAATTACACTGAAAATGAGGAAAATTATTTAACCCATTGTAATTGGGATTGAACTTGGAAATGTTGGGAAATTTTATGGGATCAACCCAGAAAATTGATATTCAGGACTTGCATCTCGGCAATGTTGCCATCTTCCGCAGTCCCCATATGTTATTCACAACGACTACACCTTCAATGTAAAGGTGGATATACAATGATATACATGTTTGGATTGTTTCTTCGTTTTTGTTGTAACAAGCTGCAACTGCCTGCCGATTTGTTGGATCTTCTCGCTGACGCTGGTCCTCCTCGTCTGCAAAACACGCACGCACGGCCAACCACAACGGGCACGCCTGTGCGGAGCAATTTCAATGAGGAAGTCGTTGTTCGGCCGGGACCATGCCAAGCACAATGGAAAAAATTAATAAAATTGACTACTGTAAGCAGTTGTAAAGAATCGACAAATTTAAACAAAAACAATACAGTGGGTGGCTGTGGCAGACGTTCTTCTGGAATGGGCTTGAAAAATGGGCATTGTTTTTCATCAGTCAAGAATGGGAAACAAGGGATTTGTCATATCATAATCCAAGCATTTTTGACCGCGTGTCGTTTTGCAGGTCTACATTATATCAGAGGAAAGACGCCATGGATCAAAATTAAGGGCCCTTCCAATGTTCCCAGTCGACTTCCATGCACGCAAACTGTCACTTCATCTGCCTCAACATTGAAGTCCGGCACCCACCAAGCCTCAGAGCAAGGGCCCCCAATTCACGAAGGGATCTCAGTCCTCTGGGTGGTATACGGTATATGATGTTATTTATTGGGGGAAGGGATTACAATGACTACTGTCAGCAGATATCTCACCTTTTGAGGCCGGCGTCAACGTTTGCGTCAACCTAGCCCCAACCAGGTCATCATAGCTGCAACCTTGCACAAAAATGTCCCTTTTCTGGCCAGTGGCTGGCTGTCAGGCTGTCAGGCCTAAGCCTTTAAATTTTACATATCACCGGATTTTTTCATGTGTGCAATATCAATGGAGTCTATGTGAAATATCTAGATCTTCCGACTTTTGATGAGATGTCAATTCAAAAAATCTAGAGACTGGACCGCGTTCACGTCCTGCAATGATATACAGTATCTATCTAGTTGCGCATCTTCAATAAACAGGGTGATACCTTCACAGACTAATTACTTGGCTAGCAGATGTGTATCTTACGTAGAAGTGAAGCCCATCCTTTTCATGAAGGAAGGAGATCCTTTGGATAAAAAGGGTACAACAAAACTTACTGGTGCTTAGTAGGGAATGGATGGGTTACTGGGGGAATGGGATGATTATTACTAGTGATTGTGGATCATTCACTCATTCCCTGCTAAGCACCAGTAAGAAAAAAAACAACGCAAGAAACAGATGGGAATATTCCCCTTTTCAAAATGCTTGGAATACCCAGTGCTGGTCCCGAAATTCAGCGGCTTCCCACTAGAAATAGATCAAAAGAATGGGTTGCCACTAATGTATTCAGATGTTTGTTGCTCACATCACATCCCCATTTCTATTGTTGAATATCCATAATTATGTTTCTCTAATCCCAATTCTGTTGCTCACATTCCCATTTCTGTGGCTTCACTCTCCGCGATTGACATTTTCGTTGACGAAATCCCCAAGTGCTATGGTTAAATCCCCATATGCGTTGCAGAAAAATCCATTCTGCTCCTGAAATCTCTTTTTGTCAGAAAAAAATCACACTTGAAACATAGAAGATAGAATTTCTCACTTAAATCATCTCCAATAACCATCTTGGGCCTCTTGGGTCATAGAATTTGTAAATCATCGCAACTATCTCCAAATATTTGAAATAACCATCTTCCAAGCATAATCCGTCCCGTTGGCGCCTCCAGGTCCTCCGCGTAGCCGCCCTTGGCATAGCCCCGGATCGCCAGTGCTCGCCGCGCAGTGCTCGCTTGGTCTTGGAGGGTCGCCAGGGAGAGCGGCACTTCCACGGTGTGGATCTGACCTCGAGTTGTGGTTGGAATGGGAGTTTTCAACCAGTTTCAACCAGAAAAAGATGGGGATTCACCAGAAAAAGATGGGGATTCACCAGAAAAAGATGAGGATGTTTCATGATTTAACGATGTGTAGCTCTCAACAAAAAAGGTGATCTAAGATGATCTAAGCATCAAAAACTGGGTGACATGAGGTGATCAAATTGAAACTCGGGATTTGATCATGAAAAGCAAAAACTGGTTTTGGGATTTCATGTTTGTCCCAAAAAAAAATGATGTTTCTTAGTGGCGAAACCTGAGGTTACCTCTGGTACTTGAGTCCTCAAAAATGGGTTCTAATGATGGTAAACCTCATGGAACCAAGAGCCAGCTCCACGGCTGGAGATTGTACGATCCGGTGAAACAAGCAACATGACTTACTGGTGCGTTTTACGTAGGGAATGGATGGGTTGCTGGGGGTTGCTGGGATGATTATTGATAGTGATTGGGGATCATTCCCGAAAATTCCCTGCGTTTAGCACCAGTAAGATGAAAGGGACTATCAAATTACAACTGAAAAGCATCAGCAAACAAAATGTCTACACTCTACAGGATGTTGGAGTTTGATTCTCTATATCTATTTGATGGCTATAGCATGTTATAGCTCAATTCTGTGGCCCAAATACTTGCTGCAAAACATCACCACAGCCGCCCGGGACGGTCATCCCCAAAAAACCCCTGGCGGATCGGACATGAGCTGTCGAAAAAGCCATAAGCCTCGAGAGGAAAAAGCCATAAAATGGCAGGAAAAATATGGGTCCAATGGGTTTTTAAATCGGAGATCATGGAAAAGCATCGAACTCACTGGTGGATTTTCCATTGCCGTGCTTGATTACCGGATGGTGCCCCCAAAATTATCCTCATCAGTCATCATGGCACCACAGTAAGCTTCCTCTCAGTGCAATGGTGAATTTCAAGCGGCAAAATTGTGGTTCCACATCACCACTCGGGTTTTTTCCGTTGCTGGCATTCTCATCTCAATTGTGTCTACTTCCTTCAATTTGATTACTCCAGTACGCCCCTGGGCCCGCTTGCTTTTCTTGCTCATGTCCCTTAAAACCAGCCAAAAAGCATCTGTTTTTGCCAGACTAATATCTAATATCTAATATATCCGATATATCATATCAATATATATATATATATCAACTAGGTATATTAGATATTAGATATCATTTCATATCAAAAATGACAGACTTCACGGCCCAGTCGATCTCCCCTCGTCTTCACCTCGAACAGATCCAAGTAATCTGCCTCTGGATAGTAACCTTGGCCCGTTCGGCCCGTTCAAAATGGGTGTCCGAAAATGGGTGGTACCCCCAAATCATCCAAAATATTCATGATATTCATGACCATTCCAGTATTGAAACCCATGGTTTTGGGGGATAATTAAAAAAAAAAAAAAAACACCCATGTGACGTCGGCAAGTTGCGGTCTTACTAGCTCGCCAGAATCAATGTTTGTTGCATCCCCAGTTCTTGGGTTGAATTCCCAGTGACTCCTCTAGAGACCGGTGGTGACATCGGAAACAAATCGCCATTGAATAGCTGGAACCCCCATCAAAAAAAGTCTAGAGTTTTTGTTCACCCAAAGAATCTCATTTGCAGCAAAAATCCCCTGTTTGTATCACCCTGTCTGGGAAAAGATCCTAGTGGCTGATGCTGACCTCATCTCCCGGCTCCATGGCATAGGACGCCACCAAGGTCATGTGACCATCCTGCCCATTCCCGGATTCCCCCAGTTTTCGGATGTGAAACACCCAAGATCTCCGATTTTTTTCTTGTTCTTCTTGGAGTTGCTGCAGGAACCCACGAAAAATCAGAACAAAAATCTTCCCGACATCGAGTTTTCACTGGATTTCCCATTGGAAAAGCCGTTGATCATCGACTAGTCACTGCACAACACCCACCAACCTTCACTTGGACCTTGGCTGTTGGAGCCACTGAGACGTGATTGCAGAGATCCACGCCCGGGCAGAGCAACAGACCCTGGAAAGATGTCACCAATCGATTGGTGAAATGGGCAACAGCATTGGGAAATCCCGTTGCCCAGGCCATTTTTCGGTGGCAAATCAACGAACTATTGCTGGTGATACCCTCTGGTAATTTAACATAGCTATGGAAAATTACCATTTGTTATGGGAAAATCCACTATTTCTATGGTCATTTTCAATAGCTATTTTGACATAACCAGAGGGTAACAATTGCAAAGCAAAACTATGAACTACCCGTAACTACCCTGTAACGTGGCTAGCTCTGGAAATCCCCGAGTCATGTTGACTCCTGGGAAAATCATCCAGAGTTTTCCAGCCAAGCAAGGCTCACATCCGCAGAAAACAGGAAGCCCCGGTTAGGCGGTTGGGCATGAGGATATCACCAACTGACAGGCTTCTGTACGCCTGGTTCTTTGGATGCCATTAGGAGTCCATGGGTCGCCAGAACTCATGGCATTGCTAAACCAATGACTCGTTGTGGTGGATCTTGTGATTTGGATGCTTCAAACATCAGTAAGTTCTTGGGATCGTGTCCCATGCAGCAAAGACTTGTTCCACCAAGGCAAGACCCGTGGGTTGCGTCCGAGTTCTCGGCCTTTGTGATGTTGCTTCGAAGTCAACGACGGTTGGAACATGAGTGATGGTCTTAAGATGTCTTAAGTTACCGAAAAGAAACATTTCGGAAAAGAACTGGCGATGGAAATCTCGGACCACTGAGAATCCCATCATCCCATTTCCCATTCTATTTACCATCTGGTTATTTAACAGTTTGCCATGGAAAGATCCACCCATGCTATTAAGAACGGTGTTTACCATCTATTTCGATTAGGGCCATCGAAAAACCATGGCGAACGGTTAGTCATAACCAGGTTGGGTAATCCCATGGTAATCCCATCTATCCCATTGCGGTGGACAACCCCACCATTGCCCACCTTGAGCTCGGTGTCCAGCGCACGGGTTTGCACCAGCAAAGCGGACCAGAAGTGATCCTGGAGAGAGATGCTGGCGGGCGCTTGGAATGTAGGGCGTTGCGTAAAGGGCGTCCATGATCATGGGGAATGCTCTTGGGACACGTTTTATAGAAAATGTATATATGTGTGTGTGTGCCGACCCCTGAATCAAAGGGAATGTTATGTTGATTAGTTCAGTTCAGACTACATGTTCTAGATAGCTGGCACGAAGAAACCCACTGCACCGTGAGGCATCTTGCGAAATC
>Ga0126342_10001271_pt1 | contig 34571 bp, 34 predicted proteins | sample Cyp1metagenome_FD_92528 | JGI IMG/M metagenome (GOLD analysis project Ga0126342, IMG submission 92528) | Coral microbial communities from Lord Howe Island, Old Settlement Bay, Australia - Cyphastrea 1 metagenome | ecosystem: Host-associated > Invertebrates > Cnidaria > Coral ...
CACGACGACCACGATGACCACGACGACCACGACGACCACGACGACCACGACCACAGCTACAACTACAATTACAACTACACTACATTACACTACACTACACTAATTACACTGCAGTACATTGAGACTACAAATACAACTACCATTGCACTAATTGCATTACACTACAACTACACTGCAACGGCAACTGCAACTGCAACTGTAACTACCATCACACTACATTACAGCTACAGCTACAACAACAACTGCCACTATGCTACTTTACACTACACTACACTACACTAGACTAGACTAGACTAGACTAGACTACACTACACTACACTACAACTATAGCTACAGAACACTACGCTGCATTACGCTAGACTAATTACACCACACCACACCACAACTACAACTGCAACTGCAACTACACTACGCTAATTACACTACATTACAACTACAACTCCACTACACTACAACTACAACTACAACTACGACCACAACTACAACTACAACTACAACTGCGCTACACCACACCACATCCAGCAGTTGTGGTGAGGTGACCACTGCAACTCCAACCACCTTTCGGTCCATCAGTGGATTCGCTCTGCCACCCATGCATCACAACAACTCACCTTTCCTATAGCGCCCTATCCTTGAAACTTCCGCCACCGCCTTGTGCAGCACTACTGGTAAACATATGTAACATATGTAATATATTAGTTGAGCATAGCAGACGTACGCGGCCAACGGGGTGGCGTTGATTTTGTTTGACTGATTTTGGAACAAGTCCGTTGTGGCAAGGAAATTCAAGGTGTTGCCAAATGACTCAACCTCGGTTTGAGCACCTTAGAAAGTACCACAAGATTCTGGACCCCCAAGTTCTCAGCTTTGCCGCGTTGCCTTCTAAGGAATTCATCGGTACTTTCCTCCTGATCTTTACTGTTGAGTGCAATGTGGTGGTGTCTTGGCACATACTGCTTGATAAACAGTTGCCACTGTTCCGCTCTTTTGGTTTCCTTTGCCTTGCATCCACTCGTCAAAGTTTCCGAGGTCGGCTCCCCTCTTTTCGCAGGCCTCTCGATTGGCACGGTCCTCTTTGTGGCAATCCAGGTCCTGCATGTGAAGCCTTTGGTGATGGCATTTGTACTTCAAGGGTGCACATATCTTTCTGTGCCTCGTGGCATAGAAACTATTGCACCTCTTTAAGAGAGGGCGATCTTTCAAGTTCTCACCCAAGTTTGGTGCACACTTTCTTTTTGTGGAATCCTTCATATCCTTTCCTTCCGCAGAAAATGCAACATCCAGACAGATCGAGACCATCCTGCCGGCTCGCCGGCCTTGGACAGGCCTTGGGAGGCATCAGTGGCGGCAACTTTAATCCTGCCGTGTCGGTGGCATTGGGCTGTGTGAACTCAATGAAGGGCCCCGGCATGGATTGGAAGCAGGCTGGATCTGTGCATTCTGAGCCATGAAACGACATAGAACATCATGATTATGATGCATCTTCCGAAAGCTGTGCATACTTGCAATGTGATGATTTATCGATATTTACAGTATCATTTATTAAACTTACTGTTAGTTTTCGTCCAGTGTTCAGATTGCATGCTGTCCATTCAGCTAGTACCAGAGCGGTGGTCAAGACTTGGTCAGGTGGGCATGTATTGCATCTCGCAGGCACAATCCCGGGCTAGTTGCAATTGGTTTCTACGAGGAATCCTCTACTTGCAGGGGACATTCAATAGCAATGTGCTGTAAAGCCTCTCAATGTGGTCTGTCTCTGTCTCTATCTCTGTCTCTGTCTCTGTCTCTGTCTCTGTCTCTCTCTCTCTCTCTCTCTCTGAGACTTTGTTGATTCTCTTGATTCTGTGATCTACACGAAATTGTGGCCTCTTCAAGTTGTCTCTGCTTCACCATAGGCATATAATGCAGTGATTGCAATGCAACGTCAACGTGCTTTACTGTCTTAGCTTTGTTGGAAGATCTTGGAATTACGCCACGAAGTTCTGTCCGGAGAAAAAGCTGATTTAGATCTAATATGTTCTCATACTGCAGACTACATGGAATGAATCTACAGCCCATACTGCAAGAACGAAGATATAAGTCTCGCGGATTTTTGAAGAACTGTTACCTGGTACCTAGGATCAAGAAAGAGCTCTAAACAATTTCAAGTTGAACATCTGTTGAGATGGAACCTGACTTGAATTCATGTTCAACTCGTGTTCGAACGCCACTTGACTGCAGATCTGCGGGGGTGTCACTGCTGCAGTGATTGCCGCTGGCATGTTCGGCAAGTCTGCATCTCTTGAGGCGGCAGCAAAAAGCAGCAGAATTTTGCCTTCACTTGAAAGGCTTCCACCAGCCTGACCAGTCTCCATTATAACTTCACTTGAAAGTATTGAAAGTATTTGAGATTGTTCGTATATGTTCGTATGTCTCACCGCCGAGATCCGCCGAGGGGAAAGACCATTTTACATTTGTTTGCATTTGGGAAATTGGGAAGCTTTAGAAAGTAGGTTTTGGGAAGTAGATGCTTCAAAGTCGACGGAAATGACTCCCTGATGGAAGTAGATGCTTCAAAAAGACTCCCTGCTTCCATCAGGTGTCACGCGGTTATTCCTTGCTGTCAGCTGGATTGTCTGAGTTCTTCTACACCTTCATGTGCCCAGGTTGAAGGCTGCGATTCCAGTGGGCAGTGAAGATTGAAATGTGGATGAAAGATTATGAAAGACAGCCACAACATGTCACAAAGATTCACAAAGTATGCTTGTGCATGCTGCATCCATGAGGGAAAAATGCTATGCTGGCAGTAGTCCAAGGCTTTGCTTTGTGGTGCTGAACGTTGCTGCAGCGAAAAAGAATAAAGAGGCAGGTACAAATCGTGACGGATGGGACGGAGACACACAACTTCACGTAACCACATTTGGCCTATGAAGTCTCAATAAAAGTGTTGGTGCCATTCCCACTCCCTGCTCAAAAAAGATCACGCTGCCTGCGGGGCTTTGGACAAAATAAGGCAGGTTCAGCGCTCGACCAGGCGCACATGTGGTTATTTTCAAACCATTTGTATCCGTTTGTCATTTCTATTTCTATTCATTATGAAAGACGTTTTCGGCCTGTGGGGTAGGATCTCTGTAAAGGGGCTTGGAAACCAGGTGTTTTCTGCAAAAACGCAGTTTTTTTTAAATGTTTTCAGCGAAAGAAATCAAAGAAAACGCTTTTTTTTACAATTTTCCATGAAATGTCAGATTTGGCCCAATCCAGATGGCTACAAAACTTGGTTTTTGGCCGTTTTCACTAGAACGCTGAAAAACGGAATTATCGATTTTTCCATTTTCCAGAGATTTAGATAAAACCGATAAAACCCGTTTTTTTCAAAGTTTTGATGGTTTCCGGTGTTGCAATAGACTATTCATTTCAATCATTTCAATCTGTTTCTAACCTTCAGGAGAAGGGACAGTACTATGCCCTGGCCATCGGCTTTTGCGTGATCGCTGGTGCTTATGGGGCTGGTGTCATCTCTGGTGGTGCCTTCAACCCTGCTGTGGCCTTCTCTTTGGATGTTACCAGTGCCTTGGGAGCTGAACGACTTCCCCAAACCTGGAAATTTAGCAATAGTCACAATACAGTAGTCTTTTAATATCTTTTAATAATTATCAAATGTGAAAGACCATGAGATTTTTCATGAATTTTCAAAGTTCCAAGAGAGTGCTTTCCGAATAGTCGGAACAGAGCGTCAGACTTCGCTGTCTGGGATTGGGAACAGAATATGAAGGCTGCAGACATGACCCAGATTCACAGGAGTGGGCAGGAACATTGCGTTGCACAACGCTGCGTAGCTTCGATGTGAACACGTTAATTACCTTTGTCTTGCTTTCCTGACTGTTGGAATACACGATTGGTCTTATACGTTAACCAGGGTTTCTTATGCTGATTCTTCTTTGCCTTTGGCTGTCGTGAAACTCTGGGCTGAACTCCTTTGCCTGCCCTTTGGCAGATCAGTGTGAAGGTTTGAGCCGCGGCTTTGGTACTTGCTTCTTCTATGCGTTATTCGAGCTTCTTGGTTGACACGTTTGATATGCGCACTTGGTCTTTCTGAAGGACGAGAGGATTTTAGCGGAATGATGGCATTGCTTCTATGTTTGAAAGTGTGCACTGAACGACTGAACTGGAGTTTGCTTGCTGTTCAAAGCACGTCAGGTTGCTTGGTGCGGTGCTGGCAGCCTTCCTCTTCAGCAAAGTGAGACCCACGGACTTCGGTGCCCAGATGAGTGCTGGGAAGCTCCAAGAGCAATTGATACTTGGACTCGACTTGGACAATGGGAAAATTTATGGACATTTGAGTGGGTGCTACTGTGGTCCAACGTTTTGGAACATCGGCCAGCTGAGTTTGCAACACCCTTTGTCCTTATCGACCTCTTTGTTTTCTTGTTTCACTGGGCTGACACGTCCATGGCAATGCTGCAATGCTCTGAACATCTTTCAATCGAATTCATTGACAACGACAGCTTGAGCCAAGATTCTAAAGCAATTTTCAGGGCATGGGGTCGGTCACCTAGGTCTGGCAAGTGCATTTGCTAGCTAGACTCAATTTTGATTCTCAGGCTCAGTGAGTTCTTGGGCGTTTTCATGCTGGTCTTCACGGTATCCTGCAACATCATGGGAGGCTGAGATATACTTTTGATTTTTGCCACAGAAAATGCATATGAAATCTGAATTACTTTTGCCTCATGTGGCAGGATCAACTGCTGGAGCCCTCAGCATTGCTTGCTCACTCTCTGCCATGATCTATGCGCTCGGCGATGTCTCAGGCCGTGTCCCTTGTGTGTTTGGCCTTGCTAAGGCATCATGCTGTATGACATCATGCAATAAAGAGCGCAGCAAAATGTGTGACATGTGTGATGTCTTTTAATCAGATGTGATCAGATGTGATGCACCTTCTGGGAGGTGGCCATTTCAATCCCGCGGTCAGCTTTGCTGTCTACCTTGCTGGACGTGACGACAGCTTCACGGGCAAAAAGGCAGCACTGTACGGTGTGGTCCAAGTGGTGTCAGGCTCGGTCTGCAGCATCTTCTGGGAGTGGGAGCAGGTAGTTGTTGCATGTTGCTATCTGTTGCTAGCAAACTCCAGGCATGGTTACCCTAAGCTGTTTTGAATTTGCAGTTATGAGTCATATGAGTAATCTCCCATCCCGGCCACTGCACTCCGTTGGCACTGGAACTACTCAGGCATTCTCGCGGCTTTGCTCGTCGCGGGCATTTTTGGCGCTTCGATGGCACCCTTTGGAGCGAAGGCTCCCTATCACACGGCTCAGGCTCCAGCGAACCCAGGGCAGGGCTCGGAAGTCCTTTGTGTGATTAGGGCTGAGTTGTTACCCGTCAAACGAACCTGAGCTGGACATTGCACGAGAGGCTCATGCATCCTTTGGATATCTTTGAATCGCTCGATCTTTGAGGCGCTTGTGGCAGAATTGGTCTTCACCTTCCTGTTGTCCTACGTTGTCTTGTGTGTGGCTGTCTCCGACCTCACAAAGGCAAGCTAGCACGACAGAATATTGATATCACTGTGATATCACTCTCTTGCAGATACACCACCTCAGTGGTCAGTGGTTGTTTTTGCCCGCCTGCTTTTTTCCTTGGCAGGCATCGCACTTCTTCGGATTGGCCATTGGCTTTTGCGTTGTGGTCGGCGGCTTTGCCATCGGCAACGTTTCGGGGGGATCTTTGAATCCAGCAGTTGCTTGGAGCTAAAAGCAATGGGAAAGCAGGTCGCCTGCTCAATGATGAGAATGACTTGTGGGGTTAAGATAGGTTAAGTTGAGTGGTTCATTTTCCACTAGTAGCTTGAAAAGATGCAAGAATTGTTCAGTCAGAGACCCTGGATGGACCCCTTTGTTGGCTGCCCACAGCCTACCCGTTTCGGCCTTTGCTTCAATACTTTTGAACATGTGGGGTCGCGTTCAGGTCAGTGTAGGATTGGGTGTCTCTGGGAGCAGCTTCGTGAATTCCATCGCCTATGTTTTGGTTGAGCTTTTTGCTGGAGTATTAGCGGCAACTGCCTTTAGTGTGACTCACCAGGCAGGAGACAGCCTGTGACTGCGAAAGCGGGGGTCCTTTTGACAGTAGCATTTTTAGCTTCGTCCTATTCCATTTTGCACAAGAGCTCTTTGTCTCACGGCAATGAACTCTCCATTTTTTTTTCCCTGCTCAAGCTCTAGATAGCTTTAGTGTATTCATCTTCCACCCCACAAGACCTTTGATGCCGCTGATGCATCCTTTTTCTCAGTCTCCCTGGTGTGCGCTGCTCCCCATGTCGTTTCCTGTTTTCTGTTCATGAAATCTGCGTGAACATCTGTGGCAGGCCGAGCTGGAGTCACCAGAGGCCAAAAAAATGACTGAGGCCTAGGCATTAGGCGACAGCGGCGACGGCGATGGCATTAGGCGATGGCAATATGTTCAAAGGATAGTTAGAGTCCCTTGGACTTTGTGCCACAATCGCGGCTATATCGAAGCATAGATTATTGCCCTTATCCGGATGTTGGCCTTGGGCCTTGAAAAGGAATAAAAAAAGTGCTGCGCCACCTGCATTGTTTTGGCTATTCTGGCTGTGTTGGGAGCTGCGCTGAAGTCGATTGAAGTTGATTGCTCTGGAGCCTGAAATGCTCTGTGCCAAAGGTGATGGTATCACTGGACTCTTAGGTCGTGGCTTGGAGCGGGAAGACCCAGTGAGATGGTCGGAGGGGGTTGGTTGATGTTGGTTGCAGCTCTTCAGCTTTTTGCAGAATGACTTGTTTTGGCGTGAGAGATAGGCCAGATATGGGAGAGATTTGCTGATGGAAGCAATGGAAGCAATGCTGTTGTATTCTCATGATTTGACACAGTCAAACGAAGGCCTAATTGCCAGGTTTTGCAGCATCTCTACAGTAGGCATGTTTGATATTTGTGATGCGATTTATGTTCAGTTTCTGTGGCTTTTTGTTCAAAACTGTTTAGTTTCTGGTTTGCTGCACAAACGTACCATGATGAGGACACGGCTGTTGGTGAACGTGCTTCAAGGCTTCCTGGCTGCTGCAGTCTCCGTTAATTTGTAGGACAGGCTTAGTGCCACTTAGTCCCCCCTGTGGTCGGTCTTGTTCAGAGCAGTTTCACTGCAACGTTTGCGTGGCATTGATCCGTATTGATCCCAAGCTGAGCCAGATTGCAAAGACTGGACATTATCACAACTTTCATGGTGGGGGTTGAGTGGTTTGTCGCTTGACTCAAGACAGTTTTGCAAGGCACCTTCTTCACGATCATTTGGAAATCTGTGGAAGCAAAGTTGAACGAAGGCTGCAGGGCATGTGAATAGCTTTGGCTGTTGAATTTGAAGGAAATTGGTGGAGGGCTTGGAACTTGTTGCATTACATGAGAATCATGAGAAATGTCTGGAAATGAAGTTGAACAACTTTTTCTTCCAACGAAAGTCGATGTTTTAAGTTTTTGAATTGCCGGGCCTTGTTCAGGTTGAGGGACAAACTCGACGAACTCGTTTAGGACGAAGGTCAAAGCACCTGCGCTTCGGAGCCATGTGCTTCGGATCCATGGAGAGGGCTTGGATAGGGCACTGTAGACGTCCAGTGCGAGTGGTCTCTGGGACTCCGAGTCTCTCGTTAACGGAGAGCAGATTCCGACAAACTTCACAAATGGACGTGTCTACTTAGTCTTACAACTTGAAACCTTGGATGCAACGAGATGCAACTAGGAACATCTTAAATCATCTGAAATGTTCATGAATGTCAGCAAGCAGTTTGTAGAGCCAAGGGAACACCCTAATTCACGGAATCAGAAGCATCTTGGATTTTGACGGAATCTGCGAACTTAGCTGGACAGCAATTTTCAATGCGCGAGTCATATTATTGCCTCTGCTTGCATTTTAATCTGACCTAGTTGAGTGGGCAGTTGCCCAGGCTATCGTAAACAGCAGTGAAAAAACGGACATGTCACGGGTTAGTTGTCTTTTGGTAGTCTGGTGCGTCGGCTTTCTTTTCCAAAACGACACCTGCATACATGCACTCAGCGCCTGTCGTTGGCTCAAGAGCTATTGAATTGAAGCTATTTTCCAGTTCACGAAGCCAAGAGACACTGAACACCACATCAAGTTTCCACTGCTTAAAGTTTCCTGAAGGTCACACTATCATAAAGCAACAGAACCAACATCAAAATTCCTGTGAGGCCAGGCAAATGCATTCAAACAGCTTCTCAGTCCTGCTGTCACCACACCTCGAGACGCTTGCGCTTTCTGTCGTGATGCCCCGCCCGGCCCCGAAGGTCGGCCCGAATTTCTCAAAACCGCCAGACATTTGACATTTCGGCTGCAAGGCTCTCATTTGAAGCGACTTACAGTATCTTGTAGTGACTTACAATACATGAGTGTAATTGCAGTGCTGTGCAACCTCTCACTTTTTTGGTGGCCAATCTCTCAATCCTGTGGAGAAATCATGAGAAATTCCTGTGCAGGTTGTCCACCTTTTTGGTTGCATTGGCACCTGGGCCGCAGCTTTTGCCTTGACCCGGCCGCACATTGGCCGCATTTGGGGGTCGTTTGGGGAGCAGAACAGTTTATGCCAAATTGCCAAACAAAGCTGCGACCTGCAGAGGTTTTCGACGGAGGACTATGAGGCAATGCGTGAAGATCTGCCGCGGACCCGGGCTTTCTACAAGGCCAACGTTTCATGCTATGTCTTGATCGCCAGCATCTCCAAATTGATGAAGTCCATCTCCACTTGGCCACCTTGCAATACGTTGTGTTCCAATATGTTGCAAAATATGTTGCACGTGTTCTGCACGTGTTCGGCGCATGTGTTTGGCTATGGAAGGCCATAGACGCACTGGCGCCAGATTCGATTGTTTTGGATCTGGGCACTGGCGCCTTAGCCCTGCTGGCTCATCGGGCAGCTGCCACCGGTGCTCGACACGTCTACGCAGCCGGGGCATCCAGTAGTGCACAACACAAGATCAACAGATCTAAACATCTTTCAACGACACAATATCAACAGATATCAGATTCAGGAACTCCAGGCAGTCCTCACTCCTATAGATGTCTTGTAGATGCCTTGTAGACTTAGTGGAAGGGATATGGAAGCACACAGAACAGCGACACATTGTCTTTGGCAAATTGATTCTGTTCCATTTTTCCTGGATACCCCAAACACTCCAAGCCTTGTTCAGGCTCATTTGTTTTGGGCAGTCTCGTGCAGCAAGAATGATGTTGCGCGATGTTGCGTAGCGCCTTCGTTTCCAGTTTTTGGAATGGGTTCGAATGTCTCTGCACATCCTGGTATAAGCTAGATGACTAGAAAAGACTAGTATAGACTCTTCCAAATACACGAAAATCTTGCACTGGGTCAACAATTCTAGACATGCCTTAAGACATAGCATGTAATGCAATGCAATGTCAATGCAATGTGCAATGCAATGTGCAATGCAATGTGCAATGTGCAATGTGCAATGCAATGCAATGTAATGTAATGTCAGGCAACGTATGTATGTATGTATATGTATGTAATGCATGTAATGTAATGTAATGTAATGCAATGGAATGGAATGGTATGGTATGGTATGGTATGGCATGGTATGGCACACACACATATATATAATAATATATATATATATATTAGATTGTTGAATGATTTCGCTGAATATGTGTAGCTCCTCAACATCCAGAGTTCTTGGCTGCAGGTTGAAGTTTCCAAGTTTGCTGCAGAAAAGGCCCAAGCTGGGCTCCGTGACAACGACGCTATCTCTGTCATACATGGCCAATCTCAGGCTCAAACGGGCTGTCTCTAGCGTACTGCAGACGAGACCCTTCCCTACATAAATCAAGTTTGCCGGTTGGGTTCACAGATTGAAATCATACTCAACTCTTCTGAAACTACTTAGGAAGACTTAGCAGCTCAGGAGGTCAAGATCAGATCCCACTTCAAAATGAAGCTGTGGCGTGTATTTGGATTCTCTGGTGGCCATGAAAGCGGTGCAGCGGTGCAGGAGATCGAACTGCCGGAGAAGGTGGACGTGATAGTTCACGAGATCCTGGGAGAGATTGCTAGCCGGGAAGGTGCATCGAGTGCCGGAAATTGTAGCCTGTAGCAGCCGTAGCAGATGCCTGCAACCGCCTGCAACCGGCCATCCAATTTGCCATCGAAACCTGACATCACACTTTGATGCCAGACACGCCTAGCTCTGATTACACTGTGGAACCATGTTAAGCCATGTTCTTGACTCATGTTAAACCACGTTAAACCACTCTATTGAGCATATTTGAACATTTTGAAAATGTTAAAGTTGTAGAAGTTGACATGGGAGGATTGTTTCCATTGCTCTTCTGGCGAGGCGTTGTGGCTTCTCTTCGGGATGCTGAGCGCTTCCTGTCTGCCGCAGCACGGAAGCGCAGCTGGTCTGTCCCAAGCCGTGCTCGAACCTTCCTGGCGCCAGCAGAAATGCCAAATCCAAGGCGTGGAATGTGTGGATTCTAAGTTCAGATATACTCAGATGTACTCAGATGTATGGATTCCAAACGAATCAATGTATTTCTATGTATTATTTCTATGTATTTTTGATGACTGTGACTTGACTATATACCACGTTACATCAAGACAATCATGCTGTACAGTACTTCCGATTTGCAACTGATAGCAAGGTCACAATTAATTGAAGAAGGACTCAGCAAGTGAAGGATATTGTGTACAAAATGTTTGCAACGGAAAGTTCGCAGAAATGATGAGAGATGATAAAATGATATGTAAGGTGAATTAAGGTGACATGGATTGCTGAATTGCCCTGAATTGCCAGTTGTGTTTGCATGTCATTGCGGGTCTATGTTATGACATTTGTGGATGTTCTGCGAACTAGTCAGCGCTTAGAGGTACTTCGAGGCTTTCAAAGCTCGCACGGGCACCTTGTTGGCTATGCCAGGCCCAGGAACTCGCATGCTGCGATTTCCAAACCTTCCTGTGCCTTGAAAGTTGGAAAGTTGGAAAGTTGGAAAGTTGAGCTGAGATTCGACCTAGAGCTCGCTTTTGACACTGATTCTGAGCACTTCTGAGCTACAGTACTTGAAGTACTCAAGAGATGCTGTGGAAAGGCAAATGGATACATTAGATACATGGTTGTTTTCTTGTGATCCAACATCTGTGTGTTCAAACTGCAGGTTCAGCTTTCGTGTTTTATATCTCTGATTCTCTGGGACTCAGGTATCAGATTGCATTTTGGCAGAGCCCGAGATCTTTGAAGATCTGCATTGGGGTGAGGGTGAGGACTGCCAACCCCATGCTTTCTGAAACCGATTCTAAACCAATATAAAACCAAGGCAGGATACTCCAGGAGACGATCTCACAGCAGCTACTGGTGGCCTTCCATGACGCTCCTATTTTTCTGATGCCACGCTCCATGTGTGTCATGCACCCTTTGTATCCCTTTGTGTGATAGCTCATTGGCGTCAAGAGTCACCACTGTGAACTCAGCAAAGTCAGGATAAAATGAAGCTGCACCAGAAGCGCGTGATGCGATTCCGCGTGATGCGAGAAGGCTCAATCATAGAATCAGAGATGAAGTAATCGAAGTATGCTGTACTACTCTGTACTGAGCCCTTACTGAGCTTTCTCTTGACTCTTCCCCGAGTCTGGCCGGACGAGCTTCGTTTTGTCATATTTGTCACGGCCTTTTGCATCCTAAAATGCTTGGAGTCTTGGAGGCATTTTATCTGGCTTCGTCTTCTTTATCACAGTGCACTTTCCGACTGAGACGATCCCAGTGAGCTCCGCAGATGAAGAAAGCCATTGGGCAAACAGCTTTTGCATGGTCTCCTGGTTGGATCAGGATGGGAAGGAAGTGAACAGAGGTGTTTTGTATGGAGTAGAATGGTCAACCACAGCAGACTTGGAAGGACACTGAAGGAAACCTACAAAAGACAGACCAAGCACAAAGTGCAAACCTGGAGGGTACCCTGCTTTGTTTCAAGTTTTCTTGGAAGCGTGTGGCACTGCTTCCTGAAGGTGGATTGCCCGACGGCCGTAGAACCTGGAGATAGCCTAGAAGTTGAGAGCGAGGCGCCAACATATCCATTTGGTGTAAGGGTTTGAATGGGTTTGAGTCAGGTCAGTCAATTTTGAAATGCCAAAGTGAGTGCTCTTATGTTCCTGCCAAGGCAGTTGATGCACGTTGCACATCAAGATAATAGTCTAGGTCTAGGAGTATATTTTCGAGAGAGCCGCAGCGTGTAGCTGACAAATGTGGAGAGTTCTGATTGTAGGTGATTGAGAAACGTGACAGGTGGACCTTAGAACTGATTTGCCGACCTATGCCCTGGAAGCAAAGCTCCTGAGGCCCACAGGCAAGGCCAAGTCGGTTTCATCCATGTTTCAAGACATTTGTCAAAGGTCAGACTACAGCATTCCAGCTCACTACCCACTAGATTCAATTCAATGCAACTACAAAGTAAAGTTAGTTTGGAACCGATTAAGGGCCAGTTGTCTCATTGGCACACCTCATACTCCTTGCTGGGGCTAAGATGTTGGGAACGGTGAGTTCCAACTTCCAGCATCTTCCATGCTGCTACATGCTGGCTATTGCTGTCTTGCCACAGATATTTCAGATATGTGTCCTAGTCCTGGAGTCCTAGCAGTGCAGGTGCCGAAGTCTTGGTGCCACATTACGTCTTCCATTGATGGCAGATATGGCAAACTTGATGACCCGACAGATCCGAAAGAGCGCTAGAGTCCGCTGGCTGAACTTGATGACTCCGCATATCCCGAGGGGAGTCTTGGAGGGTGCCACAATGCAAATCTGCAGTCTCGCTGCAACGGAACAGGAACAGCTGCAGCAATTTGGAGCAACTATCTTGAGGGTACCAGACCACTCCAAGGTATCTTTGTGGCAGAAGGGCCCAGGAGCAGAGGTGCATTTCGAACTGCATGTGCCGAAGTCAGCAGGGAATGAAGCTGCGGGACAAAGGTGACATGCTGCTGAGAACTAATAGCTCCTGACGAGGATTGTGTCTTTTCAAACTCGTTGGCGCACGTCATGCACAGGAGGTGGTTGCAGACAACATTCCCACACACCCATACAGCCCATACATGTCACGATGGCAAATCGATGTCTATGCCTGCGCATTCTGAGTGGGATGCGGCTGACACTTGTTGTGGGATTTGACTCAAGTCTGAGAAGGGGTCCTCGCGACATCCTTCCAGTGTGCTTCTGATACCCTGGGAAAGGACAATCTAGAAGCTCTTCCAGATGAAGATGGTGAAGGAGATGACTATGACAGAGATTGGGACTTTGACGGTGACTACCCTGGAAGCGAAGTGTTCGAGCTAAAAGGCACTGAGGAACTGGCCATGGATTATGATGTCTTTGGCAAATTTGTCAAGAGTGCTCAGATGGAAAAAGGCCGGTGTTCCTGGAGCAAAAAACTGAGGGCTCACGTCCGAGGATTGCCTTTACTTGGCAGCAGATGGGAAGCCGACATGGTGGTTTTGAGACGCGTCAGGCGGGGAATGCTTCTACGCTCAGTCTGATTCCCACATCCCCCCATGGAAAGGTTGGTGAAAAGAATACTCAGAAGACGAGTTGGAAGTTGTCTTGGAAGCATGCAAGGGCATTGGTAGAGAGAAGGACTCTCAAGCTCGCTCTTGGAGTTCTGGAGGAGCATGGCAGAGATCCGCTTGGATCAGAGGGAACAGCACGAATGGCCACTGCTGCTTGACACCATGCGAAGAAGAGGCAAAAAGAGTCGAGCAACGTGGTAACAAACAAAGTTTAACATTTAGGGAAGTTCAAGAGCAGCAAATTGCAACGGAAGTCAAGGCGTGTCGTTTAGTAACATTTAGTAACTATGGGCCCTGGTAGAGGTTTCTCATTAGGTTTGTTGATGAGGGGAGTACCACTGAGCAACACAAGAACTCTGTGCTCTTGAGTGAAGCCCTGCACTGCTGTGACGAAGAGAAGGGATCTTGGAACCAAACTCCATTAGGGCAGTCGATTTTTCCTGCAAGGGTGGTGTTGAACGGTGTTGATGACACTTGGAAGATCTCCATATGGCGGCTATGGTGGCACAGAGTCAATTCACTTCAAATTCCTCGAAGTACTCACGTAGTCGGGGAAACGCTTCAGCTGCAACGAAAGATTTGCTGCGTTGTGCCGCGTTTTGGCTCAAGATGGGTGCTTTTCCGAAAGCGGCCCTTTGGGCTCAGGCGAGTCTACACAGTCGAGAATATGCCATGCATCAAAGTCCAAATTGCCGTGGGAGGCATAGCATATCATAAAACATCACAACAATTCACAACATATCACACCATACCATCACAACCTGATGTCTTTCAAAGCGGTTCCATTTTCGTGCATCCAATAAACAATTTTGCCGGAAGTTCAAATTAGAGCCTGCAGACTGAAGTACCAAAGTCGAATCAAAGCCTTTCTTGACCACAGGCCAGATGAGCGCAGGGATCTCAGACATCAGCACAGATATCCGCAATTGCAGTTACAAAGTTACAAAGTTTGTGCATTTTGTGGTGCGATGTGCGAAGGACTGAAGTTTCTTGGTTCCATTGGTGGTCTGCCTGGTGATGTCTGCAGGTTGCGGGTGGAGTGGACTCCTCGCTCTACCCCGTGGCCGTCCTAATTGATGAGCTTAGGTTCGGACCTCAGCAAACCAGGACAGACAATGAGACAATGGCCTCCACCAAAGTCCACACAAGAACAATACCAATAATACCAAGTCTCAAACTGTCTCGAACAAGCAACATATCTTGATGAAATCTGACAATAGTGCTGGATTGACCTGTGAAGATTCTCAAGTGATTACTGGTTATTCCCCAAAGAAAAGATAAGAAAAGCAATCAATCAGTAAGGATACTGCGAAGTTCCAAGTTAAGCAGTTCAGCCGAGTTCAGCCGAGTTCAGCCGAGTTCAGCATCTTTGTAGATTTTGTCGATTTTGTTCTTGTGGAGATCTTTGCATCTGTGGCTCCCAGGCACGATGACCTGCAGCTGCGGGTAAATGCCGTGAAGCAGCTCGGGACTATTGCCACAGCGCTTGGCCCAGAAAGGCCAGCGATCATTCTGACACTCTGACTATGGCAAAAAACGCTGCTGGGCGAATCCGGGCGACAGATTTTTATGGAATGTCGGAATGACACTGAAATTTGGAACATGATCACTTTGGCGGACTCGAAACATGAGATCTCACATGCCTTAAGTGCTGAAAGCCATCGTGCAGCGCATGCGATTCTGATGCCAGGACCCGAGAAGAGCTCTTGCCCTTCCTCCAGGCACATGAAGTCAAACACTGCAAAGTCAGCAAATGCGCTAAGATTGTGAAGACATTTAAACGACATGTATGACATATATTGGATTTCCTTAGATTTTAATGATTTTTGCTAGTACTGTATCGTTTGGTGTCGAAGTCAATCTGGTGCAAAGCGCAATTTCATGGCCAATACCCATTGGACAGGAGATCATCGATGATGAAGATGATGCCACTTGTCCAAAAGATCCAAAAGGGATGGACCATGATAGACCTAAAGTGTAGAGATTGAATTAACGTGTTTGAGACGCAATATAGACGCAATATAGAAGAACATGACATGAGGCACGCTGGCTGATCGTGTTCTGAGGATTCTAGACATTTCCAGACTTCTCACCAATTTCTGCAGCAAATCATATGCCCGAGCAGCAAGCAGAAACTATCATGTGCAATTCACCTTCTTGTCGACTAGCCGACTCAAATTCTTTGAGTCCAGTACTGTAATTGTTGTCAAATGTTGTCACATCATTATCAGATCCATTGCACTTGGGAGTGATTCAGTCAGCATTTTCCGACGCGATTCTTGCTGAAGATGGGTTAAGCTAGACCTGCTGAGATTTCCAAGGTCCTTGTGGCGATGGCTGAGCAACTCGGGTGCGCAGAGGGGAAGTGAGTCAGTCGAGACGTGAAGGATTGACTTTGCCAATAGATTCAATAGATGCCAATGGTATTTCAATATTTTCGAATATATAATATACCGTTAAAATCAAAGTTAGAATGCGGTTTTGGCTTCGCGTGATGGTGGCCCGTTTGGCCCCCCCCCACGGCGGGCACATTCTAACTGAAGAAACACCTGTAAATATGCAGAAGCACAGTTAGAATGCGGCGCACAAATTGGTGAGAAAATGTAAGTTTTGACTGGTATTGCATGATTCTCCTGGTCTCAGGGTATCTTGAGGGATCAATGGACGCATATCAGCTTCAGTGTGGAAACCAGTGTGTTGGGTACACCGAATAATGAATGAAAGCACAGCACTACAGCTTGGAAGTAGCGAAGCAGCTAGACACAGAATAGAGGCTCCTGGCATCTCCTGGCTGCAAATCACAGACTGTCCGGAAATTTCTGTAGATTGGATCGGTGTGTCGGACGCAGTGATTTCCGTTAACGGCTCCTTCAGCCAGGAGAGGTGTAGATCTCGTGGGTGGAGTTGCGTACTGCCATGCTTTGCTGGGCCCTTTAGAGGAGCACTGCCCATGTGGAATCCGCGTCGAAGGTTGTTTCAGCCTTGTGCACTCCAAATGTTACAATGCTTTGTTTGAATGGCTGCCCGGCTGCCCGAAAAACTCGAGGAGCTGTGCAATGTAGAGGAGATCACTGTCCGAGAAAAGGCCTTAGAGGCCAGAACCAGGGAACTTCTCCAGAATAAACAAGCTATGCTCCAAGCTATCCAAAAGTTGCAAGATTCAATAGACATCAATAGACAGATGACAAACTTATGCAACATTGATTCAAGACATTTCAAGACCATTTTTTATCATTGTCTATCCATATCCGTCATATCCGCCATATGCTGAATCTGCCAAGTGAAGTTGGATGAGCCCTTGGACCGCCCGTCAGGCGCTCCGGTCCATCGCCGGCCACATGTCCTCGGAACAGGTAAGGCCGCTGTGCCAAGCCTCTCTAGCTCTCAAAGGGCCATCCTTGAGAGGAATACCTGGGAAGGAGGGAAGCGGCTTGTTCAAGATAGGATGTAAACTTGTAACTTCATGTAACTTGATGTAACTTCATGTAACCTATGTTTGCGGGTCTAAAGGCCCCGCGTATAGAGATGTATAGAGGATAGAATAATATTCTGTCACAATTGGACCAAATATAGGCTGAAGAAAGAACAAATGAAACGGGTTTGCCCATGGTCACTTAACCTTGATTTCTTGAACTGCTCGAAGCTGCACGTTGCAGTCAAAAGACAAGAAAGTGTCAGCAGAATAAGAGTCCATAGATGCTATCTTTTTTTGCAATTCTCACTGACCTGGAACCATTAGAATCATTAGAGAAGGAGTAAAGCAGGCAGCAGAATCTATAGAGCTGAGCAGTTCATTACGTTTCATGCTTTCAACTTTCAACTTTGGTTTCAATGATGTTAGATATTCAGCTAAAGGAGACTGAGTCAGCATTTCCAGCCTTGGATGGCTCTGGCCGCAAGTCTTTGTTAAATCTCGATGGTTTGCGAATCATGTCAAGCTTGCTGAAATCACCGGAATTTAACGCTTCGCAAGTGGTGCAAGCGAACGCCATGTACGGCAGCTTCCGCCGCATTTGCAGCTCTGGTGCTCTTGGTGTCGCGGCAGGCAGGGTGTCGCACGAAGAATTTCGAAGGGCTTCAGGACAAACTGGGTTCTTTTTTCTTTTGGCAAGGAGTCCCTATACATCTACGTATACTAAGTCACTAAGTCCTCTAAAAATCTTTTGCTCTGGCTTTGGACTTTGAGTTCTGTACCAGAAACGCTGCTACATGCATTCTGTGTTGCTGTAGCCAAGTCATCAACGTCTTAAAGTTCACGGTTTGCGTATTATCCGAAGATTAGGCTCTCACTGCAGAACTCGATTTGATTCAAGATGATTTGCTCTTCTTGAGACCAGTTTTTTTTCCCACATGTTTTCACCGCTTCCGATCCTGACGCCTGCCACTTCGAGCATTGCTGTCCCACGAGTGGTTGGAGGTGTCCTAGCACTCCGTGCTCGCCGCGTTACCTTTGCTATGCCAGAGCCAGCAGCACGCTTTGGAGTCGTCGCAGATGTGCAGTGGCTTGGCGTGTAGACCAGTGTAGACTTGTGAAACTTAAAAGATTGCTGACAGGTTCTACAGACTTATATATATAGAGTAACATAGAGTAACTATATTGTATTTATTTTGGCACACACACACACTATATATATATATATTATAAGATTATATATTCCTGAGATTGATAATTAATTTTGAGATGTGCAGCATCTCCGGAGGTATGCTGATGTTGATGATGCTCTGGGCTTAGTTGTTGGCTCTTGCAGCCCTTTCTTTGGAACTTAATCAATTCCAAAGATGCTTCCATGGATTCATGATTCATTAAACCCCTAAAGCATCCTAACGCATTTGTTTTACTGAGGAGCTTGTAATTCATGTTTTCTTTCTCTTGTTTGTTTGAAGATTTCAAGATACTCTTCAAATGGACTTGTCCTTTCTTTTTCGTACATTCCAACCACAAGCTGTTTCCACAGCTGGGTTAGAGCCCATGGCATTGCTCTGTAACGATCTGTAACGGGCATTGAGCACCAAGACCAGGGCTGGAACTTCCGACACACGCAGAAGCGGCGCTACCGTGGTGCTCTGGACGCCTTGAAGATGGCAGTGGAGGAGTCGACACACACTTCCTTGAGTCAGGATGAGTCAGGTCTGAGAATGTCGCAGGAATCTCTTGAATTGCATTTCATTGAGAGGAACTTTGATTTGGCATGATCTTGGTCAGTGAAGGACTGGAAGAAAGGACCTCCACTTGTGTTCATTGCTGACCTTGGGGCAACTTGGCAAAGTTTGACCTGGATGTCCTAAGGGGATGCACTATACTTAACACTATACACATCTATAAATACACTTTATCAGAACTTTATCACATGAGCCTTTTGATCATGTTGCTTAAGCTTCATTTTCTATACTTCCGTCGCCTCCAGCTTGAATTTGCACCAAGGACATCATAGATCAGACGCTGAGACTGCAGTGAGAACTCGTTGTCCCCACTGTATACAGCAGATACGAAGAACAAGTGCCGGGCAGCATGCGGATGTGAACATTTTCCTGCGTCTTTCGACCTTTGTGTTGTTAAGGGTTCATCCAAGGCAGTGTGAGACTAACAATGACTCCGAAAGAGCACTTCAATTGGTTGCTTGGCAAGCAGTGCAAGAGAGGCACTGGTAGATCATGTTTGTTTTCTGCTTGGTTCTCTCTTGAAAGAATAACAGTAATCATTCTGCAAGACAACAACATCATGTGAGAACTTATGAGAACGCGTTGTTTTGCTTTGCCCAAGAAAAGCCTTGCCTGTTTTCTTCAGCTGTCTTATCCTTTTCGAATCCACTGGAAGCAAATCAAGACATCAACGGTGCAGTTTGGAGCTAAGGTCCTAGATGCTTGGAAGGATGCGCCTGCAGAAGTCTTCCATCTCATGGGGAACCACGAACTGTACAACTTCAACCGGCCGGGTTGGGGCTGGAAACATCCGGAAACCAAAGGACAAGATTTCATAGCAGTCATAGCAAACTCCCAAAGCTGCATTCCTGAGAGCACTCGAGTAAACCACAGCTCCACTCAGCTCCACATCAAAAAAGCAGAAATGTGCGCCAACGCACAGATCTTCTTATCTCTTCTTATCTCTTCTTGCTTTCTAGATCTTTCTAGTGCGCCAACGCCTTTCTCAGATTTCTCAGTTCTCACTGTTTCATACTGTTTCTGTCCTGGAGGGAAGAAGCGAAAACGCTCATTCCCAATATTTGCTCCTTGGCTGATCTGGCTGAGATTGAAGAGACATGAATTGGCAAAATAGCTAAACGTGCTCGAAGTATGCCACATCATCCACTTGGAACTTGACACAGCTTGATTACAAGAGGTGCCAAGCTGATCCAAACTGAATGTCTTGAGATTCCCTGCGGGTCAAGATGCACGGGTCGTATGGGCCCAGATGCCCAACCCTTGCTGACCCTTTTGGATTGCCCAGTTCCTTGGTATCGAAACCTACGCCTCGTGCCTGGCTGGCGCTTCATAATATTGGAAGCTCGGTCGATGATGACTTTTGTATACTTTTGTATGTTGCACAAATTTCACAAGATGTGACATACACACGATGCTGCCATTGCCTGCCCTCCTACACCAGAAGTATGCACTGCGTCTAGGGTCCGGCACAGGCTTGCAAATGGTCCACGGTCTGCATCTGTGATAGACAGACACCTTACCTGGCTTGCAATTGCTTTGCAACCCATGTTCTTAGGATTCCTACGAGCTGAACGTCATAGAGAAAGGTGGTGGGTCCTCTGTGGAGGAGGCAACAGCACACCCATTCTGTCATTCTTTCCAAACATGTCGATTATTTGTTGGGCGTTCATGGTCGACTCCTTGTCCTCCTTGATGCGCACAAATTTGATCAAACATGTACAGATATTTGGTGACATGCACCTTGCCAAGGATCCAGGCGGACCTGTTACTGCTGTTGCATAGCCGGCATAGCCCATGTTCTGATTGTATGGACAGCTGGCAGGGCATCGCTTACTTCAAGCAACACAACCCCAACGATCTGCAAGCCCCACGAGGGACAATCGACATGGGTGTGGCTAGGTTGAAATGGACTCTCCACGTCAACATCAGTAGGGAAACTCCTTGCCTTCTTGCGCAAGCTTGGTGATCTTAATCCTTCAAAATGTTTAACCCCGGTGTTTGCTCAGATTTTCGAGAGCTGATAATGAGAATCTGCCGCGACCAAGGCAGGCCTTTCTGGTTTACAGAAACGGTTTGTACCCATGGGTGGTGGCATGAAGTCGCAGCAGTTGGCATGGCTGCGCCAGGTCTCAATCTGAGTTTGGGCCGTGCTGATGTCACATCTAAAGAGAAGATTGTTGGCGACCACATTCTGTGCCTGGCAGTTTGACTAGCTGACTAGCATAGGAATGACACTCTATATATTTGTGCGTTCGTGGCAGCAAAGCCCAGCTTGGGAAATTCTCGCGTAATCTCAATCCAGGTGGATTAAAAATGATTAATCGGTAAAGAATGAGTCACAGAACCTGGTCAGCCCATGTCTGAGAACCGGTTCTGTTCTAACATGTTCAAGCTAGTTCAAGCCAAATCGCAGAACTTCAATCAACTTGCAGTATCTTGTAGTCACTTGTGCAGTCACTTGTGCAGTCGCTTGTGCTTGATTCAGGAGTTGGAAGATGTAGCTGCGGCTGGCGAGCGAGCTATTGTGCCTTTGTCCATTTGCCCGTGCAACAACCCAAGAAGGATCAAACAAGTTAAAGATGTGCCTTTTGATCCTTTTGATCCTTTGGCTTTGTGCCAAAAGTCCCCAGTTCCATAATTGGCTGTCAAACACATTTGGCATCATTTGGCATAATGACTCCATATATGTTTCAGGTGTTGACGCATTTACCATGCGCGCCACAAGCAACCGTGCCACCAGCATTGTTGCTTAGACGCAATAGCACAGGCTGGCTTGTCATGTCCATCTAAACCTCAGCAGACAAGCATAGCATTGTAAAGTCATAGAATTGGAGAATAGGCACAAGATTGTACGAACGCCGAAGAGAATAGGTTGAGAAAGCAAGAAATGCGCAAGTATCCTTGTCTAGATCAAGAAGATGTTCCAGGAAGCTCCAGCAAAATTGAAAGTGGATGATCGATGAGGCTTTGGAACTACGATGAACTGCTGGCCGTTTTGCGAGAATTTGCAGGGCTGGTGCCCTTGGTCTTAGCAGGCAGTCCAAGCAGACGGATCATTGCTGAGGGACAAACGATATCAGACAATCAAACGATTCACTTGTATACTGTCGCAACTCTTTGTAAACATATTTGTAATTTGTACAAACTGCATACCTATACGTATATATATATATATATATTATACATGGATACTCTCAAATAGTTTTGCGGTTGCAGAGTGTAGTGAAGAAGCGGGGTGTGCCTTGCACCGTGCGCTGTGGCCATACTGCACTGACACAGTGATAGGCCACTACCACGATGGCGGCTATGCCTTCGACACTGAAAGCCTGACACATCACGCAACTCGGGCTCCAACAAAATTTGAACGTGTTTGAACATGTTTTGAATATGTTTAAACGAAGATGTCGAACATGCTTGAGTGAAGGTTTTGTTGTGGTTGTGCTGTGTATCGGTGTATCAGCTCTTGAAGGTCTTCAAAGTCAGGACTCGTCATGCGAGTAATTGTCCTGAAAACTACATCTATTCGCTTTAGCACTTTGATTCACAAACGTGCAGGTTTCAGTATTCAAAGATGTTCAAAGATCTTCACAGATATTCAAGGTATCTATAATTACCACTTTGTTTGCATATGTTTTTGCGACGGATGGATAAGCCTCAAGTTTCCAGGTGCTGGTCATTTTCTTGTTACTACCTACAAGCCACAAGTGTCCTCGCTTCTGGCCCTCAGCTGTTTCAGCCACATACGGTTTGCTTGATGGTCATTGCATGTCATTGCAATCTGAATCATCCATACTCATCCCCTAGAGGGTGTTCGAAGACTTCACATCACTGAGGCAACTCTGTTGGAGTTAAATTGATGCACAGAATTCACAGAATATGAAAGAACTAGCAATCAGACGTAGATGGTGTAACGGTGAAAGCATGTTAAAGCTGAATCCATTCGTATTTTGGGCTTTTGGGTCGGATTTGTTCGGCTTCTTTTGTCTCCACTCCTGTCACGTTCCGATCTGGCGATCCGACTCTGGAGTGACACGATGGATCTCAGTACGGGCTTGGTCTATGGCCAACTGGGCCTGGTGTTTGCTTCTTCGCAGCATAACATGTGTTGCTCTGCCGGCTACAGTATGTCTTTGATCTTTGGATTTTCAAGCATAGACGCATGATTAGGCTTCAGGCCATTTGCTTACCAGGCGTACCACAATATATCAAATGGATACGATTGTGCTGTATTTGCTTGACATTTGCCCTATTTGGGGTGAGAGAGTGAGGGACGAGCTTTTTCAGCGATTAGAACAACGATGTTCCAGCACGAGTGCCGAGCGAATTCTGAGAGGCAAAGCAGCACCAAGGTCATGGCAGTTGCCACCGCCAGCTGGCACTGCTACAGAGAACGAGTGCTTCTTTTGCACTGATGGACCTTGATGGACCTTGATGCACTACGGCAGTCAAGTTGCAACTGGAAGTCGCAAAAAACGGGTCTGATCTTAGTTTTCTTCAGATATTTGTTTGAGCAGGGCTGTTTGTGGACTTGTGGACAGCCAGGGGTAAGGAAGATTTATAGAAGTTATACAAACACTGTATCTAGATGGCAGTGTGCTGAGCAGGTGTGCATTTTCTTCCATAAGCAAGTCAATGGTACACAAACTCGAGCTGGCCGAAGCTTGTCCGGTCTTGTCCAGGTGCTGGCCAGAGTACGGCGCCAATGTACAAAACAGATTGGGGGCTTTGGAAAGGCGCTGATGTTCCACTCTCCCGACAGCGCTCCTTGTTGGCCTTGGAGAGATCTTTTGAACATTTGAATCATTCGACAGAATCATAAGAGCAATGATGACACATCCACCGTATGACACATGCTGGCCCTACAGCCATACGACAGCCACGACAGCCACACGACAGCCATACGACATACGGCTCATGCATGCCGCATGCCACCTTTGCGATCTTCGCAGCCAAGGTGCCCAGGAATTTCGTTCAGTGCCTTGGCCGAACACCGCTCTGCTCTGGCGCTCTGTTCTGTTCCAAGGTAGAAGGCAGTAGCCGGTAGCAACCGTCCAGCATTGTTTTGGACTTGGTCAACACCTTATGTTTGCATCTTAAGCGCGTTCTGACACGGCCAGTGTGCATGTCTTGCCACAAATCCACAGGTTTGGCTATCGCAGCACCATTTGTGGTACTATTTGCGACTACTCATGGCTGGTTCTGCCCTTGGCGGGCTATTTGGTCATGATTTGGGGCTGCTACATTGCCTATGCTGCTTGGCAGACATCCCTTGGCACCAGTGGACTCAGTGGACTGTGAAGCCATGCTTGCATCCAGGTTTGGCAGCCTTGCGCTCGCTTAGTGTCAGTATGTATCAGTTATATAAGTTATATAGTCATGTGATGTCATGTGATTCTAGCTCAAAGTGATGTGCGTTTGTCAAGGTTATCTCCGATGGCATTCCCTTTCCACCAGGGGTTGACTATTGGAAGGCGAGGAAACTGCTTCAATCGCCGCTGTTGTGACAACCAATCGGTGGAAATTGTGGGGAAAAACATGACAAAACTGAGGTTACAGATTACATACAACCCAAATTGAAAAAGATCCATTGCCAATGGTCAGGAAGGGGTAGCATTGTAGCCAGCATCCGGCTCAAATCAGACACCACCATCAGGCCGCAGAGCTCGTTGATCAATCTCTGCCTTTGTGCCACCGGCATTTGTTCAGGAGACCTTTGGTTCGTGGAACGGCCTCATGTTGCCCTGGTGCGTTTGGTTTACCATCGTTCACATCACAGCAGGAGTGGCTTCCAAGTTCTACACGGCAGCTTGGCATCACTTTCCGTTCGTGGTTCATTTGAGAGTGGAGAGAATCTCAAGATCTCCAGCGGCAACCAATAAATCCAATAACTAACTAACACCCCTCGCATTGAGACAAGGCCATGAGCGCACACTCCATGCTGCCATGTGTCTCCATGGAGGATGCAACACATTTGACACTTGGATTTAATTTATTCTATATTAATATACTTTATTCAAGCGTTGTTCAATAATCTGATTTATTGAGATCCTCAAAGTATAGCTGCTGGATTTGTCTTTGCAAATGGTGACTCCAAAAAATAAGGCTGTTTTGGATGCAGTCCATGAGTTGGCGGACAATCTTATTCCGCATCAGAGCTTTTTGTGCTGACCACTGGCCCAAAGCAAGAATAGCTTCAACTCAGTGATTGATGCAATAAGGATCGTAGATGAACAGGTATTCGTGGACCCTGATGATGTTGTCGATCCTGACGAAACACAGGGAGAGGCGAGGCACCAACATGAAGTTGTACAATTTTATCCGCAAAGGTTTGTGCTTTTCACAGGGTCCAGCATTAGTCGTGATACCAACCATATGACACATACGCACGGTTTACAGACACACGCAGATCTTGCTGCATTTGTGTTTGCGCTTGTTCAAACTATCCAAAATTGATATACAGATTGCATCAGATTGCAGGATCAAAAGATATCAAGAGGATTCAAGAGGCAGTCTGGCTTTCTCATTTAGATCATTTAGTCCTTGTATGCCCTGTATGCCCTGTATGCCCTTGGATCACCAAGCGAGGACTCCTGGATCACCAAGCGCTTGGCACGGCTTACACAGCGCGTCAAGCGCGCCAAAGCCCGCCAGGTCTGGGAATCCAAGTGGCTCATGAGACCAGGATAGCAAGGTCCGATTCCTAGGGAGCAAACTGTTATGCACAATATTGATAATATTGCACAATGATGTTTATTACATAAGTTATATATAGTATTATATAGTTATGTAATGTTATATACAATTATATACACATATAATACAATTACTATACTATATACTTGCATTTTCATATCTGCAGTCGATGTATCCGACCGCAGGTGATGAAGATTGAAGAAGATGCAGATGGTACCCGTCATGTTGTGAGGTCCTGAGATTTTTGACGATCCACCACAACGGATTTGTTTCGGTCCAGAATTTGTGGGACTATTGCATTCAACACTTGGTTAAAGATGGTTAAAGTGGGGTTGCATCAATCCGATAGGTCTCAAGAGGACAGCTCACTGTGGTTTTTTTCGCATCGGAATTTAAGATTCGACTGCTGGGCCCGCTGGGCCTTGTGCCGGGCTCAGGAATACACCTGCGTGCGGTACATCTACAATGAGGACCGATCGAACTGGACATTGTCATATCACAAGTCTGTTCCATTCCATTGTGATAAGAATTAATACAGTCAGGAACCTTGAACAAAATGGTGGAAGCAGCAAGTTCTAGACTCTAGAGCAGATTAAAAAAGCCAAGATTCCATGGGCTTGGAAATTTGGAGGCATCTGTAGGCATTTGGAGGCATGACCGAAAAAGGCGAGCACTTTTTACTCATTGAGTATTACTTTTCCGTGGAAGATTGGACATGCACCTTGATATCATCCTCACTTTGGACCCATTGGGCCCATAGTCATCCCATAGTGCCATGGGTTGATTGGACCTGCTCACCAGGACACCCAATCCTTCGTGCCGATGGGCTTGATCGATCCCGATCCGCAGGAGGGCTGTGGTTGAACACCGTTCCCGAGTTTTCCAATGTTTGCCAACTGTTGAGTATGTTCAGCACTTCAGGTCAGTAGACAATTCAACAGGATTATCATTCTATCTTTCTTTTTTTGATTCAGTTTCTTGAAAGACTGCTTTTGCGCCTAGGAGTTTAGACGCTAAAGTTTGATGAAGCGTGCTCCAAGTGGCAGTAGTTGTGGAATGTTGTGGGCACATGATGAATGATGAATGAATGATGACACATGTGGCCTTTTTCCTATGAAACTCCGTGGATCTCCATGGCGTTTCGTGTTACCACCTTGGCGCCCAGGAGGCTCATGCGATCCTCGCCAGGGGTGGTTTGTCAGAGGAGTTAGCAGCAGAGACGCTGGCGGCCTGCGGTGACAACTCCATCCACGTGCACGTCGCAGGCCACGCTGTTGCGATGGTGGTCCTCAGGTCCTTCCTAGAAATGTCGGTTTCCGGGAAGGCAAGATTGTCGCAGCATGTAAGGAACAGATAGTAACAGTCTAATTACTGCACATCATTTCTCTGGTATTTGATCGATCGAACCCTAGCCTGGCATCTGGCATTGATTCTAAAGTTTTGGTAAGTTTTGTGCTCGGTGTTTTCATGTCCTGCAAAGGTATCCTGGAAGCGTTGGGATCAGAATTTTCGGTATCTTGGTGTCGGAAAAGAAAAGTGGAGTCTGGCATCATCGGCATCGAAGGAATCGGTTCCCGGATGATGTTGTTTGACTGATACAGGCATTAGAAAGCATCAAAGACACACCAAACAGTCTCTATGAATCTCTATGATCTGTGAGTGAATTTGAGTGAATGTGACAACAAAATTGATTCCGTCATTCTTCCTGAGGATTTCACCTACATTTTCAACTCTATTGGCACTTGGGCTTACATTGCTTATTCCACCTGGAACATTGGCAGCGTATGGCTCATCATGATGCTGGGTTCTGGAATCTACAGAGTGCCTCAGCTGAACGTTTCTAGATTTTCTTTCGCCAGACTTTGGGAGAGTTTGGCAGATGTCACTCCAGTGGCTCCTATGTTTGCGCAAGGCTCTCTTCATTGTTCGGCCGAATCAAAAGAAAATTGCCGAGATGGCTGCCATGAAGCAGAGCTGTACAGTGTTGAGGGATAACAAGTGGAAGGAGCGAGCTTGGAGACATGGAATGAGTCCAAACTTACGACGAAAGACAGAGGTGACAGCGTAAAGACACGAAACGAGAAAACGGTCAAAGCTCCACACAGTGATTAAGCATTGGATATCATTTGATCAGCAGTTTTTCGCGAAAGCAAGGAACCAGATTCGGTATGCATCGATTTGCAAGGGCAATAAAGTCTATAGAGCATTCGCTGTACGTAGTAACACTCGTGTTTGGCAATTCATGTGGATACCCTCTGAAAAGACTCGAGCCCGTTTTTTCTTGACTTGGTCACAAAGATTCAAGTGATATGAATATGTGAAAATGGACCTCACTTGGTCAACTCTTTTCTATGGTGGCCGGATCAGGAGATCGACGTGTCGCAGATTGTTTTGGGTGACATTGTACAGGTTCATGACGGATGCTTGGCCGCGCTATGCCGCGCTCATATCGCAAAACCATGCAAAACCCATTTTTGTTTCTCAAGCAATGTCAAGGCTTTATGTCAAATATGGACAGGACGGATAGGAATTGTGGAAGCATATTGCCATATATTGCCTATGAGAAGCCAAACTTTGCAGCTTTGTCTGCACATGTTGGAAAAGAGTTTGGAAGCGGTTTGTCTCCGCCCTGATCCAACTCATTGCGCCATGGCCCCTGTCCAGGTAACGATGCCAAGCTGCCGTGTGATGGCATTCTGTTGCAGGGCAGCCTTATCGTGAATGAGTCAATGCTCACAGGCTGGATGCTAAAAGTGCATGAAAGTGCCTGAAAGTGCATGAAAGTCCTCAGTTTCTTTTCATAGGTCTGAAACACTGCAACATCTAATCTACTTGAAATTGAGGTAACTAGCGGAAAGGATGCTGGATTTTGGCAGGCCAATCTGCAACAGTTCTTATATCCAGATCGAAAGTGACAATCCCTTGGGAGACTCCCCTACTTCCTATTGATTTCGGGACCTGCAGGGGTGCTTGTCCAGCAAGAGTGAGCTCGTTGAGCTTTTAAGCTACCAAGAAAATCTCTCATGTGTCGGAGCCAGTTTTCCTTGTGTTCCTGCTTTCCCAGCATGACAGGGCAGGTGCACAGTACTTTTTTCTTCTCACATACCTGTCTTTGTCATTCTTTGTCCTTGTCTTCCTCGTCTCCGTTCTACTCGAATTGTCAGGCTGGATCCTGATGACGCATGCCATGATTGTCTCTGTGAGGAGAACCAATGCCAATTGCCAAAGCCCCTGTTGAGAACAACACAAATTTCCGAGTGACCGACAAATTGAACAAGGCTCGCGCAAACAAAGCACCGGGTCATCTCGTACAAACTTGACTAGCTCTCTGCTTTCTTGCTGCAATTTCATCAAGACAGTGAAGAAGCTACGATTTTTTTGATACGGGCACACCTGCAACTATTTTAAAGTTCAGGCCCATTCTTCTTGCGACTCGTGTTGTAGAGAAATAGATAGATTTTTTGTAGATTTCAGAGCATTTGATCAGTTGCGTAGCTGCGTGATGGTGAGGCCTACGCTGGCACACTGGCGTTGGAGTCAACTGGGCCAGCTGAGGGCAAGTCGATTCTGTACTGCACCAACGTGGGTGCCTAGCCTGCATAAACATGGTACGATATTTTTTGCTTTTAGAAACATGTTTCACCTCATTGCCAGGGATAGGTCCTATCTAACAAGACATAACAAGACTATATCACTTCTAAGTGGCTTTTGTTCTAAACAAGAAATCAAACAATGCGATGTGTCAAAGAATCCAGCCATGACCCAAAAACATCACACACTGTAGTGTCACTATTGTTTTTATGCAGACAAACCCGATCACGAACTGTGTCTTCTGGCCACTTGAAGCACCGTCACTGGATTTGTATGACTCATTGTATGATTGTACCTTGAACATGAGGTGCTTTGACCACCAGAGGCAGGACGCAACCTGTGCACATGGTCGCTTTAACAATGTGTCATGTGTCCAGATATCGATTGTGTATGATGATTCTTTTGTCAATCTGCAGGGCAATTGGTTCGGATGGTCCTCTTCCCCGCGAGTGTGAAATTCAAGTACAATGACCAGCTGCCCATTGTGTACTCCATCATGTCAATCTACGCTTCTCGAAAGCACTTGCACATGGCGACTTTCACCTGTATCGACACACGCACAAACACACACACACACATGACAGAGATTCAAGCGACTTTCACGTCAAATCGACAAGTTCTACATCAAGTCCCAAAGCTGGTTTCCAGATCTGGAGCACGACCCCAAGAGAAGGCAGCATATCTGGGTAATGTATTATGAATTGTTATGACATACGTTACATACAGACTGTGTGTAGGATTATCAAATAACTATTATTCTAAGGGGTGCTTAGGGTACTCTCTTGTCTTTGTGGCAACAAAAAGACCCCACTACAATCCCACCAGAAGACTATAAAACCCTTCAAAAAAACAAGAAACACCAAATGAACCCCATGGGATTTGATTGGTTTTGTTGGGGTTTTGTAGGTTGTCTTAAGGCTAAAGCAATTAGTGTCTGTGGGATGACATATTCAGATGACAATGGATGATGACATGAGTTGCTGCAGAATGGGTTCAGTCCAAGCCTCGCCATTTGCGTCAAGGCAGGATGCCCACCTCCAAGAGAAAGGGTATTCCTTGGAAATGTTCACTCCCAAAGGATTACATTCACCATCCCACCCAATCAAAGCACCATCCCAACCCAACCACTACACCACCTCAACCATTAGGATGATACATTATCATTATCATCATTAAAGTATTCAACCAAAAAAAATCTTTAGATGACACATGTTCACCCCCAAAAAACATCCACCCCTCAGTTTACAATGCTGGTAAAAAAAGGGCAGCATTCTGTTCCATCATTTCAATTTCCAAAGTTTGTGCTTGGACAGCCCTGGGCAGCTTTCCCTATTTGTGGGATTTTGGTGGGGTTTGGGTGGGCTTTTGATGGACTTTTAGTGGTGTTAATTGGGAATTAGTTGGGGTTTGATTCTTCATCGGTCCATTTTTGGGATTTTGGTGGGTTTTGATGGGGTTGAATGGAAATAGATTGGTTTTGGTTACAACCATGTTTGGTGGCACTGACCCATTTTTGGGAGTTTGGTGGGGTTATGTTTTTTTTTGATGGGGTTTTAGTGGCAATCAAGTAGGAATGTTGTGGGCTTCTTGCGGGAAATCATGAGGCCACCAAAAAACCAGGCAAACCACCATTGGAATCCCACAAGGCATTGCCAAAAACCAAATTGACACCCACATCAACAACCCACATCAACACCCCTAAACACACAGCATTTAGAGAGTCTTTAGCTGGTGATTGGATACAGTTTTGCTGGCCCAAGCCAAGCACTGTAGGAGGTTAACTACCATGGCTAGTGGTGATGAGATTTATGATGCTGAGAGAAAACATGTGTGACTTGTGCTGGATTGCTAGGGATTTGGTTGGGGTTTCCCATGATTTTATTTAGGGTTTTCTGTGGTGTTCCAGGGCTTGAGTGGGAACAAACTGGGTTTCCACTGGGAAACATGTAGGCCTAGAAAAATCAAGAAATACCATAACAGATCGGTATGGCAAACATTCCTATGATTTATGTGAAAGAGTTTGCTTTGCTTGGCAAACCGAGATTGCCATTGTGGTCTTGGTGCTCATTACTTTGTCGGACATCGGTTCCCTAGTGGCGACGTACCTTACAGCCTTCTAGCTGCAGCTACAGCAGGGTTTTTGTTGATCGACATGTCCCCCAAAAGGAAAGCAAGCGAATGTGATGTGCCAAAGAGACTAAAAGAAAATTCTTGAATGAAAAGAAACACATTTCACGATGAAGTCTTGGTTGAAGTTCTCCGGAGTCTGTGAGCCCAGTCGACTAGCTATCCTGCAAAAATCAACACAGGTCTTGTGCACAGTGGCAATGGCACTGATGCTTGGCAAAGATGTTTATTTTTTTGATGTGTCTTTGGAAGATGCATCATCTCAACTTCTACCGAGAGCTTTGTGCGAAGTGTTCCATGGTCACTGTCTGAGGAATCCCATGCTCCCAGTGTCGATGGTCATGGGCCAATCCGTATCTGCTGGACGGCTTGATGACCCGAAAGGTGATTATCATATCAAGTGCCTTCAGCCGGGCAGGAGCCTGGTCATGTTACCCTTGATGCTGGTCACAGCAATCCTGTAGCTTAAGAGCAGTGGTTGGTCAGCAGAGTTACCACTTTCTCTGTGAAGCTGCAGGATACCCATTGCTGGGAAGATTTCAACCATGGTCTTTGACAAGACTGGAACCATTACCAAGGTGCCGCTGTACTTTCATTCTTTCATGATCTAAGACATACAAACACACACACACATTATTTATAATATATAATTATAGTAGTACAAAATGATAACATATAATTAATGATATATAATTATGATATATAATCATAATATATAATTATAATAAAAAATATAATTTTATAAATATATATATAATTATGATATCTATCTATCTATCTATCTATCTATCTATCTATCTATCTATCTATCTTATCTATCTTATCTATCTATCTATCTATCTATATATATATATATATTAATTATATATACACATGTATTTATGATACCTTTCGGATTTCTGGAATCCAAGTCGCTGTTCAAACAATATGGCCAAGCACAGAGGCGGGGATGGACTTCGCTGGCGTCTATGGTGTCAGTGGCCAGCGATTCTGTGAAAAGGCGCGGGTGTCCTGCAGAAACTCGTATAACCTGGAGTATGGTTCCGCTTTCCAACATCAGACATTTGTGGTGAGAGATATTTGTTGCAAATCATGCAGTGAAGCAGACAGCGGTGATGGGGATCAGCTGTGACAGGTACAGTTCGATGATATGGATCCTGAAAGCCAACAGAACCGAAATTTGATTGACAACGCGCCGGGAGCCCAAGCGACTGACCTGAGAACTGTGAGGAAGGCCTTTGTTTGCTAGATAGGAAGACAGGTTTAACATAGATACCCATGTTCTCAACTCCAGTTCTATAAATCAGAGAGGTTCACAAGAAGAGAGGGCTGGACGTTGAGATTGGCGTTCACTTCAGGGCTCTCGTACCTGCAGTTCTGCGTCGAGCAGAAGACTCAGATAAACAGACTTACATAGACTTACATCCAATCCAAGGACACGACCTTTTTCAAGGTGTTTCTTTGTTTCACTACTTGGTTTCGCCTGTATCATGGCACTGCAGGAGTAGACAGGTGATACGTCAAGCCAGCTGTGACTTGATCATTCCCGTGGTGCTGTTGCATGCTGTTGCTTTTGGCGCTTCAGAAACATCAAGACTAGCTAGACAAGCTGTGAGCTCCTAAGGCATAAATTGGTGTACTTAGTGCGCTTAGTGACGCTAGGTGACATTCCAAAGGACGCGGCACCCGTTTTCGAATGTTCTCAACTCTGAGGCATTGGCCACTTGCCACACAGTAAAGCAGCTGGGTAGCACAGGGGCTTTGGTTGGCAACCAGGCGCCGATGCATCCCTATGGCAGCTGGGAACATGAAGATCGAAATGAAGTGGAGCTCACCGATGTACTGAATGACTTCCGGAAATCCATGTTGTTTTGTCTTGTGCATGAGAATGTGTTGGCCTCATTGATTATGAGGGAGAGCATTCTTCCTTCTGAAGGTCTCCAAAACCGAAGAACCCCGAAGCTCAGTTTAGAGAGGTTGTAGGACTTGGATGGACTTGGTACGACCCAGTACTCGTACCCGATACTCTCCCTTCCCAGGGGTTTGTTCCAGGTGGAATGCGCCATGGTCAGAACCGTCGGTTGGAGCTTGGGGAAACAGGAAGCAAAACGACTTGATGGGAATGCTGTTTTATGCTGTTTCGGAAGGTTGTTCAAAGTTGTTCAAAGAAAGGTCACAGCTTTTGACCTCAAAGACGGTTGAGTCAAATTCCCCAACGAAATCCATCGAAATCCCATCCACTGATGATGTTTTCTCCGAAGCAGGAGATGACGTCTCCACAGGGAGAGGTGCTCCGCATCGTGCGGGAGCTGGAGTTTGACCATCACAGCACCTGGGTGAAACGCGTTTTTTTTTCCCCTTTGCGTTTGATTATTGAACAGTCAGTTGTCAGTTGTCTTTGAAACTTATCTTCGTGGTATCCTGTGAACATGATGTGATAACTGTGATAACATCAAGCCTCTGCACATTGAATCTTTGAACACCACAAGGCATGACAAGCGGAGCCGTGGTGCGAGACAGCAGCCAGCGGCTGGAAGTCTTCATCAAGGGTAGCTACGAGAAGGTGAAGGACTGGAATGAAGAGACCAGTCCGGACTGGTCCTTGTGTGAATCCATTGATGGCACTGCAGATGTTGGATTTGAATGGATCTGGTGAAATTGCGCAGGAAACAACACACTCGCCAACCATGATTGCATCAAAGTTCACTGCAGCATACTCTTGCTTTGATTGATTTTGATTGACTACCTAGTTGCAAGCTATACGGTAAATGTTTTCCTGCCAGCGCTGTTTCAGTCCTTGGCCTTGCCTCAGACTGTGCCTCCAGACTATGACCAGGCTTGGCTGCGACAGTGAAGCCTCGTTCAGCAACTGCTCTGTGGGGCTTGCGGGCTACGGTCTTTCAATGACTAGGTAAGAATCACATAAACATCCCGTCGGGGGGAATACCGCGCCAGCGTTTTGAGCGTTTTGAAAAAAAATGTCGTTTTCGCCATAGCGAAACTACTGATTCATTCCCCGAAATAGGCTTAAATTTCCCTGGATTTTGAAGTGTTTTTTGATGATGACCTGTAATTTACAGGGAATTTGTTCCTGAAAAGGTGCGCGGTGTTTTTCCGCGCGACCAGTGAGCTCCAAAAGACTTTTGGTCTTGGAGTTCCTCCAACGCCATTGCCACACCCTGATGCTTCGCATCAATTCTGGGTTAACATGGTCGTTGGATCTGGTCGAGAGACTACATGGCATGGCGGACTTTGCTAGTCGCCACATCGCGGTGACACAAGCTAACATGAACGTTAACATCCCCACCCCCCCAACCCAGTGACGAAACGTACGATGTGCATGTGACGCAAGTTAACATGAACGTTAACATCCCCACCCCTCAACCCAGTGACGTAACATACGATGTGCATGTGACGCAAGTTAACATGAACGTTAACATCCCC
>Ga0126342_10001272_pt1 | contig 34568 bp, 22 predicted proteins | sample Cyp1metagenome_FD_92528 | JGI IMG/M metagenome (GOLD analysis project Ga0126342, IMG submission 92528) | Coral microbial communities from Lord Howe Island, Old Settlement Bay, Australia - Cyphastrea 1 metagenome | ecosystem: Host-associated > Invertebrates > Cnidaria > Coral ...
CCAAAAGCGTAGCACGACGTGTTGCGTGCAAGATGATGCGGCAGCCTGCAAGCGTAACATAAAAATAGGTAACAAAAAAAAAGTCCAAGCGAACGCAGCAAAAGGAACGTTATTACGCCCCCCCCACCCACCCACCCCCCAAAACAAAGAAAAAGGCCAGGCGACCTGTGGACCCGCCAGCAACTATCAGTTCAAACATCATGAGCCATCACTAATATTCATGATATACATGTATCATAATCATGATCATGACATTGGTCAACCATCTATGAGTTAACCATCATTCAACCATAATGTCATATTTATATCCCAACTTATAATCATCACAATATTCATTATGTCATGAGTTAGTGACCATAATATCATATTTCCCAACATTCATTGACCATAACTGGTTGGTGGTTTCAACCCCTCTGAAAAATCATGGAGTTCGTCAGTTGAGATGATGAAATTCCCAATATATGGAAAGTCATAAAAAAAAAAAAAACATGGTTCCAGTCACCACCGACCAGTGATTATTAATCATTATTAGTCATCATTAACCATCATTAACCATCATTATCACATTAAAAAGTCATGTTCCAAACCACCAATCAGCCATTCATATTCCATTACCAGAGGGTTAATCACCATAAAATCACCATTAATATCCCTATTGAATCACCATTAATGATATCCATTGGTTGCTAGGACTCCCGGCCTTACTGACAGGGCGAAGCCATACTCGTCCGCCGGATGCAGTTCGGGCGCGGGCGGCGGCGGCACAACGAGGCCACTGGGCGAACGCCATGAGGGACCCGAGAAGCCTGGCGGTGCCACGGGGAAAGGACGAACAATGGCCACATGTGGCCACTTTCAGCCTGAAACAGGTGAAAAATGGTGGTTAAACCCAGGTAAAAATGCGTTAAAGCATCACAAATGAGGAACTTGACATGACGGAAGCATCAAAAAACGTGTGGTTTAGCCAAGAAAAAGCAGGATCAGGAATGGAAAAGGCTGACGCAAGCACGCAAGCAAAAATGATGCTTTCACAAAGAGAATATGGCCTTTGACTCATCAAAATTTGCATGGGGACCTAACATGGCTTAACACGCAGATTCAAGCACAAAACATATCATTCTGCATGGGAAAACGGCGGATGTTAAGCATCAATAATTGGGATTTAAGCCGCTTTAGCCCAACAAAAATGATTGACTTGTCTTATTCATTGCGGATCTAAGCATGCATATTCAAAAATCATTCACAGCAAGTATATACAACTATACTGTCCATGAGTGGTACCTGATCTATAGATGTAAGGGTGCTAACTCAACCCCCACCTGGTCCAAGGGCAGGGTCAGGTGGTGGATAGACGTCATTCCCAGGCCACGCCCATGGCGGCTGTGCCGGCAGTGGCGGGTGCAGATGTGGTGGCGGATGATGCAAGGGCGTCGGCCCAGGCAGGCCCGGCAGCGACGGCCCGGGCGGCAGCGCCGGCAGGGGCGCAGGGGGAGGGACACTCGGTGGGGGAAAGGATTTGGATAAAGAAATGGTACTGCTGAAGGGTTTGGAATATCCTGGCCACAGGGAAGCCACAATGAACTAGATCATCTAATGAAGAAGCATTCTGTTCTGGTGTTCAAACTCTCCGAAACGGGGTAGTTCCGGCTCAACTGCTTTCACAAGTATATAATTGGCAGCGTCAAATCTGAACCATGAGTGCTGAAGTAGTCGTTCGGGCTCAAAAAGGGAAGCAAAACTATATGGTCTACATAAAGTCCACTTCAAGTCCACTTACCTTTTATCCACAGAACCTTCGACATTTTCTCGCCCACTCCTTCATTGGGACCGCTGGACACACTGACCGGCGCTGGTGGTGCCGCTGGCGCCGATGACGTGACCGGCACGCTGTGGGGCACGGTGCCCGGCACGTCGTCCTTCCCCTGCGCCGGCAGACACGGCTTGGAGGGGTCAGACGCTTCGGACATGGTGTTGCAGTCCGTGAAGTAGGAGACACGTGCTTCATAGGCGGTGCCAATCTGCAAACCTGGCAGATGAGCGCGAACAAAAATCTTCTGGTGGAAAAGAATCAAAATCATGGTGCTATAGCATATGGGTCAAATTTGCTTCAACTCAAACTAGGTAAATTACATCTTATACTTTTTGTATCTTTTTGTAGGATCTTATGGACGGAATGCAAGAAGTGGAAATTTGGGACTCTAGGAATGGAACCCTTGCAGGGTGCTTGGCCACAGTCTCGTGCTTCTTACATTCAAACACTATTCAACGCTAACTCCACATCTGTTCAATCTACTTTACTCTTTTCTGCTTGAGAACATATTAACAGGATTTTCTGGGAAGCCTTCCAAAAGAGGATCAACAACTTCCGGAGGGAGGCCCTCAATCTGGGAAGTTATTCGATTCAAAGAGTAACTTCCAACTTGGCAAGGGCGAGCACCCCGAACAATATACGTGTGGTACATGTTACCTGCAATTACCTAGATTTACCCAAAAAGATATCCGCATGTAAATTTTATTTACACACAAAAAAAAACATTTACGTTAACATGTAGTTGGTCTTGGACATCCGAAAAAAAAAACAAAAACAACGATTCAATTCACTCCAAAGATTGGCTCAAGAAGCTGTTCACCACACAACTGGAACAATTGAAATCAAAGCGATTGCTGGAGCAGCCCAGCTTTTTGGAGGTCACATCCACAGAGAGCCAGCTGGAGCTACTGGAGCCGACATTCACCGGTCGCAGTTCGACTGTGTAGCCCACGGCCAAGACCAGGGGGGACCATGTCACCATCAAATTTCCTGCGTCCAAGTCCTCCCCGGTAGCTGAACCTGGGAACAACGAGGCGCGAAACAGCGCGAAAATAACACAGGAGCTATGTGCGTTTTACTTCAGGTGAATCTAAGATTCATTTAAGGTAAACATATAATTGAACCAACAAGAATGTGGATTTAAGTTATAGTTCAAACAGATATGTGACCATCAACAATCAGGATGGTTGGTGGATGTTGCTTATTGATATTGGGAGCGGGTTGACGATTGGATGTATGGTGGATATATCTATAGTGTAGATGGGTTTTGAAACCAACTGTGGTCATTGGGGGGCCACACCTTGATACCATGCTTCAACTATCTTCATTGCCTGTTCCCCAGTAGATTTTCTAGTCATGGTAGATTAATAAATGGGAACGCAACAAATCACCAATAAATTAGACCCAAGGCGTGCAATAACTCCATTGAAAGGACAATTTTACCTTTTTTCAACAGATGTGTTCATTTGTTTCAATACATCATATAAAAATATAGCTATAGCACTCTAGACCTCAAAAACGTCCACCATCTGACCATGGTACTGGTGGAGAGGTTGGGTGCAGGTAAGGCCGGTAGGGTGGGCATCTGCTCCATGTCCAGTTTCTTGGGCATCAGCCTGGCAATCAACGTGCCCTTCTCATCCGCGTAGGCATGCGCCACGCGGCTCAGGAACCGCGCCACCTCGGGGGTTCCTGGGAAGGTGATCGAGGCGAAGGACGAGGTGCGCGCGTGCGCCACAATGGCCGTGTTGGCGCCCTGCTTGGAGAAGAACTTCAGCAACTCGGCTTCATCCAAATCCTCAGGTCCAACTCTTAGGGACTCAGGGAGGCGAAAAAAGAGCAAGTTGAATTCCTCAAAATCACGGAAGGACTACTGACTAATCAAAATCTCTGATTCCCATCTTGAACTTTGATCCAACATGATCCAACATAAATGATCCTGTCAGACATCCATCCAGACCCAAACAAAAACATCCATGATTCCGATGGCAATCCCGCTAAGACCAATTTGTCGCCAAAGGCGTGGCAAGGCAGGTGCAGATTTGGTGCCTCCCATGCGGCTGGACCCTCATCGCTTCGGGTACGGGGCAAATCCAGAGTGAAGCAGCCCAAGACAGTGCCCTGGGGGCGTTCCGTAGATGCTAAGCACACCTGACATCAAGACATCAAGCCCACCGACACAGGATGTCGAAATTCCCAAGGGATCTGGGTTTAAGTACCATGTAGCACCATGGAATCTGCAAAGAAACAAACTATGGAAGATGATCTGTTTATACTTGAAGTTACCTATTCAAAATATCTAAGAATTATGGTTTTCATGGATTTTGCCATTGCTTTCTGCCAGAGGCTACATTCGCTACATTCCAACATGGCCCAGGCACCATTCTGGCGTGAGGATCTACTGGTGGTGCCACCATTTGGACGCCAATCTTGCTTTCTGCCTGGACACATCCGGCTGGAACATTTGGAAGCTTAAAGCCCGTAAATCCGATAACCCTGGACAAAAAATATACGCAAGTGGCAATATATCGATATAATATAATATAATATTATATTATATATATATACATATACATATATATAATTATATTATATTATATTATATTATCTTATATTATATTATATTATATTATATTAAATTATATTATATTATATTATACTATATTATATTATATTATATTATATTGTATTATATTGTATTATATTGTATTATATTATATTATATATAGGGTAAAACATATATATGTATATATACTATATTATATATAGGGTAAAACACATATATATATATACACTATATTATATATAGGGTAAAACATATATATATATATATATATCGTAATGTGTACGTATGTGTATATATATATATGTAGGGTAGAACCATCCTGTTGCGACGACCATGCTCCTTTCAGTCAGTTGTGAGTAACAGCAGGATCCCACCTGATGTGGCAAGCCATCTTCGCATGTTGGATGGGGGATAGGGAATATATAAAACCATATAAAACGTACCCCAGGGCTCATGAATATTGGATAATATTATATAATATTGGTATATGGTTGATTTTGTTCCTAATGCATCTCAACTTAGTGCCATACCTACAGATCTGCAAATGATTTCAGATCAAATCCTTTTGTTGAAATCCCGCTGGCAACAAAAACACACTTCTAAGATGCAGAAAACACCCAAATTCACCAACACCACACCTCAAAACAGCACAAAACATCAGCCTCCGCAACAAAAAAACATAAAAACACAAAAACACTGAAGGACCACTGTGATAGTTTTCACAATCCATCCCCTCTGATGACCTCGGGAATGCAGAAGGTCACGACGTCGCCAGGCACGGCACGGAGTTGCCCGGCCGCAAGGTGGTCGAAGGCCACCTTGGGCCATGGCCATGGGATTTCTCGGGTTTCAGTTATAGGTTTTGACCCATCCCCATGAAACTATGGCAGCCACAATAGCTACCATCTGGTTATGACTAACATAGCCATTTTCCATGGCTATGTTAAATAACCAGATGGTACCATCATTGTCCCAAGGTGCAGCCAGGTTTTGGTCGGTTTCTGTTGCTTGAAATAACAACAAGGTCGGTTTACTACAGCCAGTTGTCTAGGTAGAGATATACCTATAGCTCGATGTGGCTATAAACAAATAACCATGATATATGTTCATTATGTTTGTCAACAATTGAGTACCATGATCATAGTTGATACTGTAATTGATGGTTGAGTATCAATCATGGACTGTAATCATTATATACCGGTCATGCAAGTACGTAGATGATCTATAATCATTATCATGATTGAAATACGTGTTAATAATGGTATAATAAAATCATAAGCAATGATGCCCTCCAGCAAATTATGCCATAATACATAGATATGGACAACCCACCAGAAATGCCAAACTGCGGGCTTTCCGTATTGTTGTTTTTTGTTTGCGGAAGGAATCATTCGACATATTCTCTCTAGGACATGGATAAAGATTGAAAAAAATACATGATTGTGAATATGTGTGTGTGTCATATTTCATATTTGGAATATGATGAGGATTTTTTGGGATTGCGATTGGAATATATGTTGAATGGAATATGAATCAGGTTTACTCAAACATCAGCCAGGTAGAAAAAAAACATAAGGTACTGATCTGACATGAAGTTCAGCGATGTCATGTGAAATTATTATTACAATATCAAGCATTGTACGACATGGCAAGATGTTTCGGGTAGATCTTATCACTTCCATCATATCAAAATCGAGGCAACTGTGATTCACAAACGGCTTCACTGGCCGTAAACGATGTATTCACCAACCAAGTGCACGGAATTTGGCAAGTAAAGAAACTGGATGAAACTGGGGTTCAAGCAAGAACGCATGAGTGAGGACACAACAAATACTTCATTGGGGATGTATATGGATGTATCATATAATCATATATATGGAAAACATACGGCTGTTTGGACCAAAGTCTGACTCTCCCCCACCGCGCATGATGGTCATTGCAGTCAACCAACCATCCAGTTCTGGATGTGCCCTTTTTCGATCCATACCCACATCGATGTGGACATTTCACCAACTATATAAATAGTCCCTTATGAAAATCGGTTGTGGATTGGGAATGTTTCCATTGAAAATATAGGTTACACCATGCTACATCCCATATGATTGCTTGGGTAAAAGCTAGCAGTTGCAAGCAAGTGGCCTCTCTTTGCCCACACACAGCCACTGCCTTGGGTTGAGCAATGTCTCTGGGGGCTCTAGCTGTGATTCGAAGAAGGACAATTGGAACACCAACTAGGGATGGATTTTCAGTGCATCTGAGGGATTTTTCAAGGAGGAACACACCACCATCTTCAATTCACACCCTCCAACACTTGGCGCCACAGGTCAAAAACCACTCCCAATTGAGGCTCCCGAGGCTCCCCACCTCCTCACTCTTGATGATGCCACTGTGCCCTGAGGGTGGACGGACCACACTGCCAGTGAGCTTGTGTAGACGTTGCACACAAACTGCCTGGGGATATCCTGGCAGTGGCAAAGCACGGCAGGACGGCGCTGCATTGAAGATCTGGCACTGCCAGTGAGGTCAAAGTGTAGTGAACAGCTAGTGATGATGTGGATTGCAGGGCTTATCACAGATGTCTTTCAAATATTTGTACTATTCTGGCGTGCTTAGTAAAACCTATGATTTTGTCCCAAGGAAATCAACAGCACCAAAATGTGGCCAAACATCGTGGCAAACATCGTCCTTCCACACTCAGTCGTACACGGAAGAAGACCAAGTCTTCTTCTGCTAGACCTCAGGTCACATCGGTCACATCGGTCACATCCTTTCCCCAAAGCTGGCCAGCTGGCCAGATCAAAGAGGGTGAGCCAGGCATGGCCGGTCGAAACCGGTCCAAAAATGATGTTCCCCATTTGCAAATGTGGTTTAGAAACCATGGTGTTTACCCTAATCATAAATCACATCCCATATTCCATATGTTTTCCCTTTGATAAACGGTCATCAATACTGTATTGTCTGAAATATGGATACCAAAACATGATGGTTGAAACTATGTTTTTTCCATAGAACATGTTCTTTGAAGGACATATCCCCTTTCTGGACAGTCCAGGCTTTAAGCCACCTCCATTGGTCCTGCAGAATTGTCCCTTCATTCCCCTGTGGCTGAGATGTATCAACCTCATTATTAGTGGATCACGATCAACAAAACCAAAGTGTTGAAGTGCAGTGATTCTGCCAGTGATTTGAAATGTTGCCTAAATTCATGATCGGTTTAAGTTCATCTTGGGTTGGAAGAATCTACTTAGACCCCTTTGTTGGTGAAGAATCAAATCGAGTTCTTTCAGCTTATTTCATCTCTGAATGGGGACTTGCTATAGTAATCCATTGACACCGTTGGTCAATTGAAATCCCAATGTGTGATCTGGTTTAACGATGAATCTATAATCAATGAGGGCGGGGGGGTCCTAAGATAGGGAATCCCCAGTCATCACCATGGTTTTCAATACTAAAACTGTCATCCGTATGGTCATCCATGACTTGGATGATTTGGGGGTACCCTCATGACTTTCAAAAAAAAAAACTGCGTTCACTCCCAGTCCCATCAGCTGGTCATACTCCTACGAAAAAAGGTGGCCTACGGAATTATTAACTTTACAGGTTAGTCCACATTGACATACCTTGAAAAGAAAGAAATACAAAAACACACAGAAAAAAACTTAGTCCCAGTGCCATCCATGGAATTGTTGCTTCAATTCCAGTTGGTTCGTGAAATCCCAATAGAAGAGCTACTTCAATCTCCATCTTCCATCGTATCCAGTGGGGATTTTTGCCCATCTCCGAGAGTTGAGTACCCAGCTGCTGGGATACCATTTATCACCACCGATTTGGTTGTGAAAGAAGGAGGAGGCCCCTATATTTTCATCAACCAGTGGAAAAAAACGACATCTATGCCACATTGCAAAGTCAATAATCAGATCTTAAAATATGTGTTTTCATGTCTGTTCCTTGAACCCCCACATGTGTTGGTCGCAAAAAAAACAACTTTGATCTCACTTACTAACAACTCCCCCCATCCCAGTTCCATCCATATCCCATCTTTAATGTTATATGGATCCCCATTCTTTGATGTTTAAACCATGTTAAGCCCTTCGTATCCATATCACATCAAGTTCAGTAGTCAAACATCGTCAAACTATCTATCGATTCCCATTGTCATATTCCCAACACATGTTGGTACATCATTGAATGCACAATATTTCTATCATATCATTCCCGTAATCATTCCCACAGGGCATCTAGACAATCCATATCATATCTCATCATCAAGTTTCAGAATCATATCATGAATCCTGCCAAAAAAATAGAATATCATAGAATATCCCATCATTAGAAGCTGAAACATGATTAGCACATATTAGCAAGATAATCCACATATGACATATATAAATAGATATATAACTATGTTTAAGTACTATTAGTGTATATATATATAATGAGGATAACTTGAATGCCATACCTTCCATTTGTTGTTGTTTTCTTTTGTAAGATCATTTCAAACACACTCAGTAATGTCCATTAGTAAAGTTCATTGTCATATATAACAAATGGACATTACTGAATCTGAAAACTGCCATAACAAATGTCCATAATTCCATAACATTCATAGATAATTCACATACTCAGTAATGTCCATTGTTTTGTCAATAACCACCTGTTATATAACCACCATTAATCATCAACCATTGACCATGATTAACGACATATATAATACATTCCAAACACCCTCTGATAATTTAACATAGCTGTGGAAAATAGACCATTTGATAATTAGTTGATTTACCTATTAAAGATGCTGATGTTCTACTTCGCAAACTGTAAACGTTTACCAGAAGGTATACCTCCCAAATAGCCCTGAAAAATAGTACCCTCTGGTAAATTAACAGTTCGACCCTGGCAGTCATCGGGGTTGGAAGATTAGTTTCCATTAAAACTAGGCTATTTTCAGGGTCAACAAGTTAATTTACCAGAGGGTACTATTTTTCATAGGACAAATGATGATGAACCACTGGATTTAGGGGAACACTCTATTTTCAAACCCATTAGTTTTTTTTCGATAATCACTATGGATTTTCACACCATGATTAACAATGATTGACCAGGAATATATTCCAAATATCATGAAATATATTCAATATATCAACATTATACCACTCATGGTTATTCCATTACTATCTATCCCATTATCATTCCATGATCTCCCACTCATATTTCATGAACATCCCAGATGATGAACATGTTGATATCCCATTTATATCCCATCAAAATCTGCCATAGAAAGACGTACCCTCTGGTAAACTAACATAACTATGGAAAATCACCACTTTTAATGGGAAAATCCACTATATATGGCTATTTTCAATAGCTATTTTGACATAACCAGAGGGTACCATCTTTTTTTCCCACCACGCCACGTGGGGCCGAGGACTTTTCCCCTTCCTCCTTCCGGTCGTTGGCCGTGGCCGCCGCCATGGCAGCTGCTGGGCCCTTGGGCTGCGCTTGAAGCGCCGCGCTGCAGGCGGCGCTACTGGTGGTCCTGGACGAAAACTGAATGGCAATATGGAAATATCATGGAAATTGACATAACCCAATATATTTGTGGGATATTTGTTGGATATGAATGGGATTTTGATGGGATATTAATTGGATATCAACTTGTTCATCATCTGGGATGTTCATGAAATATGAGTGGGATATAATGGAATGATAATGGGATATAATGGATAGTAATGAAATACATATTAACTATTAACATGGGATAATATGAATGAAATATGAGTGGGATACAATGGAATAATCTTAATATAATATAATGGGGTAATGAAATATTAGTGGGATAGTACTAGGATAATAGTGGCATATTTTTATGGGATACTAGGAGAATATGATGCAGTATAATGGGATATATCAGGTTTTCTTCAAATAGCCAATCTCCAAGCCACTATGGGTTTCAATACTAAGTCATGGCCATCCATGACAACTGGATGATTTAGGAGGTACTGTACCCCATGACAACTGGAAACCTTCATAGGGATTCAAGGGGATTGGACCCCATCAAAAAAATGGTGGCTTCAGGTGATATTTCAATGCGTTTATTCATATCTGCTGTAAAACAAGCCAACGATAGGGTTTATAATATCTATGCAGCCATGAACATGGGGTGGTTTTTCGTGGTGTTAAACCTTATGATTTCATGGGATTGCATTGGAAATTCGAAAAAAAAAAGGCTGGGGATTGGAGTAAGTTGATGGAGAATGGGATGTTTGCCAATGAGAATATTGGATTGATGGAGTTTAATTGAACTTATGATGGGATAAAATTAGAAACTCATCAATGATGATATGATGGAATAGATACAACTAACCAATCATATCCAATGTGGCTTTGTCCAAAACTGGGGGCTCATATGACCATCATCCACAAAGAATCTGGGTACAACATTCTCCACTGATGAATCACTCCTCTAAACCTTACCATGAACGACAGGGTTTGAACCTATATCATACGATTTGATATTGTTCTTCGTACTATAGACTATATATATATGTATAATCGAATTGGAAAATGACGAAACAAAGTTGAGGATCTCAAACATTACGCTGGTCAAGCCAGTGGTCAAGTGGCAGGCTACCTATGAAACCAGCCATTTCGGTTGCCATGTTGGATTAACGGAGGGCAACCATGTTTCATGATGGCAATCATTCCCATCAATCAACTGGTCCAACATTATCTGGTTGGTGGTTGACCTACCACTCTGACAAATATTAGTTAGTTGGGATGATGACATTCCCAATATATGGAAAACAAAAAAAAAGTTCCAAACCAGCCAACCAGTTATAAATTTAGTGATTATGGTCCCAAAGAGCTAAAATGTTCAACAGTGGCCACCACTTGGCGAGAAATCCCCCATGAGCCATACAATCATATTGTTGGTTAGGTATTTTTTGTTCCCAATACATCTTCATTATAGATCATTGGCTCTATCATTCCTGTCCCTGATGGTAACGGATTCACTAGTAAAAGAACTGAAACCTGCATATTTTCTCTGGTGGTTGCATCTCCATTTTTGTTGGCAAAAAACGCCACCAAACAGCCACATGGCTGGCAAAACCCAGCGTCGCCCACATTCCGAAGTAGGTCATACTGTTGATCCCACCATATTTCCACTATAGATCATTATATATCCATCATCAGTCCACAATAGTTCCATTAAATCCCCGTTAAAATCCCAATAAATCACCATAGTTCATGATCTGTTCAAACATTCACCCGAATTTTGAAAATGAAATCACCATGTTTCATGATATTCGTACATCCCCCCAGTTATAATTTGGTTTATAAACCCCATGAATACTGGTTCGTTATATCTACCAACCATAGAATTCAGAAACATATTTTTTAGGCAACTGAACGCGATCGTTTGACGGGGGGCCCCATCTTGTAGATTTCCAGGATTTTTGGCACCCAGAAATCTGAGAAAATCCTGGAAATCCTGAAGTTTCCACCCATTTTGCTTCCATGGCACCCAGAGTTCACCATCTGCACAGCCGTTTCCCGCTCGATGCCACTGGCCAAGAGGGCCGCCATGGTGGCCTCTGCCTGGGAAAATGGATGGGAAACGAATGGGAAAATGATGCAATTGATAACCCATGACGGATCCACGGTGCATATATAGCAGCACCATGGATCCGTCATGGGTAATGTGGTAGAAAAAGACATGTTTACCATGACTTTAAACCATTGTAAAAAAAATGGATGGGAACACGCGGAGAAAATATGATGATATGGAAAAGAATGGTCTAGATTTTTAAGTTGCAAGATGTATCTTAAGTCTGTAATGGTGAGATTTGGTTCTGACCTTAGGATATCTGAAGATGGTGAATGTTTGAATTGTATGATCCTATAAGTGGTGTGGTATTTGAATTTCACTTGTGTAAATAATGATTTGAATTTGAATGTAAAATCAGTTGAATACAAATCGTAGTTCCAAAATTTGGCTGGAATTTCAGCTTTAGAATCCAATCGAAGGAAATCAATGTATATATATATACAGTATATATATATATATGTGTATATGTTCTTACAATGATCTATCTGAATCCTAGTGATTTCCCTTTGTGAAAACGTCGCAACGCAACGCAACGCCATGCTGCGCCATGAGGTGGATCGCCAGGGAGAAGTTTTCATGGGTGATGAACGTTATGAAAAGCAACCATAGCTGGTTATAATGGTTAATATGCAAATCATCATTTATAGTGGTTTCAAACCCTCTAGAAAAATACTATGGTTAATAATTGTGATGAAAAATCATGGGATTTTGTGATTATAAATGGTGATTATATAATACCATTATAATGGTGAAATAATATTATAATAGTTCATGGTTGGTCAATATTTTAATGTTATTATAATGGTGATGAAATATAATAATACCCCGCTATATAATGGTTAACCAACCCATTATAAGTTAACAAGTGTGATTAACCAACCATTATATAATAATTATAAAAATACTATGGTTAATAAGTGTGATGGAGAATTATCTTTATTATGGGATTATATTCAATAATAGTGGTTATAATACCAATAATACTGATGGTTAGTTGGTTAGTTTGAACTGATGGTTAGCTAGTTTTGACTAATGATGATAATGATGGTTATATAATGATGGTTTAACTAATAATGTAAACATAGCTGGTTGGTGGTATACCTACCCCTCTGAAAAATATGAGTTCGTCAGTTGGGATGATGAAATTCCCAATATGTGGAAAGTCATAAAATTCATGTTCCAAACCACCAACCAGATAGAATGAAAAAGTGATATATTGGTATATACCCTCTGGTAATTTGTTACATAGCTATGGAAAACGTTCATTTATTTATAGATGATGTACCTATTCATAGCATGGTGAGAAAATCAATAACGAACTGTTAAATTACCACAGGGTCATCACTCGATTGCAAACGTGTTTGGGGTATAACAAAGCGGTGCTACAACCATCGCCTGCCAGCCAAGATGTGCAGTGTCACATTCCAGAATCATGGGCCTAACTGCCTAATCTGAAACCGATCTTCCAAAGAAACCAATAAACAAATAACCACCAGAAAATCCAAGATGTATATACCCAAAAAAACACTATCTTTGGCTGTCAAGTAATATATTATAAATCATACCCTGTTATTCTCATTTATTCCTAACCAAAAAAAGAAAGCAAAAACAAGAAACACACTACTTTACTTAATATCATACAGCTATCCTGTTGCTTTATAGATATATAGTAATATGTATATATATAGAGAGAGAGAGAGTAATATATATATATATTGATATATATCTATATAATATAATATAAAATATGTGATTAGATGGCGGTTACCCTCCAGTTACCCTCCAACTAACCCACAGAAATATGAAAAACCAGCGTCATTTTGCTGGTGAAATCTCCTAGTCTATCTCCATGAATTTCTCAGAAAGTGGCGCGCCACTGATCCAATCTCTCCAAGTCATGCTAAACCATATTTCTAACCACGGTTTAACCTGTGGTTAACCATGGTTTAGCCATGGTTAACCCATGGTTACCTATGGTTAACCATGCTTTAGCCATGGTTTAGCCATGGTTCAACCCATGGTTCAACCCATGGTTCAAGCCATGGCTTTAGCCCCCACAACAACCCTTCTGGCCGGGCCTTGGGCATGTAGACGTCGCGGCCGAAGCGATCCGCCGTCTCGGTACAGGCCAAGAAGCCAAAGCCACGACGGTCGTTGTACGACTTCACCACACCTGGGCCGAACGAAGCTGGGAAGCTGAGAATCTGCGAAGAGAAACTGGCGAAACTGGGATTTGTCAGGTTTATGTCATGGATATTGGTGTTTTTAGGTTGAAGCCATGTGTTTATATATATACAATATATCAAGATATCAATATGTTTTTGTGTATGATTCTAATTGATTTTAAATGTACTTAATTCTGGGGTCGCCACTTCTTTTCAATTAATCAACCAATGTGCGAAGCTCAATACCATCACCCAATGGGGACGGTATGGTGTACACCCATGTCTGGTAAAGTAAAGTCGTTGGGAATGGCTACCCAGTAGATAGGTGAGGAGTGGCGCTGGTAAAACTGGAGATGGTGATGATAGTGCAAAAACGGAAAATGGAGCTGGACGCTATCGCTTTCTCTCCGGTTGTTTTTCATTTAATGGGATCACCTCCACTTTCACGGTGCTCAGCTGCATCCAGTGGCTCTGGCTTTAAGGAAAAGACAATGGAATCATGCGATTCTCACAAGCATCAACTGAACTGGCATACCACATCAAATCTGGCTCTTAGTTCTTGCTTGATGGTGAGCTAAATGCGTTATATATCGTTATATAGAGTTCCATGGGGTTTGATCAGATATGTCCTGAAGAACTGTGACAATTTTACCAACCAAAATATCCAAATGAGTCACGGATAACACGCAAAGTCAGGATAGGCCATATTTGTCACGGATCACAAGGCGATGGTTCAACCCAGTCAGGGTCGCTAAAATCTTCATGGCGTTGACTGCGTTGACCTTGAGCCGATGAAGGCATCCCAGCCATAGCCGAGGTACCCAAATAAATCTCCGGGGAGACGTCTTCATCGTCCACATTGGCCACCGTGGGGGCCTCATCTCAGAGAACATCCCCTGTCGGAGCTTAAATATCTAAGAAAAAGAAAAATTGTGGTATTGGCTGTAGCCAATCGAAAGTGAAGCTGCAAACTTTACTATCGGAATATGATTGGATATGATTGGATCATATTGGATCGATGTGATGGGGCCTTCAATCATTTATACCTGACTGTTTCTTCATTCGTCATCATTCATCGCCATTTCACAACTTCGGGCACATTCCCGCGAATGTGCAATCATCTTTGACATGTTGGGCTTTTCAACCCTTACAACGACCCAAAGTCCACGACTGGATGGCGAGAACCAGGGGATTCCATGGCGAAACGACCGCGCCTTGGGATCCTTTTCGGCCTCAAAGCCCGGCTCCGGGCGAAAACCGCCCGGACCCGTGGAGAGCGCCATCCGCCGGCAACACCGCGGTACCTATCGAGGCTTCATGCTGCAAGGCTTCCCGGCGATGTGCGGACGCTGTTTGAGCTGGGCAGCCACCAGGCGATGTGCCAAAATGCAGTGGAAATGGCATGGGAAATTGGCATGGGAAACAAACCAAGGATTTTTTCGTGAACGGAACTAAGTCATATATGGGCGGAATTTGGGATCTTGGATTTTGCGTGTTCAGGGATAGTTGAGCAAATGAATTCTGAAGCCTGTGGGAAGGAGCAGAACCCCTCCACTGTTTTCGCACTGCCGATCGCCAAATGCGACGGGGCAAAAAGACTTCTCAGGGCCAATCTTTGCAGCCAAGGGGCAATCCCCCGATTGAGTTGCTCTGAGGTACCCTCTCTTCTCTCTCTGTATGCTTGGGTATAAAAATAAACTTCCCAGGTATGCAACAATTCTGCTTTTCCTGAAAAAACAACTGACCTCTGGTGTTGTGGGGCGATTTCACACTTCCCAAATAAAATTGCGCACTGCCAGTTGCCTGGGCAAATGCGGCGAATGAAGCTGAAATCATCAAGTTGACAAACTGAGATGATTTTCTTGGAATCCCCCAAAAAATGGAAAATAAATGAAAATAAGTTATCACTATTCCAGTAGGACGTTACAACCTTTTGTCTTTTTGAAGGTTGAAATCTCTTTGCGCTCGCTTTCCCACGACAAATCTGATCACGAAAGTAGATGGAAGTACCCCATGCAACAGTGAGACTTCTCTGATAAGACGTTAGCCGCGCCGTCATGTCAATCTGTGAGCCTGGCCGGTAGTTCTGAGTTTGTATATCTTGGTCCACTTCATAGGTGGGCCGTAATCATGCCCAGTTCTAATTAAATCGCATATCCACGGCTATAGTGTTATGATGTGCTATGTATGGGCTCTCTAACCCAATAATTTTGGGACGTCCCATTGATATAACCCATATGTAAAACAGTACAGTGCAGTATATTGGATGTCCCAGTACTATAACCCATAGGATCCATGGTGCTGCTATATATGGTAACATGGATCCCATCAATATACCCCAGTTATGTTAGCATATATACCAGCACCATGGATCCTATGGGTAATGGGTGATGCTAGATATGGATTATATGAAAGGTTAACCAGACTGGTTTTTATATAACCAGCTTGTTACTGGGACATCCAAGTGGTTTGACACCTCCAAACCTGGCCAAGCTATTCACCAAAAGGCTGGGACATCACTTGACCTGCGCCCAAGACTGCTGGGGTTCTCAAACGCTGTACTCCTCAAGTCCACCCACCACACCCAAATCACCCAAATTCTACACCTTACTCTATATATATATATATGAAAGTGTTGCCTATCCCCACAATCAGAATATTTCTCCACTATCAAAGCCATCCGGGCAGATTACTTTGTATAAGTTCCAACCATCAGTGAGACTGCGTTGATTCACCCAGATGATGCGGAAGTGGCATATTGAACATATATTGCCAAATTAACACCCCTAATCCCCAAATGCTGTCCGAAACGCGTATCTATTTTTTATCGTTTCTGAAATTAATCCCAATAGTTCTTGCTAACATCACGTTTAGTCCCATGTCTTGGTAAAACCAAAATGTCAATCTTTGATAGTCAAAAAATGTCATCTTTTGCTGGTTGGTGATTTTCCATTTATAGACATTTATGGAAAACAACATTTAGGATTATCCACTACAGGATTATCCATTTAAATGGAAAACACCATTTATGGAAAACGACAAAACTACAGGATTAGTTTTTACCCATCCAGTCACCTACTTGGTGGCTGGCCGCGCAGGAGCCAAGGTGTAACTCACCACTGTCAGCACGATGACCATCACCTGGAGAGGTGGTACAAATACCCGCGTATGTAACTTCTATGGTTTATGGCTATGATAGAAATCCTATATCTATATAGTATCATATATCTATATATATAATATCATATCTATATATATAGTATCATATATCTATATAGTTCTTGGGGATTCTAAACCCTATAACCAGATACCTATCAATATATATATATATATATATATGTCATACATATATACATACATATATATATATATATATTATGTTACCTCGTCTATGGTGATTTCATCACCAAGCGAACAGGTCTTGGGCACCTTTCATCCCCCGTGATGCGTGTTGGTTAAAAAAAAACAACATCATCTATAGATCTAGCATCAACTATGGTTAACCCATGTTAAGCCAGTTACAAAAACACTCATATATCAGGCGAGGCTCAGCTTGAAGTGAGCTGGGAACAACTGGGCTTAAGACATGTTAAGACATGTTAAGACTATCTGCAATAATTCAGCATAATTCAGCAACACATCCATTTACCTGGTGATATCCAGCCACAAAAACATCCATAATCTGTGAGGCTTTGGGATGCAAAATGGAATGTGTGTAGTAAGAAAAACATTAAGAAAAACACTGAGTGCGTGTCAGAGAGTCTTAAATTGTGAACTGAGCCAGTGAGCCAGTATCATTTTTTCTGAGGTGCAAATTGAGTTCTTGTACCTTGGCCCTGGCTCAGCTGATCAGATCATGCCGTATATCATATATATGACATTTCTTATGATGGCCGAAAGATCCAGAAGATCAACCCCTTGCAAATCCAAGATAGTTGGAGCTCCAGCATTTGGTTTATTAGATTAACTATACGTAGGCTTTATCGTGATTAGAAATTATCATACTACAACCATAGTTAAATGATGTTAAATGGCTCTATGAATCAACAAACACCAGCGGGTGGCACCACCTTGTGGAATGCTTTGTTTCAACAAGAGCTTCTGATCTCAAGCGTTTCTTTTAGATATGTTTTTCTCAGATACAGTAACTCACCTGCCAAAGATCTTTATGCTTCCTCTTGGGATGAATTATTTAATTTTGATATAAGGATATATATATATGTATATATGAGGCAAATTGTCTCAAATATGGGCCACAAGTAAGGGGATAAAATCACATCTTATCCATTCCTATCCATACATTCACAACATGGTACAGAAACCACAGAAAAACCCGCCACTCAAAAAACCTGAGATCCCGACCATGAGACACGTTGAGATGTGAAATTCCTTGCCGTGCACCGGCAGGAAATCAGATACCTCACTCAGCGTTGCAGCCTGGGGACTGATGCATATTTTTGGTCAGACTTTTGGCCCGAAAAAAATGTGGGACGGGAACTCCTCCATGATCACTGGACTGAAGCCTTTCAGCAACATACATCAAAACAGAACATAATATCCGTTGACTGTGCCTCTAAAACGCAGCTTGAGTGGATCCTTCTCCCTCCAAACAATATCAAACAATATGGTGATAGGACAGTTCATAAAACTTATTCAAAGCTAGTCAAACTATCCTATCATGATGATAGTAATATGATGTTAATCATACTATCATAGCTTTCACTACCATTGGAGGTCGGTAGCGACGCATGCCGTTGCAGTCACCGAGGACCCCCGCAGACTCCGCAACCAGGACGTCGAAGACATAGATCACCAGGATGGCCACAGCCTGGCAATGGGATGGTGCAACCAGAAAGCCAAAGAAAGTTTCAAAACAGGATCCAACCAAAATATACCAAAATGGTAAACCTTAGTAGGTGGTGTATGGTTTTCAAGGCATTTTTTTGGTAATTCAATCATATTCAATCCCTTTTGTTTCTGGACAAAAGCGATTTCTTTGGCTCTCTTGAAAACTCTGAGAAACTCTCAGATAAACCTTGCAGGAGGGCCCTATCATTCCCTATCTTTGCGGCATCCCTTGCAGAACGCCTCGCCGATGTTCTTCAGCACCGAGTCTAAGCTTTTCAAGACCAAAAAGGTGGACCAGCCCTTGCAGACCCTGAAGCTGGGCGTGTTGGGGGTGACCAACTCGCTTAAAAATGCTTCAAAAACATGGCTTAAAATCGCATGGATTTACTCGACAAAGCTTGCGGCAGTGCTTACCCAGAGTGGAAGAATCAGGCACGTATGGGAGTGTTGTGTGAGATGGAAAGTCGGCATTCGGCATAGCATAGAGGTCCTTTTTTTGGGGGGAGAATCATGGCTCTATAGGCTACAACATCATCCATGAATATCCATGAACCAACCAACCACGGGTTTACCCAGTGAGATCAAAGAATCCATGACCCAAATTGGTATTTTTGACGGGTTTACCCAGTGAGATCAAAGAATCCATGACCCAAATTGGTATTTTTGGATGGCTTTGGATTAGCTGATGAACAACCACTAGTTGGGCCAACCCACCCACTCCAAGATAAACACAGAGAATCAATCGGCATACAATTCAACTTCCAACAATCTTTGGCGAATTGGTTGGGATATGGAGGCCTTAAGCTATCTTTACATATCTTTACCATATTTTGAGTCCATGTCCAAGGGCCGACTTCACCGGCTGAAAAATGTGACCAGCAACACTTTTTGCGCAGCCTCAATCCGCACCCGATCCGCGAAAGTCATCCCATTCTGTGCATGGCCCAGCTGTTCCTTCAGCAGATCTCCAGGTTTCCGGGTGCTGGGGACGCTGGGACCTTCGGAATCCTTGGGATCCTTGGGATCCTCGACCGCAGGAATCTTCAGTGCTGGTGCTGAAATGGAGATCCTGGGAATGGCAACGGCGACATTCTCAGAGGCGACTTCGTCGTCCTCACCTGGGATTAAGGGGCGAACATGGACCTGTAACATGGAGAGATCTGGAGTGGTGAATTTCAGATGGGGCAAATGAGTGCAAATCAATGAAAAACGTAAGATGTAAATTTTATGAATATAGATATACATTATATGTTATATAATACAGTAATAATATATATATACTCATCCAACAACATCCAGCATCGACATCGTCTTAGTGGGCAATCAATCGATTCAATCTATACTTTTGATCCCCAAAAAGATGGAGCGACAATCAAAAGAATCCCGCGGTGCGTCATCAAACTCGTCAATTGGGATATTTTATGGAAAAATAAAATTCATGTTCCAAACCACCAACCAGATATACATGTTCTTCATCACCGTCTGTATCTTTCTACCTTCCGGTACTCCAAAGTGGCAATGGGAAATACCCTGGAGCTTGCCATGTTTGATGACACCGGATGGAACATCCATTAATCATCATGAATCACCATGATTAATCATTATTAACAATAAATCACCAGCATCAACCGTCAATCACAATTAATCATCTAATCACTATCAACAATAAATCACAATTAATCACCATTATCAAATAACATCAGTTAACCATTCATTAACCATTATTAACCAACAATATCAATCACCATGATTAATCACTGTCAATCACCATTAATCACCATTAATCACCACTGGTTGGTGGTTTGAACCTACCCCTCTGAAAAATATGAGGTCGTCAGTTGGGATTATTATTCCCAAGTAATATGGAAAAATGGAAAAAAAAAAAACATCCAAAGCACCAACCAGTGATGATTAACCATTATTAACAATCATTAACCACTATTCTATTGGTATATAATCCCATTATCAAGATGATTATCCCATTATAATCCCATATATTATCCATATATTACCCATATATTGACCATCATTAACCATTATTATCCCATACTAAACCAATGTTCCAAACCACCAACCTTTGAAATCCATCATCTGCCAAGTGTCTGGAGTCGCTGGAGTCTATCGGGGCTTCACTCTGCTTGGTGGCCTGCAACAGCACCAAGTGTTCTGAACGAAAGCCTTCGCCCACGGAGCAACATGCCTCAACTGTGTCCAGAAGGCCCTGTGGTCCTCAGATGGGGATCTGGGCATATCCGAAAAGAGATCTGGGCGATATTTTCTGGACATTTGCCATCATTTGCCTTTGAGAACCATTGGTGGTGAGGTTTTTTAAGAGCTCCTTCACATGTGATTTGCCATGATCAGCTGAGTTGTCAGCAGCACTTGGGGACTGTTCTCAGCCTCTCACCCCCAACAAATTCAGACTATCTTGGAGATCTCAACCAAGTCTCCACAGACCACGATTCTCGTGGCATTTGTCATCTTTCCAGTTCCAAATCCCATCTCGAAGGCTTTCCTCATCATCTCTTCATCCACATGCCCTTCCCAGGTGGATACCTCCTCCATATCCTCCATCTCCTGGCGAAAATGCTGGTGGCATCCCGAGAAGTACAGGCGCGTCCGGGACCGCGAGGACCGAGCCCCCGGTGACCGGCTCAGGGTATGGAAGACCTGGAGACGACCGCAGCAGGCGGATGCCAGCCGCCGGAGTTCGTCCAACATCAAAATGTCCTGGAGAAAATGGCGAAAATGGATGGGAGCTGATGGGATCTGATGGGGTCCAGAAATCCGAAGACCAAAAGATAGCATTTTTAATAGCTGGATTATGGATACCTCAATAGCATTTTTAATAGCTGGATAGTTTATGGAAAATCCCATAAACTAATGGATGATGGTACGGGGTACCCCCATGGTTTCATGCCCAGATGGGAATATGTCAACCCGGATTGCGAAGGTTACCCCCAAACTAGTGTTCTACTATTGCTACCGTAAAATTGGCAGCCCCCCAAAAAAAGTAAACTGAGGGGGTTAGCAAAATCCCGGGGAAATATCAATCCAAGCATCCAAAGCAACCGTCTGTCATGCGAGAACTTACTATGATTCCTTATAAAGCAACAATCAACCCGGCATGGTAGTTGAAAACCTCGCACCTAGCCCCATTCAGAAAGGTGTGTATCATGCAATGTCTATCCATCTATCACATCCATATAGCATCCATATAACATCCATATCTTACTGACACGTTTCCCCTCCATCCCCCTTCAGAATGGGGTTGCATCAAGGTTGGAGCCTCAAAATACAATGGTCATCATGAGTTCACCATGAAAAAGTATCTACTGTATATCAAAATAAAGATCGTCATCATTGGCAATATAACTCCAAGAACTGTTGGGTGTTGGTATATGTTGGTATATAACCTCCATTAATTCATATGATAGATTAATGAAGATTACTGGAGGTGATATACCAACATATAATAAATTTACCAATTACTTACCTCACATTTGGGTGCATCACCTTCCATAAATCTTCACAACTACCGGCACCGTTCCAACACGCCACCAGCCACATTCCACATTCCTCTACCGTTCGGCTGGAGTACAACAGCATCACCTGGCACCGTTCCAACACGCCACCAGCCACGCAGTGGGAGATGATCTGCGCCAGGGGCGCAATCCCCGTGCCACCCGCGACCAGCGCCAGCTGCGGCGCTGCGGCCGCACCGGTGAAGGATGGCAGGTCCAGGGTTAACAAAGGAGCCGAGACATGGACCCAGCAGTTCCTTGGTCTGGGTGTTTTTTTGGCAGAGTCAGACTTTGACAGTTAGAAATTTAAGAAAATGCATAACAATTGTTCAGAACATGTTTAAATGTTGTGGTTTTCAGGGTGAATCTATGGGACAAAAAGAAGGAAATGAGCCAACGGATCTTGGAGATCTTCTGGGATGGGCAGTGCAACACAACTTGGTAGACTGGGACACAAGAAGGAACACTGGAGAGAAGTTTCCAACAGAAATTAACATGGAGTCATAATCATTAACACTACCACCTGGTGTCCTCAAACTGGACCCAAAACCCAGAATGGTTTACTGACAAGCCTTGGAGTTAAGATTATATTGCAAAAACAAACTGCTTGGGGTGTTGAAATTCTGATTCATTCTCCTCAGCATACATACATATCTTAACCCCTTAACCTTCAAAGTCCCTCAATAAAACTTGGTAAACACATTTCAATTCAGATGTGGCTATAATAGCAAATTTGACTACCACAATTTGTTGGTTTAATTGAGGATCCAAGGCATAGACTCGGCATAGATCAATAAATCAGCTATAAATTCCGTGAAAAAATCACCATTTCCCCAATTCAAAACCCTGTTTCATACCACCCCATCCATCAAAATCAAAAAAACAACTCCAAATCCAATAAAAATACAATTTCCATCAATTTCCCTCATTTTACACCAATGTAAAATTCATACCATCCATCCGATTTCCATCCGATTTCAGCTCAGGATCTGTTCTTCCAGCGGTGCATAGCTCTGCAGTGCCGCCTCCCGGGCCTCCTGCACCGTGCGCAGCGTGCCGAAGAAGCGCGACACGCAGCCGTCCGGGTAGGTCTTTACCAAGAGCTCCAGGCGACCGTCTTCCCAGGCGCTGGCGGAAGAGATGGGAGTGTATTCCTGGTGGATTTTCTTGGGCGCATGGATTTGTTCGGAGCCAAACATGACAGAAAAAACCGGGATTTTCCCGTCCATACATGGATTTTCGATGGGAAAAATGAATCTGGTAAACTAACATAGCTATGGAAAATCACCATTTTTAATGGGTAAACTCACTATAAATGGCAATTTTCAATAGCTATGTTAGTTTACCAGAGGGTAAAAAGGCCATGGCTCTCGGACGGTGGAGCCCAGAAAAACTTGGATATGCCAGGCACTGTGCGGAAAGGGATGTGGACTCCCTGGTGGATTTGCGCGCAGGTGGTAGATGCAAGTGTCTTTCGAGACGCCTGTGATGTCTTCGACCCTCCACAGACCTGATGTAGAGAAATGGGGAAGTAAATTTCAGACCGCCCACAATTGCTTGCAGTAATCCTTGGCAGGTCCTCCGCTCAATTTCTATCAATTTATGTGCTTTATTTTCTGCGTCTACCTTTTTTTGGCAAGGTCCTTCCTTTTGACGACATGTCATGACTGCCTGAATCCATTCTAAGAGGTCATGCCAGTGGTTGAACATCGCACGCCCCCCCTTCAGAAGTCCTTGTGTTTGATGTACCCTCTGGAAAAATTTAACATAGCGATGGAAAATTGTCCATTTATCAGGGATTTTCCATGGCTATGTTAAATAACCAGATGGTAAATTCTCAAATTCACCACTGAATGTCCATCCCCTATGTTGCGGTGAAACATGGTGAAACAATCCTGTGGGTATCGTTGGTATCTCATGCCCCCATGTGTCTCTGGCGCTTCAGCCTCCCAAATATGATCACGGAATGGTAATTGGTGGCTATAAAATAACATCCCTATTATATAATTATAGTCTTCCTAATTAATCTTCATGAGAAATAGCATTCGATCACTTTTCTCAAATTTCCGGGGTCCTCCAAGCCCTAAAAACCGTGCCGTTCGTCCAGGCCACCAGCCCCATCGCCGGAGTCCAAGGGCTGCTGGGTCCCAGCCATCAACTTCTCCACGCGTCGTTCCAGACGCGCCACTTCGTGCTTGGGCAGCTTGAGCTCTTTCATTAAGGTGATGGCTGTCCTAGGTGGCCAGAAGTCGGCTCAACCCCATGATCTACCCTCTGGTAATTTAACATAGCTATGGAAAATCACCATTTTGAATGGGTAAATCCACTATAAATGGCCATTTTCAATAGCTACGTTAAATTACCAGAGGGTAGATGTCAAATGAAAGCTGACACATGGGCCCTACAACTAGTTGGGTCACTGATGGGCCCCACAGCTACTTGAAAACATGAGGCCAAGAACTTTAGGAATTGCGATTGAACTCATGAACATGTTGGTGACTGGCTGTAGGGCCCATGTGAGGATTTCTGAAAGCTTCTGTGAACAAAGGTTCATATGGATCCCATAATTTTGTTCATGCGCTCCGCAGAAGGTTAATAATATCCAAACCCAAAACATGGTCGATACCAAATGCCCGGTACCTACCCATTGTAATCCCATTGTCTTATATTGTCTTCCCCCATTCAAAATAAACAAACCTCCTTCTTGGGCTCATTTTTTGGTGAACCAGCCCACCTGCTGAGGGAAAATGGGAACACCCCGGATTCATCGGTGGATCAGTGGATGACTTATCACTACCCATGGTAACCATGAAGGTTCAGATAGATCCTAAGCCACACACCCGGAATACCCAACATATTGGAAACTATATTCTTGGGTCAACCATCCATAATCTTTCTTCTATGTCTAGCTGGCCTTATTTGGAGATATTAGCATGTTGAATCTGACAAGCCAAAACATCGACGGGATCGGGTCATGTTAATGGCTTGTTGTCATCCCAAGAATAGCAGAGTCATGTGGGTTTGTCTGAAAATTAGGTATCTGCAAATCCTTTAATCACAAGTGTCGGTACTAACGTTGCTATGAATTGGTTATATCCCATCCACTATATGACTATATTTCATTACATATCCCCATGACATGAGCAAAATCATTTATGAAGTCACCAGGCGAACTTTCAAAACTACCAGTAACAAGTCATGTGGGGATGGCAGACATCCCAGGTCCCTACCAAAATCACCAAGCACTGCCCAGCTGCTGATAGAACTCCACGGCTTTGGTGGTGTCCCCACTAAAGGCATAGATGTGAGCCGCCTCACCAAACGGATGGCTAAACCGGATCAACTGTCTAAGATAGATCATGATAGATCCCTTTTCATTTCCTCCTGGATATTATCATACTTGCCAACCCTGATCACAAAATCCAGATGTCCAAGCACAATTGCACACATGTCCCTTTCAAACCTGTGAGATGCGTAGCGTAGACCCCTCTTAAATCAGCATGTTTGCCAGTGTCTGTTTTCACATTTTTTACTGGTTGACTAGATAATGTTGATCATGTTTGCTTCATTAGCAACACATGAATGGCCTTCTTGTTGGAATCACCATGTCACCATGTTATTTCCTGGTGAAACCACACTGTTCATCATTCTTGTTGGCTTAGGTTGAAACCATCAAAATAAAACACCGCTTCAGATAAGAAGTTGTTACTCTGTTTCCTGCTTCCAAAAATCCCCATGTTCATCATATTTTTGTATCAAAACCTCGAACATTTAGTGGTTATAAAACTTAGTGGTTATAAATCACCATTAGTACCATTAGATTTATAAATCACCATAATTAGTACCATTAGATTTATAAATCACCATTAGTACCATTAAAACCATTATACCCTATGGGTATTATATAATTATTTATAAATTTAGTACCATTACTAGGTATTTATTATAAATTATCACCATTATTATATATATATATATAAACCTATATAAACCTTTTTAATCACCTGGTGAACTCACCCGCATTGCACCTCCACCAAGGGTTCCAGCGCCCTGGGTCTCTCCAGCATGGCGCGGCCCAGCAGCTCCAGCGCCGCCGCCGCCGTCGCCGAAGCGTCACCGTTCGACGCGCGCAGCGCCAGGGAGCGGCGACCCAGGGACTGGCCGCGCAGCAGCAGCAGCTCGTAGGTCCTAGGGGAGTTCACCAAGTCGTGGCTTCAAAATGGGGGTTTAACATGGTTTAACCCATTGATGGTCATCATTTAAAGCCCAATAAAACCACGAATGGTGTTATTGGGGCTTACTTTTGATTTTGTGGTCGGATTCATGGTCAGATTCATGGTCATTTAATAGGATTTCACCCATTTTCGGGGAGTTTCACCATTTTTTTGGATGCCTAATCCACAAAAACTAACCAATGGGCTAATACCATGGCCCATCTAAGAAAGGGTTTCACCACTTGAAGCATCAAAATTAGGTCCTGCGGTTATGTGCAGTTTACTAGGGATCTCACCAGCTTATGATAAGTTGGCTTGTAAGGGTAATTACGGGGTACAAATGGGATATGAAAAGGATATTTATGGCTACAACAGAATATGAATGAATATGAATTGTGCAGGATGATTTGCGGCAATTGGGGGCGACTTAGACTTAGACGTGAACAATTGGAATCGAAAGCGACCAGACTGTGATTCAATCCGTTCAAGCAGCAAAAATATGGATGAACCAGATGTCTTGTGATTGCTATTACGTTGAGGAATCTTCCTGAAGCTGAAATGAAATCCGTCCCCCAAATACCTAGGCCGTAGGCCTTTTGCCCACCCTTGTAATTGGAGACAAAGAAAAGGTTATTTGTACGAGTAATTTTCATATGAGTAAAACCACCCAGAAGTGGTTGTAGAATATCATAGATATTTCTATTTATAGTCAAGATTCAACCAAACAACATCATTAAAAACTCCATGTTCTGCTCAACATACCCCAACAAAATCTGGAGAAAACCCATGAGAAACCTCATCCTCATCCCAGCCATGGCCACCGGTGGCTCCTGCGCGACCGAACTTTCCCCGGCCGCGCATCTTCCAAGGCGATCGCCCTCGACAGAAGCTCCGCTGCTTGCAGCATATCCTCCGCCGTGTGCTGCGGTCGGAAGGGGCTCTTGCCTCGGAGAGGCTGCGGCATGGGCTGCAGCCAGGGCTGTTGTTGCTGAATGAATCCTAAATTTTGAAAGACAGGATTAAAAAAAGGTTCATGATCCACTAAATATGTCAAATCACAATGACACTCACCTGTGCCCAGCGGAGAGATGTTGAGACGACTGCTACAGTAACATCCCTTTTCAAATGATTAAACAGATCTATGTCCAACCAATGAACAGATGGATTTGTTTAAATATATGTTACATATATACAAATACAATCCACATATAGTTATAACCAATCAAGAATTGGATCATCCGTTGGATGGATCAAGTTGGCAAGTTCTATCCCATGAAGTGAAAATATCGCCATGACTGCTCAATAATTCCAGGAGCTTTCCCAAAATGCAGCCACCCCCAAAATCATCCATGTTACTCGGATTTTCCATGAAATAAACCATCCAGCTATTGGGGATACCGCGATTCAATGGATTGGTTTGAGGGAAAATCTACAGGAAACCATCAATTTTCCCATTGAATATGGGGTTTTCCTGTAAATTGTCCCTTAAACCAATCCATTGAGCGATGGAAACCCCCATTGAAATCCCATGATTTCCCCATGGGAACATCTCTAGGAACTCAGCAGTCGCATGGCGTCGGACTTCAACTTCGAGCGTGTCAGCAGATCCTCTGGACATGTGAAGTCGCTACCTGGCCAGACAGCAACGGCGAGCAACGGGGGGATCCTGGAAGTGGAGTACCAAGTGGTGATTAATGGCTGATAAATGGTGAAACGTGGTGATTAATGGTGATTAATCATGGTGATTGATATTGATGGTTAATAATGGTTTTGTTCAATGGCTAATTGATAATTGTGATTGATGGTTGATAATGATTATATATTAATTGTTGATAACCATTATTTACCATCAATGATGATGATTACCAATCACCATCAAAATCACCACTGATGGTAATCCATTAATTGCCATTAACCGGAGGATAAATCCGGTAGAATGGTTAATAATGACTTTCATGGCAATTCATGATGATTTTCACGGATAAAAACCCTACCTTTGTGTCATCAAACCTTTCTAGCTAGGAAAATCTCCAGCGGATTTGACCCCACATTGCCACGCTGAAATTGTTTAATGGATGGTATTTCCAACATGGGGGATTTGACCAACCAGATAGGGGATTAATGGTGATTAATGGTGATTATAGGTATTATACCCATGAACAATAGGTATTATATACTTCTTATACTTGGGGATGAAGGAGATTAATCATGATTAATCCTCAGCAATGAAAGTCTTAACCAAAAAACAACACTCATGCGACATAGGGGTATTTCATTGGGAAACAGACCGTCCTTTTTTGGAGGTTCAATGGATTGGTTTCAGGGAAAATCTACAGTCAGGAAACCATGGATTTTTACCGCCTAGTGTATATAGGGTTTTTTCCTGTAGGTTCTCACTTACACCAACTCTGGGAAGAAGTTCATAGCTTGTCTGGGGTTTTGTGCAAAGAAAATTGGTTTGATGGTTTGAAACTGGAGTGGAGTACGAAAATTATGACCCGTGCTTGATCCCATTCGTAGGTGGTCCTGCTGATGTTGTGAAAGTGCACTGGTGGATCACATTGGGTCACTAAAGGCTCACTAAAGGGATCTACGTGGTACAGTTGGATCAAAGAGTCTATTTTGGTATAGTCTAGTGCATAATTTTGGTATATCCAAATGGGATAATGATCTAAATGGCCAATGGATCTTGAGTCTTTTCCAACTGCTTTCCATATTCCATGGGTGTACATCAGGTCCGACTCCAGGTTGTCAGGTGTTGAGCGCCAAACCCATCTCCACACATGAGGTATACGGTAAATGGATGACTGTTGAAGAAATCGCTTTATTCGAATTCATTTGATGCTTTCTTGAGCCCAAAATCAGCCCATTTTGAGGGAAAGCCATGCTTTCGCAGAGCTTTTTTTAAGATGCCATCTCTTTAAGCACCGCGCCTTGAGCCTTCAGGAACTTCTTCACCATCGAAATGACTTTGCTGAAGGAATCCAAGTGATTCAATGCCTGGCTTCCCTTCTTCGTCTCCAACAGACAGTTGGGCCCCTGGCCACAGAGTCCCAAACATCCGCGCTGGCTGAAGTTCAAGGGAAGTACCTCCGCTAAGTCCTGGGCGGACTGGCCTTTCGGCAAGGAGTGAGGAGTTTCTCCCACGTTTACAAAACAATACAGGAAAATCCAGCATGAAAATGGGATATATACCCCCATCAAACAGCCATTCTACTGGGGAAAATTATGATGAAACATCGAATTTGGGGATATGTTATTTTTTAGACAAAGGTTTAGAAAATCCAGCATGAATGTAGATCATTTCCGCATGGGAAACATGCATGGATTTCTATAGGTGTCTGTATCTTTACTGGAGGGTAGATTGTACAAGAAATTTTGAAATACTGTGGTCACCTATGACGTTGTGGCCAAGCAAACACTGTTGAAAGTGTATCGATGTGTCAGCTTGACCTTACAATAACCTAATTTTGGGGTGTACCAAACCATGCTTTCATAGTTTGTAGAAAATCCGGTTGGAGATTCACCCAGAAAATGTCATTTCTGGAAGATAAAATCCACACTTTGATGGTGAACTCCCAATATTTATCAATGTTTCATCGTTAAATTCTTATGTTTGTCAGTGTATATCTCCCTTGATTGATTTTTCTATCATGTCTTATCCATGTTTATTAAAGTGTCGACTCTCCAACAATTCGCAGAAAAAAAAAATACTTCTTCCTGGGACGTATGTGCAAGTGTATGTGTGTACAATCTTGTACCCTCTGGTAATTTAACATAGCTATTGAAAATGGCCATTTATAGTGAGTTTTCCCGTTAAAAATGATGATTTTCCATAGTTATGTTAGTTTACCAGAGGGTATATGATCAAATTTATATCGAAAATAAATATTGAAGTGCTGAACTATCCTGCCCTTCAGAACGGTTGGTTATGAAAACTCCCCTAATATCCCTAATTTTATTGCTTACATCCCAACTTTCTTTCTATCATGATTGTAAGACCCTGAAAAATGCTGATTCCCAACCAATTTCAAGTTGGTTCTCCTATAAAATCTCTCCATGATCTCCCTGGGTCTAGTAGTATTACTGCTTAAATTTCCATCAAAAACATCATTTTTCTCATCATTTTCCTATGGAAAAATAGGTCCGACCCCCCCATAGGATGGCCCCCAGGTGTCAGGTCCTCCAGGTCGGAAATCAATGCACTGGAGCCCTGGGATTGGCAGCTTCCATGGCTGCAAACGCTGATCATGGACGCCACGGCGACGGCGACGTTGCGACCGCTTGCGCCACGACCGGCAAGGGATTTTTCGCAGCGATGTGGGAAACGGCCGACAAAGGCCGCGAGTTTGGCAGGTTTGGGGATGAACTTGAAAAAAGGTGAGCAAATGTTGATTTGCACGAAAGTGGTAATGGCCAGCAAACATGGGGAACACATGGTGATGTGGAATAGCAAAAATCATGCTTTGCCAATGAAAAGTGCGGATATAGAACTACCATAATCGCCAATATTGCGGCCACCAACTGTGGTGAAAATCAACAGAAAGGACTCGAAGGAAAAGGACTCTTGAGGATTTTTGTACACACGACAGCATGATTGCAAAATATTGCAAATACGTGTCTTTACAATCCTTAAAACATACTACTTGGCGGGTGCAAGATGATTGATTATTCCACAAAAAAAACATATGTGTTGCCCCAGTCGTGGGTTTTGTACCCGCCAACATCTCACAAATTAAATTGGGGCCCGGACCAGGAGATAGCAACCACCACGGTGCGTCCGTCCCAGCCATTCCAGAAACCATCCTCACGTACGTTGCCTCACAGACAGATAGACATGGGTGAGTCAAGACCTCGAACAATTCCCGCAAAGCAACTCAGTCTGGAAACTGATGCCGTTAGGCAAAAACTGACCCCAGTCTGCACCAAAAACTGACCCCAGTCACAGGTCAGCAGCCGATGGCAAATTGTATTGGGCTTGGGTGAGTCAATCTATGTCACTCTTACATGGATGAGAAATTGAAAGATTTCATTTTCCGAATGCTGTGTTTCTAGTGTCACCCTCAATCTACCCATTAAGAATGTTTTTTGAACTCAATTGTCAAGAAAAATATGTTTTACCCTTTACTAAACAAGTTTTGGCCATTTGTAATGGTAACTTGAACCCCTGAATGTGAGACATGTACCCCAGCTACATGGCCATTAGTTAGTGGTGGTTGACCAAGTTGACCATTGGATTCAGCTTCGTTGTTTCCATGTGTTTTTTCCCAATGTGTTTCCCCTACCCTCTGGTAAACTGCTCCATAACTATGGAAAATCACCATTTATAATAGGTAAATCAACTATTTTTATGGTAATTTTCTATATAGCTATGTTTGTTTACCAGAGGTTTCCCATGGTTTTCCACAAGTTTTCCCATTGTTTTCCACATGGTTTCTATATAGGGTAGATGTTCAGATTTTCCCATGGTTTTCCCCACATTTTCAGACAACCCCAGAGATGATCTCCCGGCAAGAGACGATCAAAGAGTAGTGTCAAGAACAGCGAGGTCCACAACCAAGCGAATTTCAGCTGTGCCACCTACACAGGAAGAACCGTTGAATGGTTGATCTTACAAAAACAATCCTGTTACAACTATATACAGTTATTAGTTATATCATGATTGTTTAATGATTCTTATCACATCATAGTTCGGGGGTTACACAGCTATATAATAGATATATATATATATATATATATATTCCATCAACCTATGATTAGTAAATCCATGTAAATCCACTATTATTTAGTAAATGATTCGTACTTGCAGGATCATCTCACGGCTCAGAAGTGGTTATTAAGCCGAAGTCGAAGTGCCCATTTCTTATTCAACGATTCGTGGAATTGATCCTCCAAGATATCACCTTTTTGATGTGGATGATTTGGGGATGATTCTTGGGATTGGCTTGTCACCAACATTCACCAAGTACGGACCGTGGAATCCGGGATGGTCATTGGACAAAGGTAAGGTGAAAATCCAGGAAAATCCATGACTGGTTGGTGGTTGACCTACCCCTCTGAAAAATCATGGAGTGAGTAACAGTTGGGATGATGACATTCCCAATATGAATGGAAAGTCATAAAATTCCATGGTTCCAGTCACCACCAACCAGTGATTATTAACCACTATTAACCATGATTAACCATCATTAACCATCATTATCCCATTAAAAATTCCATGGTTCCAGTCACCACCAACCAGAAAATCCAAGAGTTTTGGAGGCCTTCCTGCCCCTAAATTTCGCCAGAACCTAAAAATCCTGCACCAGCCCACCACCAAATGGAACAGTTGGATTGCTTGGAAAAGCTACCCTGGGGTAACATGGCTAGCCGGGAAAAATCAGGAAATCCCCTATAAATCGCCATTGAAATGGGTGAAATGGGAAATTGATCTATAAATATTGCATGTTCCATAGCTATCTTCGATTACAGAATTGTAGAAACAAGATCAGCCACCAGTTGTATCTCAATGCTCCGGAAATGCGGATCTGGAAAAAATAGGGACCATAAACAAGCATATCCTGGGAAATTTTGGATATTTTTGGATATATTTTCTAAAGAATAATGTTGATTAGGCAATTTTGGATATGTTCAGATATATTTTCTAAAGAATAATGCTGATTAGGAAATTTTGGATATTTTCGGATATATGTTCTAAAAAATAATGTTGATTAGGAAAATTGGGATATTTTTGGGAAGGGCAGAGCCTCAACAATTTCGACACACTGTGAAATCAAACAGAAATTCCAGAGGTAAAACATGGTGCGCACCAATTATTCAAACTAGGCCAATAATCTCCCCCACTGTGGAACTACAAAGCTTCGACTTTTGCCACTCGGCAGAGCGATATTGACCCGTAAAAATCATGTCTTGAGAATTGCCAATGCCGAGAAAATCAACATGTCTTGAGCCAATCAAGAGACCGCTGCAGGCTCTGTTTCCAACAGACTTCTCAAATGAAGTGGATGTGAGGCTGACGGATTTCTTTGATTCTAATCCCCCAGGATTCCCCAGGTAGCTCGCACTGGCTCAGCCAGACCTGTGAATAGATTGGCATTTCTTTGAAGGCCTGTCACCAGCAACCGGTCAGACACAATGGGTGCAGAGTGAACTGAGATTGTTCGTCCGGAACGGCTTTTTGGATGGCTATGGTATCAAGATGTATCAAGTCCTGATCAACAAACAGATTTGAGGCTTTCCATGAATATCATAAATGGATATACCCCAAAATCATCCACATTGCTGTTGTTCATAATGAAGCATCCAGCGATAAAGGGGTACCAGGACGATGGAAAGCCCAGGACGGTGTTGGGAACCAACTTCTGCCGTCCATCCCAGACCAGTCGTCACAGGAAAACCCGAATCACTGGAATCAAAAAGTATCAAAAAGTCATCATGATCAAGTTGATCAAGTTTTTCATGTGGTAAATCCAATGCCATAAACTATAAACCATCCAAACAATGGAGGTTTATTGGGTATACCTCTAGAACTGGGATGATATAGAATGATGTAGAATGACCTCCAGTCGTCGTTGGTTAATGGGATGTACAATGATGTATCATTATGTAAGAATGATGTTTGTCATCCTCAACCAAAATCTTGGATTTGCCTAAGGTCCAAATATGTATATATATATAATATAATATAATATAATATAAAATATAATATAATATAATATATATATATATTGTGAAATCCCTGCCAGTTCCACATGTCTTCCACTATGCATCTGCCCATCCATCCAGGATGATACCAATGCCCATTGCCTCTCCGCAGCCAGGGGATAGGCTCA
>Ga0126342_10001273_pt1 | contig 34567 bp, 29 predicted proteins | sample Cyp1metagenome_FD_92528 | JGI IMG/M metagenome (GOLD analysis project Ga0126342, IMG submission 92528) | Coral microbial communities from Lord Howe Island, Old Settlement Bay, Australia - Cyphastrea 1 metagenome | ecosystem: Host-associated > Invertebrates > Cnidaria > Coral ...
TCTGACCGCCGATACATGGCTGCGCTGTCTGCGCTTTGAAAAGGGCGCTGCTTTCGCAACTTGGCTGCGGACTTCGTGTGCCTCAGCTAGAGACTTGGTTTGGACCTCTGCACCAATCTCACACTAACTTTTTTTCGGTTTTCATTTGTCCACTGACATTGGCAGGACCGCACTGGCGCCGACCTCTACCTTTTTGGACGGCTGTCGGGCGCCTCCACAGCGGAGGAAGCAGTGTGGGCCGCTCCCAATTGGCAGCGGTACACACTGTTTACTCCGCTTGTGGAGGGCTGGGAGCAGCTGGTTGCTGGCGCTTTGGTCGAAGTGGTTTGGACCGAGGGCCCGGGCGGTTGGGCCGCCGTCCGGCGCCACCTCTGGGAGGTCCACTACGTGCCTCACTGGGCCCTTGAGGAGCGGCTTGATAATCGTTTTTATTTTCCCACATCTTGAATACATAGTCATCTCTTTTGTCAGAAGAAATACGTGTTTTTTCTTTAATCGATCAACATACTGATTTTCCATTGATTAAAAAACAATGCCAATACTTCCATCACCAAATTATCCCACATTACCTTCAAAATCTAACAGCATTACCAACGAAAAATAACATATTTTTCCTGACCCGACTTTTAAAAACATACCTGACCCACAATAAACAACCAAATAGGTCAAGACAAAAAATGATTTATTGCGTCACTATTTATTCCCCACTACTATTGTTCCTACCCCGTTTCTACACCCGCCCGAAAGCCCCTCCGCTATCAACATCCGCGCGCTTCATTTCTTTTCATTTCATTTCATCTAATTTCATTTCGTTTCTCCGCGTTTCTTTTTTTTTGGGGTTGACATGGCGCTCATATTCATATCCTTTGGTCATCTTCCCTCCAACTGCCTCAGTTCAACGCCCCATCAATCAGGCTGTCAAGCAGCTATGCCTTTCATTTCGCGATCATGTGGGTAAACCAACCATAACTCATTCTTCGTTCCGCCTTCATTCTCACGTCCGCGATCACGATCATTTTTTCGCTGTAATTTCTGAACCCCATGATCACGACCACCGATATCACCATCATCATCATCATCATCATCATCATCATCGTGGTCGTCATCATCACCCTCCCAACCCCTGCCACTCCCGAACGGGTGATAACGACACAAAGTCGCGCCCAGCACCCGCCTCTGCAGGCGTTCGGGATGGCAGTACCTTAATGAATTAAACCAAGTAACGACATAACTGAAATAAAATAATTGATCATTATTATTTAAAAAAATATAATACTTAAGAGGAGCTGGGCGCGCACCCTTTTTCAAATCCCCGTGGGGCACCCTTTCAACTTCGCACCCTCACGTCCGCCGAGGTTGCATCGCCTGCTGACTCTGGAGGCGCTTGGCCGCGAGGCCCGGCCGGACCACGATGTGCCACGTTCAAAGATTGATTGTACTGTCATATCCACATGAATAAACATTGGAACCGATGAGGGCCCCATCGAACATAGGCCCATCTACCCCAGGATCAATGGTATTTATACCCTTTCATATAGGCCCATCCACCCCAGAACGAATGGTATGTATATAATATATCGACCACCGCCTTCAGTTTGTGCCGCGACTGTCATCGAAGCCCGTTTTGGGTAGGCGCTGGTCTACAAGAGAATTAAGCCGGTTGCAACGTCATGTGTCCGTAACGGCCCATCCTTTCCTTCCTGGACTGTGCAATTGATGCCCCACACGCACTAACCACTAATGCCCCGGATTCTGCCATGTGAGATAACATTCCCTTTGCAAGTCCTTGCTTGATGCCCTGCTCCTGTTTCGCCGCAATTTGATCGTGCGTTCTTCGACATAAGAAAATAGCGGCGCTGAATGGTGAAGACCCTTCCTTGCACGGTAGTTGCCCCAAGGTAGTTTTCCGAACATAGGCCGCGCTTACCTGGGAACCCCCGGTATTTAGAATTTCCGACCTGCTTCAACGACCGCTCGCTTGCCAGGAGAACCATCGAACAGCCAGCTGCTGCATCGCACCTTGGCCAGGCGCGATGGGGAAAAAACGGGCCCAGGAGACCAAGGGCTGTTGACCACACATGTAAAGCCTCTGGCATTCAGAAAGGGCATGGGGACACGTTTTTTTTTTAATCCTCTGAAAATTGCTCGTTTGATCTCGTTTGCTTAAAAGGTATGTTGCTTGATCGAAAGAAAGGATCCGTCCCTGCTGCTTAGAGGCGCCGTCGCAAACAAAGCGCTTCTGTCGTCGGGGGCCTCGGGCTTTTTTCCCTCCTGATGTGCATTGCGGCTGCTGCCGAACGGTGCCCCACAAACAAAACAGCCATCCGGGTTTGTATGGCATCCTAACTGGGAAACAAAAGGTTTGCACCCGGAAAGACAAGTTCCAAATATGGTTTCTCCAGGCCTATATGCTTTAGGGCCGCAAAAAAATTGACGCCGGTATTGAGCCAATGCACGTAGATTCGACCCAAGGTAGATTTCCGAATCTCGAGAAATACCCTAGGCACCCCGCTTGCAAACAGTCTTTGAACAAATAACGCGTCAAGTTCCTGTACCTATACGATGAAGCTGGGCGAATCCGCATGTTTGATTTTAAGAGGCATGGAGGCCCATGGAAAAGTTGAAAAGCTTCTGGCGCCCCCTCTGACCATCTTGGGCTCCACCGAAGCGCCTTCGACTCAAGCTTTGCCTTCTCTTCCTTGCGTTCTTTCCTTCGTGCCTGCCATGATGGCCCGTGACGAGCAGCTCGCCCTCCGGTTGAAGGCACCGGAGAATTCTCAACATTCTCCAGGAGCAGTTTGACTATTTTCTCTGCAAATGGCAGCAAGTGGCTGAAAGTGGCTGCTCAAGTGGCTGCTGTGAGCAAGTTGCTGCAAATTGCTGCAAATGGCTTCTCTAAGCAAGTGTGGCTGCAAGTGGCTGCAGTTGGCTGCTGCGAGCAATTGGCTGGACATGGCTGCTATTGGCTGCAGTTGTTGGTAGTGGCCGCTTTTTGGTTTGAGACTGACTGTATAGACATCAGCTTCTTGAGTTTTGCCCGCCCCACTCGTTGAGAAAAGTATCTCCCAGGCTCAATCAGAAATTAGCTGGTCGAGTGAGCCAGAAAGCATTTGCGGGGTGGAATCTTAAGTTTGGCAGCTAGAACAGAGACATCACAGAAGCCACTGGGCGCCTGTGCCATGATCGTCTCCTCCAGCTCAGACAACTCAAAGTTCCGCCTGGAGCCGAAGCCTTGGACGTCAGACACACCTGAGCAGGCCATTATGCTGATTTTTGGTCACCATCAAGAAGTAGCATGGTGCTGGCGTATTCTACGCAGGATGAATGTCGCATCATTCCCAAACACATGGTGTCAGCTGGTGGGATTGGATGCCCACCCAGTGATCCCAGTAACGGAGCTTGCTGCGGCGACGGAGCCAAGTCCTGAGGCACTTCGATTTCATACCTACAAGCAAAGATTTAGCCAGTGCGACAATGCAAAGCTCTAACAACCCATCCGTGTTTGCTGTGAATACACCACCTCTCACAATCCTTTCTCCAGACGACCAGGTATGCGGAAGCAAAGGGTGGCCTTCATCAAGAGAGTAGCCGAAGGCATGTTTGCAAACCAACCTGCCCACGTCCTACTGTGTTTTGACCAGGGGTCACACCATTGCTCCACTGAGATCATGCGGCAGGGGAAAAACAATGAATGGTCGTGGTCGCGCCTAGAGCTCATGCCAAACCCAGCGGGGCAACTGGTGTTGGTCGGCAGATGGGCGGAAGAGGCGGCGAACCTCGCAGGTTGCCATTGCCGCGCTGTCGAAGTTGGCAGGGCGTGAGGCTGCGCTCATGGGTGTCAAAGGTGACGGGGGTCAGGTTCCACCTGCCCAGGACATCAAGTACATCGATTGCCCTGGGCCACTCGGCGGTCTCCAGCTCAAGAAGTTGTTGTGTCTGTTTTCTCTCGTTTCTTTTGTACTTCAGATCTTGTTCCAGATTGATTCATGGTATCCACGTGTTTTCTCTCCTCTCCTCTGTGGTTCAGCTCCTATTCCACATTGATTGATGGCGCCCAGGATGCAATCCAGCGCTGCTGGTTGGATGCCTATCCCACTTCCCGACCCCAAGAACCTGCACACTGTCAGCGTGACCCAGAAGCGAGAGGCCCCTGATTGCATCGTTGAATGGTTGGGTGCACATTTTTGCTGCGCTGCATTGTGTTCATATCTCTTTGGTTTCCCTTTTCCAGGCCATGGAGATGACATCCCAGAAGGAAAAGGATTGGGTTGGCAAAGAGAGTTCTGACACTATTGTTGAGGACTTAGAAGACAGCCACGAAGTTCCGCTGTCCTACTTTGAGCGGGAAGGCAGTCTTAGCAAAGAATTGCTTCACCAAACGTCATGTGCCCGGTTGCTTGATCTCAGCCCGAACGGGCTGGACCGGCGCTGGCAGCAGTGGACTTGAAGATCTATGTTTGCCTGGTTTGCAAGAATTCCACACACTGGTCCATCCTTGAGGCCGCTTCGCAGGCCAAGCTGACAAAGGCCATGAATGATTCTGAGAATGCCAGGTTTTACTTGAGCAATGAGAGGCTCGGGTTGTCTACTGAGAGTTCCACGGGTGGCTCTGCGCAGCCGGTTGGGCAGACGGAGGCAGAAGGGGGAGGGGCAGACACCAGCTCGGATGATGAGTGAGCCCTGACGGACGAAGCAGCGGCTTGACTTTTGACCCGGGGATCAATGGGATCACTCCTTGAGTCTTCGCCGGGCATTGTGAGCAATGCCTTGCATTTTGTTAACCTTGGAACTTGGCTTTCGTTAATCCTTGCCTTGCTCAAGATATGGTGGCAGGGACCTTCGATGGCAGATCGCAGTTGTCAGCAAAAATGTGCGTTAGTTGCTGAGGAGCTCATGGCCCAGTCTGCAACAAACCATAAGGTGAAAGTGTTTTTTGGTCACTTGTTTCACGCACCCCCCCAAGTCAGGCCACGGTGTCCAATATATGTCGCTGGAGAGGTGTTTTTTGCAGACTTGGCGGGGTCCGTTTCCAGACGCACAGGCAGGGATGTTTGGAAGATCTTTGTCAGCAAAGCGGGGTTCCTCGGCCGGATTCTGAGGTGACCGGTGACGGCCAATGTTTGAAGGACATGTCAGTAGATCGTATGTCAGAGCTTTAAAAATCCAAAGTCAATTTTCGAAGAAATTGTTCAGTTACATTCATTCTGTGCAGCTTTACACTCAGGCAGAGACTTTTGCTTGTTGCGTGAAGGCCGGTTTCTTGTGCGGGCTGCGGATAGTTTGGTAACCAGTGAACATTGCAATACATATAATGTGCAGTTTTCACGGCGGAATTCCGAAGCATCAGTTTAACAGTTTATTGCTTGAATGCTGTGGCCACCGCCGGACTAGCTGTGGCACCTAGTGTGAAATTACTGGTTCCAGGCTCTAGTGCGGAGAGCCGGGGCGCCCGGTGCAGACGGATTTGTCAGACGGATTTGTCAGACTTGCCCGTCGTAATTTTTGAAAAGTTTCTATGACGTTGCCAGCAGGTTCACGCTGTGATTTCTTCAAGTCAACCATTTGATCCGGCATCCTTCCCGGTGCAAATTCTGCAGCTCATTTTCTCAACTGCGAACATTGGAGAGGTTTAGCAGTTTAGCAATTGCTTTTATGTTTTTTCACGTTTTGCACAATTCTCACATTTGTGCACAGGTAAGAATTGTTTGGACCTAAGCCATTTGCCACTATTTGCCACTTTCGGGTCGTATGGCGAAACCAGTTGTCAAGAAGAAGGAGCTGAAGTCATCCTTGAAGTGGGAGGGCCCATCCTCTGGCCCGTGTTCTTTCATACATACAGCAAAACCCGAAGGCTGGGCTAGCAACGATTTGCCAGATCAAATTGAAAATTAGCTCTTTCCATGCCCAGTTTGTGAGAACTTGTGCCGGTGAACAACACCTGATTTTTTGTTGGTTTAAATTTGCTCAATGCCTCTCTTTTCCATTGACAGGCTCCCGGAACGAAAGCTTTTAGCGCCTATGAGAAATACAAATGCGCAACGTCCTTGGAAGAAGCCAAAAGACTTGGAGCCACCGCTAAGTCTCTAGCGTGGGATCTCCAGCGCAACCATCTCACTGTCGGGGCCCCTCCACTCCCGATAGCTGACGGAGGACACCAGGCAGATGAGCAGCGCCCTCTGGCAGATAAGCCTCCGGCAGATCTCCAGCAGCAAGCTGTCGCTTGCAGGGACGCTGCTTGCCAAACAGCAGCTGAGAGTGACTCCGTGGATTCCACTGATGTCAAAGAAGTCTTACGTGCCAATTTCTTCAAACTGGTTGTCTATGAAAAGCTTTTGGAACCGGAATACCTGTCATACAAAATCCTTACAACTGCCTTGCATTTCCTGTCCAAGATGCCAAGCGAAACTGCCATTGACATTGCAAAAAACTTGTCGAGTAGGGCGGTGACGGGTGCTTTCCTGGTTCTGGCCGTAGGCCTGGAAGCCGTAGGTGATGAAGTTGCTGAGTTGGAACATAGGATCAAAGAGCGGTGTGAGATCGCAAATAAAACAGCAGATTTCGCAATTGCAAAGGCTGCAATTGTCGAGTCCGTAGGTAATTTTCAAGGGTTTGCAGATTACATGCGTTGCTGAAACACGTCCTCTTCGATGATGGTAATGTTTTCCGCATGAATTTGCCAAGTGAGGGTGGTTAGCGTTTTATCAGAGCTCATCTCCTCCCTCCCTCTCCCTCCCCTCCCTCCACCCTCCCCGTTCCTCATTCTCTTCCGCTAGTTCCAGATCGCATTATTGGTCCCTGCCGGAAAGAATGTCAGAAGATATGCCAGAAAGAATAGCAGACGAAATGCCAGATAGAATTGAATGTCCGAAAATAATACCAGAATTTGGAATACCAAAAGATTTGCCAGATAGAATGCCGGAACATTTGCCAGAAAGAATGTCCAAACATACGCCAGAAAGATTGCCCGGAAATATGCTTGAAATACTGCCGGAACAAAAACCAACGAGCCCCCGGAGATATACCAGAGAGAATGTCAGGCCAGTTAGCATGCCAGAACATGCCAGAAAGAATGTCAGAATCTATGCCAGAGAGAACGTCAGAACATACTTCCAGAATGTGTGCCAGAACATATGCCAGAAAAGAATGTCAGAACAAAGGCGAGAATGAATGCCAGAATAAATGCCATGTACTGGTAGAATGTCAGAACATATGCCAAACTGTATGCCAGAATGCGTGCTAGAATTTTTGCCAGGTAGAATGTCAGAATGTATGCCAGAAAGAATGCCAGAACATATGCCAAGAAGAATGTCAGAACAGTGGCCAGTTAGAATGTCAGGTCACATACCGGCCAGCCAGACAAAATGCCAAAACAGATGCCAGATAGAATGCCAGATTGGATGTCAGAACATGCGAATTCAACCGAGCAGGTCTGAGCCAGGAACCGCTGCCAGGTGCCATTGAGGAGAGGTAGTTGGGCATGTGTTTCAAGACAATTTTGCTGCGGACAAAGTAATGACGTTGCTCTGGCACTTGTAGCATGAAACAACCCCAGCCATCCTTAGGGATGCGCAATTTGACATGTGGGGGATCACTCGGAGTAAAGTCATTCACATGATAGGTTTGGGTTTGCTTTTTGTTCCCAGTTACATTTTTGGGGTCTGCCGCGGGGTCTTATATTGTACTTGGTTTTCTTTTGAACTCATGATTTGACAGTGTCTCAGCCTTCGGGCAGCCATCACGGAGGGAGTTTCAACTTGCTGTCTCATTGTGGATAGCAACGCGTGTGGTCTGTCTTTGCAGCCACTTGGCCTGATCTCCTGGGAGGCTCCTGGGGACGAAGGAGCGACCAAAAAGAGGGCCGACCAATACCAATTTAGTTTGAGCAAGCCAGCTTGTGTTGAGAGGCTTTCCGTTTTTTGATTGGTCGGATGAGCTGTCCCAGGATTCTTCACTCATATGGCTGCGGCTGGGCGAAGGCTGAGGAGATCATGGCTTGCAGTTTTCCCTTTAAATTGTCCATGCGCCAGCACCCATACGTAGGTGTTTTCGAGCTGGTCAGCATCCAACTGTGGTTCTTCCATCTTTCAATTTCCGGCATCCAACGTGAGACACCTCGTGAGGATACAGTGGCGCGGCCGCCCCTGCATGTTGTGCTTTCAGGGCAGGTTGGGAGTTGGGGCTGATTCTTTCGTGTAGCTTTTCATGTTCTTCAGCCACCTCATATACTCCACCCAGAAAATTGGTTGCGGCATCGGCTGTGTGACCCTACCTTGGCCGATTGGTCGATTTCTTGCCAACATTTAGCGGCTCCAATCACTCGTTCTTTTGCAATTTACACCATGGCCGTTCGAGCAACCAAATTCCTGACCATCAAGAAAGACATGGCGAACCTGATCGCCTCTGGGAGAAAGATTTTTGAAGCAAGGAGCCAGCATTCACCCCGAGTGGATGGCGTGGACATTGGAACCCGCATCGGATTCCATTGGTATGGACGCGAGAGGGTCACGGCTACAGTCTCTGAAGTGCACTATGTGCAGGACTTGGCCTTCATGGTTTACAACTTCCCTGAACTCTATCCAGATCAAAGTCCTCAGGACACCTTTGTCACTTGGCACAGCATGGTTTTGGGTTTAATAGCAGCAAGGCTTTGTGTATTGGAATTAAAGCATGATAATATCCTGAGCCGTTGAGGCTCTGTATGCTTCGCTTGGCTACGAATTGCACGAGCCCATGGTTGTTTGGAAGCTGGAGAATCCACGTCGTGAACAGATCCCAGCTAAAAGCCCGAGACGTGCTGGGATGAAACGCCCTGCCCGGGCGAACTAGTTTGTTGGAAGGATTGCAACAGCAATGGGTTGGAAAACTGGTGTTCCATGTGTGGGGGCTACTCGTGTGTGCAGAAGCCGGTGTGCGAGAGTTTTTCGAGACATCGTGAACTCATATCATTCATACATAACTCGGTTCGTTGACTCCACCAGTGGACTGGCAAGTTGATTCGACCAAGCTTCCCAGAAATCATTTGGAGCATTGGCCACGCTAGTTGCACAAGCACTTTGGAAACTGCAGGTGATTTGGGTCAATCAAAAACTTCTGCTGAATGCCGTGGTTGTAGTTTCACCATGGGCAAAACCTTGAAGCGGCCAGCAGCTTCCAAGCCGAAGCCATCGAAGAAGTGTGCCACCGTTGCTTTCAAGTGTGGAAGGACAAAGGACCCCTTTTGTCCGGCTGCCTTTCTTTCTCGGTTGATTCGATCGCCTTCCAGGAGTGGCAAGTGTTTGAGATGGGCTTCAAGCTGTGACGGCTCGAACATGCCCGGCTATGCGTTGCAGCTTTTGTTCAAATTCCCTTGGCTGGCCGTCGCTGGAGACTCCAACCGCATCATTGCTACACATCGCAGCCTCAGAAGCCTTGAAGAGAACCCAGCTGGGAGAAGTCAGAGACAATTTGACAACCATCTGCAATCACAGGGAGCTGGGGATCTGCACTATGGAGGGTGGACCTGGTTGTGGCAAATCAGAGTTTGTGGCACAGTCACCTAATATCCGAAGCATACAGAAAAAGGATACATACAGATCCCATTAATCTTTGAGCTGTCTCGCTGGCATTCTATTTGCGTATCTTCTGACATTCTGTCTGCACTTTTTGACCACTCATCTCGCCAGATGGCTCCGCACCCGCCGCTTTAGCGCGCCTAGTTTCTGATCTCCCGATGGATTTTCTTTCTTCTTACAGACTCTCTTTGACTGACTCTTTCTTCTCTGACTCTCTCGCCCTCCTGACTCTTCACACTGCTCTGGTTGCAACTGTGACTAAGTAGTCGGAAGTTAGACTTCTAAACTTCCTTCGGTTACAAACAAGAATCCAAGTTGAAACCTGCGTTCTCTTTGAGACTGACCCTCAACATTCCACCAAAGTACGTTTCAGGAATCTCCATGAATGTTGCGTTCCGATTGTGTTTTACAAAAAATGAAAAGAACGCCCAAAACGTATTTTCTTGACAATGGTGCAACTTGCGTTTACATGGTGTTTTCCCATTCTGAAGATTTGTTCAAGAAAGGTTTTGCCCAGAAATCATCGGAGTTCCATGGGGGAAAAATGTTCGTGTGACTTTTGAGACATGTTGGTGTGCGGAGTTCCATGTGGGAAAGCCGTCAACTACCAAACTACCGCGGTTCCCTCTATCTCAGGAACATGGATCCTGGCACCGACCAGCTGCATTTCTTCACATTTCTTACAAGGGTGCTACTCCTACGAGATCAAATGATTTCCAGACTCGGAAGTGCAAACATCCAGTTTGTGCCCCTGGGGAAAGGTCCAGTTCACGAAGACCTCTTCTTCGAAGGAGTGGGTGAGCAATATCAGGTGCATTTCCCAGGCAGGTGCCACGCCGATCGGCAGTTGTTTACAAGGCAAATTCATTACAACCGAAGAACCAACAGCCAACAACAATGCAATAATATTCAAGAGACGCTACAAGTAAACTGCATGTGCCGTCAATAAAAGCACGCGTGGTTGATATACAGCAGCATTGATTTAAACACATACCAGTGCTCAACATGTAAGGCTTGCATCATTACCAGATGCCCAGTTTCCACTTGCACTTACCCAAAAAGTTGTTATGCTCAGACATGTCCATCGCGGAGCCAGGTGAAGCGCCAGAAGTCAGGCAACTAGAACAACTGCTGTCCACGGCCCATGGTGGCAAGATGCAGCGGCGCCAACTACTAGCAGAACACCACAGAGCAGTCTTCTGCCCCTACTACCAGCGACAGGTGCAGATGACGGCCTTCCGCACACGCGTCTGCACCCATGCCTCCTTGATGCGACCTCTATCAGTAGACAAAGGAATCAGCTGCAACAGGTTTTGCAAAGCCAAAGAGCCAGGAGTCCTGTTTCTGGACGAGGCCAACGAACTAGAAGCCGCAGCAATGCTGTCGTTGACAGCGGCCTAGCCGCAAGCAATGTGTCTTCTAGATAGCGGGCAAAGCATGAAGAAGGTCAACGCTACCAATCTCCAAGTGGATGAGGAGCCGAAAGCGGTGCATACCGTGGATCTTCTTCAGAACACGTGCAAGTACCTGTGAAGAGTTTTCTTCCCGAACGCACTCATTCATTCTATCCAATTCTGATCGTGCAGCAACATAGAGAGTACCCAAGGCTTGATGAACGAAGTATATATGTTGGAAATCCTTGCCATGACAGCAACCCGCCCATAAATCAAACCATACAACAACAGATTTTGTCATCAATCACTTTGAATTTGATTTGGAAATATTCCAGTTTGATAAGCCGCCTAAAAAATTAAATCCGTCGTACCAAACTTCACCTATTTGTCAGTCCCCGAGACCAAAAGAAATACACCGGCAATGTCTATAAATAAGTTGGTAAGCGAAAATGTTTTTAACCCACGCCGGGGACATCTTTTATCAACGCTGAAGCCCCTGAACGAGACCTACAGGCTAGGCCAGGCCAATCAGTTGTCTCCGTGCTGCAGACATTGCACCAGGGCTACAGCAAGCTGAAAAGTGTCGCCCCAACAGAGACGGAACTCCGATTATGGAAGATGCCTGAGCCGCTTGTCAGCCAGAAGGCAAATCAAATAAATCAGTTCACTTTAGGACATGTTCGTTACAAGTACCGACGGCGCATGTTTCCTGATTTCAAAACATGCCCTGTTTTCAAAACGCATGTCGAGCAGCGCACGTTGCACCCAAATAGCTCTCAGCTAAGGACTTGGTACGTGCAGCATGAAAGTTGCCGTGTTGGAGCTATATTTACAGCTTGGCCACCTCCGCCGCATTGCCCAACAGTGCAGAGTTCCTGCTGGGAGACAGAGTCACTGTCCAAACGATTCGGCAGAACAAAGGTTCTCAAGCAGGCGTGATCTTACTCTTCGGGCAGCCAAGACACGCTTGCGAACGTGAACCTGAAGGCTCAATGGTCGATACTGGAAAGCTGGTGGTTGCGCCCAGCAGAGCACGACACACTTTTTGGATGCTCGTTGGTTGCCAAATGAGTGGCTCTAAGCCGTGGTCCAACCTGTGGACTGCAGTGAAGCATGACATAGTGACCTGGTTCACACACAGTATTAACATATTTGCATGTTTTAATGGTTTGCCCCAAGAAAAAAACAAAAACAATAGCCAGAGGAAAATGTGCTTCGGGGCAAGTGGCTGCAAGTAGCTGCTCAAGTGGCTGCAAGTGGCTGCTCAAGTGGCTGCAAGTGGCTGCTTGGAACAAGTGGCTGCAAGTGGCTGCAAGTGGCTTTCTGCCAAATTCAAAATACGCGTCATATGCACGCTCTCTGGTAGTTACCGTATAGTTATAGTCCTAGTTCAAGAATGGTTCGGTTTGACCGTTCTACCAACTCTATATATCATCAGTTGTGTTATAACCTCATGGGGTTATTCATCACTTGGGGTTTAGAGACGTAGGAGCAGGGCTCATCGCCATCGTGGGATGATAGCTCCAATTGATCAATGTGTTTGATTTTTCCCGACCACCAGAACAATTTTTTTCTAGCGGAAGTCAACAAAAAACCACACTAAGTGGTTGCTAAGCCTGATATACTGTAATTGCTGTATAAGCCATATATGACTGGGGTACCATGTCTTCAGGTCCACCAATCGTTCCAAACATCCATGCCCTTTTATGGCCACGCCACGTCACAAAGCGATGAACTATTTCTTGATGGGTGATATTTCAGCCATTTTGAGGATGGAGGCATTTACACGTACGGTTTATATATACATTATAATATCATATTGTATATTGCAAATATTATATGGCCACACATCACATGTTGAGCGCCATGTCCACGTGGCACACCTGGCACCGGCGCGCTTTCCATGAGGAAAAGTGAAGAAAATCCTGGCCATCGAGAATTTCCAGAAGGTGATCCAATCCAATGCCACCTGGAGAGAAGGGGAACATGGCCACAGGAAACCCCTGCAACGTATCTGGGGCCAGTCGTATCATGTAAAATCTCACTTTCACTACGGATGAACGACATCAGGACTTTACAAGGACATCCCTGTTTAGATGATGGTTAGCTGCATTAGTTTCAGGGGAATATCCCCCAAAAATGATTAAGCACTTCAAGTGTGTTTGTGGACATAATTCAGCCAGATCCAATCCAGATTTCTTCAATACACATCAGTCTGACGGAAAAAACATGGATAAATGGATAAAGAAACCGCCAGGCTCTTCAAATCTGGAGCATGGATACCCTTGAGACTGAGCATTTTGTTCACCTAATGAAGCAGAGTTCACAACTCCGGGGGGAGATTCGTTAGCCTTCGTTGGCAACATGTTTTACATGGACGATACAAAATCAAAAAGGGTTACCCACATTTGGCGAAGATCCCCCCAAAAAAAGGGGCCCATCTCCAACCCCATCCCGGATTTCGATACACCTTGACACATGTGACCCAGAAAACCGCTGGGACTCCGATAAAACCCCTGGGTGAGCTGTGAATTATCACTGCAAACTAGGAGGGTCAAAATAATGGTTAAATGAGTCACAAATCAACTGATGTATTTATATGTATACATATATCCCATTCAATATCCCATTACATCTCCATTATATTCATTATATCTCCACTTTCAGGCTTCCCTTAACTTCTTTCCTTTCCTTTTATTACAGCTTTCGCCTTTCTTAGACAGTGGACAAGAGCGTGAAGGCCAAGCTCAAGAAGCGCTTGGGGCTTCCGCCGGCGCGCAACATCGGGTCCAAAGAGACCAAGGCCGCCATGAAGCGCTTGGATCGAAGGATGTGCCTCGGTGGGCCCGGTGATTTTTGGGGTGCCGTGTGGGGTGTCATGAGGTCATGGTGATAGCGATACCCCTTTATCAATCGCTGGTTGATTTCATGGAACATCCTAAATTGGATGATTTAGTTTAGGGGTAGCCCTATTTTAGGAAACCTTCAAGTATGCCAGGGTTTACTTTAGTTTAACAAGGAGAATGCTGGGAGAATGATGGGAAAATGATGGGAGAATGATGGGAGAAGACTGGGTGGCTGTGCGGAAAATGTGCGAACTGCTAGTAAATGAAGGTTTTGATATGTTTAGAGTCCTGGGAAATCATTTAGAACTGGTTTATTCAATGGAGATAGAAAACTGAATCATTGATTTTGTGTGTAAAGATTACCCAAGAGATGCATGGATGTCCTTTTTTTCCCACTGATTGATGAAGAAAGAGTATTAGCCAAAATTCTGGCAGGAATTCTGGTTGGTTAACTGGTATTCTAGTTTTTTTTTCACCAAAAGATATGATTGCTTGGGCTTGGGGGTTGTGAGTCGCGAGTGGGTAATGGTGGATGATGGGCGATGCTGTGTTTGCGGGTCAGAGTTGGGCCCTGTTGATTGGCAATCATTGGGGCGGTCGGACTCACTTCTTTATTGGGGATCATGAGTGTCCATCATGGGGATTCTCTTAACCAAGCAGTTTTTGCTGAGATGGGTAGAGGAATTTTCAGTATTTTCCATGGCTCTTCAATTTTGACCCATACCCACAATAAAACAGTTCTTGTTTCTTGAAACCTAAGGATTTTGGGTGGTGAGAAAATCAGGAAATGGATCAGTTACGGACCTGGATTTTCGGGGGACCGGTTAAGGCAAGGTGCGTTTTCATCTCGGCGCTATACTGTGGAAACACATAGACCTGATTCTTAGTAGTATAGCACCCAAGATAGACAAGTAGAATAGACAAAACCTACCGAAAAAAATTGGCAAAGTGGATCCTTTCGGTATCTTTTGGGTAGATGTTACTATGCAATTGTAGGTTTTATCCCCATTGGAGGGGTTGATGAGCAATCCTCATAGGGAGAATATGGGGATGGATCCAAACTGCCATATTTGCGGGGGATGAACATCCATTTCCATTGGGGTATCTCCAGCAAAAGGATCCCCAAACCTAGGGGGTCGATTTTCTATTCTTTTGGAGCTTATAAAGGGACATAACCATTATATAACCATGGTTTGTTTTACCTCCATTAAGGTGGGATATAAGCCCTAAACCTATGGTTATATACCCACTTATAGCTACAGGATGGGCCCCCCATAGCGGCGTTCAGTTGAGATATGGCTGTGGCTGAATTCTATGCTTTATGGATGTTTATGGTATACATATAACGAACTACACTTAATAATTAAACATCTGGTTTTGGAGTGTTTTTGGATCTATAAACATCTGGTTTATGGTTTTAAAAGTGGCTCAACTATGGTTAATGGGGGTTAACCAACAAACATCACCGGGCATCGGCACCCACGGCCCAAGGAAAGCCATCAAGGAGCTTCGCTTCCTCTGGAAACGCGGCATCCTGAAACGGGGCCAAAAGATTCCCTCCATGCCGGTGCCTGGGACGAGATGATTTGAGGATGAAATGTATGGCATGGGGAAACACCATGAAATATCTGGGTATGTAAAATATATATATAATATAATAAAATTTAATATAATATAATATCATTCAATATAATATAATGTAATGTAATATAATATAATATATAATATATAATATAATAATATATATATATATATTATATTATATTATATTATATTATAGTATATTATATTATATTATATTATAGTATGTTATATTATATTATATTATATTATATTATATCTATTATATTATATTATACTATTTTATATATACATATGTTATATATACATATATTATATATACATATATTATATATTATATATATATATACATATTATATATATTATATATACATATTATATATATATATATATATATTATATACATATTGATCATGGGAATTATCAACAATATCTACTGTTGTACATACAATTGACACGGAAAGTCGAAAAAACTGTTGCGCGCGACTGGGAGCGATTTTCCCCCAGGAAAATCCACCATGACTGGGGAATCGATGACTGGGGAAATGACTGGGGAATATGGTACCATATTTCTTAGTCATGGGAGTATAATCCATATGGAAATATAGGGAATATTTTTGTTGTTTTTGGGAGCCCCAGAAGCAAATTTTGTTTTTTTTTCTAGAAAAATACAGGTGAAACAGTATGGAAGCCATCTTTGTTCACTCTGTGTACCATGGGACTTGTCTTGGCCAGTCGCAAGCATTGGATCTCTGATTTTTCATCGTGATCACTGGGATCACGGCAGCTTTTCGGGCTACAGTGGGATCCTCGGGAGAGATGAAAAATATAAGAATCTCCCTACTGGTACCATATATAAAAATACTATGTTTTTTTTGCCTTCTGCAATCAAAAGATATCTCGGAACATTTTCAGATCTATTTAGATATATATTCTTGGTGTTTTTTGGTTATATATATATGTATAGATGCATACATTGTACATGACATTACATAACATTCCTTACCATACCATACCATACCATACCATACCATACCATACCATACCATGCATACCATACCATACCATACCATACCATACCATACCATACCATACCATACCATGCATACCATACCATACCATACCATACCATACCATACCATACCATACCATACCATACCATACCATACCATACCATACCATACCATGCATACCATACCATACCATACCATACCATACCATGCATACCATACCATACCATACCATACCATACCATACCATACCATACCATACCATACCATACCATACCATACCATACCATGCATACATGCATACATACACATATACATAGATCTACATAGATATCTCCACAGAAACCCAGGACAAGCAGGTGGAGCTCTCCGAGAGTCAGACCGTCTCCACCATGGTCCGCGCCCGCGACGGTCTCCTGCAGCTGCTGCCGCGACGCCGCGTGGCGCCCAAGGCCGACACTGCGCTGGCCGCGCCCAACGCGCAGGGCACGGTGAGCTTCGGCGGCCTCGGGGGACGCGCGGTGGACGCGCCCGGGACCAATCGAAGGAGGAGACGGACCGTGATGTGATGCCGAAATGGCTGGAAAATGCTGGAAAAAAGCTGGAGAAAATGGAACATGGGTGTTGGAAGATGAGAACTATGTTGGAGATAACTATAGTTGATTGGAAGAGAATTCTTGTTTTTTTTAGTTGATATAGATGGTATGGTGTGATTAGGATTGGATGGAAGGGTAGCTGGGTGGGTGCAGTTTGTTTCGGACAGTGAAAGATATAGGTTCGTGGGGACCCCTCGTTTTTGATATTTTACAGAAGACGTGTTTGGATACGTTTGGATCATATCGAATCATTCCCAACTTCCTAATGGTGAAACTGAATCCGCAGGTCGCTCAAACCTGTATCCCCTAATCCCTTCCCAAGGTTTTTGAGGTGACGCGTTTTTTTTTTCAGCCCAAACCATTGGAACATGTTCTTCTGTAGCAGGTGAAACCCCCCTGAGAGGACTGGAAACCAATCAAATCCAAAAAATATGACCCTCTGGTAAACATTCACAGTTTGCTATTGAAGCCATGGCCCAGTCGATTTATAGTTGATTTACCCATTAATAGCATGGTGGATCTTTCAATAGTTATGTGAGTCATTACCAGGCTGGGTAACCCAGATTGAGCTCCATGATGGATCAACATCACCGCTTGACAGGTTCAATCGCGAGCCTTGCGATCGATTGATTTACTTTCTCAAGGCGCAGCATGTCACGGATGCGACGGATGCCAGCTGGGTTAAGAGTTGGGGATTACAAGTTGCAATGTGGGTAAAACCATGCCATGTTTACCATCCCCCAGTCATCACCATTTTTATATACAGGTGGGATTCAAACTTACCACTCCCAGTCCTTTTTGTGGTTTATAACATTGGTTTAACCACATTACCATGAAAATCACCATTATTAAACATCAGAAAAACCACCAGAAAAACCATCATCATCAACCACTATTGTTATGGCATTGTTTTAGCCACATTATTCAAACTTCGCCGGCCTGGTCATCAACCGTGGAAATGGACCAAATCCCTCTGGAACCATCCCACAGGGCCGATTCACTTTGAATGGGTTGAATTTTTAGCTAAAATTCAGAGGTCTATTGGTGAAATGACTGAAATGACCATGTTTTTTATTTGAATGACCAGCCAGTTCTTTTTCTATTAAATCAAGACTTTTTGCCTAAAAAGATTCATATTTTTCATCCACCACATTTTTTCCAGAAAAAAAATGTTTTTTTTTGTTAAGACGCAGAGTCCGGTCTCCCTTCGCCTCGATACTTCTTTCTCCCCAGGAGTTCTTCAATCCTGAAGATCCTGGCCCAGAGCCCATGTGCGCCGTAGCGACGCGAAGCGTAGCGAAGTTTAGCTAGAGCCCTGGTGGTTGATAACTTGAAACTTGTTTTTTTTTTTTCAGGTGATGATAAGTTTATCTATCATATTATTAATATTATCATGATTTATAATAGGGGATAATCCAGTAATAGGGATGATATGATAATACTATCCAACAGGGGATTATCATAAATACAACCAACAATCGAGATTATTGGATAGTATTGTTGGAAATTAGAGGTGATGATAAGTTTATAATATTTTATAATGCTATCCAAAAACCTGTAAAACTGGTGATTATCATATCATCCCAAACTGGGAATCTCGTTCTCGTTCGCCAGGATTAAGTCTGGAACATTCTGGGCTTTGAACACTGCAGGTACTCTTTGGCGATTGAGGAGGGCATCAATGGGGCACGTGAGGGATCCCGCTGGAGAAAGGCTGGAGAAAGGCTGATGTTGAAACATGTTGAAACACCGTACCATGTGTATTAATGTATGATATATAATCTTATATATAATGAACATATAATGAAAATATAATATACACAAGAATATCTATATATAATTGAAATATAGAATATAGAATATAGAATAGAATATTATATATATCATATATATCTAGATCTGGGATACCATGGAGGATCAATAATTTATGTGGCTACACGTTCACCAGGGATGGGACCATCCAGACGGGGCCCTTTTTTGTCACCGGCTGAACATGTCGACACGCGACACGACGTTCCTCACTGTTCTCCCTCACTGGTTATATAAATATTAGGGATATTATATATATATATATACTGGAACATCATTATATATATTAGGGATATATATATACTTATATTAGGGGAATGATCGTGGAATATCCAGAATGATGCTCTGAAATCATTGGACTATCTTATATAATATCGTTTTTGGAATTGGGGGTACATCTTCTGGACTCATGGTTAGGACTGGGCGAAGGTTGGTGAACTATAAGAATTTACCCAGAATGATGCTTGAAGGGTTAGTAACGATTAGTGATGAGGAATTGATCTGGTTTTTCTGTAGGAATTGAGGTTAATCAACTATGAATGATAAGGAATTGATCAACGTTCCTTCCCACAGGGGATCATCTAGCATCAGTTATAAAATTCAACCATGAACGATCAAACAGCTTAAATTCTGAGCATATTCTGAGCAAGTTGGGACATAGTAATGAATGATTAATCCATGATATCAATGATATCATTCCAACTGTTGGCCCTATATTAAAGCCATTAGTTCCTGTGTCGTTTACCATGAATCCATGGTGAATCCCTCGCAGAACGCCGAGGCTTGTCGCATCCCCATAGTCGGCAGTACACCTTCGTCCTGCAGTCCATGACCCTCTGGCGCGAGGCGCTTCGACTGATTCGGTGCCCGGCGGATGTGGAGCGTGGCTCCACCCCAATGTTGGGAAAAGGATGGAAAAAAGGAAGCTTTGTAGGGCCATTTTTTGGGGATTTATAGAGGACTATGCTTCCAAAAAATGTAGGCCATCAGATTTTTCCCTGAAAAGCTTGGAAACTAAGCCGTGTCCATGTCCATGTCTCCCATGGGACACAGCATTGTTCAACATCCCCATGGGTCACGCCACGCCACGACGTCAGGTTTTGGATAACATGTTTCAGTTGTGGCACATGGCCGAAGAGGCGGCACCGCGGCACCGGGCAGACGCGAAGTCTTTTGGTTCTTTGATGAGAACATGTGTATGGCAATTATCGCAATCTATATGGTCATGACATGTTATAGATGATATACATAATATATATATAATACATATATATAATATATAATATATAATATATAATATATATAATATATATATATATAGTATATATAATACATATATATATATAATATAATATATAATATATAATATATAATATATAATATATATATATAGTATATATAATACATATATATATAATATATAATATATAATATATAATATATATAATATATATATAGTATATATAGTATATATAATATATATATAGTATATATAATATACATATCATATATCTTCATATATACATTAATTATATATCTATTAGATAATATATATATATATATATATATATATAATGCAATTCGTTCACCCCATTGGTCGCTGAGCTTCTAAAATAAGTACGGTACTGATGTTTTTTTCACTGGAACCGGTGCAAAAACAAGGGAAGTTACCATTGATGGAAAGTCTGGGAAACAGAGATTTCCAGGTTTCTTCTCCATGAACACTTTGACTCTTCATTGAGTTATTTGAGCTGTTTTTTCAGCATGAAACCAACTCACTTTCAGAAGCATACCATCAGTTTTCCACTCCAATGGTTGGATAGTTTACAACAGAGAAGCTTCAGTAAATACGTACTGACGTACTTGTACTTAAAATTGTCAGAAAGTCTTACAAGGTGGTGCCCCATAGTTAGCTAAGTTGGTTTATAACTCCCATAACTATGGTTTATGGCAGATATAACGAACTAGTTTTCATGGGGTTTATAAACCAACAAACATCACTGGGGGGCACCATCCTGTACATGTGAGTTTTCCCATCCACTTCCCATCACTTTCCCCCAGATCGCGAGGATTTGTTGGATGATGAGCAGCAATATCAGTTGGCAGACACCGGGCAAGGATACCAACGAGTCCCGCACCGAGACAGACACCGAGACAGCGAGATGCACGGGGAGCTAAACAAAAACACAAGAAAAACCACCGCCAGTTTTGAAGATTTGCTTGGTGGTTTAATGGTAAACTAATGGTTAATAGTGGTTAATAGTGGTTGATAATGGTTAATGAGATATACTGCTTGGTAGTTTCAAACATGACTGGATTATTTTCCATTTCATATATGGGATGTCATCCGAAACCCATTGACGAACTCCATGCTTTTTCAAAGGGATTGAAACCACCAACCAGATCATGGTTTATCCCATTTCACCCGCCCTTACAATTTCACCATGAAACTACGGAAGCGACCATGATATGGGGCTGAAAATCCATGACGATGGATAGAGTACAGGTCTTCATTTTTTGATATGGAGGTTTCCTAAAATAGGGGTACCCCCAAATGATCCAATTTTGTAGGATTGTTATGGAATTTGGTTAATTTTTTCCCATTATAAACCATCCATACTGGGGTACATTCATTTATGGAACCCGGAACCCCCCTTATCATGATGGTTGCAGATTAGCAGCATGGATCGGCCCCGATGATTCCAAAAGCTGCTCTTCAGCTGTGGATCTTTGTTTTGCTGCCTGGTGATTGTTCATCCTGGAATGATGGCACAATCTTGGCCTGACATCACTATCAGGCCTAACCTGTACATGTGGGTTCTTCGCCCAACAGGTATTTATTGGCGACCCGCTGGAACCAGAGGATTCCTTGGTTAACCGCATTTTGTAGTGGGTTTGGAGGACCCCACTTGACTAAGATATATCATGATATATCTAAGTACTATCCCTGTCGGTTTCAACAGGGATTCACTGAATCTTGATGAATATTTTCTGTATCCCATGAATATCCTTGAGATTCTATATATTTTGTATATCCCATATATTTCACAATATATTTCACGACCGGGTCGCAAACTGGACATGCGTTGTCATGTCATATCAACGGGGGAAAACACGACGTCACCGTCCGTCGGTCGCGGTTCCTCAGGTGCAGAAATCCGTGCGCAGCGTGGTAGCCATGCGGGGGGTCCAACTGGTGGGGACTGGAACATGGCTGGATTATTTTCCATATTAATTGGGAATGGAATAATCATCCCAACTTACTAATGACCACCATGAAAATATTGGGAATGGAATTTCATCATCCCAACTGACGAGTTGTCCATCATTTTTCAGAGGGGTGGTATCGAAAAACCACCAACCAGACAATGTATGGTATCCTGTGGTGATGACTTGGGGATGTTTTATTATTGGGTTTACCACATGATTTTCCCCTTTTTCAAACGTCTCCCAGGATTTTTCAGGTCTGGACAAAATGGACAGCCCGGACAGCCAAAAAAAAAATCAAACGAGTGATGGTTGGGACTGGTGTCACCAGCCCTTTTGTGGGACTTCCGATTCACGAATCGTTTCACAACAGATCATCTACGTCACTGATACAGTAGCTCTTCCAGCCCTAGTTGGTTGATTGGTAGATAGCCTCTGGTAAACGTTCACAAAAAACGATGGAAAAAAAAAACAACATTTTTTTGATGGGTAAATCAACAATTTCGACTGGGCCTTTTTCAAGTTTGCAAACTGTTAGTTGAATTGCCAGAGGTTTTAAATCATGATGAACCCATTAACCATTAACCCAATAGTAACCCAATATGTTCAAGTTCGCAAAGTGTAAACGTTTACCCCGAGATTCGGTAAGTTCTGGTGGGATTTCAGATGGAGGTTTCCTGATGGCTACTGGTACCCCCAGTCATCCATTTTAGATTGGTATTTTCCATTGAAATAAACTCTAAACCATCCAGCGATAAAGGGGTACCCCCATTTATGGAACCCCCCAGACCTTTTGTGAAGTAGACCATCAATGTCGAACCAATCGGACTCCAGAAAAATCGCGGAGATTCATGGCGCCATGATGACATTAGTATGGAAAAAGGTATTGTGTGATAAACAATTGAACTTCAAATTGGAAAATATGAGGCATGATGATGATCCTTTTGTTTGGTTAGTTTGGATCCATTCTGTTATATATATATATACACACTTTTGTTGGTAAAAACAGCATGAAAATTTATGGCATTTCTCAGATATTTCAGGTGTCTGTTCATGAAGTCTGTGAGCTGCAGGCAGAAGATCTTAGCGGATGTGCAGCGAAAAGTGGGAGGTCAGTTCTATGCGGTTTACCCTCTGGTAAACAAACATAGCTATTGAACATGGCCATAAAAATAGTGGATTTACCCATTCAAAATGGTGATTTTCCATGGTTTTTTGTTAACGTTTACCAGGCCGGGAAACTGAGTGGGACCGTAAACCGAAGAATCAGCAGACACACAGGGCCGCAGGTATGGCCTGTTCATCTATATCAATCCCATCAAACAGCATCAAAAAGATGGATGGTTTGAAAATGGTTTCCTAGTGAACATATTTAAAACCACCGCAAGAACACTAGATGCTTTCAGGTTTTGAAAATGGCTTTTGAAATCTCTGCGAAAGAGATGATACAAGCTATGAACAACAATTCTGATCCTATATATATATATATACGTATATATATATACAAATATGTATATCAAGATGTGTCATTTTGCACCTTAGTAACTAGTACAGTAGGTCTAAAAATATTTTCTCATGAATCCTGCGAGCCTAAAAAGGCGGTCCCAGCATATGTCATCAGTAAGTGCCACCCCAAAGTTGCACTCATCACGTCTGGCAATGTAAACCCAAGACGATGAACCATCCTCAATGACCAGAAATGGGTGGTGTATAGAAGCTATCCCTATTTTGTTGGGGGTTTGGGGTTAACCACCCCAACAGTCGTATTTTTATCCCATATCATATATATATATATAGTATCCTCATCATTGCCAACTAAACCATGAATTTCATCCTCCTATTTTCACAAAATGAAAGATATGAGATTCCCAAATCAAGATCTTGTCCATGATTTTTTTTTCCCCATATTTTTCATGGATTTTGCCCATGAAAAATTTAACCATGCCAGGCTGGGTTGGTTCCAGCATCGTCCACCTCGGTGATCACAATGTGCCCAACGTCACTGGGCGGCTGACATAAGCCACCCCACATGGCGACTGAGGGCTTGGAATACCCTCTGGTAATTTAACATAGCTATTGAAAATCACCATTTATAGTGAATTTTCCCATGAAAAATTGTGATTTTCCATAGTTATGTTAAATTACCAGAGGGTATCTGGGAATATGTTGACTAGCCACTTACTGACATAATGCATGACTTGGAAGTGTGAAAAAAAAAGCCCATAGGCAGGACCAGAGGGGCAAACAAATGTTGTGACATTTTTTTCATAAGCCTACTGGGTAAGTGTTTTTTTTCCTCCCACATATGAGCCATAAGTTGGGATATAACATGATATAATCAAATCCATTAGTCTAACTCGATTATTCTATGTATCGTTCCCACTTAGGTTAATTTTTCAGAGGGGATCTGCTGAGTCTTACCGTGCGATGGAATGTGGTAACCCTTTCAGATATCATGGGGAACAATTGCAAAGTTGGATGAATTGAAAACATGCTAAACATGCTAACTGCAAGCTCCAATAATCATCAAGGTGGGAATATAGTGGGATTTTTGACGGGAGATATCATGGCGATTGGGGAGAAATTATCGGATGAATTGATCCTTGGAATCTGGGTGTGTTTGGAAATCTGGGTGTACCCCAAAATTACCCTCTGGTAAACTAACATAGCTATTGAAAATTGCCATTTATAGCGGATTTTCCCATTAAAAATGGTGATTTTCCATAGTTACGTGAGTTTACCAGAGGGTAAATGGTTCAGCATCATAAATTGGGAGTATGCGGTATGCGGGAATACCTCATGTATGCTGGCGCGCTGAGAACATATCAATGGGGAAATTAATTACTCCCAGCAATAACAGAGGGGATCAATCAATGGGGAAATATATTCATACCCATTTGTTTGCGAGTTTATTAACCATTGCTGTTGGTATTTTAATGCTATAAATCCACATGAAACCTTGGGAGAGGCGACCATGTCTAGTCATTGGCAGGACGTTTTCTGTTATAGGAAAGCCCCCATGGTCCACATAAACTATTTCGGAACGCCCCCAATGGGGAAATGTCCCTTCAACCAATTCTATTGGGATGTTCAACGGATTGGTTATGGGGGGACATTTTTTCTATAGGAAAGCCCCCGTGATCAAGGGAAAATCTCATGGGTTTGCCGGTGACTGAAGTGTTGGAGAAGATATCTGATGGAAAATCTCTCTAGAAATGGGGGCTGTTAATGGAAGGATCCTATATGAATATATGATAATATATGAATGGAATATGATACCTCTAGTAGTTTAACACTTTGCTATGGTAGATGGCACATTGAGTTTCATGCTTTAGGTAATGAACATGATGATTCTCCATGGCTAATTATGTGAAATCACCAGATAGTATGTGATACATTTTTTTCAGTATATCCTAATCATATGATATCTATACCAGAAGTCCATGTTACATATAAATTCCAGTTCTATGGTATAAATTCCAGTATATCATATTTATGTCCTAATCATATAAACATATATAATACCCTCTGGTAAACTAACATAGCTATGGAAAATCACCATTTTTAATGGGAAAATCCACTATTAATGGTCATTTTCCATAGCTACGTTAAATTACCAGAGGGTACATATAAACAATTCCACTTCCGAAGAGTCGATGTTTCGGGATCTGGTCACATGTGGACAAAATTGTTCCTGAAACGCGCGAAAACCAGGGTTCATTCACCTCCAGATTTGCGGTTCTCCGTATGAAATTTGGGTGGGTACCGTGGGTACCCAAACGGACATGCAAATCACCAGTAATCACCATCAACATTTTCATACATTTTCCATCTTTGGGACACTTAAAAAAATCTGCCATGGTTCAGATCGTCTGGCTGGTCCTCTTGGCCACGTTTTTTTATTCAGGCCCTAATGTTCATCGACAAGTACATCCAGGCGTGTCCTCAGTCCCTGATTTTTTTTCGGGATAACCACTGATGTTTCCCCCAGATGGTAATGTAAGAGAGCTACCCTCTGGTAATGACTAACATAGCTATTAAAAATGGCCCAGTCGAAATAGTTGATTTACCCATTAACAATGGTGATTTTCCATAGTTATGTAAACGTTTACCAGAGGGCTATGTTTCAGAAAGCTATTTTAAAGATGACTTAGCTATTAAACATGGTGGTGTTCAGGCTATTGTAAATCAGCCAAAATCCTTCGGATCATACCTTCTGGTCATATAAAACCTGGCAATGGAACTTTCATGGCTTTCGCAGGACAAAAAAACATCTACCAATGCTTCATATATTGATGATGCACATCTACGTTAATTTCTTGTTTTTCTGGACATATTTTCCCGTCTGGGGGTTTGCCAGCCATGGATCTCGGGTATGTGCCATCTTCGGAACTTGGAACCAGACAGCTGGGAGGCACTAGGTGGTGCTTGGCCAAGGCCAGGTTCCTTTGGAGGTGATAATCAAATATACTAGGCCTTTTACAGGAAATAGGATTATTTGAAAGGATCAACTTCTCAGTGGTTTCAATGTGAATATTTCCCTTACCTGGTCTGATCCAAGGGACTATCAAAATCAGGGCCAAGCTAGCACGGCTCAGGTACCCCGCTTCCTCGGGCCCCTGGTGTGGAGCCCAAGTGAGGATCTACCAGGCTTTCTCTAGATATTTATTGTTTACCGGGTTTATGGTAGACATACCCTCTGGTTATTTAACATAGCCATGGAAAATGGCCGATTTATAGATGGTTTATCTATTGAAAATGGTGATTTTCCATGGCTATGTTAAATAACCAGATGGTATCCATAGTTAATAGATGTACATGGTGTTAATAAACCATAATGAACCAGTTTATGGTAGTCAAACCTGGCTAGAATCCGGAATGATCATGGACAATGGTGATGCCAGCATTTATGTGGGTTGAACGGGGGTTCGGCAAGTAGAAATTGGCAAACATGGCGGGCCGCTGGGAAATCTCCCAACTAGCTATGCAGGTTGTGTTAGGAGGGTTATCATGGAGCAATGTGTTTTTTTTCCGGCAAACCATGGACGCTGATTACCATGGAGTAAATGAATTACATAGAATTCGTCATCAATATACTCTTCGGAGATCCCATTGTTTCATAGGGATATAAGGCAACACCAGGTCATGTTACCAAACACTATTAGACTTATAGGTAATAACATTGCAAAGACGTATGTTATACATATATACACATATGCAACCATTTTTTGTTCATACACCACAGAATTATGATGGTGATCAACTAATATGGATGATATGGATTATGGTATATGAATTATGGTCTATAATAATCCCACTATCACAAATTCTCCATGATGATTTATTTTCATTCATACGCCCCACTTAGTAAGTGGGTAATAACCATACTACAGTAATATATGAAGGATACGTTACATCCCTCACTGATATGTACTAATGACCTTACTTATAATACCATATCCCTGCTTCATCCCTCTTATTAATGATTATCTGATCAATATTATCCCTATTAGAATCCCTATTCACCTCCATTCATATACCTACAAATATGTTCTAATGGTTTTAATAGTGTTTTCAAATAGTGGTAATATCACATTCCTATTCAAATCCCTATTAATTGTTGTACACTGCAAAACCTACGTTTGACCGTGCCGGAAGTCAGCTGAACCCCACGCTTGCACCGTGCCGGAAGTCAACTAAAGTTCAGAGGGGGTGGGGGATTTGATCCCTTATGAAGATTAGATTCCCCCAATAGATTGCGTCCCTGTTAAACTTATGGATCTCTCAGCCGGATATCAGCATTGTTTGAAAGCAGCAGGCTACAGTCCTTACTTGTGTCGCCAGAGAGTAGTGTGTTTGGAGGGTGTAGATCATGTTTGGTTTAGATAGTAGAGGAGAGATCTTCTGGGTATAGTCGAACGTGGGGTTTGGCACCTTATTGTATCATTAAATTTATACCGATTACACTCTGGTAAACGAACAAAAAGCTCTGGAAAATCATCATCTTTAAGTTCGGTAAATCAACTATTTCTTTGGGCCATTTTCAATAGCAAACTGTAACAAATTACCAGAGGTTATCCCACTATTATCCATTAATATGCATATATCCATTAGTATGTATAGCTGCTTCAATTGTGATAATATCACTTTCCTATTCAAATCCCTATTCTGGTTGGTGGTTTCAAACATATTTTCCTATATGGGATCATCCTTCCCATTGACGAACTCATGTTTTTCAAGATGGTTAAAACATGTTAAAACCACCAACCATCTATTCCTTGTTGTATCATCAACTTTATACCAGGCTTTCTCTACAGATTTATTATTGACCTAGGGTTTATGGTAGACATATCCATAGTTAACAGATAGTTCTCCATAGTTCTGGTGTTAATTTTAACCAGCTTATGGTAAACCAAAAAAAATACCATGGTGATCAACTAATTAATGGATGATATGGATTATGGTATATGAATGATGGTCTATAATAATCCCACTATCACAATTTCTCCATGATGATTTATTTTCATTCATACACCCCACTTAGTAAGTGGGTAATAACCATACTAATCCATCATAAACCATAATCATTCATATACCAAATACCATATACCATGGCTGTACCATATACCATATACCATAAACTACTGCTTATGGTAGTTGTTTTCCTCCTTTTTTATCCACCGTTTGTTCTCCGTCTTTGTAGGTCTTGACCTTGGACAAGATCCCGGAGCTCAGCCGAAGTACGGCGGGCATGAAGGCAACGGAGCAAGCGCTTAAAACAAACGGTGAGATGATGGTGATCTTATGGAGGTTTAATGGGAGTTGATTGGAATTGATTGGAATATATTGGAATTTGTAGGTTTGTTTTCTTCTTTTTCGGGAAAACGGTTGTTTAGTGCATATTCTTGGATGATTGTGGTGATTTTATGGGAAGATGGTGGTTTCTCTACCAAAAAGTGGGATGTTCGACGGTATATCTGGGCGATCGCCGATCGCGGCCGATTTGGCCCTCAGAAAAGCGAGTTTGGCCAACAAAGATTTGGGTTTAAGCAGCGAAATGGTGGACTTTAACCACAAAAACAACGTGCATATATTTGGGGTTCATTATCTGGTTGGTGATTTGGAACATGACTTTTATTTTCCATTTCATATATGGGATGTCATCCTTCCCATTGAAAAAAAAAAATCAGAGGGGTAGGTATACCACCAACCAGTTTTACACAAAAATGGCCGTTGTTTCACCAGCAGAGGCTTTAAAATGGGTTCGGCAGTCAGCCAATCCCAAGTCTAAGTCATTCTTCACGTGGATCCTTTGCGGGAAGCAGTTTTTGTTTTTTCAGTGATATTTCCGAATTTCCTTTTCATGAGTTGAACTACCCTCTGGTAAACATACAAAAAACTATGGAAAATCACCATTTTTAATGGGAAAATCCACTATTTCTATGGCCATTTTCAATAGCTATGTTAGTCATTACCAGAGGGTATGGAAATGGGTCAACATTTATTATCCCATGGAGGATGAACTGGATTCCGACAGAAGCTATCCCGAACTCATGGATGAACCAATGATTGGCTGTTGGTGGCCCATTTGACTTAACGAATTGATTTGCTGTTTGTATCGTATGTCGATGATTCGTGTGAGGTTATGTTTCATAGTTCAGTCCTTGCATTTCAATACGTCAAACATATTACATGTGTTACATTATCATACATATATATAGATACTGTATATCTTCATATAGTTTTTGCATATAGATAGATATCAACATTTTTTTTGACATTTTGCTGGCTGTATCTCCCAGTGTTCATATCTAATAAACACCGTGCCCCAGTTCGTTTCGGGTGACTCCACCACGAGGTTTACATCGAATCCTTTGGAGGTGTGAGGCGGTTGCAAAAGCCGCTTGACCTAACCAGCTGGCCAGGTCGGTGCCATCTTTAAACATACAAAAAACTATGGAAAATCACCATTTTTAATGGGAAAATCGGGAAAATCCACTATTTCGACTGGGCCATTGGAAAATCCACTATCAGCTGGATTCTTGGAAATGGGTTTGTCTATGAATAGGGGATAGCCACAGATACACATCGCTATTTGAATAGGAAAATGATCATAATCCATTGGAAGTGGGCCCGGCTTGCCTAGAGAAACCCCGTCCTTTCAACCAGTGGACGATGAAATCTCATGAGTTTTGTGGAGGTTTCCATAGTCATGGGGGATGCCCAATAGCTGGGATGAACCTCATAAAGTATGAAGCATCAAAAAGGGGCATTTTCCGGCAAGCCATATTTGATTACCAGAGGGTACAACCGATGTGCAGCTAACAATAGCTATCAACATCGGAATATAGTGGGATATGATGGGGCTTTATCATATATATATATATGTAATACATATGTTATACACATTCCATGGTTTGGTTTGAACATATGGCTCCCCAAAAATTATAGTTGATCGTCATAATCTCTCCTAAAATGGCCATGAAGTGAGTGTGGTACCCCAGTCTCAGTTGTTGGTTTCAATAGATAGGTAGAAGAAGGGCATAAAGCTGGCAGAAAAAAAAACCGGTTTTCCATCCCAATGGTAATCCAATGCTATTCAATGATGAACATTTCAGAGGACGCCACATGGCTTTTATACATACCGGGTTTACAGGTGTTTCCTTTATAGTAAAGAATTCCCGGAGACAACACGTGGATGAAAGAAACATTTCCCGGAGCATCTCCTTTTTTTGTGTTTGCATGGTTTCCTGATGCTTCCTCTATTTTTCTCTTGAACAATGTATTCCTTGAGAAGTGGTCAACAAACATCATTGCTCTAGCAAGTAAGTCGCGCCATTCCTGCAGGATATCCCATATATTTCGCTGGAAAAAAGAGGCTCGCAACATTGAACACAGCAAACAAATGGTTCCCCTCGATATTTTGTTGGTAGCACCTTTCGCCAAGAATCCCCCAACTTATGGGGTATATAGGGGTTAGGAATAATCATTTGCTACAGTATGTAGGATGCACATCCAAATATAAAACCAACCATACTTGGGATACAATGGGACTAATTATATATATATATATATATTATATATATATAGTTTAAATCATGTATGAGTGCTTCCAGTCTCTTCATCCAAACAAATGGATTATTAAAATAATAAATAGTGTATATGGGTGTTGTATGTATGTATATATATATATGCTATAGGTACACAACCCGATACTTATAATGGGAATATAGTGATACCAAACCGGCTATATAAAATGTTGGAGAAGACATGATAATTTTCATTGTGCAACCACCTAATGACCATTTGTAGTGGATTTTCCAATTAAACATGATGATTTTCCATAGTTTTTTGTATGTTTACCAGAGGGTAAAATATATTGACACCTCCAAGAACAGCCCCGCTATTCCCCAGCCAGGTTTGATGATGCCAGAGGGCAGTTTTTTCATCATTAATCACATGCTACCATATTGGACCATATTGGATATCAAATTATCCCATTGTGCACCCTATGAAAATCACCAGGAATCCAACATTTACTTCGAGAATCTTCCTATTGAAGCCTCTATTAAAACCGGTGATTTTCCCATCATTTTCCCACATTTTCCCATAGCAAGTGGGATAAAACCTCTCGCGCTACCACACGCCTAGCCGCTTCACCGAGGCTTATCTTGGCGGACTTCTTTCGGCACGCCTTCGACGGCAGCGGCGCCGATAACTTCTTCGATGCAGGCGACGGCCGGACAGGAGCGATGTAAAAACGGGACCTGGTGGAGCTTCATTTGGGATAGATTCAGCAATACATACTACCGTCTGGTAATTTAACATAGCTGTAGAAAATGGCCCATAGAAACAATTGATTTACCTATTAAACGTGGTGATTTTCCACATAGCTTTGTTAGTTTACCAGAGGGTAATGGATATGAATGCATATTCATGGATATGTTTTTTTATCAACAGATCTTAAATGGATATTAATGAATATAAAATATATATTTGTTAATGGCTACTAATGGATATCAATGGACATTGATGAATGTTAACGGATAGTATTTAAAGTATAGTTATTGATTGATGCTAATGGATGTTAATTGATATGATTGGATACTAACGGACATTAAGGGATATCAAAGGATATTGAAGGATATAAACGGATAGCATTCAATCTATATTTATTGATAGATATTGAACAATATTCATGCATACTAGTGACTAGTGGATGTTAATCCAAGTTAATGGATATTAGTAGACGGGAATGGACATAAATGGATATTTACATATAGTAGTCGATACTAATCAATGCTAATGGATATTCACTGGTATTAATGGATATTGGATAAAACTGGATATTATTTGACTTTAATGGATATAAACATATAATAACACAAATTAATTGATGTCAATGCGCAATGATGATTATTGCTGGATATCAATAGATGTTAATGGATATTTTCATGGATAGCAGTTGATGGATATGGAGTACTGGACATTAATGAACATTAATGAATAGTATTCAATGGGTACTTATTAGTGGTTGTCATTAATAAATTGATCGGTGAACATGTCCGTATTCATTGATATTACTGGATCCTACTGGACGTTGAAGGTGATACGATATTTTCACTCCATAGAAATGGGATACAACGGAGGTATACTATGGGATATATGTATATATATATAACATCTAACCAACCACATGATAGGGGTGTGTCTTATGTTAGTGTAATTTTTTCTATGTTCAAAAACAAGACCATAGAGTTTCCATGTCTTTTTTTTGCTTCTGACCGCAGGTGTGGGGACGATTTTTTGGTCAACATCGGGATCGATAAACTCTGTGAATAACAGTTGGGGTGTAACCACCCCCAGGTTTGGTGACAGCCATTACTATTGGACTTGGTACACCCGATTAGTGTATTAGAACGGGTAAACCACTATTTGTATGGGATAAAAAGCCCAGAATCACTTACTATACTATTAAATCACCCATTACTATTGCTTAAAATACAATATGGGGGCACAACTTGTAATAGCTACATGTGCAAGTATGATTATTATGTACAGTATGTCTTTTCCAATGGAGGGAAACAAATAATCACGCAATCTTCGGCTATAGTATGAAAACATACCACCTTACGGGATATTATTGGGATCATGACCAATATCCATATATGTTATCCATATATGTTACATTTAATGATGGCAACCCCAAGAGATAGATGCAGCTGTACACTATCACTATATAATTGTCAAACCCGGATTCTGAGTAAACTCGGTTGATCTATCTATCGATTGGGTATCCCCAAAGTTGTGATAACTTACTATTGAAATTGGTTTCCCCCCATCCCAAATCATGTGAAATCCCAATTTTAGAATCTTAAATTCTCCCAAAACAACTATGTTTTTCCCAAGAATCCATCACTGGATAACTGGGACCTGGGATCTTCCGACTCGATCCCAAGATTTTGGGGAATTTCCCATGTTGCTTAGCCACTAATAAATCTAATAAGGGGCTCCTCGAATCCCATGTATCCCATCTAAATCGAATACACATCCATCTCTGGTGGTTTCAAACATGGCGAACTATATTTTTCCATTTCATATATGGGATGTCATCCGAAACCCAACTTTCACTCCATCATTTTTCAGAGGGCTAGGTATACCAAAACCATCCAAAACCACCAACCAGATTATTATCAACCATCATTAACCATCATCATAACCATTAATAGTATATTACCATATGATAACCATATAATAACCATATAATAACCATATATTAACCATCATTAACCATATCTTAATAGTATATTCTCAACCTTGCTGGTAGGTTGAAACCACCAACCAGATCTAACACACGAGGTTCGTGTATCGATGGGCGCCTCACATCTGCCTGGCTCGGTCGACCCAGCTGACGCGACCTCACTAGCGGTGTTTCACCTGGGTCTTGCCGCGAAAAATTGGACTTTCACCATGAAAAATGGTGCTTTTACCATGAAACATGGTGGTTTTACCATGAAAAAATGTGTTTTAACCATGAAAAATCGTGTTTTTCCATGATCAATGGTGTTTTTACCATGAAAAAATGTGTTTTAACCATGAAAAATGGTGGTTTTACCATGAAAAATGGTGATTATACCATGAACAAATGTGTTTTAACCATGAAACATGGCGATTCAATGATGAAACATGGAAAATCAAATCTCAAAGATGTTGATTTCACAAGCAAAAATCAGGATTTCAAACCCAAAAATGGGCATGTAATCATCAACATGTGGGATTTCAACATCAGAACGTTTTTACAACACAAACAAGATGTGGTCATATAAATTGAATGCAATGAACCATTGTTTGGATTGGATTCATGATTTTGCTAAGAGTTTTTTGTGGTTTTTGTGGTTCAGGGGTCTCGTTTTGTTGTATTCTTAAATTTCCTGGACATACTGGGTTCATGTTGTTTCTTGTCTCGGCTCCCCTGAAGTTGTCTCAGGTCGGTGTGCCGTGGGGAAGTGTGTATAAAGGATATATATGATATTATTATTCCATTGGATCATCGCTTATTGTAAGACCACAAAA